>Ga0207646_10002483_pt1 | contig 21778 bp, 15 predicted proteins | sample KBSK5502metaG_FD_184343 | JGI IMG/M metagenome (GOLD analysis project Ga0207646, IMG submission 184343) | Corn, switchgrass and miscanthus rhizosphere microbial communities from Kellogg Biological Station, Michigan, USA - KBS K5-50-2 metaG... | ecosystem: Host-associated > Plants > Roots >... | reverse complement strand
GGACCGGTATATCGTCAACCCGTTCGTGGACAGCCGTGATTTTAGGGCTCATTCCACGAGCTTATCTCAAATCTCAAAATCGCGCTCTAATTCGCGCGAACCGTCAGATTGCCTTTGATCCTTTGATCCTTTGACCCTTCGTGTTGAAATGCTCAATCTGTGGCCGTGCTTGGTATAGCAGAAATTCCCAGACGAGACAACGCCACCGGGTACGCGAATTATTCGTACCGTAGCGCCACCATCGGGTCAACCTTCATCGCCCGCCGTGCCGGGACGTAGCAGGCTGCGAGCGCCACGCCCGCCAGCAGCAACGAAACGGCGAGGAACGTCCCGAAATCAGTGGGGCTCACGCCGTAGAGCAAACCCGAGATGAGGCGGGTTAAGGCCAAGGCCCCGCCTAAGCCGATCCCGACACCGAGCAAGGCTAGAACCATTCCCTGACCAACGACCAACTTGAAGATGTCTCTTCGCTGCGCCCCCAGTGCGATGCGGACGCCAATTTCGTGCGTGCGCTGCGTCACGGAATAGTTGATGACGCCGAAGACGCCCACGACGGCCAGCGCCAGCGCCAGCGCCCCAAAGATGCTGAGCAGCAGCGCATTGAAACGCTGCCCAGCGACAGAGTCGGAGAAGACTTGATCCATCGTCGTGATCTGGATCGGTTGATCTTTATCGAGCGCCCTGACTTGCTCGCGCACGGCCGCGGCCGACTGCAAGGGATCGCCCGAAGTGCGGACCATGACGGCCATCGAAGCTTGCGGCTCTTGCAGGTGCGACAAGTACATCTCCGGGTTCGGCGGGGTGTTCAAGCCCCCGTGCCGGACGTCTCCCACTACGCCCACGACCGTCAACCAGGGGCTGGCGATAATGCGTAAGCGCCGGCCGAGCGGGTCTTCGTTGGGCCAGAACAGGCGCGCCATGGTTTCGTTGATGATGATGGCGGGGGCCGGTTGCGGTTCATTGAAATGCTCTGGATAAGGCTGCTCGTCAAACCACCGTATTACCGGCAGGGCGATCCGCGCATCCGCTTCGGTAAAGAATCGGCCTTTCCTCAGCGGAATTCTCAGGGCACGGAAGTAGTCTTGGCTGATCCTGCGGATAGCGGCATATGACTCCTGGCCGGGAGGCGGGGCGGGGCGACCGTCTATAGAAATTGGTACCCAATCATCACCGAGACCCAATGGAGTCCGAGTTGTTGCCCCGACCACCTCTACGCCGGGCAACACTTTAATCCGTTCGATCAGTTCTTCAAAGAACCTCATCTGCTGCTGAGGCTTCGGGTATCTGGGGCCGGGCAAAGAGAGGCTTGCCGTCAAAACGTGGCGCGGGTTGAAGCCCGGATCAACGCTCACCAAGCGGATGAAGCTCTTGACCATCAGCCCGCTGCCGACCAGCAGCACGAGCGCCAGCGCCACCTCAAGGATGACCAGCAGCCTCCCGATCCGGCGGCGACCCGGCCCGGCCGATGTTCTAGTCCCTTCATTCAAGCCCTGATTCAAATTCGGCTTTGAGCTTCTGAAGGCCGGCGCCATCCCAGTGATCAGGCCGGTCAAGAGTGAAAAGCCCATGGTCACCGCCAGCACCCGGCCGTCAATGCTGATCTGTTCCAGGCGAGGAATGTTCACGGCTTTGATTCTGGTGAGCAAGTCGGTAATCCAAAGCGCCAGCAGCAAACCGACTCCTCCGCCCACTACAGCCAGCAGGAGGCTCTCAGTCAACAACTGGCGGATCAGTCGGCGTCGCGGCGCGCCGAGTGCGATTCTGATGGTCATCTCTTTCTGGCGGGCGGCGGCCCGCGTGAGCAACAGATTGGCCACATTCGCGCAGGCAATCAACAAGACACATCCGACGGCTCCGAATAAAACCAACAAAGCGCGGCGGACATCTCCTACAACATCTTCGTGTAGCGAAACTAGCTTCACCCCATGTCCAACATTGTCATTCGGATATTGCTGTTCGAGCTGGCGAGCGATCAAAGCCATCTCCGTCTGCGCCTGTTCCAAGGTGACTCCTGACTTGAGACGACCGATCACGTTATGGCTGTGCTTGCCCACGGCCTCCTTGTGACGAGGTAAGTCAATCGGCGCCAGCACGGCGGGAATCAAATCCAGAGCAGGCATGACCCCAACCACTGTATAGATCTGATCGCTTAAGGTGATGGTCTTGCCAATAATATCAGGATCTGAGCCGAAGCGACTCTTCCAGAGTCTCTGGTTCAGAACCACGATATTGTTACTACCCGCTTGATCCTCGCCAGGCAAGAATGTCCGGCCCAGCAGCATCGGAACACCGAGGACCGAGAAGAAATCAGCCGAAACCCGCAATGCAATAACCGTCTCCGGATCCCCTGTGCCTATCAGGTTGAAGCTCTCGCCTACGAGCATCGCCATCTTCTCGAAGCTTCGAGCTTGCTCCCGCCAGGCCACAAACTCGTGCCCGGAGATCGGAATGTTCGCTTCGCCAGAGGACGCTCTGCGTTCCCACACCGTGACCAGCCGGTCTGGCTCTTTGAAAGGCAAAGGGCGGAGGAGCACCGCGTTAATCAGGCTGAAGATCGAACTGTTGGCGCCAATGCCCAGAGCCAGCGTCAAGACCGCCATGGCGGTAAAACCGGGATGCTTCAAAAGCATGCGCACCCCATAACGCAAGTCTTGTAACAGCGATTCCATGCGCATTCCTCCTCTTCGTCATCAGCGTGACGAACTATTTGTTCTGTCTTGCGAAACTCAGGCCGCGAATCCGCCCTGCTCCGAGCGTGAAGCCGACGATCTTCCCTCGGGCATCACGCTTGAACTCGAACTGCACGCCATCGGCGATGAAGGCGTCACGAAAGGTCGGCTGCATTGGGTGCCCTCGCTCGTCTCTTCGTCAGTTTGCCCTTGCGCGCAGAATAGCCAAACGCCGTGCCAGGATGGCCGCTGGACTAAATGATCGAAGCACTCGATTTAATTCGGAGGGGGCGCGAGGTGCGGTGTCGAAGGTGTTCGCTTCTGGGATTGTTCCGTCCCGGAATCGGAGAGCATCTGTGGAGTACTGAGACCTTCCGCAGCGGTGCAGTACGGGGAGCGTGAGCGACCTGATTCTCGGCAAATGGTCTGCTGCGGGAGGCTGCGGGTCGCTCACGCTCCCCGTACTGCACCGCATCCCCATCACACTCCACAGGCTTCGATGCACAGTCGTCAGGTCATCGAGTTCAGCTTCGTACGCTGCGCCACCCACTGGTCAATGACCTGATAGGCATCGCGTGGCACTTCGTGGCCGGCATCGAACAGGTGTAATTCGACTGACTGTGCCCGCCGCTCAAGGGCGCGGGCGTTCTCTTTGATGCGACTCGGAGGATAGAACTCATCGCGCTCGCTGGCGAGATAGAGCACGTCAACCCCTCCCGCGCGATATTTGCCCTCGCCACCCCAGTCGCCGGGAATCCCGCCGCAGATGGCGATCACCCCGCGCACGCGCTCCGGGTGAGTAAAGGCGAAGCGGAAATTGAGCCCCACGGCTTGCGAAAAACCGAGCAGAAAAACCTGCGCGGGGTCAGCCTGAGACTCTTGGGTCAAAGTCTCGATGATGTGCAGTATCGCGCGATGGTGCAGGGCGATCGATTCTTCGGGCCTGAAATTCGAGAGCCAGCCGAAGCCGTAGCCGAGCGCCTGCGACCGGTCTTCGGGGCGGACAAGATGTTGGTGCGGGCCTTGCAAACTCGCGATCACGTAGTCCTGCTCGTTGATCCGGCGGGCGAGCCGCATCATCGAGGTCTTATCGCCGCCGTAGCCGTGCAGCGCGATCAGCAGCGGCCTCGGCCCGGCGCCGGCCGGGATGTATAGGTCGTAGTAGCAAGGGAACTCCTGCACCAGGCGACGCTCAGCTACTTCGGCCATGCTTTGCTCCTCGAAAAATGTCCCGCGACCTGTCAGGTTGCGGTGGCCTCGCTAATAGCGCTTTGCCGAAGCTACCGCAACCTGACAGGAATAGACATCGCGCCGCGCTTTTCATGGTTTCAGGGCATCGTCACCGCACGACCTGCACGACTCCTTTGGCCGCCTCTCTATCTGAATGTCCAAAGCCCTGGATCATCCAGGTGCGGGGTGGCGTTGAAAGTGTCGAGTGAGAACCGGTCTCGGCTAAAAATAAATTCGGTCAGCGAGCAGTTGCGGATGCGCCAATTGACTTCCAGGGCGCTGCGGTCAGGAGCATCGAGGGCCAATTGGACGGCCGCCCCAATGGGTCCTCCCGAGGTGAAGACGGCAACTCGGCGGCCTGCGCCGGCCCCCTCAGTGATCCGCCGAAGCCCCCGGTGCACGCGCTGGCGGAAAGCTTGCCAGGATTCGACTCCGGGCGCTTCGATTTCACCTTCGAGCCAGAGCGCCATCACGACCTCGAACATTTTCTGGAAGTGCCGATTGTGGTCGGGGCCGCCGCGAGCCTGCTCGTAGCTCTCCACCAGGTTCCGGAATTGAGGGTTCTGTTCAGCCAGCGCGGGCACCAGCTTCCTGGTGATCCCGTCAGCATCGTACTCGCCGAATTCATCCATCGCCTGCACCTCAGGCCAGCGCCGTCCTGCCTCGGCGTAGCTTTCGCCGACTAGTTCAGCCGTGTGTTGCTGTCGCCGGAGCGGGCCGCTGTAAACTTCATCGAAGCCGACTTGGAACCGAGCCCAGAAGGCGCCCAGTTTTCGCGACTGCGCCTCTCCAAGGGGTGAGAGCCGGTCAGTGATCTCTTCAAACGGCGTGGCCTGGCCATGCCTGACAAGTGTTAGCGTGCTCATCGAATGAGATTGCCTTCGCCTCAACCGCGCATCACTCTTTGAGGGTGGCGTAGAGCTTGGTCATCGCCCGGGTGTTCGGCAGCGGCATGACTTGCTGAACCTCAGCCGGGATACTGACCGTGTCCAGGACGCTCTGGTCGTTGACTACGCCCGGCACGGCGGAACGGAAGCCGTGCTGCTTCCAGGCGATCTGCTGGACGCGCGGGTCCTGCATGATCTTGATCAGATCCTGGGCCTCCGGGCTGAGCGCCAGGATCTGATGCACACTCATCACCGTTGGCCGGGGGTAGAGGACCCGCACCTTTTGTTTATGCTGGTTCCACTGCCCCGGGTTCTTCACCGCATACTCGATCATCTGGTTTTCGTAGCCGACGACCAGGGGCTTGGCCAGCGCCCCATTGGAGAGGTACTGCGAGAATAAAGCGTCGGAGGTGTTCTCCAAATACCCCAAGCTCCTAAAGTACTCCTTGATGGTCCCGAGGTGCGGTTCGATCGAGCGCTCATCCGCCACCTTCCCCGCTTGGACGTTGGCCAGGAGTCCGGCAAACATCAGCCCGCTGTTGGACTGCACCGGATTGGTGGAGAAGATCGAGACGGGGCCGTAGATGTCCGGCATCCCGATTTCCGCCCAGGTCTTTTGACCGAGTGACAGCTTGACCAGCCGCGGCAAGTCCACGACGTAATAGACCTGATCCTTGAGCTGCACAATACCCATCTTCATGAGGTGTTCGGCCACCACATCCCAACTGTAGATGACCAGCGGGGAGTTGAAGATGAACTCCGTCTGGAGGAGCATGCCCGCCTTGGGACTGGCTTTGAAGAACTCGGTCGGGATCTGGGACCCGGGAAAGATGAAGTTTACCTTCTCGGTGACCTTGTCGACCATCTCGACGCTCGGCGCTTTATCGATCCGGCACTTGAGGTTGGCTTCCTTGAGCATGATGCTCTGGATCTCCGGGTTCGACATGACTCCCATCTTCTCACCGCCGACCAGGCCAAAGAGTTCCCGTGGCGCCGATTCCGGCTTCCGATTTGACCGCACGTACCAGGCGGCGAGCCCGAGCAGTCCGAGCACGAGGACCGCGGCGGCCGGAAAAAATAGGCGCTTACTATTATTCATGGGGTTCCGTCTCCAGTGGTGGAAGGATCGAGTCGAGCGTCGCGATATTGCTCGTCGGGTCCACCCCTCCGCCGAGCATGGTGCCGGAGGTAATCGCATCCGGAATCAATGCCACTCGTTGTTCCATCGCGATCAAGAACGCCGCGGCCTGTTTCAACTTGCTCTCCTCTGCGGCGGACTTCCTCTTTTTTCCGGCGAGCCGCTTGTAGTCATCGATCATCTCGCCAATCGAAGTCAGGCCGAAAAAGAGGAGATTGCTGACGGTCGTCGACAGGAGCGCGGTCGAATCGGGCTGCCGGGCTAAGCGAGTGATCGTGTCCAGGTGGTCGCAGGTGGCCAGCAAACTCCCGCGCACCTCGGCCGGCAAGTCCGCGGTGATCCGTTGCCGAATCGCCTGGATGTGATTGGCCGTTTGGTCCAGTGTCTGCTGCATCGAGTCCTCCCGCAACAGCTTCCGATGAAAGGCGGAGTAGACGCTGCCCTCCAAACAAACGAGGAGGACCGCCAGCACTCCGCAGGCAAACAGCGCTGACGGGATGACGAAGACAAACCACAGCAAAGCTCCGGCCAAGCTCCCGAGCGCACCGACAGTGTAGAGCAGGGAGAGTTGCACGCTTGGTTTGAGCATCCTAGTTATACCCTTTCACTTCGCGGAACGCCGCCTTCAAGTCCTTTCGGCCGTCGAAGTACCTGGCCTTGGCCAGGTCGGCGATCTCCTTGAGCTGCGCTTCTTTCGCGTCACCAAATCCGATGGTGAAAATCGGGATGATCAGCTTCCGGTCCTGCCACTCGCGTTGGCGCTGATTCCAGAAGTTCCGTAAGTCGGCAAAGCTCTTGCCGGTGTTCGACTCGCCATCGGTCATCAACACGACTTCAGGAATGTACTGGTCGAGGTTGGGCTCACCCGCCAGGATCTCCAGCGCCCTGATGGTCGGAGTATAGATATCGGTCCCGCCATCCGGGACTTCGTCTTTGACATCCGTCAGCAGCTTCTGCAAGCTTTGCTGATTGCCGCCCGAAGCGCTGAACTCTTTTTTCGGAGCGCTGGCGAAGATGATGACTTTGATCACGTCGCTCTTCGAGGGTTGCAAATTCTCGCGCCGCGCCTTGTCCGGGTCGAAGATGAGCTCCATCCCTTCCTTGAGCTGTTGCTCGCCGCCATTCGTGGCCATGCTCTGCGAAAAGTCGAGGACGAGCACCAGGTAGACGGGCTTTTTCCAGTCCGTGAGGTAGAGCTGCAACAGTTCCTCGACCACATTCTCCTGGGGGATGCGGATCGGAGCAATCTGCCGCTTCGGGTCCATGCCCCACTCCGGCCGGAACACATCTGTCAGGGAGCTTGGAATCGTGCCCCCGAGTCCTGTCCGCCGGCCCAGCCGCAAGAGTTGCTCTTGCATGGGCGGAGACAGCAGGTAGTCCTGAATTTGTTTGAACTGCTCCATCTTCCCGGCCCGGCCCTGATCGATGAAGCCGAACGGACAGTCGGCCAGCACTACGCCGCCTTTGGGATAGAGGGCGTAGAACGGCTCACGCTTTTGCCTTTCGAGTTCCCGGTTGTTCTCGATGATGAGCGCTTCGTACATCGTATAGGCCGACATCTCGCTATTGAGCGCCGCCTGGTTGAGCTCGTCCGAGCTGCCCGAGGTGCGGTTCATCCCCGCCAGCAATGGCCGGACACGCTCGACGAGTGCCGGGTCGTGGAGGTCTTGAGGCGAAAGTACGGCGCTCCCACCGCGCAGCGCTGAGACGAAACCAATCAGGCCCATGGTGCCGGAATTGCTGCGCGCCGCGTTCGTCATCCCGTAGCGCAGGTTGTTTTTTTGAATCGCGTCCAGGAACTCCTTGATGTCGAAGTCCGGCTTGCCGTAGAACCCGAGCTGCTTGGCGACGGAGACTTTGACCGCCGGGATCACGGGCGTGGTGTAGATGGACTTCAATTCCTTGATCCGGCCTTTGGGATCGCCCATGCGCGCCCAAATACTGTGGGCCACAAAGACGGCGTCGTAATCCTTGGTCTCAGCCAAGAGCTCGTTTTTGATGTCCACCGAGCCCTTGAAATCGATCCCGACCTCAAAGCCCTTCTCCTTGGCCAACTGTTCGACGGCCTCCTTGAGGAATCGATTCTCCGAAGAAGCCAGGACCCGGAACACCTTGGCGTCACGCTTCGGTTGAGGTTGGTTGGTGCGCGCGTTGTTGGGGTTGTCTTCGCACCCGAGGGCGACGAGCGCAAAGATCGAAATCATCACGGCGACGCAGAGTCGTTTCATGTCTCTCCCCTCCTGGGAAAAGGGATGGTCTCGCAGAGGTGGTTCATCTCTGTTGTTGCTCGGTGACCGCTGGCCCGATCAGACATCGCTGGCGACTGATTGCGCGAGATAAATCAAACCATGCGGGGTTGGCTCGCTGGGTGAGCGCTACTGTCTACTCCCCACTACCCGCCATCCGGATAGAGCAAATTTCATTTGCGGGTACGGCGTTTGGAGTACCGGCTTGCGGCCGGGTTGTGCTTTTCGCCAGCGCACAACCCGGCCGCAAGCCGGTACTCCAAACGAGCGTGCTTCTGCCTGACAGTGGAGAGTGGGCAATGGCTCAAGCCCACCGCGCCCGCCCCTGTCTCAATCGGGTTTGATTTAGTCGTACTTCCTCAACTCCAGCTTGGCAATCGCCTCGCGGTGTACCTCGTCCGGCCCGTCAGCCAAACGTAGCGTACGTGCATTGGCCCACGCCGCCGCCAAACCGAAGTCCTGGCAGACGCCGCCGCCGCCGTGGGCCTGGATGGCGCGGTCAATCACCCGCAGCGCCATATTCGGCGCGACCACCTTGATCATGGCGATCTCGGCGCGGGCCTCTTTGTTGCCGACCGTGTCCATCAGGTAAGCGGCCTTGAGCGTGAGCAGCCGGGCCTGCTCGATCTCCGAGCGCGAGTTGGCGATGTCGGCGCGAATCGTGCCTTGCTCGGCGATGGTTCGGCCGAAGGCGACGCGCATCTTGACGCGCTTGCACATCGCCTCCAGCGAGCGCTCGGCCAGACCGACGAGCCGCATACAATGGTGAATGCGGCCCGGCCCGAGGCGCCCTTGGGCGATCTCGAAGCCGCGGCCTTCGCCGAGTAGCATATTCGAGGCGGGCACGCGGACGTTTTCATAGATCACCTCGGCGTGCCCGTGCGGGGCGTGGTCGTAGCCGAAGACCGTCAGCAGCCGTTTGACGGTGATGCCCGGCGCGTCCATCGGCACCAGGATCATCGACTGCTGTTTGTGGGGCGGCCCCTTCGGGTCGGTCTTGCCCATGAAGATCACGATTTTGCAGCGCGGGTCGCCGGCGCCCGAAGACCACCACTTGTGGCCGTTGATGACGTACTCGTTGCCTTCGCGGACGATGCTCGACTGAATGTTGGTCGCGTCCGACGAAGCCACGCCCGGCTCGGTCATGGCGAAGCAGGAGCGAATCTTCCCGTCGAGCAATGGTTCGAGCCACTGCCGCTTCTGCTCCGGCGTGCCGTAGCGGGCCAGCACCTCCATGTTGCCGGTGTCGGGCGCCGAACAGTTGAAGACCTCAGGGGCCATCGGCGACCGGCCCATAATCTCGCAGAGCGGCGCGTATTCGAGGTTGGTCAGCCCCGCCCCATATTCGCTTTCGGGCAAGAACAGATTCCACAGCCCGGCCGCCTTGGCCTTCTCCTTCAACTCTTCGACGATGGCCGTGGGCTGCCAGCGGTCGCCCTCGTCGATCTCTTGGTGATAGGTCTCCTCATTCGGGTAGATGTGCTCGTCCATGAATGCCGAGACTCGCTTTTGCAGCTCTTTGACTTTGCCGGAGTGCTCGAAGTACATATCAGGGGATTCCTTTCAGCGCATTGGGTTGCTCGGATCGAAACGTTACCGAAGATACTTTGGGTGGTGATGGAACCGAAACTCAGTCGCTGCCGCATCTCGCGCCCGGACGGCCGCAAGGCAAAGCTCACTTTACTCTAGGTCAGAAATTTTGGATAGGGCGGCAGGAGCCCAGCCGCTCCCTCAGCGGAAGTTTTCGACCAGCATAATGTCGCTGGCCAACTGGTCTTCTTGCGTATAGAGCGCCCACCGCCCGTCGGGTGAGACCGCTAATCCGAGGGGGCCATAGACCGGGGGCTTTTCCAGCGCCGCCGCCTGATGGACCTGTCCCGTCACGAAGCTGAAGAAGTTGAGCACCGGGCGGGCGCCCGGCTGGCGCGGGACGAAATAGATGCCGGACTCGGTCACCGCCCAGTAGCGGTAGTAACCGACGGCGCTCAATTCGGGCACCGGAACTTCTTGACCGCCTTCGACCGGCACCTTGAAGATCCCGTCGAGGTCGCGCTTGGAGTAATAGAGGGACTTGCCGTCGGGCGACTCGACGCTCTCGAAGCCGCCCTGCTTGGTGATTTGCATGGCCGGCCCTCCGGTGGCAGCCATCTTCCACACCTGACGCTCGCCCGTGCGGTTGGAGGCGAAGTAGATCCAGCGGCCGTCGCGCGACCAGCTCGGGACCACATCTGAAGAGGGTGCCGTGGTCAGCCGCCGCGGCTGGCCCCCTTGGGCGCTGATCACGAAGATGTCGGATTGGCCGTCAGGGCGCGAGTCGAAGGCAAGCCACTCTCCGTCGGGCGACCAGCACGGGCTGCCGGTCTGGGGGCCGCCGAAGGAGGTCAAGGGGGCCGGGTTGGTGCCGTCGCGGTCGCACACCCAGATTTCGGGGCTGCCCGAACGGGTTGAGGCGAAGGCGATCTTCTGACCGTCGGGCGAGAATTGCGGGCTGTCCTCCTGGCGCGAGGAGACGATCAGCCTTTCCGGCTTGCCCCCCGCCGCCCGGCCCGGCTCCCCGGATAGCTCCAGCCGCCAGATGTTAGTGTCGGAATACTGCTGAGCATAGGCTAGGCGCGCGCCTTGACGCGCGATGGTCACTCCAAAGGCTCCACCGCTGACGGCGGTCACGCGTTCGGGCGCCCCGCCAGTCGCCGCCACCCGCCACAGATTGAAAGCTCCTTCGCGATCTGATGAGAAGATGATCTCTCGGCCGTTTGGAGTCCAGGCCAGCCCTCCCAGCCGTCGGCGCGCGGAGGTCAACGGGCGCGGTTCGCCGCCCGCGACCGCGACGAGGTAGATCTCCTCGACCGCGTTGCTGATCGCCCGGCCGAAAGCCATGGTCTTCCCGTCCGGGGAGAAGACCGGCGAGAAGTCAATCATCGCCGCCGGGGGTGAGGTGATTTGGTGCTTCTCCCCGGTCTCTACCGAAAGCAGGAAGATGCCGCGCGTCTCCTGCGCCCCAATGTGGTCCACGACGGCCAAGAATTTCCCATCCGGGGACCAGTCTAAACCACCACCCACGACCTGAGCGAGTTTACGCTCCTGCCCGCCCAGGGCCGGGACGATCCAGACTTCTTCTTCGTTCCCCGTGCGACGCAGGAAAGCGATGTAACGGCCATCCGGGGACCAGACCGGCTGGTGGTTGTGAGCCGGGTTAGTCGTCAGCCGCAGCGGCACGCCGACATCAATGAGCTTGACGTAAATGTTCGCATTGCCTTCTGCCCCCCCGTCCCAGGCGAAGGCGACCTGTTTGCCATCGGGTGACAAGGACGGTTCGGATTCCACCCCGGGGAGGGTCGTGAGGGGCATGACTCGTGGGGGCGGCAGCGCCTCCTTGGGCGGCGCTGGTTGAGTCACGCGGTAAAGCAGCAAGCCCAACCCAGGCACAACCAGGCTCAGGATGAGGAGGCCGAGGGAGACGATTTTCTTACGGGCTGGGAGTGCCGCGGGGAAGCTCACCTTTGCCGGGCGAGGGCTGGCACCGGCCGCCACTTCCACCTCCACTGGCCGGGTCAATGGCCCGTCGGTCCCGGCGACCTGCCTGTCATCCGCCCCAGCTTCGGTAATCGTGACGCGGGAGAGGGTGTGATTCTCGATCACCACCGTCTCCGCTACTTCCCCTGCTTCCTGGACATCGGCCTTGAAGCGATAGCCGCGTCCCGGCACCGTGACAATATACTGCGGGGCCTGAGGCCCGCCGCCCAGTGCCCGCCGGAGCATGTAAATATGCTGGGTCAGATTCGCCTCCTCGACAAAGCTGTCGGGCCAGAGCGCTTGCATCAATTCGTCCTTCGTCAACACCTGCCCGTTGTGCTCGACCAAGAAGAGCAGCACCTCGAAGGCCCGGCGCTGGAGTGGTATTTCCTCGCCATCGCGCAGCAGCAAGCCGTTAGCGCCGTCGAGGCGAAACAGTCCGAATTGGTAGAAGTGCTTGTCCTGCTTACTCATTGCCCGCTTGCGAGCCGCTTGAGAACGGCTTGAGACAGAATTGAGCGCCGCTTGAGGACATTGAATTGGCTTACCGGCGATAGTGTACCCCGGATGTTCGGCAGTCACCGCAAACGCGCACTCGATGGATCGCACTGAAGTCTACCACGAGTCGCCCGGCCGGCCAAAAGCTTCGGAGAGAAGAATGAAGAAACGCACTGAGATCACGGTTGAGACCCACCAGGTGACGGTCATTCACCGCCCGCGGCCGACGCCCGACGTGTGGTGTCCGGGCTGCGCGGAGGTGGTCAAGACCGTCTCGGACCAGGAGGCGGCCGCGATGGCCGGCCTCTCCTTGAGGACGATCTACCGTCACCTGGAAGCCGGGCGTTTCCATTTCACTGAATTGCCGGGCGGCCGGCTGCTGATCTGCCTCAATTCTTTGCTGGAGGCGATCCGCGAAGGGCGCAGCGAGGGGCCGGCCGTAGCCCGGTGGCCTTGGCTTCATGTGCCTTGAAAATCAGTTTTGTGCGCCGCGCCAAGGCGGCGGGACGATTGAATGTGACTCCGGGCCAGCCCCAGTGCTGGTGGCTGGCCCGCGACGTTTCAAACCACACTATCAAAGCGCTGCCCCCGGTGGCGCTGAAGAGGAGAAAAGTCATGACTTCCCACACAAGTTCCCCGCGCACTGCCCCGCTGGCACCTGGCAAACGATTCCTTCAAGCCGCCACGCGCTTATTCCGGATCAGCTCTGAGGTCAGTGTGCCTGGCTGCAAGCGGCTGCGGTGGCTGATCGCGGTGGTCGGGCTGGTGGTCATCGGGGGCGGACTCGGCCTCCCGCGCGCGGCGGTAAAAGCGGCGACGGGCACAACCGCTGTGCCCATGAATGGCACGGCGAGTTGCACCGCGACCGACGAAGCCTCGTTGCGAAGCGCCCTCAGTAATTCGTCCTGTGACCCGATCAACATCACGGCCACCGGCACGATCACGCTGACGGGCGGCGAGCTGGTGATTGGCCGGAATGTGACCATCAACGGGCCGGGGGCGGGGATGCTCACCATCAGTGGCGGCGGTGTCTCGCGGGTGTTCTTCGTTTGCCCGGGCGCCGGTCCACCGGCATCCTGTCCCACTGTTCATTTGGCCAACCTGACGATTGCCAGCGGCAAGGCCCAAGGCGGCGCCGGCGCCGGCGGCGATAAAGTTGATGCGGGCGGCGGCGGCGCTGCCGGCATGGGTGGTGGCCTGTTGATCAACGGCGGGACGGTAACTGTTAACCAGATGACCTTCATGAACAATCAGGCGATCGGCGGCGGCGGCGGCAATAGTGGGTCGGACAACTGCAACCTCTGCGGCGGCGGCGGCGGCGGCGGCTTCGCCAGCGGCGCCGCCGGCACCAGCCCAACCGGCACCACCCCAGGCAGCGGCGGCGGCGGCGGCGGCGGCGGCGGCGGCGGCGGCGGCGGCCGCTTCGGCGGCGGCGGCGGCGGCGGCGGCCTCGGCGGCCTCAACAGCTTCGGCGACACCACTTCTTGCACTAGCCGTCCCAGCGGCGGCGGCCGCGTCGGCGGCGATGGTGCGGGCGGCGGCGGCGGCGGCTCCGGCGCCGGCGGCCTCTTAATCGCCAGCGCCGATTTGAGCGGCTTCGGCGGCGGCGGCGGCTTCGGCGGCGGCGGCGGCGGCGCCGGCTTCGGCAGCGGCGGCGGCGGCGGCGGCTTCGGCGGCTTCGGCGGCGGCGGCGGCGGCGGCGGCGGCAACGGCGGCTTCGGCGGCAACGGCGGCGTCGGCGGCGGCAACGGCGGCAGCGGCCGCGTCGGCGCCGATGGTGCGGGCGGCGGCGGCGGCGGCGGCGGCCTCGGCGGCGCCATTTTTATCAGGTCTGGCTCCTTGACCCTGCTCAACTGTGCCTTCACTAACAACTCAGCGACGGGCGGCGCCAGCGGCAGCGACAGCGACTTCGGCCGCAGCAGCAGCAGCAGTGGTCAGGGCATTGGCGGAGCGATTTTTACCACGTACGCCACGGTCAGTGGTTTCAATAACACCTTTAGCGGCAATAGCGCGACCACCGTCGGCAACGACGTCTATGGAACACTAAACTCCCTCTCGCAGCCAACCTGTTCCAGCAGCGGGGCTGGTGCCGTCTGCACCAACTCGATGGGCAACACTTACACCGGCCCCAGTGGAGCCGCGCTGACCTACAGTTGGGCGATCACGGGCAACGGCAACATCAGCGGCTCGACCACCGGTCAATCGGTCAGCGTGACAGCGACCAGCCCCGGCTCCTTCACGTTGACCTTGACACTGACTGACACGACCACGTCAATCAGCAGCACGTGCCTGAAGACGGTCACGGTGATTGCGCCAGCGACGACGGCGCTGACGAACCAGACGGTCCTCCCAGGCGCGACCGCCAACTTCAGCACGACGGCCTCGGGCACGGGACCGTTCAGTTTCGTCTGGAAGAAGGGGACGACGGCGCTCAGCAGCGGGGGCAACATCACGATCACCTCGACGGCCACCACCAGCAGCCTGAGCATCAGCAACGCGCAGGCTGGTAATGCCGCCACCTACACCGTGGAGACGACCGGCGCCTGCAACACCGCTACCCAGAGCGCGACGCTGACGGTCACTGCGGTGACCGTGACCAATCCGGCCACGAACACCGGCACGGCCGGCCTCCCCTTCAGCCAGAGCTTCACGCCAACGGGCGGCACCGGCACGATCACCTGGGGCGAGACGGGGGCTTTGCCGGCGGGCATCACGCTCAATGCCTCATCGGGTGTGCTCAGCGGCACGCCCGGGCAAGCCGGCGCCTTCCCCATCACCGTCACCGCCACCGACAGCAACGGCGGCGCCGGTAGCTCGAACTATCTGCTCACCATCTACGCCGCTGAGGGCAGCGGCACCATGACTGTTTCGCCGAGCAGCGCGCTGGCTGGCGCCACCGGCCAGAACTTCACCTTCACCTATACGCCGGCCACGGGCGGCTTGAATAACGGCGAAGTTGACCTCACCCTCGCTTCAGGCTGGAGCGGCGGCAGCGTCTCAGCGAGCGCCGGTACGGCGACGCTCACGAGCGGCGTGATCAGGGTCACTGGCGTCACGCTCGCCGGCGGCACACTCACCATCAACTTCAACAACGCCGCCGTCGGCACGACCACCGGGGCCAATCCCTTCACCGCGCAAGAGAAGTCTACGGCGGGCGGCACGCTGACCAACCTCGCCGCTTCGCCCGCCGTCACCGTCACCAACACGGCGACCTGGACGGGTGCGGCCAGCGACAATTGGCAGACCGCTGCTAACTGGTCTCCGGCCGTGCCCGGCTCGGCCAATGATGTCAACATCCCCACCGGCGCGCTGCCCAATGAGCCTGCCCTGCTCACCGGCGGCGCCGAGGTCACCATTCACGATCTGATGATCGGCTCAGGTCATACCCTCACCGTGCAAAGTCCGAGGATGTTGACGGTCACTGGCACGGCGACGGTGAGCGGCGGCTTCGCTGGCGCGGGCACCTATAGCTTCAACCATCTGACGATCAACAACGCGGCCGGAGTGACGCTCGGCGGCCAGGCCACGCTCAGCGGTCTGCTCACGCTGACGAATGGCGATCTCAATCTCGGCGCCTTCACCTTGACGATGACGGCGACGGCGACTTCCGCAGGCACCGGCGATGTCATCGGCAACGTCAAGCGCGCGGGGCTGGTCAACGGCACGACCTCCAGCTTCGGCAATGTGGATAACAAGCTGACCTTCGATTCTGGCACCCCGCCGACCGAGGTCACGATCAATTTGGTCAAAGGAGTGACGAGCTTCGGGGCGGGTGCGATTGCGCGCACCTACACGATCACGGCAAACGGCGGCAGCGGTTATGCGGCGACACTGCAATTGCGTTACCTGCAAACCGAGGTCGGGAGCCTGGACGAGAATCAGTTCCATCTCTGGCGCTACAACGGCACCAGCTACCAGATGCGGCCCACAGCTAACACGACGCGGGATACGACCAACAACTGGGTGCAGGTCACAAACGTCACGGCGTTCTCGCCCTGGTTGATCGCCCCAGCACAGCCGACAGCTTCGTGTAGCGCCACACTCTCGCCCACCGCGGCTTCAGTCCCGGCCAGTGGCGGCACGGGCAATCTCCTGGTCCAGAGCACTGGCAGTTGTCCCTGGACGGCCTCCACCGCCACCTCCTGGATCAACCTCGCCCCCGGCGCGAGCGGCGTCGGGACCGGGACGGTCAGCTACACGGTCGGAGCAAACCCGGAGACCTTCGCCCGCACCGGGATGATTGTAGTGGCCGATCAGAGCTTCACCATCACGCAGGCGACCGACTGCCCCTTCACCCTCTCGGCGACGAGCGAGAGCTTCGCGGCCCTCGGCGGGAGCGGCAGCGTGACGGTCAGCGGCCGGCCAGGCTGCACCTGGACGGCGACGACGCCGGACTTCTTCATCCACCTCACGGGGAGCAGCAACGGGGTGGTCAGCTACACGGTGGACACCAACACGAGCTACGGCCGGCGCGGTGGGACAATCACGATCGCCGGGCAGACATTCACGGTGCTGCAAGGGGCGACCTACATCGATGTGCCGCTCTCGCACCCGCTCTACACCGAGATCGGGAAGCTCTCGGCGCGGGGGATCACGAGCGGCTGCGGCTACGGCTACTACTGTCCGGAGTCGGCGGTGACGCGGGAGCAGATGGCGATCTTCATCACTCGCGCTTTGGGTGAGTTCAACCCGCCGCCACCCGCCACGCGGCGCTTCCTGGATGTCGGGCCGGAGCGCGGCAGCTACGCCTTCATCGAGGAGTTCGCCAAGCGCGGGATCACGGCCGGCTGCGGCGGGGGCAACTTCTGCCCGGACCAAGAGGTGATGCGGGGGCCGATGGCGGCCTTCCTGCTGCGAGCGCTGGGGGAGTTCAACCCGACGGCGCCGGCCACGCCGCGCTTCGCGGACGTGCCAGCGACGCACCCCTTCTATGCTTTCATCGACCAGATGTGGGTGCGCGGGATCACCAAGGGGTGCGGCGGCGCCAATTACTGCCCGGAGATGGTGGTCAATCGTGGGCAGATGGCGGTCTTCCTGGTCCGAGCTTTCGGATTGTAGACCTTATCCACGAAATCCGCCGCTGTCCTATTCCTGTCAGGTTGCGGCTGTGTGTGCCATCCGTCCTTTGATAGCCACCAGCCCTCTCAATAATAGCCTCCGCAACCTGACAGGTCGCGGGACATGTTTTTCTTACACTCTACAATCACTGGCCCAGAGGCAGGTCGCTCACGCTCCCCGAACCGCAACGCTGCTGAACTCGTTATCGAGCGGTGGCGCCCCCGTCCACGACGAACGTCTGCCCGGTGACGAAGGATGATTCGTCGGAAGCGAGATAAAGGGCGAGGCCGCCGATCTCTTCGGGCCGGCCGACGCGCGGGATCGGCTGGGTGGCTTCGAGGCGTTTGACGTGCTCCTCGTTCTTCCAGAAATATTCGCTGAAGTCGGTCTGGATCAGCCCCGGCGCAATCGCGTTGACCCGGATATTGTGCCGGCCGAACTCGGCGGCCCAGGTGCGGGTCATCATAATCAGCGCGGCCTTGGTGGCGCTGTAGAGCAAACCGCCGGGTTGGGGCCGCAGGCCGGCAATCGAGGCGAGATTGATGATCGAGCCGCCGCGGGCGCGAGTGATCATCTTCGGCACCACCAGCCGGATCAGTCGCAGGGCCGAGAGCAGATTGACCTCGACCATCTTGAAGACCATCTCGTCGGTGACCTCCAAGGCCGGACCCTGGCCGATGTTCGTGGCGCTGTTGTTGACCAGAATGTCGATGGGGCCGAGCTGCCTCTCCGTCTCGCGGACGAGGCTTTCAAGTTGCTCCGGCCGCCCGACGTGGCATGCCACGGGGACGGTCTTGCCCGGCAGGGAAGCGAACTCCTGGGCAGTCGCTTCGAGGGTTTCCATTTTGCGGCTGGCGATGACCACGTCCGCCCCGGCCTCGGCCAATCGTTGGGCGATGGCTTTGCCGATGCCGCGTCCGCCGCCGGTGACGACGGCCACTTTACCTTTCAAGCTGATTGCTGCACTCATCTCGAGGGGCCTCCTGATTGAAAGATGTCAGCGCGAAACTCGCGCGTGATAGAGATACCTGCTCATCCTGCCCGCGCTCGCCAAGGCCAGAACCGCGCTCCCTTCGACGATGCGCCCTTCGCACAGGTCTTCGTTACCTTCTTCAAACTCCGGCTTCATCTCCTCGATCGCCTCTTGCGAGCGTCGCCAGAACTGAAGATTGCTCTCCGTCAGGTCGTGCGCCGCAAACGTGAGTCCGTTCGCTTCGAGCGCACGCCCGAGTTTGGTTTGGTCGGCGGCCAATTGCTCGGGCGGATCATTCGGGGTGAGCACCTCGGAGAAGAACAATCCCATCTGCCCGCCTGATTTGAGGACTGCTTTCATCCGGCCCACCGTCTGCGCCAGGTCTTTGGCGAAGTACAGCGTGTCAACCGCGATGACGGTGTCGAAGCTGGCCGGCGGCAGGTCAATGCGGTTGAGGTCGGCGACAAGGAAGCTCAGCCGGTCTGCCTTGCCGCGTGTCCGCTCTCTGGCGCGCTCGACGGCCGGCTCCGAGAGGTCGATGCCCGTGATCTGCGCGCCGGTGAGGTCCGAAATATATTCCGCCGTCGCGCCGACCCCGCATCCGAGATCGAGCACCCGACTGCGGTCATTGAGCCCGAGCACCGCGACGAATTTTTCCAGTTGGCCCATATCGGCCGTCCCGAACTGGGTCAAGTTCCTGCCGTAGACGCGCTCGCAGAAGCGCCCGAAGGCCCGGCTCTGCTCGGCCCTCACGAGCATTCGGCCGAAGAACTCGGAAGCGACGACCTTCTCCACATAGGCTTCTCCTTGTTCGGTCAACGAGTAGTGCTCACCCTCCCGGCGAAAGGCGTTGAGTTGGCAGAGGCGCTCGAAGGCTGAGGCCCAGTCTTCCAGCGCGTCCTTAAAAATCACCGCGCCGAAGGCCCTTAGCTCATTAGCAGTGAAAGAGGGCCGGCGAATATTCTTGGCTGTCACGCAGAGTTGGATTTCAGCTTTAGAAATATCTTCACCCATGTCATCGCTCCTTTCCTGGGAGCGCACGCTTCCAGCGTGCTACGCGTGGTGACCAGGCCGCTCAGATTCAACCGGGCTCTCTCGCGCACGGCTAGCACGCTGGAAGCGTGCGCTCCCAGGGCTCATCTGTCAGGCTTACGGCTGCTTCCCGGACGAGAGGGCTTTCACCAGGCGGTATAAAAATTCCTGTCCCTCATAAAACTCCTTCACCCCCATCCGCTCATCTTTCCCGTGGGCACGGATATCATTGATGTCCTCGAACAACCCCGAGACGCCGTAAGTCGGAATGCCGGCGATGCGCAGGAAGAGGCCGTCGGTGGCCCCGGTGGACATGACCGGGACGACCGGCACACCGGGCCAGAGTTCGGAGGTGATCCGTTCGATGGGCTGCATGATTTCGGGCTTGAGCGGCGAAGGTGGGCTCGGTTTCGGCTCGGCCATCGGCGAGACGGCGATTTGATCATCGGCCAGAACCTTCGCCAGCGTCTGCTGGACTTCAGCGGGCGATTCGCCTGGGAGGATGCGGCAATTGACTACCGCCCGCGCCGTTTGCGGCAGCGCGTTGTCGGCGTGCCCGGCCTCAAGCCGCGTGGCCACGCAGGTGGTGCGCATCAATGCGTTGAAGTATGGCGTCGCAGACAGGCGGCCGGTTGCCGCCGCGTCAGGCGGAGTGCGCGTGATGGCTTTCATATCGGCGCCGAGTTGGCCGCCTTCGATCATCGACATCCGCTCGAAGAAGGCGCGGGTGACTTCGTTCAATTTCACGGGGAACTCAAACTTCGCCAGGCGCGAGAGCCCGTCGGCGAGGTGGTAGATGGCGTTGTTCTTGACCGGGAGCGAGCTGTGGCCGCCCGGATTTTTGACCTCCAGCCGGAAGCTGAGGAAGACCTTCTCGCTCGCCTGCACTTCGTTGAGCAGACGCCTTCCGCCCTTGAGGTCGCCGCCGCCGCCTTCATTGAGGCCATACTCCGCATCGATCAACTCGCGGTGATTTTTCAGCAGCCACTCGACGCCGTTGAAGTCGCCGCCTTCTTCGTCCGCCGTGAGCGCCACGATCAAGTCCCGGTCGGGCGTGAAGCCGGCTTGTTTGTACCGGATCAGGTTCGCCACCCAGATGGCGGCCATCGCTTTGTCGTCGCTCGTGCCGCGGCCGTAAAAGTATCCATCGCGTTCGAGGAACTTGAAGGGGTCGAATGACCAGTCCTCCCGCCGGGCCTCAACCACATCGAGGTGGGCCAGGAGCAGCAAGGGCTTGCGCGCGCCCGTGCCACGCAGCCGGGCGACGAGGTTGCCCTTGCGCGGGTTGGGGCCGAGCACCTGCACGTCCGCTTCCGGAAAGCCCGCCTCTCTCAACCGCGCCGCCATCGCTTCGGCCGCCTTAGTCGTACTGCCGGAGGAGTCGGTCGTGTTGATCTCGATCAACTCCTGAAAAATGCTGCGGGCGAGTTGTTGCTGGGCTGACGGTTGGGGCGTTTGAGCGGAAGCTGTTTGGACCAAGTTTGCGGGCGCAATCAGCAGGGCGATAACGATCAAAAAGGAAACTACCGGGGGGAGGCAGCGATGGGCTTGATTCACGAATAATCTCCTTTGTCAGACAATTGATGAGGCTCGGAAGCACGCTAAAGATCTTGCCCAGAGGGCACCCTCTGAAGCCAGGTCTATGACACCTTTTCTATCGGCCAGATTTCTACCGGCAGCGCCTCCACATAATGGAGCAGCGGGTCACCCACAGGCGTCGGCAGCCCTTGCGCTTCAACCATCGTCGATTGATAGGACCGTAGCCCGGCCCGCCGCAGCGGCCAAGGCTGATGAAAAATTCGGCACCGGTAGAGGTCGCTTTGGTCAGCCGCGTAAAGACAGTAACGCTCCGTGAGAAAGAAGTCGAGCGAGCCGGGCTGCGCTTCAGGCATCTGCTCGCCGATGGTCCACGTCGCGTTGAATCCAGCCGGCCCCGGTTGGCCCTCATCAACCGGCCGGCTGGAGCTATAGATGATGGTGTCGCCCTCTTGCTCCAGGTTGATGCTGGCCTGGTAGTAGGGCAGATGAAAGAAGGTGCGCGCGCCCAGGACGGCCACCTGACTGTTCGCATCCAAAGAGAAGAACCAGACTCCGGGGACGCAGTCGAGGTGGACATAAGTGCGGACGTTGATCTCGTGGAACTCGCTCAGCCACGGCAACGGCGGAGTGAAGACCGGCCGGGCATCCCAGATCGTGAAGGGGACCACGCCGATCCACGCCTCGCCCTCGAAGAGATCGATCGTCAGCCGGTGCGGGATCAAGGGCCGGAGCGCTTCGGCCGGGAGCGGCCAGTGCATAAACAGCAGCTTGCCCCAGGACTGGTGCATGATCGGCACCCCTGCGGGGCGCTGGCGGATGGACAGGCGATCCGTATTGCTCGGCGGGCCGGCTTTCATCTTCCCGATTATATACCTTGAACGGGGACAAATTGAGCTTTTGAAGAGAGAAGAATCTCAACACAAAGGGTCAAGGGAGACCGCTTAAAAAGTGCCTGTAACGTATCGCATATTGTTTTTACGCAACGCGACCACCAC
>Ga0207646_10002482_pt1 | contig 21783 bp, 19 predicted proteins | sample KBSK5502metaG_FD_184343 | JGI IMG/M metagenome (GOLD analysis project Ga0207646, IMG submission 184343) | Corn, switchgrass and miscanthus rhizosphere microbial communities from Kellogg Biological Station, Michigan, USA - KBS K5-50-2 metaG... | ecosystem: Host-associated > Plants > Roots >... | reverse complement strand
GACTGAGCGAACGAGGTGGTTGCTGAGGAGGCGCATAGCCGTATCCATAGCCGCCTTGCTGGTTTGGTGGAAACCCATATTGTGGGGGTGGAGTGCCATAAGGATTCTGTGGAGGTGGAGTGCCGTAAGGATTCTGTGGGGGTGGAGTGCCATAAGGATTTTGTGGAGCGCCGTATCCCGAGTATGGTTCCTGGCCGCCATTGCCCGGCTGCCCTTGTCCCTGCTGACCTTGATTTGGATCCCAAGCCATTTCGTAGTTCTCCTTTGCTCTAAACAAGTTTATACAATGCCGTATACCTGCATATGAGAATACCGAAGCCTCTATAAGAGGCTTGTAACGTATCAGTTATAACATAAGTCGTTGCATCTGTCTATTTTCTTTAACGTGAGCAATACTATGTACTGTTGTTTAATCACTTGTAAGGCAGAGCAGGGCCTGTGAATTATCCTGACCCCCGCAAGGGGGGTCACTACATTTCATACGCGGAACAGCCCACAATGTAGTTGCTCCCCTTGCGGGAGCGAGGTGCAGTCGCCTACCTTTTGGGAACATTCACAGACCGTAAGGTAGAGGTATGCCCAAGACTAACACGGTTGAGCGTGCTATAATAGCCCTTGCAATCCTGAATAGAGGGGAGAAAGTGAGTTTTTATGATTACCTATGGTGATTTTGAAAAGGTGGATATTCGCGTAGGGAGAATAATTCAAGTGGAGGATTTTCCACAAGCTCGTAAGCCCGCCTATAAGTTGAGCATCGATTTTGGTCCAGAAATTGGCATAAGAAGATCATCTGCACAACTAACAAGCCACTATACAAAAGAAGCGTTGCTTGGAAAACAGGTTGTTTGCGTCGTAAACTTTCCGCCCAAGCAAATTGGCCCTTTCATCTCAGAGGTGTTAACGCTTGGAGTTCCTGATGGGAATGGCGAGGTTGTTTTGCTGGGTCCTACACAAGAAGTCCCTTTAGGTGGGAAGATGTTTTAAGCCCTGCCTGAAGGAGCGAGCGTTCGCTTGCGTCTGCCCGCTCCTTTGCTCTTCACAGAAGTGTACGCTCTTCTTAGATGTACACCAAAGGATACAGATCCCCGTTCCTCGTTGGCACTCTAGCGGTTGACCGCGCTCATATCAGCGTACCGCTCCCCAGCGGCCACTCCCTTTGGCGCCACCTCCTCAATGCGCGCTCGATCCTCTCTGGTAAGCGTGATGCCTACTGCGGCGACATTCTCCTCGAGGTAGTTGCGATGCTTGGTGCCGGGGATCGGCACAATATCCTTGCCCTGTGCCAGTACCCACGCCAGGGCAAGCTGGCCAGCCGTGATGTGCTTCTCGCTCGCCATCTTCTTTACCCGCTCAACGAGCGTAAGATTCTTCTGGAAGTTCTTGCCCTGGAAGCGCGGAGTAGTTCGACGCCAGTCGTCCGGGGCTAAGTTCTCGACACTGGTGATCTGCCCGGTAAGAAACCCGCGGCCCAGTGGGCTGTAGGCGACGAAGCCGATTCCGAGTTCGCGCACGGTTGGCAGAATCTCGTCCTCAGGATCGCGGCTCCACAGCGAGTATTCCGTCTCGAGGGCCGTGATCGGGTGGACGGCGTGCGCCCGCCGGATGGTTGCAGGCGCGGCTTCCGAGAGGCCGAGGTAGCGTACCTTGCCCTGCTGCACCAGTCCGGCCATCGCGCCGACTGTCTCCTCAATCGGAACCGTCGGGTCCACACGGTGTTGGTAATACAGATCGATGTAATCGACGCCAAGGCGACGCAGCGAGCCATCACAGGCCGCACGCACATAGTCAGGCCTGCCGTTGATGCGCACAAAGGAGCCATCCTCGCGCCGCTCGTTGCCAAACTTCGTCGCGAGCACCACCTGATCCCGCCGGCCCTTGATCGCCTTCCCGACGAGCCGCTCATTCGTGAACGGGCCGTACTCATCGGCCGTGTCCAGAAAGTTCACCCCAAGTTCCAGGGCGCGATGAATCGTCGCAAGTGACTCGCCCTCATCAGCAGTTCCGTAGAACTCAGACATGCCCATACAGCCAAGACCTAGCGCCGAAACGGCGAGTCCCTGGCTTCCAAGTGTTCGTTTCTCCATCAGTTTCCCTCTTTTCTTTCTTCAAATCGACACGGTGCTGATAGAACAGGTCGATATGATCCGTCTTCAACCGTCTTAACGATGCGTCCGCGACCGCCTTGATGTGCTCAGGACAACTATTGACTCCACGCGGTCGACCGCTTTCAGAATCGAGATCAAAGCCAGACCTGGTCGCGATGATGACAGTATCACGGATGGGTGCAAGTGCCTCACCAACGGGCTCTTCGTTGGTGAATGGTTCATGGACTTCAGCGGTGTCGAGAGGCATTAGAAGGATGTTCCGGTGTTAGAGTCTGTAAGAGGCTTCTATCTTTATCGATGATGCTTACAGATATGTTTTGCTCGTTGCACCATCGAATAGCATCTAAAAGGCAATGTCCCCATTTTGGAAAATCAGCGTTTTTATTTTCACGTTAGCATGCTAAACTTTTCTGAAGACAAGAAACGACAGTATAAAAATAGCATTCTGGGGAGAAGCGATGGAAAAACCAGTTCATGCACAGCTGACTGGTGAGCGCCTCGTCGATACAGACGAAGCCGACCTGATCCGCATGGCCCAGGAGCATCCGTCCGCCTTTGCGAGCCTCTATCAACGTTACCTGCCACGCGTCTATAACTATGTGCGAGCACGCCTGGAAAGCGACGAAGATGCCGCAGATCTGACCCAGCAAATCTTCCTTCAGGCTCTGGACGCTCTGCCTGCCTATCAACTACGTGGCACACCTTTCGCGGCCTGGCTCTTTCAGATCGCGCGCAATGCTGTGACCGATCTCTACCGGCGCCGGAAAACCATCGTTTCCTGGGACTCGCTGCACGGCATGGTGCTCGCGCTCCCGGAACAACAAGACATGGATGCCCGGCTCGTCCACCAGGAGCGCCTGGCCCGACTCAAAACCCTGTTAGCTCGGCTCAATCCGGCCCAGCGTGAACTCCTCGCCCTGCGTTTCGCCGCCGGACTCAGCGCGCGGCAGATTGCCCTGGTGGTCGGCAAAAGTCCCGCTGCTGTGAAAAAACAACTCACTCGTCTTCTGCATACCCTCAAGGAGCAGTATCGTGAACAATAAACCGCCTATCTCAGCCCGCTATCCCGATCTCCTGACCGAGCAGGACGACCCCGCTCTGCTGAATCTCGTAGAGGATCTGGACGCACTTTACACATCCCATCAATTGCCTGCTCGCCTTGAGCATCCTGTGGAAGCGAAGCGGCTCGTTGTTGGCGAACGGTCGCAGTCACCGGCTCCCTTGCCATCGCAGCTTAGCACTCTCTCTTCTCTTGTGCCTCGACGTCGCACGCACTGGTCTCGACTGAATACGCTGGCTGCAGTCCTGTTCACTGTTTTTCTGGTGGGCGCGCTGGCCGGTACATTTTACGCGGCACATCGAGCCGTGGAGATTGGCCAGGAGCATGGTGGGAACATACCTGTTAGCCATAGTATACCGCCTGGGAATGTACCCATAACAACAACGCCTGCTTTATCATCCACTATTCAGGAGCCGATAGGCCAGATCCGTATGATGAACGCCAGCGAAGGTTGGGCCCGGACCTGGCTGGAAGGCGGCAATACAAATACGCGTGATGAGCTGTTGCATACCAGCGATGGAGGTGTTCACTGGCAGAATGTTACGCCTGCGCACTATGGCACGCTTGCCGGCGAGAATATCTCTTATATCTCAGGTACAGCGGCCTGGGCCGAGATGATTAACAATGCCAATGCAACTGTATTTGTACGTACAACCGATGGAGGTCGGACCTGGCAGGCGTCTGCCCCGTTAGGCCAGCCATTGGGTATGGTTCCACCTAACCACGCTGCCGCGAATATCAATTATGTAACTTTTCTTACTCCTACTATTGGCTGGCTGCTTGTTGCTACTTACAATGACATAGAAACTGTTGTCGGGGAGATCCTCTATCATACAACCGATGGCGGACTGACCTGGAATGAACTGACAAGTAGCACCAGCACAGATGCAAGCACCTCCGGACGCCTACCTTTGCCCGGTGCGTATACAGGCCTGAGTTTTATTAATGCTTCGACTGGCTGGATTATGGGCTCCAATGTGAGTCTAGATGGGGTATTAGGAGATGGTGGTAGGCCTACGATACGTGAACCATGGTTGTATGTAACGCACGACGGCGGGCTAACCTGGCATGCGCAGACTCTCCCAGACACTCTCTCGATCCAGGGGTCAGCATCCGGGATAGTCACCTACCCGCCTCAGTTTTTCTCTGCCGGCGATGGTTTGCTCACAGTCTCTTCCTGGTCTCCAGGTGAAATCGCCATTTCTGTCTATGCTACCCACGATGGAGGCGCAACCTGGCAGCGGAACGGATTTGTTGCTGTCTTTCTAGCCCAGAACAGCCCCGGAACAACCGTGCTAGCCATGCCCAACCTGGTTGCCACGTTTGCTGACATGAATGCGGGCGCGTTCTGGGAAGACTCAGAGTACCAGAACGCCAATACGCTGGCCAGAACTCACGATGGAGGCCAGAACTGGATACAAACGCGACTCTCTTTTCCGGCATCCGTTGGGGGGGTGCCCTCAACTGGCCAGATTGAGTTTGTATCCGCGCGGGTGGGATGGCTGCTATTGCTGCCTGCTGGTAAGTTGCCTTCATTCGCGCCTGTCCTGCTGAAAACACTCGATGGCGGCAAGACCTGGACTCAGGTTCACTATACTGTCTCATAAACAAGAAGAGCTTTGTGATTTGCCACGATACTTGGCGGATTTTGGGGGAGGACAAGGATTCCAAAAGGGGTGCAACTAATTCATTTGTAGAAGTCCTCTATTGATGGATTTTGCTCGTCGGAGAGCGCGTACATTCATAAACAAGACGAGCGTCTTGTTCCTCCTCGGTTCTGCCCATGGGAACGATATGGTGATTAGACCCGTTTGAGGCCGATGAGTTCACGGACTTTTGCCGCAAACACGTCCAGGTCAAAGGGCTTCTGTAAGAACGCACTTCCTGGGTCCAGCAGATTCCGCCGTTTCAGGTCCATCTCTTGATACCCACTCATGACCAGAACCTTCGTGTCTGCACGCCTCCTGCGCACATGCTCCTGGAATTGTCTTCCCTTCATCCTGGGCATCATGATGTCTGCGATCACCAGGGCGATGGAGGAGGCATGCTGCTCAAACAAGTGCAAGCCTTCTTCTCCATCGTTGGCTATGAGCACGGTATACCCGTGCTCCTGCAGCATCTCGCTCATGATCAGTTGGATGTCAGGGTCATCCTCGACCAGCAGAATGGTCTCAGATCCGCCCAGAACTGCCTGCGCTTCGAATGGCCCCCGTTCCTCCGCCGATTCCGTTTTGGGTTCGACGGCTGAGAAGTATAGCAAGAAGGTGGTACCTTGACCTGGTTGACTCTGCACTCGAATCACGCCGTGATGCTGCTTGACGATGCCGTAGACGACGGCAAGGCCCAGTCCTGTTCCCTGACCCACCTCCTTGGTGGTAAAGAACGGTTCAAATAATCGCGCCTGAACCTGTTCATCCATCCCAATTCCCGTGTCGCTGATGCGCACGAGGACATAGGACCCGGGAGGGAGATAGGGCTGGACATGTTGCCCGCCCTGTGCAATTTCGACCTGCTGGGTGGTGATCTCCAGGTCTCCCCCGGCAGGCATGGCATCGCGCGCATTCATGCAGAGATTCACCAGGACCTGCTCCAGCTGCGTTGGATCGGCATAGACCGCTTTCAGTGCCGGGTCAGCGTGGAACACAAGCTGCACGCTTGCTCCCAGAAGCGTCCTGAACAGGTCGAGGAGCGAGGCGATCTGCTCATTCAGGTCGACGTATCTCTGTTCCATGGGAGTTCCACGCGCAAAGGCCAGGAGCTGCCGGGTCATGCGCGCTCCCCGCTCGGCTCTCGTATGTATATGCTGGAAGTACTCGGAGAGGACATGTTCCTGCTGCGTGCGCGCCATCCCCCGCTGGGCATAGCCCATAATCCCGGCCAGCAGGTTGTTAAAATCGTGCGCCAGACCACTGACCAGCAGCCCCAAACTTTCCATCTTCTGGGTTTGCTGCATCTGTACCTGCAAGGACTGGCGCTCGGCCCGCAGCCGCGCACGTTCCAGACAGTCATCGATGGCAATGGGTAGCCGCGAGAGATGGGTTTTGAGGATGTAATCACTCAAGCCAATTTTCATCGCCTCTGCGGCAATTTCTTCGCTGCCAGTCTCGGTCACCATGACCACTGGCAGATCGGAGGAGCGCGCCCGGATTGCCTTGAGGATCTCGAGCCCCGTCGTCCACTTGAGCTGATAGTCTGTGAACACCATCGTATAGTCCAGCTCTCGCAGGGCCTCTTCGAACGCCTGCTGGTGAAGAATCTCCACGTAGGTCGCTGCCGGAATCGCCTGCTGGATGGTTCGTTTTATCAGTTCACGGTCATACGGGCTATCATCAATGAGCAGAAATCGCATAGTTGTCCTCACTCTGCTGCATGCAACTCTATCCAGAAAACGCTCCCATGTCCTATGCCGGAGATGATACCGATGCGTCCTCCCATCAGTTCGACGGCCTTGCGCACGGTCGCCAGTCCCAGACCCACGCCGTCGTAGACCTCGACGCCATGCAGCCGGACAAACGGCCGAAACAGCCGTAGTTGATCGTCGGGCGCAATGCCAATGCCGTTATCCTCGATCTCGAGGCGGCACACCTTCTGGGTGGTTGCTGCCCTGATTGTCACCGTGGGTCGCACTCCTGGCGGCACGAATTTGAGCGCATTGGACAACAGATTGGTCAGCGCCAGCATGAGCAACACGACGTTCCCCTGCACTATCGGCAGCTCCCTATCGACAACCACCAGGGCCTGGCGCTGCCCTACCTCCCGCTCCAGGTGTTGCACACATCGCTGGACCAGCTCATCGAGCGCGATGTGCTGTAACTGCCGATCAGCGCGCTCGACACGCGCGAAATCGACCAGCCCATCGATGATCTCCTGCATCTGCACGGCGACGGACTGAATACGCTCCAGGTCGTGTCGTCCTTGCACCCCCAGCCGCTCGGCCTCTTCCTCCTGCAAGAGCCGGGCAAAGCCTTTGATCGCCCGTAGCGGCGCCTGCACATCGTGCGTCATCGCGTGAAAGAAGGACTCCAGCTCTTCGTTGCGCAGCTTCAGTTCCCGTGAGAGCTGACGCGTCCGCAGCAGGATTTCCACCCGCGCCTGCAGTTCCAGCTTCTCAATCGGTACGCGGATCAGCTCATCCACCGTCTTCCACAGGTGACGGGTGAGCAACTCGGCCTCCCGCTGCGAGGTGATGAGCACCACGGGTAAAAAGGTCGGGGCGTCCTCGGCCTTGCGCAGACGCACCTCCGGCCAGAGCCGGTCCAACGTGGGACCATCGATCAGACACAGATCAAACGGAATGACGAGAGGTGTTCCATTGTCTGGGATCACCACCTCATAATGCTGTCTCAACCAGTCGGACAGCAAGGCGCGATTCGTTTTGTGGTCCAGGAGCAGCAGTACGCGGTTCATCTCTCCTACTCCTCCATGATGCTCTGGATCACCCCAATCAATTCCTTGACCACCAGGGGCTTCACCATCACGCCTTTCGCTCCATGGGATAAACTGGCCTGCTGAATGGCCGCACTCTGCCGGGGTGATACGACCAGAAAGGGAATTTTGGCCGTCCGCAACTGCTCGCAGCGCGCCCAGATCTCCGCGTCGAAACCGGTAATATCGACCAGGGCCCCGGCAAGCGGCTGCGGGTTCGCCAGGGCCCGATCGATCTCCTCGTAGGTCGCCGTCGAGACGGCGGGATACCCCTCTTTCGCGAGGAAGTCCGCCAACAGCTGCAGATTGCGCGGCAGACGGTTGACCAGCAACAGTGTGCGAGCGGCGGTTGACATGCTTAGCCCTCCTTGCTTGCAGCATCGATGTAGGAGATCCTTCCCGTCAAAATGCCTTGCAGGTTCGAGAGGGGTTGGCCCACCTTGATGCCATAGCGACTCATTTCGATTTCGCGTAAGGTGCGTTCAAAGCTCGACAAGCGTTTCTTGAGGACGCCAACGACCTTGCGGAGTTCCCCACGCAGTTCCAGGTAGCGTAAGAACACAATATTATCCGCCAGGTAACTGATTCCCACGTCACTCACCTGGAAGTCGCCGACGATCGACTCCACTTCGTTGATGAGCAGGACGGCCACGCCCATATTCTGCAGGTATTTGCACAGGGCGTGCAGGTGCCGCACGACGGTGTCTCCGCCCAGCGAGAGGCGATAGCCGGCAATGCTATCGATCATGATAATGCCAGCGTGCTGCTGCTCAACCTCATAGCGCACGGTGCGGGCAAACTCATCGGGCGTCAAATGCAGGGGTTCGATCTGCACCACCGAGAGGGTCCCGCGCTCTATCATGGCCCGGACCGGGATATTGAGGGATTCACAGCGTCGCAGGAGCGTCTCTCGCGCCTCTTCAAAGGTGTAGACCACCGACCGTTCGCCTCGCCCTGCCGCCTCTTTCATGAATTGGAGCCCCAGCGTCGTTTTCCCGACACCGGTGGGGCCCGTCAGAATGCTGATGGTGCCACGCTCCAGCCCCCCGTGCAGCAGTTCATCCAGCTCTGAAACGCCGGAGGAGATGGTCTCCTGTACGAACTGCTTGAGGTGCTGCTCGGGGAGCAGGTGCGGAAACACCTCCATGCCCCGATCGGTGAGACGCATGCTGTGGAACCCACTGCGAAAGTCAGAGCCCCGAAACTTGCTGACACTGACCGCACGGCCTTCCTGCTGAAAATGCAGGTGGATGACGCCGTCGCTCATAAATTGGAGGTCGTCATCAGGAACGGAACTGTTGCCTTCGGAGGTATAGAGAACAGTTGCTCCCTGCTCGACCAGAAAGCGCAGGAAGGAGAGCACCTGTTTGCGGAACTGGAACGCATCGGTGGCGAGGTAGCGAAACTGCGTCATGGCATCGAGAAGGACCCGCTGCGGCTTCAGATGCTCGATCTGCTCCATGATCTGCCGGGTCACCGGCTCGCGTTCGACTTCGGCAGGAGAAAAAATATCGTAGGTTTGCATTTCGGTGAAGAAGTCCGCGTTGGGCGAGAGATCCAGGAAGTGGACCTGGGTAAGATCAAAGCCAAGCGCGTTGGCATTGGCGCGCAGTTCCGCTTCGGATTCCCCCAATGTGATAAAGAGGCTGCGCTCTCCTTGAGCCGTTCCTTCGGTGAGAAAGTGCAGGCCGAGCGTCGTTTTCCCACACCCGGAACCGCCGCGCAAGAGATAGGCGCGCTTTTGGATGAGGCCGCCATATAAAATCTCATCGAGCCCTACCACGCCCGTCGAGACCCGCACAAATCCTTGCTCGACCCCGCCATTACGCTGCTGTTTCTGCGGCTCCTGCCCTGGGATAACCTCCTCCGGGGGGAGAGGGTTCTTGCTCGTATTCATAACATGCTTCTCCTTCATTGGTCATGCGGCACGATCCGATTGGCGACGGAAAAAATACCTTGTGTAGTGGTGTCCTTCTCCGTAGGGCAAAGCAGCCGCACGTGCCAGAGTGAGAAGAGGACGCGGTAGTTAACGCAACGGGGTCGGGCATGAAACGCCTCCCATGATCTCAACATCCTATCAGTGCAGAAATACAGGACAATAACGATCTTCCAGGCACATCATCTCACGGCTCGAGTCTATCCATGGGCTTTTCCTACGAGAGCTATAAATACCCTACTACCATATTATATAGTACACGGGTGAGAACCCAATGATGGAGACAAAAGGTTACTGCTATCGAGCCAGCTTTTGGGAAATATGGTACTTTAGCTACTTTGTCCCATTGCCAAGCCATAGAACAGTAGCGCGGCAGCAGCAGCCATCACCAGAAAGGTCAGGACCAGGCCAATAATCGTCAACACGCTCAAACGCTGCTTGCCCATGATCGCCCGGTTCGTGCCCACCAGGATTAGCGTGATGATCAGCAAGGGAGACAATACCCCGGCGAGCACATTGGACCAGAAGATGAGGCGAAGAGGGTCAATGCGCAGGAGTGCTAGTATGAGGCTCACCACCAGGGCTACTGTGAGAATCAGGTAAAAGCCCTCATTCTGCCACGGCTTCTTGGAGAGGCCCATCGGCCAGCCAAGCGTACCCGCGACAGCATAAGAAGCGCCTGCGAGCAAGACCGGAATTGCCACCAGCCCGGCACCGATGAGCCCGAACGCGAAGAGATACTTGGCGAGTGGGCCGAGCAGGGGTGCTAGCGCTTGTGCTGCATCGGCTGCCGTCGTGATGCTTTTGTGATGGCCAAAAAGCGTTGTCGCTGTCGAGAGGATGATCGCGTAGGCTACCAGGTTCCCACCAATCACTCCCACCCCCATGTCGAGCTTGAGCAGCCGCATCTGCTCTTTGGGAGTCCCAAGACGCACCTCCTCCTTTTCACCTTGCACCTGCCAGAAGATGTTATAAGGTGAAATGGTTGCCCCGAGCAAGGCAACTGCGCTGCTAACGCTCGCGAACGTGAGATCTATGTGCGGCACCACTGTATTGAACAGAACTGCGCTCCAATCCGGTTTCGCCCAGATCGCGGTGATGATATAGGCCCCAAATGCCAGGCTCAGCACAAGAAAAATGTTTTTGAGCGTTCCAAAGTTGCGGTATACTGTGAAATACCACAGGACAGCGACGATGGGGATAACAAACCAGAACCAGGCAAGACCCGTCAGCAACCCGAAGCCACTGCCAACGGCGGCCAGGTCAGCGGCAATCAAGGCGATGTTTGAGATAATGAGCAGGAGCGCGGCCAGTCCAGCAACGGGACGCCCATAGTGCTCGCGCAACAGGTCTGCCAATCCCTTTTGCGTAATATGTCCAATCTTGGCACAGGTAAAGAGGACTGTGTAGTAGAGCGGTGTTGCCAGGAGTAGCAGCCAGAGATGCCCAAAGCCATTTTGTGCGCCATCAATGGTGTAGGAGCCGACCGCGGATGAGTCATTGCCCGCCATGCCTCCTAAAAAGCCCGGCCCCAGCAGCCCCACAACGTAACGAAACCCACCTGGTGATGGTTTGTGAGACGGGATATTCGTTGCTGTTGCGGCGTGGTTCTCTTTGGCGCTGCTGCGGTGCCTTCGCAGCGCTTGCACTTCCTCCTCTTTTCCTCGCAGCCCTTCAGCAGTGGGGATGGCCGACTCTACCTCATCGATCGGACCGCTCTGCTGCTTATCCTCCAATTGCTCGGCCCCGGTTGCTGAAAGTGCCTCCACTTCCTCTGTGTTCGCCTCGATCAGCACATTCCCGTCGGCGTGTTTTTCATCTGCCTGCTCAACAGCCTGGATGCGATCAGCTGGAACAGTCAAATCTTTCTTGAAGAGTAGTCCTTTGTGCACCACAATCTCCTCGACTTTGCCCTGTGGATCACGGACCACGCCCGTTACTTTCGGTGGACTAATATCTGCCTCGCCCAGATCACCCCCGGTCGCCGTCACGTGCATTCCAGGTTCGACCTGGTTGCTCTTCCGTTGTTGTTTTCTGCTCTGTCGTCGCTTGCTCACGTGTCCTGTTCATTCCTTCATTGCCTCTTACATGGGAGCAGAAGAAAAAGAGTTTCACCGCCTGCTGTAATGCATTACGTGCTGCTTTCAGCATGAAGCGCAGGCTGAGATGAAAGTGCGATATCAAGAGGAGCCTGTGGATGGCTGGTAGTAGCGGACATCCCAAGAGCTTTCTTGAGTGCTTCAAGATATTCCAACGTCATCACAGGCAAGAGGTAATTGTTCTTGATGAGTGTGTGTGCGCGTTTGCCGAGTTTGCGCCAGAGGTCACGATCATAAATGAGCCTGAGTGCCGCCTGTGCGCACGTTTCTGTGTCATCGACAAGGTAGCCGTTCCGCCCATCGATGATCTGCAAGCGTAAACCTGTCACCGAGGTTCCGACTACCGGCTGGTATTTCCACATGGCTTCCGTGACGGTCAATCCGAACCCCTCACGGATTGAGCGTTGGAGAATGACGCTCGAATAGCGTTGAAAGGCATTCACTTCCGTGTGCGTGATCACAGCAGGATCAGACAGGAGGTGGATATCCGGGTCGTTGCCTGCATACTCCTGCAGGTCTTTCAGAATCTCCAGCGCTTTTACGTCATCGGCCGCTTCCATGGCCCCTACAAGGGCTACCTGCACGGAAGGAAGCTGCTGCTTCACCAGGCGATATACATCAATCACCTGGTGGGGATTTTTCCAGTTGCTAAATCGTGACACCTGTGTAATGAGTGGCCGCGCTACATCTATGCCGCATTTTGCCAGTGCCCGCATCCCTTTGGCCGGTGTGAGAAAGCGATTTTTTTCGCTGAAAGGATCGATGGTGGGCATAATCACCTGGGTCTTTTCGGACGGCAAGTCTTTGAAAACCGATTGCTGGGAGTTAAACACGCACACGCTATAGGCATCAAGGAACTGTTCAATGTACGCCTTTGCATACGGATCTGGATTCGCCGTGTCGATATGGCACATCCAGAGGGTTGGTCTCATCCAGGGGAATAACTGTGCAAAGGGGGCAAGTTGAAAGTCGTGCACGAAGTAGATGTCGGCCTGATTTTCTTCCGCATGACGCATGGCCGGTGTAAGACGTAGTTTATCAAGGAACACGCGCTGCTCTTCTGCGGGTATGTCCCCTTGTTCAATTCCCTGTAGGAGGTCTGCAAGACGTGCCGTAAAGAGGTTAGAGGGCTCATCAAGCTGGATCACTTTGCGGGTCTGCTCAATGCCAAGCTCCTCCATGAGGGGGTTGAGCGCTTGCAGAAGCTCCGCCACCCCTCCACCACGGGCTGTAGTGTTGATGTGAAGGACATGCGATCCAGCCAGAGACTCTGCGGCGCGATAAATGCGCGAAAGCAAATCGCTCCCTACCAAGCGTTCATAGCGGTCCAATCGAGGTGATCTTTTCATGAGAGCATACTCCTGAGGTTTTGTTACAGAAAGCTTATCGAAACGCAGTAAAAGTCGATCAATATGCGACTTCGCTTAGCAGTACCCTATTTCTTGTAGCGGCTCTGTCCTTATTCATCCTGATAACCTTCTCGTATATCTTTACATATTTCTCCGTCATCACACGCGCAGAGAAATTCTGCTCAACATACGCAGGTAGTGCATCCCTGTCGATCTCATCAATGTGGGAAATAAACTGAACCATTTCAGCGGCAGTACGGACCAGAAAACCTGTTTCCCCATGCACAACGATTTCTGAGGCAGCGCCACGGTCAAAAGAAATGACCGGGCAGCCCAATGCCATGGCTTCGATCATGACGATCCCAAATGGCTCTTCCCATTCAATTGGATTGAGGAAACCATGAGCGCGGCTGAGCAAATTCACTTTCTGCCTCATATTCACGGGGCCAATATACTTAATCTGTTCGTTATCGATCTGCGGTTGAATCTGCTCGTGAAAGTAGGAGACCGAGGCTTTCTCATACCGATCAATCGTGCCAGCCAGGACAAGTGGTACATGGGCTTGCTTTGCCACCTCGATTGCCAAGTGGGGCCCTTTCTCAGGGACAAAACGCCCTAACCAAACAAAGAAATCGCCTCTCTTCCTGCGGCGAGTCCGAAATTGACTCATCTCAAGGCCATTATGCACCGCTCCCACAAAATTGAGAGGAAGCTTTTCTTGTGCACGAGCACTTTCACTAATCGCAACGATCGGTACCGAAGGCGCCCAATCCATATAGTAGCGGTCAGCATCACCAACCCGGCCACCTGGGGCACGATCAAAGGGAAAATGGCTGTGCAACGTCGTGACGTGGGGCATGGCAAGAGCCGCAGTCAGAGGGAAAATGTACAGATCAGCACTCGAGGAAAGATGGGTATGCACGATATCGAAATCTTGTGCTCTCACCTGTTCGAGCGCCTTGTGCAAGTGATAAAAGGCTTTGAGATGCATTGTCCAGGGGATGCCTTGCTGAAGCAGAGATTTCGGGAAAAATGAAACGAGCTTTGCTGATGTCTTTGCATCACCCGGTGCAAACAACGTTACATCATGACCTTGCGCTACTTGTTCCTCTACAAGTGTAGAGAGGACGCTCTCGGTTCCACCATAGGTTTTTGGCGGGATCGTGATCCAGGGAGGGGCTATCTGTGCTATTCTCATAATTCCATCCTTTCTCCTGCTATCTATCACACGGTTGAAATCGTTTCTGTGTTTCAGGCGCTTCATGATATTTCCTAGAGTAATCTCTTCAAATTCTTCTTTTTTCGTAGATACGAGGGCATTTCGCACCGGCTCCATCCTTTCCATCAAAACTCCGGCTGACTCTCTTTCCCGGGGGTTCTTTCGATCGCCTCACTCTACATGAGTTCATTTTTTCTGCATTCTCTCGTCAAAAAGTGCAGAGTCGGAACTGGCGGCTGGCGAAGGAGAGAGGAGCTGATGAGACATCCAGATGTATTCCTCGACAGGGGGTGCAAGCAATGAGTACGGCGGTTGATTTTGTCCGGCACTTTCGTCAGCTTCGTGCGCTGGTTATCGGCGACGCTATGCTTGATACTTACCTTGAGGGAACTGCTGCCCGGCTCTGTAGAGAGGGACCCGTTCCAGTTGTACGCAAGACGGGAGAGCATCGTATTCCAGAGGGTGGGGCCAATACTGCCGCCAACCTCCGCGCGCTCGATGCCGAGGTATTCTTCCTTAGCATCGTTGGGCAAGATATGACCGGCGCTGCTCTCCGGTCGTCCTTGCGCGAACAGGGTGTCGATGACCGCTGCTTAGTTGAGCGTCAGTGTCACTCTCACCATTCGCCAGAATACTTGTGCCAGAGCGACCAATGTAACGTTGGGATTGACAGTTAGGTGTTGTCGTTCTGGTCCCCAGTAATGACGACATTGCCCTTTTTCTGTCCTGTGTCAACATACCTGTGGGCTTCGGCAGTCTGTTCTAACGGAGAGCATCTATCGATGACCGATTGTACCTTTCCCGCCTCAATCAGCTCGTTGAGGAACTTGAAGTCTTCCGTATATTCGCTCGCTGTCCGGGCTTTCCAGGATATGACTTTCTTGCTGCTTCTCCTGGACATCCATTGCCCTCGAACCCGCTGTGACAGCCGAGAGTTCCCTAACAGATTGCGTCCATGATGCGTGAGCGATCGTACACTATGTGTAAACGAACTCTTGCCTACCACGTCAAAAATCACATTATAGGTCTCACCGCTCTTGGTGAAATCTGCTTGCGTGTAATCAATGACCTGGTCTGCCCCAATCGAGCGCAGCAGGTCCAATTTCCCCGTGCTGTCCACGGCAGTCACCTCAGCTCCGAAGTACTTGACAAGCTGTACCGCAAACGTCCCGATACTTCCACCGGCACCATTAATCAATACCTTGTGTCCGCTCTGGATATGGCCTTTTCTAAGAAAATACACTGCATCAAGTCCACCAACAGCAAGGGCGGCGACTTCCTCATAGGTTATAGTGGATGGTTTGATTGCCAGCACCCCGTCTTCAGGCAGACAGGTGTACTCAGCATAAGCACCAAGACGAAGACCGCTCCATCCAAAAACCTGGTCACCCTTCCTGAATCGTTTTACATCTTTGCCGACTGCTTCAATTTCTCCGGCGAGCTCCTGTCCCAGGATCATGGGTCCTGGTCTGATGAGACCCACATAGATTCGTAGGGGAAGCCTGAACGCGAGAGGGAATTTTAAACTGCGCAACTCACAGTCCCCTGCTGTGACTGTCGTCGCATAGATTCTGATCAGGACTTCATTGTCCTTGGGAGTAGGTTTTGCTACCTCTTGGAGCTGAAGCACACCCGGTGGTCCGAATTTTGTCAATACCATTGCTTTCATGAGTTTCCTCCACGTTGACTTTGATCGGGGCTTTGTTCGCTTGTGTGGTTCTGATCCACCGTGATGACCACTTTTCCTCGGGCGTGTCCTTCTACAAGATACCGGATAGCCTCAGCAGTCTCACGTAAGGGGTAACATCTCTCGATGACAGGCACGACTTTTCCGGCTTCAAGAAGCTCTTTCACGTAAACCAGATCTTTCTGGTTTATTTTCGCTATTCCCATGAAACCCATTTTCTGTCTCCCAGTCCTTGAAATCACTGGCCCTAGGAGCATGGCTTGGAGCACGGCTCGGAATAAATGAGCATTGGAACCTTCTCCGACCAGGACATACCTTCCCGTGGGGCGTAATGCACGCCGATACGCGAAAATCGGATGATAGCCGTTCACGGCCAGAATCAGATCATAGCGCTGCCCCTTTCGGGTGAAATCTTCTTGTGTATAATCAATGACCTGGTCTGCACCAATCGAGCGTACCATGTCCAAGTTCCTCGTGCTGCACACGGCAGTGACTTCAGCCCCGAATGCTTTGGCAATCTGCACAGCAAAGGTCCCCACCCCACCAGACGCCCCATGAATCAACACCTTCTGTCCGGGCTGAATCTGTCCTGTATCGCGCAGACCCTGCAGTGCGGTGAGCGCCGCTACAGGGACGGCCGCTGCTGCCTCAAACGAGAGATTGGCCGGTTTCAGTGCTAACTGATTTTCAGCAGCACACGCATACTCGGCAAACCCACCCGCCGCGACTACCCCAAATACCTCATCCCCTGGCTGAAACTGCGTGACGTTGGTGCCAACGGCTTCCACCCGCCCGGCGATGTCAGCGCCGAGTCTCGGGTCTTTGGGTTTGCGAAGCCCATTGCCCGAGATGATGCGGATCAGAAAAGGTCTACTTCTCAGGGCATGCCGGTCAAGTGCATTGACGGATGCCGCATGAATCTTTACCAGGATTTCACCGTCCTTGGGACTAGGTTTCTCCAACTCTTTGAATTGAAGAACATCAGGGGGGCCGTATTTTGTGTACACAATCGCTTTCATGGGTATTCCTTTCACTCGGAGATGCGACTTTCCTCTGAGTGCGCGATACTGCGCTACTTTGACGTGGGGTAGCATTTGCTTGCCCTTACTCATACCGTAGGATGGTCGCCACACGGGTATGGGCAGCGCTCAATGCAGGTCCTACACTGGCGATCATGGCAATGATCAGCGTAAAGATCAGCATCGTCACGATTGCCATAGGCGAGAAGGAGAAGTCAAGAGAAATAAATACCTGGTCAATCAGCGAAACGAAACCATACGCTACCGGGAGGCCGAGGATAACGCCTATTCCCCAGGCAATGCCTGCCAGGGCCAGCCCTTCTACCAGAAAGACGCGGGCCACACGCCAGCCAGAGGCGCCCATCGACCGTAAGATCCCGATTTCGCGCCGCCGTTCCAGGACGGCTGTCGTCAAGGTATTGGCCAGCCCCAGAATGCCTACCAGCGCGACAATTCCTGCTACAGCGTATAAAAGCACGTAGAGGATCTGGACCTGTGCTTGGTTGAGCTGGATGTTCTCCTGCTTGGTGCTGATATCTGGATTCCAACCGGCCTGGCTGAGATTCGTATCCAGATTGGCCGCCAGCTCATTTACCGCTGCTGTGGAACGATCCTGTGCCTGAATGAGGAGCGAGGTCGTGAGATCGGATGGGAGTTGGTTAAATGCGTGGAGATTATCAATGGTGGTGACTGAAACGCCTACCGTGCCAACACTGCCACTGGTATCGTGGTCTTCGCCAACGATGCGCCATGTGGCGGCTGCCGACGCGGTATGGAGCGCGATCGTATCCCCCGGTTTCAATCCAGTTTTGCGTGCGGTCGCATCGCTGATGACCAGCGCATTCAATTCGCCAGGTACCAGCCAGCGTCCGGAGATCAAGTGTATATGGTAGAGTTGGCTGTCCTGTTCGATGCCCATCAGGACAAGCTCTCCCCATTGCGACGTTACCGGTTGCTGCTCGAACCGCTCGACGCGAGCGATATTAGCGGTATGGTGCAATTGGGCCTGGACCGCTGCATACGGTTGAGGGGTGACGGAAAGAAATACGTCGGCATTGTATTGGCTGAAGCGCTGGTTCAGCGATGCATCAGTGGATGTGATTGTCGTCTGAACCGCCAGGAACACTGTCGCCGAGGCGGCAAGCGCCATGAGCGTCAGGATCGCGCGACCACGCCGCCGAAATAGGCTTCGCAAGCCCAGCCAGGTTGTCTGTGAAATCCATCCCAAACGGGATTGCCGCTGCCGTCCCGATCCCTGAGGCGTGAGGCCATAGCCACTGAGGGCAGTGCGAACGGTCATGCTGGTCCCTGTCCAAAGGGGGATGATCGCGGCGAGTAAGGGAATCCCCAACCCGACGGCAACGCTTACCAGGATCGTTCCCCAGGACCAATGGAATGGACCCAGATCCAGGATAGCAAGATTTGCCAGGAATTGTGTAAAGTACTGGCCACCCACCATACCAAGCCCAATACCCAACACCGTTCCGACGATGGCGTAGATGGCGACAGAGAAGAGATAGCCGCGTATGACCGTGGTGCGGGACGCACCGATCGCCTTCATCATGCCAATGATGGGGATTTGCTCGGTCACGAGCGTCGAAACCGTATTGATGATCAGGAAGGCAGTCAGGATCAGGGCAATGATGGCCAAAGCGCGCATAATCACGAAGAGGCCATTCGTATAGCCGGGATCGTAGGCATTTGCTGTCGTGGACGAACTCAGAATCGTGATCCCCCGAGCTCGCAAGAGCACACTCAGGTTCTGCGCTGTCGTATTGAGTGTTGTGGTGTCACGTACCTTCACTTGCAAGTCGTTGACGCCTGTGTAGCCTGCTATCTGATTCAGATCTTCCAGACGCATATACGCTCGCGCCGACCCAGTATAGAGGGCGTCACCAAGGCCGAGGGTACGTACCGTTCCCACGACACGTAATGTCTGGAAGCCCGAAGGTGTCAAGACGGCGATGGAATCGCCGATCTTGAACGATTGCAAATCCATGTCGCTGTGTTCCATCAATACTTCACCGGCCCCTGGCCAGTGTCCATCTAGTAACTGGAACGGTTCCAGCGTGATGTGTTGCAGATCCGCATAGCCAACGATCCCGATTTTGACATGCCCGGGAGCGACAGTAGTTTGCCAACGTGTTCGGTAGTAAGTCCGTCCCTGAGCCACTGCAATATTGGGTTGCGAACTCAGATTGGAGACGATTGCCGGATCGGTGCTCTGAACGGTAAAATCTATATTGGGTGCCGCCGCACGGCTGGCCGAATACGAGAACGCATCATACAGGGCAGTGTTGGTGACGTTGATCGCGGTCAGGCCAGAGACCCCTATCAGGATGCCAAGGATCACCAAAATAGTGCGACCTTTGCGCCGCGTCACATCGGTTACGGCTTTACGCCACAGGGCACTTGTGGTATGGGCCATTACAGCACCTCACTGGCAGGCAACGCCGTTGTACCACGCGCGGCAACAATCCGGCCATCCAATAACGCGATCTGCGCACTCGCGCGTTCAGCAAGATGTGGATCGTGCGTGACGTAGATGACGGTTTTCCCCTGGCTCGGAAGCTCGGCAAGGATATCAAAGATCTGATGAGCAGTCTTCGAATCTAGATTGCCAGTGGGTTCATCGGCGACGATCACGGGAGGATTATTCGCGAGGGCACGAGCGATGGCAACCCGCTGTTGCTGCCCACCGGAGATCTGGGTTGGGAGCCGATCGGCAACCTCGGTGGCTAATGCCATGCTTAAGCATGTCATAGCCCGCTCGCGCCATTGACGACGCGGGATGGTTCCGCCCAGTTCCAGCGCCAGCAGAATGTTTTCCAGTGCGGTCAATGTGGGGATGAGTTGGAAGAACTGAAAGACGATACCAATATGCTTGCCACGCCAACGCGCCAATTCATCTTCACGCCGCCCCCACAGCTCAGTTTCAGCGAAGCGAATGATGCCGCTGGTGGGCCGGTCGATGCCCGTCAGCAAATTCAGCAACGTCGATTTGCCGCTCCCGGAAGGACCATTAATGGCGAAAAGGCTCCGTTCGGGAATCGAGAAAGTCAGGTCATCCAGAATCGTCGTTTTCTGGCCGTTGTTGCCAATGATGCGGCTTACCCGCTCGACCTGGACAAGCGTGGTACCAGTTGATGCTGCCTGAGTGGTAAATTGCTCTTGTGTTCCCATGAAGACACACCTTTCTGATAATCTCTCAACCAAGCATATGCTGATTGTTACAATGTGACGCAATGATGGTGAGGATATCCATCGTCCTGAGCTGTCGCCCATATTCTTCCGGTCCCCGATGCACCAGGTTCTTGCGGTCCAACGGTGGTTTACTTGCTACCTGAAACATCTGCTTGACCGGCTTTGACGCAAACGACCGAAATCAATGGCATTGCTACATCACGCACTTTTTTGAGCAATCCATACAATGCGGCCTGATCGACCACCGAGCCGGTTAACAGCGTCTCGCCGTTGTCTTCCAGCGTGATGGCCAGGCCCCCAAACCAGTCTGTCCACTCGCGACCCAGATGGCCCTTGATCCTGATTTGATAGACCATTGGTTGACCTGGATTCATTTCCGAGTTGATTTCGTTTGACATGACCCTGTCCCTCTTGTGGCCGGTCAGAACCGTCTGTACCACTTGCTCGATCTACCAGGAGCATAGCTCCACTACGGTCTTCACGTCTAGACACGAAAGTGTTGTTTGGGGTGTTGTTTTGTGGAGGTAGTGAGAGAGGAGCAGTGCTCAAGCTTTGGCTTGATGGATCACTTGCGGGCAGTTCGCGGATACCCGCGTGTGTGGGCAACTTGACGTGGAGGCTACAACAGACCCAACTCGCGGGCACGTGCGACCGCTTCGGTGCGCCTTTGGACCTGGAGTTTGCCAAAGATTTTCCGATTGTGTCCTTTCACCGTGTCCAAGGCGAGGAAAAGCCGCTCGCTCATCTCCTGATTCGAGAGTCCTTGCGCCATGAGGTGGAGGACTTCCAACTCGCGTTGGCTCAATGGCTCGATCAGGGGCTGGGCAGGTGGGGGCAGAGACGAGGTGTCTTCGCGCTGCTGCTCCTCAGCTTCACATACCGCCAGCAACTTCCCGAGATAGTCTGGCAGCATCCCAAGAGCCGCTGCTTCGGACAAGAGGTGAGCCATTGGCCTCCCCTCGTCGACAAAGAGACGGATGAAGCCGCCCGGCGAGGCTATCGCCAGCGCGTCACAGAGCAGGTGCACCGCCTGGTCCTGTTCGCCATGCGCCTGGAGCGCGACCGCCTGCAGCACCAGCACCTTGAGCCGTTCATCCTCCCACCCCTTTGCCTCCACCTGCCGTCGCCATGACCCCAGCACCGCCAGTGCTGCGGATGGGTCTCCCTGGGCCAGGTGAACCCGGGCCTGGCTGAGAGGGAGACCGTGCGTCTGCGCCAGTTGAGCGGCCGCCGAAAGACTCCCCTGGCGAAGCAACGTCAGCACTTGGGCGGCAGCAACCTCAGGCATGCGATACACAAAGTTTTGCTGGCGGGCGGACTGACTGGCCTCGGAAAGCCTCGCGGCCGCGCCGGCCACATCTCCCTGGGCCAGTTGCAGGCGGGCAAGCAACACCTCACAGAGCACGAATCTGTCAATCACTCTCTCATACTGCCGTGCCAGGTGGAGGCTCTGTCGCCCGTGCGCGAGAGCGGCCTCCAGGTCGTTCCATTCGTAGAGGACACGGGCCAGGCCAAGATGCGCTTCGTAGATAATCTGAAGCGGCTGATCCCCTGCCAATTGCAGGACGCGCCGGTAGGTCTCGGCTGCCAGAGAGAGCTGGTTGTCTGCTTCCTGGACGTTGCCCAGGCCGATGGTCGCCAAGATGGTGGTGAAGATATCCCCGGATGCCTGGCTGAGAG
>Ga0207646_10002480_pt1 | contig 21790 bp, 17 predicted proteins | sample KBSK5502metaG_FD_184343 | JGI IMG/M metagenome (GOLD analysis project Ga0207646, IMG submission 184343) | Corn, switchgrass and miscanthus rhizosphere microbial communities from Kellogg Biological Station, Michigan, USA - KBS K5-50-2 metaG... | ecosystem: Host-associated > Plants > Roots >... | reverse complement strand
CTGCGGGCCTGGGAGCTGAGCGGTGGGCTGGTCAACATCGCCGTGCTGCCCGCGATGCGCGGGATCGGCTACGAGCGGCCTTTGAGCCAAGGCTTGCCGGTCGGCGTAGAGGCGCCCCAGGTGGTAGCGCTGCGCCCGCTGCCCGACGTCCTCGAGGTGGTGCCGGGACGGGCCCGGCTGGAGCCGGGCGCGGGGCTGGACCTGGGCGGCCTGGCCAAGGGCTGGATGGCGGACCGCCTGAGTGAGCGCCTGGGCGAGAACGCCCTGGCCAACCTCGGCGGCGACCTGAGCGCCAGGGGCCCCGGCCCCGATGGCGAAGGCTGGCCGGTGGACTTCGCCGGGGTGACCGTGATGCTGCGGGAGCAGGGCGCGGCCACCTCCTCCACCCGCAAGCGGGCCTGGCAGCTGGGCGTGCAGCGCGTGCACCACCTGATCGATCCGCGCACCGGCGCGCCGGCGCGCAGCGACCTGACCCAGGTCTCCGTGGTGGCCGCCAGCGCGCTGCGCGCCGAGGTCTTCGCCAAGACCGCCCTGCTGCTGGGTTCGGCCGCCGCGCCCGCCTACCTGGCGGCACACTGCCAGGCGTGGTGGCTGGGGTAGCAGCTCTGAGCGGGGCCGACACCGACCTCTTCTTCTGGCTGCTGGCCCGGGTCTGCGGGCTGACCTCGTTCGCCGCGCTGGCGATCTCGCTGCTGACCGGGGCCGCCCTGCGCACGGCGGTCCTGGACTGGCTGGGCAGCAACCGCGCGATCCGCTCGGTGCACGAGTACACCGCCGTGCTCTGGGTGCCGCTCGGACTCCTCCACGTGGCGGCCATCCTGCTCGACCGCACCGCCCGGGTCGGCTTGCTGGACGTGATCGTCCCCTTCCGGATGCCCTACGGGACGCTGGCCATCGGGCTGGGCACCGTGACGCTCTGGACCTTCGGCCTGGTGGCCGTTACCGGCTGGCTCAAACGGCGCCTGTCCACCGGGCTGTGGCAGTGGATCCACCGCCTGTCCTACGTGGCCTTCGGCCTCCTCTTCCTGCACGCGGTGCTGGCGGGCAGCGACTTCAGCGACCCCGTGGTCTCGGCGCTGACCTGGTCGGTGGCCTTCGGCCTGGCCACCATCACCGCGGCCCGAGTGCTCTGGGGGCGCCTCCCGGCCTGACCCCCGCCAATGGCCTGATATCCCGGGATATCAGGCACTTTCGGCCCGCGCAATGCCTGATATCCCGGGACATCACGAGGCGGAGGCGACCGCGGTCATGCCTTCAACGCCAGCACCTGGCGGCGCAGCTCTTCTTCGGCCTCCAGCGGTCCCTCCAGCGGTCCCTCCAGTTCTTGCCGCTCCCGGTGCCAGCGCTCCATGGCCAGGTTGAGCTGGACCTGCTGCAGCCGCGCCAGCCGCCGGTAGGCGCTCAGGCCGCTGAGGGTCAGCACCTGCATGCGCGCCTGCCAGCGCCGCCAGGGGCTGGTCAGCACGCCGACCTCGGCGGGGGCGATGGCGCCGCTGCCGTTCGCCGCCTCCAGCTGGAGCTGGCGCCGCAGCGCGCTGCCCTCGACCTGCAGCCCCATCGCCAGCAGCAGGAGGACGACGGCGGTGAAGGGGCCGTCCATGAGGATCGTGCGCAGGTGCACGCCGATCAGCGCGAAGGCGCCGTCGCCGATCGGGAAGAACTGCAGCCAGGCGTCCCAGGCGAAGTGCGCCGCGATCGCGATCAGCCAGCCGCCCGCGATCGCCAGCACCCGCTGGTGCGGCCGGGGGAGCTGGCGGGCGACCCCGATGCCGGCGCCGACCAGCGCCGTGTAGGTGGCATGGCCGAAGAAGAGCCCCACCACCTGCCGGAAGTACCACTGGAGCCCGGCCGCGAAGCCGCCGAAGCCCTCGGCCGCGAAGATCGCGTAGATGTGCGTCATGTAGAGGATCGACTCCATGAAGTTGAAGCCGAGCCCCACGCACGCCCCGTACACGATGCCGTCGACGACATCGTCGAACTCGTTGCGCATGACGAGGTAGAGCAGGACCACCGCCAGCCCCTTGGCGATCTCCTCGAAGAAGCCGGCGCCGTAGGCGGTGAAGGCGTCCATCCCCGGCCCCGGCACCAGTGTGTTGGCGGCGATCTCGCCCAGGGAGGTGTTGGCCCAGATCACCAGCGCGGTGGCCACCACCGCGCCCCAGGCCACCGCCACCATGACCAGCCGCCAGGGCTCCTTCTCGTTGCGATCCAGGCGGCGCACCACCCAGATCCCGAAGGCGGTCGTGGGCACGCAGGCCAGCGCCGAGATCAGGGCCACCACCGGGACGTCGCCGGTGAACAGGAAGAGGTCGACCACCAGCAGCCAGAGCAGGAGTGCGATGCCCAGGATCACCGCCGCGCGCAGCAGGTGACGGCGGCGCTCGGCGGGGTCGCGGTCGAAGGCCCGCACCGCGATCCAGGTCGCCAGGGCCACCAGCGCGATCGCGGGCAGGCCGAAGAGCGAGATCCGGCTGGGGATGGCGCCCAGCACCAATGAGGTCACAAAGGAGCTCAGGAAGAGGCAGATCACGAGCACCCCGGCGAGCGCGATCGCCAGCCGGTAGCGGGGCGGGCGGTGCGGTCGCGGGTTGGCGGCGGCGATCAAGCCGCGGACCTCACGTAGACCAGGCGCCGGGCCAGCACCTCCACCGGCTGCCCCTGGCTGTAGCGCTCGACCACGAAGCTGTAGCTGCCGGGGATGTTGTGCTTGAACCCCTCCGGGATCTTGACCGGCACCACCGACTCGTCGCCGAGCTCGCCGGCCGGGCGAGGTCCCACGCCGCCCACGGCAGTGCCCAGCGTGTTGTACCAGCGGCCGGCCACCACCATCGGCGTCGGCAGCGAGGTCCAGTCCACGACCGCCGCGAAGGAGTCGTCGATGGTGAAGCGCCGGCTGTCGTTGCCGGACACCTGGTGGGTGCCGGGGTCGTAGTGGAAGACGCCCTGGACGGTGGCGTGGGCGCCGGTCTTCTGGCCGAGCGGCTCGAAGGCGAAGAAGTCGACGAGGCCGGCGACCAGGATCACCACCGCCACCACCCCGAGGGTGACCATCGTCCGGTAGAGCGGGCCGACCTCGTCGCGCGTCTGCACGGTCAGCGGATGCTAGCCGGACGGCGCTGCAGGACGGCCCCCGCCAAGACTCCGATCAGGCAGGCGACCGCGGTCCCCCAGAAGGCGGGTACCGGCCCGATCGTGTAGAGCGCGCCGCTGGTCACGGCGCCGAGGCCGTTGGCCGCGGTCAGGGCCGTCTCGTAAAGGCCCTGAGTGCGCCCCTGCTGCCCGGCCGGAGCCCGCCGGCTGACCTCGGCGGTCAGCGCCGGGGTGCCCACCGAGGTGAGGGCCCCCTCCAGGGCGCCGATCCCGATCAGCGCCCAGACGTTGGCGATCAGGGGGTAGAAGATGTTGAGGAAGCCGTACGTGAGCAGCGCCGACGCCGCCGCCCGAAAGTGGCCGACCACGTCGACCAGCTTTCCCATCACGGCGCTCAATAGGAGGGCGGGCGCCGCATAGGCGGCGTATGAAAGCCCGATCTGAAAGGTGCTGGCGCCCCGGCGGCTGAGGTAGAGCGCCCAGACGGTCTCGTAAGTGCCGAACGCGTAGTAGATGGGCGCGCCCAGGGCCACCAGCGGCAGCAGGCGCCGCAGCAGGGCGAGCGGGTCGGCCGGCGGGGCCACGCCCGCGGAAACCGTGCGCGCCGTCCGCGGCAGGCCGACCAGCAGGCCGGTCGCCAGCGCGCACATCAACGCCGAACCCAGGAAGACCGCGTCCAGCCGCAGGCCGGCCACCGTACCGCCGAGAACGGGCCCCAGGAGGACGCCCGCCATCTCGGTCGCCCGCAGGCGCCCGTAGGCGGCGCCGCGGGCGGCGGGCGGCGTGAGGTCGGCGACCATCGCGATCGCGGTGGGGAAGTAGAGGGCGGCCACCCCGGCGTGGACGAAGCGAAGCCCTATGTAGGCCAGCGCCGGCAGCGGCAGCAGGTAGGTGAGCGAGAGCAGCGAGTACGCGCCCATGGAGAAGAGGAGCGCGGGCCGGCGTCCGAAGCGATCGGAGAGGCTGCCGGCCGGGTAGTAGAGCAGGATCTTGGCCAGCACCCCGCTGGCGACCACGGCGCCGACCAGCAGCGAGCCGCCGCCGCGCGCCCGCAGGAACAGGGGCAGGATCGGGAAGAAGAACTGGACCCCCGTCTCGATCAGGCCGTTGCCCGCCAGCAGTATCCAGAGGGCCCGCGGAGCGTCGGTTATTTGGCTCCCGGAGGCACCGCTCGGCAGACTGGATTCAGTGGCCATGGGAAGGACAATCGTCCGGCTTGCGGGCCTGGCCCTGCTGCCGACCCTGGCCGGCTGCGGGTTCGGGAGCTCCGGGGGCTGCAGCACCTCGGCGCCTGTGCGCCTGGTGGAGGTCTCGGTGCCGCCGGCTCAGGGTAAGACCCTCAACGTCGACGCCATGGACGTCGATCAGCAGGCACATCTCCTGTTCGCTGCCGACCGCACCACGGCGGGGGTCGACGTGTTCGACGTTTCCGGCCGGACGCCGTCGTTCCTGACCACGGTCCCGGTGGGCAGCGCGAATGGGCTGGCCGTGGCACCTGACCTGCACCTGGTGGCGGCGGCCGTTAGCGGCGGCTCGGTCGCCATCATCGGCACCGACCGCTCGGCACCGACCGCCTTCAGCGTGCTGCGGCGGATCGCCACCGGCGGGAAGACGGCGGACCTGGTCGGGTATGACGCGCGCGAGCATCGGCTGTTTGTTGCCGATCCCTTGGGCGGCGCCGTCTATGACGTCGACCCGGCGGGAGCGGCGCCACCGCGCGCGATCCCCCTGGGCGCCGACATGGAGCAGCCGGCCTGGGACCCAGGCTCGGGGCACGTCTACGTCGCCGGCGGCGCGTACGACGGCGTCTACGAGATTGACCCGGTCGCCGACAGGCTCATCGCTCGCCACGACCTGGGTTCCGGCTGCCAGCCGCACGGGCTCGCCGTCAATCCCACCCGGCGGCTGGCCCTGCTGGGCTGCAGCGCCACCTCCTTTCAGCAGGTCTTGTTCTGGGACCTGGCCCGCTCCCGGCTGGCCCGCGTCGACCGCGAGACCGGGGCCGGCGACCTGGCGGTCTACGACCCGGCCGCCGACCGCTTCTTCCTTGCGGCCCCGCACTTCGGCTCGGGCCCCGAAGTGGCGATCTTCGACGGTTCCAGCGGCGCCTACCTGACCGCCGTCGTGCTGCCCGCAGCGGCCGGCTCGGTCGCCTTCGACGAAGCCAACCGTGTGGCCTACACGGCCGACGCCCGCCGCAACGCCGGCGGGCTCTTCCGCTTCAGCGTGCCGGCGTGCTGAGGGCGAAAATGATTCCGTGAGCGACAGCAAGAAGAACTGGGATCGCTTCCAGTCCGACATGGGCTCCCTCGGCGGCAGCCTGCGCGAGGCTTTCCGGACGGCGCCCACCGAGAGCGCGCGCAGCGAGCTGCGCGGCGCGCTCGACCGCCTGGAGGAGGCGGCGGACGCGGTCTTCAAGTCGATCGACCACATCGCGCAGGACCCCGAGGTGCGGGCGGGCTCGCGGAAGGCGGCGCGCTCCTTCGGCGCTGCGCTGACCGAGACCTTCCGCGATCTCGGCGACGAGGTCGCCAACGCGGTGCGCTCGAGGAAGTCCCCGAACTAGCAAACTCGCGAGATGGCGGCCCGGATCCTGGTCGTCGATGACGACGCCCGCGTGGGCGCCGCATTGCAGCGCGCCCTGATCGCCGAAGGCCACCAGGTCGAGCTCGCCGCCGACGGCCCGGCCGGCCTGCGCGCGGCCGCCGAGCGGCAGCCGGACCTGGTCGTGCTGGACGTCATGCTGCCGGGGATCGACGGGGTCCAGGTCTGCCGGCGCCTCAGGGAGCGGGGGCCGGTCCCGATCCTGATGCTGACCGCGCTCGGTGCCCCCGGCGAGCGCGTGCGCGGCCTGGACAGCGGCGCCGACGACTACCTGGTCAAGCCCTTCGCCTACGAGGAGCTGCTGGCCCGGGTGCGCGCGCTGCTGCGCCGGGCGCCCCCGCCCGGACGTCTGCTGTTCGCCGGCCTGGTCCTGGAAGAAGGCACGCGCCTGGCCTGGCGCGGCGGACGGGCGCTGGATCTGACCGCGACCGAGTTCGACCTGCTGGCGCACTTCCTGCGCCATCCGCGCCAGGTGCTGACGCGCGAGCAGCTCCTGGACGCGGTCTGGGGCGGCGAGGTGGAGACGGACAACGTGGTCGCGGTCTACGTCGGCTACCTGCGCCAGAAGCTGGAGCTGGGTGGCGAACCGCGCCTGCTGCAGACGGTGCGGGGCGTGGGCTACGCGCTCCGGGAGGGCTGAGGCGTGGCCGCGCTCCGGCTGCGGCTGGCGCTCCTGGGCACGGGCGTGGTGGCGCTGGCCGTGGTCCTCTTCGGCCTGCTGATCTTCACGCTCGCCTCCCGCGCCGCGGGACCCGACCAGGACTCGGTGCTGAAACGCCGGGCGGAGGCCGCCGTGCGAGCCCTGGCCGGTGGCGGCGCGCCCCCGGCCGGAGCCGTGCCCGTCGACCTGCGCACATCCAACGACGTCTTCCTGGAGGGCCTCGACGCCGCGGGCACCGCCGTCTTCAGCACCGGCGAGGTCGACGGCGCCGCACCCACGGTGCCGGATTCCCTGCTGCGAGACGCCGCCGGGCGCCACGGCGCCTTCGGCACCGTGGGGTCGGGCACCGCGCGCCTGCGCATCTACGTGCTCCCGGCGGAGGGCACCGGCGTGGCCTTCCTGGCCGCCGGCCAGGCCGCGCGCGTGCCGGCCGCCAACGTCGGCGGCCTCGGCTTCTTCATCGTGCTCTCGGCGATCCCCACGCTGCTGGCCGCGCTGGCCGCCAGCTGGCTGGTGGCCGGGCGGGCCATGCGCGACCTGGCCGCCGCCAACCGCCGCCTGGCCGCGGCCTTCGACGGCCAGCGCCGGTTCGTCGCCGACGCCTCCCACGAGCTGCGCACGCCGTTGACCACCATCCAGGTCAACTCGGGCCTGCTCTCCCGTGGCCCGGCGCTGCCGGAGGAAGTGCGGGCAGCCGCGGCCCGCGACATCGCGGGCGAGAGCGAGCGCATGGGCCGGCTGGTCGACCAGCTGCTCACGCTCGCCCACGCCGACTCCGGCGTGCGCCTGCAGCTGGCGCCGCTGGACCTGCGGGCGCTGGTCGAGGACGTGGGGCGCCAGGCCGGCACCAGCCATCCCGAGCGCAAGTTCGCGGTCGAAGCCGGGCCCGCCCGCGTGCGGGGTGACGAGGACGGGCTGCGCCAGCTGCTCTGGGTCCTGGTCGAAAACGCCTGCCGGCACAGCCGGCCCGAGGGCGGCATCCGGATTCGGCTCTGGACGGACGCGGGCTGGGCCCGACTGGAGGTCGCCGACGAGGGGCCGGGGATCCCGTCGCGCGACCTGGAGCGGGTCTTCGGGCGCTTCCAGCGCGTCGACCCCGCCCGGAGCGCGGGCGGCGCCGGCCTGGGCCTCGCGATCGCCCGCTGGCTGGCGGCCGAGCACGGCGGCCGGGTGCTGGCGCGCAACAACCATGCCGGCGGCGCCAGCCTGCACGTGGACCTGCCGCTCTTACCGATTTCTTAGAGGCGCGTAGCACGCTGGCCGTCATGTGGCAGACGGCACCCGACCACGCGCCGGCGCTGGCCTTCGCCCTGGTCGCCCTGGCGGTCTGGCTGGTTGCCGGTAGGAAGCTCTACCGCACGGCGCCGGTCCCACTGCGCCTCGGCGCCGCCCTGGCCGTGCTCAGCGGCGGCGCTCACCTTGGCCTGCTCCGCGGCGGCCACGGCGGCGCCACCAACCTGCTCTTCCTGGCCGACGGGGTGGCCCTGCTGGCGGTGGCACCGCTGGCCTTCACGCGCCTGCCCTGGCGGGTGCCGGCCGCCCTCCTTCTGGCCTCCACGGTGCTGGCCTACCTGGTCTACCTGCTGGCGGGTTGGGAGGGACCGGACCAGGTCGGCCTGGCCAGCAAGCTGGTGGAGATCGCCGCGCTCGGCCTGCTGCTGGTGCCGGCGGGCCCGCGACCCCGGCTGCGCTGGGTGCGCTGGCCGGCGGTCGTCGTGGCCGTTCCCATGCTCACGCTGACCACCGGGCTGGTCTCCTGGGGCGTGGCGCTGGCCCGGCCGGACGCCACCCACCAGCACCTGGGTGCCACGATCCAGGTCGCCAACCGGGCGCCCACGCCCGAGCAGCGCGCCTACGCCGACTGGCTGTACGCGCAGACCTCTGCCGCCATCGCGCCTTACCGCGACACCCGTCTTGCCTACGCGGCCGGCTACCGCCCCCAGGGCAGCAGCGGCACCGTGCACTGGATCAACGACGCGCTGGTCAAGGCCGGCCCGGTCCTGGATCCGCGGCGGCCGCAGGGCCTGGTCTACGTGCAGAGCCACCAGGGCCAGGTGCTGGTGGGGGCCATGTTCGAAGGGCGGCGGGTGGGCGACTTCGGGCCCGACCCGGGCGGTCCGCTGACGGCCTGGCACCAGCACGAGCACATCTGCTTCAGCCCGGCCGGGTTCGACCTGGAGTCACCCTTCGCCGGCTGCCCCCTTGGCTCGGTCAGCATCTCGGTGCCGCCGATGCTGCACGTCTGGATCGTGTCGAACCCCGGTGGGCCGTTCGCCATCGACCTCGACCCGCGTGTCGTCAAGGCGATCGAGCGTGCCTGACAGCCGAGCGTCCGGCCGTGCCGAAACGGTCTTCGTGCTCCTTCTCATCCAGGCCGCCGCCTGGCTGCTGGCCGCGATCTCCGGATTCGTGGCCGGGCTGGCCGGCCAACCTTTCATGGCGCTGCTCGGGCTGCTGACCCTGCTTCTGGCGGCGTTGGCCGCCTGGCTGGGCGTGGCGCTGCTCTACCGATCGCGTGCCGCCCGGCGCGTGCTCATCGGCCTGGAGTGGACCTGCCTGGTCGGCACGCTGCTGGTCTGGCTGCTCCCCGGCAACGCCCCAGGTGCGGTGGCCCTGCTGATGGGCCTGGGCCTGCCCGCCACCATGCTCTGGCTGCTGCACGTACGCTCCCGGGAGTGGACGCGGACGCCATCGTGGTCGGCGCCGGCCTTGCCGGGCTGGTCGCCACCTCAGAGCTCGCCGCCGCCGGCAAGCGGGTAATCCTCCTCGAGCAGGAACCACCCGCCTCGCTGGGCGGCCAGGCGTTCTGGTCCTTTGGCGGACTGCTGCTGGTCGACTCGCCGGAGCAGCGCCGGCTGGGCATTCGCGACTCCCACCAGCTCGCCCTTCAGGACTGGCTGGGGACGGCCGCCTTCGACCGGCCCGAGGACTGCTGGGCGCGGCGCTGGGCGGAGGCTTACGTCGACTTCGCGGCCGGCGAGAAGCGTGCCTGGCTGCATGCCAGGGGCGTGCGCTGGTTCCCGGCCGTGCAGTGGGCGGAGCGCGGCGGCTACCTGGCGATGGGACACGGCAACTCGGTGCCGCGCTTCCACATCACCTGGGGCACCGGCCCGGGCGTGATCGAACCCTTCGTCGCCGACCTCGGACGCGCGGTGGCGGACGGCAGGGCCTCGGCGCGCTTCCGGCACCGGGTCACCGGGCTCTCTCTGCGTGCCGGCGTCGTAGAAGGCGTGGCCGGCGAGGTGCTGGCGCCTTCACGCCTGGAGCGGGGCACCCCGAGCCCGCGTGAGGTGGTGGGCGATTTCGAGCTTTCCGCTACGGCGGTGATCGTGACCTCCGGCGGGATCGGCGCCAACCACGACCTGGTGCGCCGCAACTGGCCCCCACGCCTTGGTGCTCCGCCGCGGCGCATGCTCTCCGGGGTCCCCGACTACGTGGACGGCCGGATGCTGGAGGCGGTGGTCGCGGCCGGCGGCGCGCTGGTCAACGCGGACCGAATGTGGAACTACCCCGAGGGCATCCGCAACTACGCGCCGATCTGGAGCCGGCACGGCATCCGCATCCTCTCCGGGCCCTCGCCGCTGTGGCTGGACGCCACCGGCCGCCGGCTCCCGATACCGCTCTTCCCGGGCTTCGACGCGCTGGGCGCGCTGCAGCACATCACCTGCGGCGGCCACGACCACTCCTGGTTTGTGCTCAACCGGCGGATCATCGCCCGCGAGTTCGCGCTCTCGGGGTCGGAGCAGAACCCGGACCTGACGGGTCGCAGCGTGCGCGGGCTGCTGGGCCGGCTGCGGCGCGGCGCCGCGACCCCGGTCGGCGAGTTCGTGCGCCGGGGCCCCGACTTCGTGAGCGCGGGCTCGGTGGTGGAGCTGGCCGCGGGCATGAACGGCGTGACCGGCGAGGGCCTGGTCGACGCCGCCGTGCTCGAGGCCGAGATCCAAGCCCGCGACCGCGAGGTCGCCAGCGGCCTGGGCAAGGACGCGCAGCTGGCGGCCGTCCACGCGGCGCGGCGCTACCGCGTCGACCGCCTGCTGCGGGTGGCGAAGCCCCACCGGCTGCTGGACCCCGAGGCCGGCCCGCTGATCGCGGTGCGCCTCTGGATCCTGACTCGCAAGACGCTGGGCGGCCTGCAGACGGACCTCTCCAGCCGGGTGCTGGGCTCCGACGGCGAACCCTTCCCCGGGCTTTACGCGGCCGGTGAGGTGGCCGGTTTCGGGGGCGGCGGCATGCACGGCTACCGCGCCCTGGAAGGCACGTTCCTGGGCGGCTGCCTGTTCTCGGGCCGCGCCGCCGGCCGCGCCGCGGCTGCGGACGTCGGCTAGGTTTAGAGGCCTTCCTTCAGCAGCCCGGCCAGGTCTAGGCGGCGGTTGCCCAGCGACAGGTGGCCTTCGGCGTCGCGATCCCACTCCTCGCGCGGCCGGTCCCAGGCCAGCTCCAGCCCGTTCTCCTCGGGGTCGCGCAGGTAGATCGCCTCGTGCGTGCCGTGGTCGTTGTAGCCGTCGATCGGCCAGCGGGCCTCGGCCAGGCGGCGCAGGGCGTCGCCCAGGTCGGCGCGGGTGGGGTACTTGATCGCGATGTGGTAGAGACCGGTGGTGCCGGGCGGCGGCGGGTTGCCACCCTTCGACTCCCAGGTGTTGAAGGCGAGGTGGTGGTGGTAGCCACCGGCCGCCATGAAGAGGGCCTCGGGCATGGCGAAGACGACGTCGAAGCCCAGGATGTCGACGTAGAAGGCGCGGATCTTGGCCAGGTCGGCCGCCTTCATGTGGACGTGGCCGATGCTGGTGCCCTCGGCGATGGGCCGCGAAGCGCGCTCGCGGGGTGCGATGCTGCCCTGGAGCTCGGGGGTGATGGTCTGACTCATGACCTGATCAACCTTACTCGGGGCCCCGAGATTTCAGACGAGGGGCGCGCGTGGTGCGGCGGAGAGGATTTGAACCTCCACGAGGTTGCCCTCACTAGCTCCTGAAACTAGCGCGTCTGCCGTTCCGCCACCGCCGCACTTAAGACAGGCTGACCAGTATAGGGACGCGGTCGACGCCCCTCGACCGGCCGTTGCGCCGGCCTAACGACCCCGATTGCGCGGCACGAAGCCTGTTGCGCCGGCGTAACGCCGCTCAGCTCACCGTGAACGCGAGCGGGCCGCCGAGGAACTCCGCCAGCCGCTCGGCCTCCGCCTCCAGCTGGCGCCGGCCGGCGGCTGGCAGGGGCGCGAAAAGCGCGGCCGCGACCTCCAGGCCGCGCGTGCCCTTCTTGTACGTCCAGGTGCCGGCCACCCGCCCTCCGCGCAGCACCACCGCCGAGATCCAGCCGGCGGTCCGGCTGACCAGCGGGCGCTGCGCGACCGTGAAGAGGTGGGAGCGGTCGGCGTGCGCCAGCAGCCAGGTGTCGAAGGGGCCCAGCATCCGCACCGCGTCATCTGGCTCGGCCCGCTCCAGCTCGGCCACGTCCTCCGCCAGCATCCAGGCTCGCCGGCCCTCGATCGACACCTCGGCGAGCCCGTCGCCGGCAGGGTTCCAGAGGGGCCGGGCCGCGCCCGGCCGCACCCCGAGCCAGCGCATGAGGTCCGCGCGCACGGCGGGACCCCAGACGCCCAGGTACCGGCGCAGCGCCTCCGGCCCCGCCTCGGCGGGCGTCCAGCGCCGCTGCGGCCCGAGCCAGGCCTCGGCGCTGACGAAGGTCGCCTCGCCGCCCCGGGGCGGGCCGTTGACCAGCTCGCCGTCGCGGGCCAGCGGCTTCAGGAACTCGCCCCAGCTGGAGAGCAGACGGCGGCCCAGCAGCTCGCCGGCTTCGGCCGCCACGGCCTCGGCCAGCTGCCGGCGGCTCAGGGGCTCGGCCGAAAGCACGGACCGGGTCGCCTCCAACAGCGCGTCGTACTCGGCCGCGGTCATCCCGTAGTAGGCGAGCCAGCTGGCCGGGAAGGCGTGGGACCCGCCGCGGGCGGCGCCCAGCATGCCCACGTCGGCAGGCGCCACCACGTGCAGGGTGCCGCGCATGGCCCAGGTCTTGGCCAGGGCGCGCTCCTCCCAGAGCAGGCGGTCCAGCTCCCCCCGCCTCAGCCCGTCGGTGCGTGCCCAGAGCATCAGCTCCGACGCGGAGGCGACCTGGGCCTGCAGCCCCAGCACCGCGCCCACGGTCGCCACCGCCTCCGCCGCCGGAGCGCGGGGCGCCAGCCGGTGCCGCCGCAGCCGGAAGGCGTCGACCTGGCGCTGCGAGAAGGCCGGCGTCAGCTGGCTACGAAGAGCGTCTGCCAGGCGGCGTCGATGAGGTCGGGCCGCAGCGCCGGCCGCTGGCCGCGCGCGGTGGCCACGTCGACCAGCCGCTCCAGGAGGTCGCGCGGGTGGTTGCCGCGCAGCGGCCGGCCGCCGTAGAGGTTCTTCACCATCTCCAGGGCCCGCGGCTCTGGCGCCAGGTTCAGCCGCGCCCGCTCGCGCTCGAAGATGCGCACGTACGCCTCCCAGGCGGGATCGGGCATCAGGACCTTGTAGGAGACGCGGCGCAGGTAAGCCTCCTCGAGCAGGTCGGCCGGCTTCAAGTTGGTCGAAAGGACGACCTGGCAGAGGAAGGGCACCTCGATCTTGCGGCCGCTGGAGGCCAGGTTCAGGTAGTCGATGTGCTGCTCCAGGGGCACCAGGAGCCGGTCCAGGATCTGCTTGGGCGGCACCCGCTGGCGCCCGAGGTCGTCGATCAGGAGCACGCCGCCGGCGGCTTTGACCTGCAGCGGGGCCTCGTACGTGCGGCCGGCGGCGTCGAACGCGGGTTCCAGCATCTCGAGCATGAACTCCCCGCCCACCTGCACCAGCGGGCGCTCGATCCGGCGCCAGCGCGCGTCGGGCGCGGGCGGCCCCGCCGCAGGTTTGTGGGCGGCCGGGTCGAAGACTCGCATCACGTCGCCGTTGCCCAGGTCGACGGCGACCGGGACCAGGATCGGCTCTCCCAGCAGCCCGACGACGCGCCGGGCCAGCGAGGTCTTGCCGTTGCCGGGGGCGCCGTAGATGAAGAGCGAGCCGCGGGAGTTGACGGCCGCCCGCACCGCCTCGACCACGTTGGGCGGCACCTCGAGGCCGCTGAGCGCGGCCGTCAGCTTGGCGGCGGTGACCGAGGTCGGCCGCCCGGCGTCCAGAACCACCGTGCGGTATTCCGCGTAGGACACCGGCGCCGGCCCCAGGTAGCGGGACCCGGGCAGGCCCTCCAGGTGCGTGCGCCCGCGCCCGGTCAGCGAGTAGGTCATGCGCTCGGGCAGCGGCTTCTGGGCCCCGCCGTTGCCGGAGATGCCCAGGGAGTCGATGAAGTTGCCGACGGTGAGCGCGTTGAGCGCGGGCTCGATGCTCGCGTAGGGCAGGCAGAGGGCCGCCCCCACCTCGTAGGCGGTCATCTTGGAGGTGGTGGCCAAAGCTCGTAGGACCAGGCCCTCGGCCAGCGCCTGGTCGAGTCGGGGCGCGTGCGCGTCGTGGCCGGCCTCGGGCACGGCCGCCACCATCTGTCCGCTGGGCAGCGGGGTGGGCGAGTCGATGTGCGTCAGGACCGCCTCGATGACCTTGGCCCGGAAGCGCGCGCGGTCGCCATGGTCCGGCGCCTCCCCTTCGCGCCGGCGGCTGATCCAGTCGGGGACCGAGGCGAAAACGACGGTGTTGCCGATGGCGACCTTCACGTTGTCCGGCTCTGAGGCGGCCACCCGGACGGCGACCCGGGCCAGGTAGCCCTGGCCGACCAGCGCCGCCCAGCTCCGCTCCCAGGCGACGGCGCCCCGCCCTTCCCAGGTCTGGCGCATGGTCCGGTCGGAGACCAGCTTGACGTCGCGGCGGTGGTGGTAGCGGCGGCGGATCAGCTCGGTGATGTCGCGGTCGACGTCCTCCGCGACCAGCGCCGCCAGGGGCAGTGCGCGGTCCGAGATGTCGGGGCGGTGCTTGATCTCGCGGATGGTGCCGGCGGTGGCGGCCAGCGCCCGCAGCACGTTGGCGTGGCGGGGGCAGAAGGGGGTGGAGTCGATGAAGATGACGTGCTTCTTGCACCACCAGGTGGCGCAGATCTGGCCCTTGGCGTCCTCGTAGCTGCAGGGCCAGCCCTCTGTGGCGTTGCAGCCTCCGTAGGAGCAGCCGGCACTGTCGTCTTCGCTCTTGCGCGTCAGCAGCGGCGACTGCGCGATCGAGCTCAGCAGGTGGCGCAGGCTGTGCGCCGTGAGCGGCGCCGGCGCGTCCTTGGGCGGCGAGGAGGAGGAGGTGATGAGGTCGGGGCGGGCCGCGTGCAGGAGCGCCCCGGCGAACTCCTCGCAGGACTGGAACCGCTGCTCGCGGTCCTTGGCCATCGCCTTGAAGATGATCTGCATGAACTTCTCGGGGATGGCGGTCGAGGGGCGCGGCTGCTCGAAGACGTGGGCGTGCAGGATGCTCGGGATCGACCCGATGAAGGGCGGGTCGCCGTGCATCGTCTCGTAGAGGATGCAGCCCAGCGCGTAGATGTCGGCGCGGTGGTCGACCTCGTCCCCGCGCACCTGCTCGGGCGACATGTAGGCGGGGGTGCCCACCATGGAGCCGGTGGCCGTCAGGCGCTGGGCCTCCGTGACCACGCGCGAGATCCCGAAGTCGAGGATCTTGGTCTTGCCCTGGGAGGTGACCAGGATGTTGTCCGGCTTGAGGTCGCGGTGTACCACGCCGTGGGCGTGTGCCGCGCCCACCGCCGAGAGCACCTGCTGGATGAGGTCGAGGGAGACGTCGACCTTGAAGCGGCCGCTCTCGCTCAGCCAGTAGCGCAGCGAGTGGCCCTCGACCAGCTCCATGACGATGAACAGGGAGCCGCCGTCGCTGTCGAAGTCGTAGATGCGGACGATGCCGGGGTGGTTGAGGCCGGCGACCATGGTCGCCTCGCGCTGGAAGCGGGCCCGGAAGGACTCGTCCCGCGAGTACTCCTCGGAGAGCACCTTGATCGCGACCGGCACCCCGAGGCCCGGGTGCATGGCGGTGTAGACGACGCCCATGGCGCCGCGCCCCATCTCCGTCTGGATCTGGAAGCGGCCGAGCCGGCCGGTGCTGGGACTGCTCAAGCCTTCGTAGGAACCCGGTGGGAGATTCTCCGGTACCCGCAGGCTCGCTGAGCCCCGCTTTGGTGAGCTTTTGTTAACCGCTCCCCTCGCCGGGCGCGGCCGCCCCCCCTCCCATAACCACCCACCCGGGGGGTGTGGCGCGACGGTATTCAGCGGCCGGCGCGGGTGTCAACGCAGGTTGTTAAGAGGGCCGCGAGGGCCCACGTGCCGGCACTTGCGGGCCGGCGCACGCGCTGGGGAGGCGAAGCGCCGGCACCTGGCGCACCCCGTCCGCCGTCGGAGCCTCAGCCCGCCGGCGCGCCGGCGGTCTGAGCCGCCTCCTCGTCGATGGGCTCGGCCGACGTCCGCAGCACCTTCTTGTCGAACTTGCCCACGGAGGTCTTGGGGATCTCGTCCAGGAAGCGCACCTCGTCCGGCAGCCACCACTTGGCCACCTGGTCGGCGAGGAAAGCCCGTATCTCATCGGCCGTGAGCTGGCCCTTGAACTCGGGCTTGGGCACCACGTAGGCGACCGGCCGCTCCGACCACTTGCTGTGGGCGAGGCCGATGACGGCCGCCTCCTGGACCTTGGGGTGGGCCATGATCGCGTTCTCGAGCTCGACCGAGCTGATCCACTCGCCGCCGGACTTGATCACGTCCTTGGTGCGGTCGACGATCACTATGTATCCGTCCGGGGTCATCGAGGCCACGTCGCCGGTCCGGAACCAGCCGTCCTCGGTGAGGCGGCCGGGGTCGGCGTTGTTGTGGTAGCCGCTGGCGATCCAGGGCCCGCGGCACTGGATCTCGCCGAAGGCCACCCCGTCCCAGGGCAGCTCCTTGCCAGTGGCCAGGTCAGCGATCCGGATCTCCACGCCGGCCGCGGGGGTGCCCTGGTAGAGCCGCGTCTGCAGCTCTTGGTCGGGAGCCACCCAGCTGCGGACATGGCCGATGGAGCCGATCGGCGAGGTCTCGGTCATGCCCCAGGCGTGCAGCATGCGCAGGCCCAGGCGATCCATGCGCTCCATCAGCGACTGGGGGATCGCCGAGCCGCCGCAGATCACCGTGTGGACCTTGGGCAGCCGCCGCCCGCTCTTCTCCATGACGCCGGCCAGGCTGATCCAGATCGTGGGCACCCCGCCCAGGATGGTGGCGCCCTCCTGCTCGGCGAGGTCGAGGATCACCTGGCCGTCGCCCATGAAGCGGTCGGGGAAGATGATCTTGGCTCCCGACATGCCGCAGGCGTAAGGCAGCCCCCAGGAGTTGGCGTGGAACATGGGGACGACGGGCAGGATGGTCTCGCTCTCGGCCAGCAGCAGGGTGTCGACCTGCATCACCGCCATGGCGTGGAGCCACTGCGAGCGGTGGCTGTAGACCACGCCCTTGGGGTTGCCGGTGGTGCCCGAGGTGTAGCACATGGCCGCCGCCGACCACTCGTCGAGCGGCGGCCACGCGAATTCGTCGGCCTCCGCCGCGATCAGCTCCTCGTAGTCGAGGGTTTCGCCCAACCCATGCTCGGGCAGCGGTCCGCCGTCGCTGAGGACCACGATCTTGCGCACGCTGGGGATGCGGCCGGCGACCTGGTTGAGCACGGGGATCAGGCTCTTGTCGACGAACAGGAACTTGTCCTCGGCGTCCTTGATCACGAACGCGAGCTGGTCCGGGAACAAGCGCAGGTTGAGGGTGTGCAGGACGGCGCCCATGCAGGGCACGGCGTAGTAGAGCTCCAGGTGCCGGTAGTTGTTCCAGGCCAGGGTTGCCACCCGGTCACCCGGCTGCACGCCGAGCCGCTGCAGCGCGTTCGCCAGTCGCGCCGCGCGGCGCGTCATATCCGTGTACGAGTAGCGGTGGAGGTGGTCCTCGCGTTTGGTCACGATCTCTTTCTTGTCGAAGAGCCGCTGCGCGCGCCAGAGCACGTGCTGGAGCGTGAGCGGGTAGTCCTGCATCAGCCCTTTCATGCGCCCAGAATGCGCCCCCGCGAGACCTAAGGCAAGCGGCTGTTGAGGCGCTCCATAGCCATCACCAGCAGGCCGTCGACCGCGCTCTCCCAGCCGTTTTGCTGGGCCCACATGGCGGTCATCGCGCGGTTGGCCAGCATCACCGCCTCCCAGAGCTGGAATCGGTGCAGCGTCGCGCCCGGGCGCAGCTCGCGATAACGGTCGAGGAAGATCGTACGCGCCACCTCCGCCGCCACCGACTGCTCCCAGCTTTCGGGCATGGAAGGAAACAGGTACGCGCAGTAGCGCGCGAGGTCGGCACTGGTCTCGGCGAGCGAGAAGTAGTCGAAGTCGATGAGCGTGAAGCGGCCCTCGTGGTGCAGGAACTGGTCGTACTTGAGGTCGCCGTGGGTCGGCAGCCAGACCTCTTCGGGAGTGCGCGCAAGCCTTGAGCGCAGGTGGAGCAGGAGCTCACGCAGGAGGAAGTGGGCCTGCGGGTGGACGTGGGCGAACTGGTCCTGGACGCCATCCAGGCGTTCCAGCTCGTGCTCGATGCGAAGGTGCGGCTCGGCGGGCACCCCGGATTCATGGATGGCGGCGATGGCGCCGGCCGCGAACTCCGCGGCGGGCAGGAAATGGGCGACGGTCCGGTCCCCGGTCAGCGCCGTGCCCGGCGCACCCTCCTCGATGAAGAGCGCCAGCTCGGCCAGAAAAGCGAGAGGCCGGGGGATCGCCAGCCGGCCGTCAGACCTCCGGGCGACCTCCCAGAGCGCGGTCATGACGTCGTGGCTGCGATGCCCGCGGTGGCCCGACTGGACCTTGCCGAAGAGTCGCCGGGAGGCGCTCGCCGGGTTGGTGCGCACGTGGTACTCGAAGATCCCGTTGACCTCGGGCACGTAGCGCGCCAACTTGACGTCGACGCCGGTGACGCGGGCGGGCACCTCCAGCACGCCGCGCTTCATGGTCCGGAACAGTCGCAGCACGCGGGAAGGATCGGACGCCGCCGCCAGGGTGGGCAGCGAGGGGTCGACGGGGTAGAACCAGACCGCGTGCCGGCTCTCCGGGAAGAGCACCGGGTAGCCATGTCCGTTGAGGGGGTCGCCCGCTGCTGAGCCGTAGTCGGATTGCATCCGGGCGGCGAAGCGATCCCAAGCGTCCGGCTTGAAGAAAGCCCGCGCGACCAGGCGCACTTCGCGCTCCTCCTCGTCGCGGCCGAGCCTCACGCGGTACATCGCCCAGTAGGTCTCCGGCGGCTCCAGGCGGGAGTAGCGACGCTTGGCCTCGAGGAGCGCCCAGCCCGTCCCGGGCAGCACCGAATCCTCCAGGTAGCGCGTCACTGCGGCAGTGTTGGTGGCCTCCTGGACGGTGCCCAGGGTAAGCATCGTGCTCATGTCTTACTAATTCTTTACTGGCATAGTGTCTCACAGCAAATAAGTATGAGTGTTTGACAGATCCGTGCCATCTTGTTATGCCATAAGCAATATCACGTTATCGGCTAGTTCTGTGCGGAACGTCCCTGTACTAGCCATACGCGACGGAGGTGCCCTCAGTTGGAAGTGGACAGTGACGCGTTGACCCTGACGCGTCGCCCCCTGGCCGTTCGACTCCTTCTGTGGCTGTTCATCCTCTTCTGCACGTCCGTGCTCATCGTGGTCCGCACCCAGCCCGCCCTCGCCAGCACGCATGGCAGCGCGGCGGCGGTGGGCGCGAGTCGCCACGACGGGCAACCCGTGCACGAGGGAGACAAGCACAGCGGTGGCGACGGCAACGGTGGCGACGGCGGCGACCAGCCGCCGAAGGCGAACATGGCGGCGGCGCACAAGGCTGCGGCTCCGGCGGCTCCGGCGGCGCCTGCCCCGGCACGCCCGGCAGCGGCCGGCAGCAACGGCTGCGATGTGCCTGGCCACGCCTGCGACCCGTCCAAGAAGGACAGCGACAACGGCGTGGGCAACAACTGCGACCCCGGCTTTGGCCAGGGCAACCAGGCCAAGATGCCCAGCGACGAGGCGACCGCCAGCTGCGGCAGCGCCAAGGGTGCCAGCGCCGGCACCGGCGGCACCGCCAATGGCGGCAGCACCGGCAGCCACAAGCACGCGGCCTCGGCCGGCAACACCAACGGGACCGCCAACGGCAGCGGCAACACCGCCGGCGGCGGCTCGCACGGCTCGCACCCGGCCTCGGCCAATACCAATGGAACCGCCAACGGCACCGGCAACACCGCCGGCGGCGGCTCGCACGGCTCGCACCCGGCCTCGGCCAATACCAATGGAACCGCCAACGGCACCGGCAACACCGCGGGAGGCGGGTCCACTGGCTCGCATCCAGGTTCGGCCGGCAACACCAACGGAACCGCCAACGGCACCGGCAACACGGCGGGCGGCGGGTCCACTGGCTCGCATCCGGGTTCGGCCGGCAACACCAACGGAACCGCCAACGGCAGCGGAAACACGGCCGGCGGCGGCTCGCACGGCTCGCACCCGGCCTCGGCCAATACCAATGGAACCGCCAACGGCACCGGCAATACGGCGGGCGGCGGGTCCACTGGCTCGCATCCAGGTTCGGCCGGCAACACCAACGGGACCGCCAACGGCACCGGCAACACGGCCGGCGGCGGCAGCACCGGAAGCCACAAGAACGCGGCTTCGACCGGGAACACGACCGGCACCGCCGGACAGGCCAGCGGGGCCAACGGCAGCTCCGGCTCGCAGGCCCCGGGCTCGACCGGGAACACGACCGGCACCGCCGGACAGGCCAGCGGCGCCGGGAGCACCGGCTCGCAGGCGCCGGCTTCGACCGGGGTCACGCAGGCCTCGGCCGCCGGCACCGGTCAAACGGCCAACGGTGGAAGCACCGGCTCCCACCAGGCCGTTAGCGTCGGAGCCAGCACCGGCAACACCCAGGCTCCCGCCAGCGTCGGCGCCAGCGGGCTAAGCGCCCAGGGTGGTGTCGGCGGCGCGGGCGCCAACACAGGCGGCGCGCCGGCCACCGGCAGCGTCAGCGGCGCGGTCGGCAACAGTGGCGCGGGAGCCGCGGGAACCGGCGGAGTCATGGGCGAGACCGCGACGGGCGGAGTAGCCGCGCAGGGCGGTGTCCTGGCGGCGACCGGATCGCCCATCCTGGGAGGCATCATCGGCCTCCTGATGCTCGTCCTCGGAGGCATCGCCTCCCGGAGGCGCCGCTAGAGAAGGCCGGCTAGGGCTCTACAGCAGCAAAGGCGGTCGCCGGAAAGGTCCGGCGGCCGCCTCTTAATGTGCTGGCCCCGCGACAGGCCACCTCAACTATGATATTCTAACTATCACTTTATCGATCAGTAATGCGCGGAACGAAATCGTACTGTTCCGCAGATGCGGAGGTGCCGCAGAGTGAAACACAACCTGAGGAGGGCCTTGATCGCCCTGGCTTTGGCCTCCGGCGCCCTCTTGATTCTGGGCGGTGGCGCCCAGGCCAACGGCGACGGTGGGCGTGCTCACGCCGGCGCGCCCGGGGCCGCACAGCCCGCGGCCACCGGCTGCGACGTGCCGGGCACGGTTTGCGATCCATCCAAGAGCGACCACGACAACGGCGTCGGCAACAACTGCGACCCGGGCTTCGGCCGCGGCAACCAGACGCGGTTCGCGCCTGACGAAAAGACCACCACCGGATGCCGGACGAGGCCCGCTCCCAACAACGCTGAGGTAGCGGCCGCGCCGGCCGGCACCGTCCTTGGCCAGAGCCAGGCGGCGCCCAAGGGTGGCGTGCTGGCCGAGACCGGTACGGCTTTGGCGGGCATGGCCCCGAACGGCGCCGTCCTGGCGGCGACGGGCCTGCCGCTGGCAGGCGCGGGCGTCGGCCTGATGCTGGTCGTGGGCGGCGCCGCAGCCTCGGCCAGGCGCCGGCTGTAAAGCCCGCACTCCATTCGGGCGGCCGCCTGGACGCGTCCAGCGGCCGCCCTTTTGCCGTTTTCGGCCACTTCATCGTCAAAAGATCGGGAGCTGACGGGCAGAGTCCGTAGCATGCCGACGATGTCCTCCCGGGGGCTGGCCGATCTCCACCTGCACACCTGCTTCAGCGATGGCTGGCCGACGCCGACGGACCTCGTGGAGTACGTGCGCACCGCGACCCGCCTGCGGGTGATCGCGATCACCGACCACGACACGATCGAGGGCGCCCTGCGCGCGGCCGACCTGGCCGCCGGCCTCAAGGGCGCGCCCGAGGTGATCGTGGGCGAGGAGGTCTCCAGCCGTCAGGGGCACATCGTCGGCCTCTTCCTGGAGCGGCGGGTGCGGGCCGGGATGTCGGCCGCGGCCACTGTGCACGCGATTCGCGACCAGGGCGGAATCGCGATCGCCGCCCACCCCTTCTGGCGCACGAATCGCAAGGTCCAGGGCCGCGGCCGCGTGCACGGCGTGGGCTGGCTCGCGGCCGAGCTGGACTTCGACGCCATCGAGGTCGAGAACTCCACCCCCGGGTTCTACCTCTTCAACCAGATGGCCCACCGGCTCA
>Ga0207646_10002478_pt1 | contig 21813 bp, 20 predicted proteins | sample KBSK5502metaG_FD_184343 | JGI IMG/M metagenome (GOLD analysis project Ga0207646, IMG submission 184343) | Corn, switchgrass and miscanthus rhizosphere microbial communities from Kellogg Biological Station, Michigan, USA - KBS K5-50-2 metaG... | ecosystem: Host-associated > Plants > Roots >... | reverse complement strand
CAGGTGTCCACCAGAGACTAACGCGGCCGGCGGCGCCGGCGCGCCCGGCCAGTAGCATCACAGACGTTAGGCCTGCAAGGGAGCAACCATGGTCAGTTACCGGCTCGGTGACGAGCACGAGGAACTTCGCCAGACCGTCGCCGAGTTCGCCCGCGAAGTAGTGGCGCCGGTGATCGGCGACTACTACGAGCGCGGCGAGTTCCCGTACGACATCGTGGCCAGGATGGGGAAACTCGGCCTGTTCGGGCTGCCGTTTCCGGAGGAGTACGGGGGCATGGGCGGGGATCATTTCGCGCTCTGCCTGGCCCTGGAGGAGATCGCCAGGGTGGACTCCTCGGTGGCCATCACGCTCGAGGCCGCCGTGGCGCTCGGCGCCATGCCGGTGTACCGGTTCGGCACCGAGGAACAGCGCCGCCGCTGGCTTCCCGACCTCTGCTCGGGGGAGCGGCTGGCGGCGTTCGGGCTGACCGAGCCCGGCGGCGGGTCGGACATAGCCGGCGGCATGCGCACCACCGCGCGGCTGGATTCGGGGGTATGGGTGATCAACGGCTCCAAGTCGTTCATCACCAACTCCGGCACGGCGCTGACCTCGCTGGTCACGGTGCTGGCCAGCACCGGCGGCGGGGCTGAAGCGGGGGAGCGCAAGGAGATCTCCGCGATCATGATCCCCGCGGGCACGCCCGGCTTCACGGTGGGCGGCAAGTATTCCAAGGTGGGCTGGTGTGCCTCGGACACCAGGGAACTGGCGTTCGACTCCTGCCGGGTTCCCGAGGACCACCTGCTTGGTGAGCGTGGCCGCGGCTACGCCCAGTTCCTGCAGATCCTGGACGAGGGCAGGGTGGCGATCGCCGCGCTGGCCACGGGCCTGGCCGCGGGGTGTGTCGCGGAGTGCCTGCGCTACGTGGCCGAGCGGGAGGCGTTCGGCCATCATCTCGGGTACTACCAGGCGACCCAGTTCAAGCTGGCGGACATGGAGGCGCGGGTCCACGCCGCCCGGCTGTGCTGGTATGACGCCGCCGCCAGGCTGGTGGCCGGGGAGCCGGTCAAGAAGCAGGCGGCGATCGCCAAGCTCGTCGCGTCGAACGCCGCCATGGACAACGCGCGGGACGCCACCCAGCTGTTCGGCGGGTACGGGTACATGAACGAGTACCCGGTCGCCCGCTTCTACCGTGACGCCAAGGTGCTGGAGATCGGCGAGGGGACGTCAGAGGTGCAGCGGATGCTCATCGCCCGTGAGCTCGGCCTCCGGGACCTCAGCTGACCCAGCTAGCCCTTGGGGATCATGGACGAGACCGTGAGGGTCCCCGACGGCAGCATGTTGAAGGTGAACATCATGCCCGCCACCATCTTCAGGTCGGCCGGTTGCAGCGACGTGGGGTAGGTGCCGAGGGTGACCAGCGACGCGGTCTGCGAGTCCATGTGGGCGTTCCGCGTGAGGGCGGTCTGCACCGGCCCCGACATGGTCCCATCCGCCTGCGCCTTCAGCAGGGCGGCGCGGAACGCGTCCAGAACCTTGGGGTCGTGCCTGACGTAAGAGGCCGTGGTGAAGTAGCCGGCGAGCGGCAGGTTCGCGGTCGCCCCCGAGGCCACGTCGAGCAGCGGGATGGCGCCTGCCCGGCTCTCTGCCTGGTAGATCGTGGGCTCGGTGGCCAGGATCGCATCGACCTGACGGCTTTGGAGCGCATTGATCAGACTGCTGGCCGGCATGGGCCGCCAGGTGATGCTGTGCGGGTTCACGTTGTCGGTGCTGAGCACCGACCAGGCCGCGACTGTCTCCAGGCTGTAGGGCTTCGCCTGACCGGGGGCCATCAACTGCGGCTCGGGCGTCCCGATGACCTCGTTCTTGAGGCCCGCTGGCGACGTGATGCTGCCCGGGCCGCGCGGCAGGGTGAGCACCTCGACAGTGTTGGGCGCCGCGTCATAGCCGTTCGCCACGATTTCCAGGTGGCCAGCGGCTGGGCTCCGTTCCTGGGCGTAGAACATGTCCGCGTAGTCGGCGAACGCGATGTTGGCGGAGCCGCTGGCGAGCGCCGCCAACTCGGACCTGACCGACTCGGTGGAAACGACGTGCACGGTCAGGCCCACCTGGCGGAACAGCCCGTCCCTGATCCCGATGTAGAGCGGGGCATCCGCCACGCCCGGTGTGGCCACGACCGTCACCGTGCCGGATGCGGTGGGCCCGCTAGCGTATGAAGAGGTGCCTGGGACGTGACAACCCGCCACGAGAAGCAAGCCGGCGGCCGCGGCCATCACGCCCGCGGCCCGGCGTCCCGGGCGGCCGGTCGCGCCGCCACCGCTGGCCCAGTCACGGGCCGAGACAAGCCACATGGCTCTCCTTGGCGGGCAGACGGGTACAGTTCTGGACACTTCGGGAACACACCGTAGCGCCAGAGAGTACCCTACTTGCAGCCGGTGCTCGGCAAACGCCCGTTCCATCAACGTTTCTCATGTCCGGTGGGAATTGCTTCCCGATGGCCGTTTAGCGGTTAGGGTTAGCCCGAAGTCGCGCTGTGTGCTGAGCCCGCACAATCGTCGCCGCGGAAGGGGTGCCATGCCGGTTCCTCCGCCCGCCGCGCCGCCCGCGGGCTTGCCACGGTACTCAGCTGAGAGGTCGAGGCGCAGTGCGGTCGAGTAGCAGAAACATCCCTCCCGCCCTCCCTGTGGCCGAGGGCGACCAGGCGGGGGCTGGCTCGGCGTTCGGCAGGGATGGGGCCGAGCAGGTGCAGGTGCCGAGGCCCAGGCTCGACGGCGGCACCGTCAGGACCGGTCGGGCCAGCAGCAACGGCGCGCAACCCCGGCCGGGCGGGGCCCGGCCCTCGTCCCGGCGCACGCTGAAGAACTGGCGTGTGCGATCGCGCCTCTTGCTGCTCATCACCATCCCGACCCTGACGGCTGTGGCGCTGGGCGCGATCCGCATCGCATCATCGGTGCAGAGCTCCCTTGCATACCAGCGCGTGCTCCAGCTGGCCACCCTGAGTTCCGACATCACCGTCCTCGCCCAGCGGCTGGAGGACGAGCGGGACCAGACCGTCTACTACATCGCGCTGCCTCCCCCCGCCGGGCGCGCTACCTCATTCTTGGGGGGGAGCGGCGCCCAGAAGGCGGCCCTCGACGTGGTCTACACCTACCAGCAGCAGGCCGACCAGGCCGTTAGGGTGGTCAGGTCTGAGCTGGCGCAGGTCGGCGGGGCGTTCCCGGCGCAGACCCAGCAGGAGGCGGGGCTCGCGTTGTCCGCCCTCGGCGGGCTGGCGCCGCTGCGGTCGGCGGCCACCAAAACCCATATGCCCGCCCTGGTGGTGGTGCAGAAGTACACCTTCCTGATCGACAACCTGCTGGTTGTCGAGGACGCCACCGCGCTGGGGGCCAGTGACCCGACGCTGTCGCAGGACGTTCGCGTGCTCGGCCTCATCTCGCACGCGAAGGAGGATGCCTCACAGCAGCGCGCGATCCTCGCCGGCGCGCTGCTCCAGGGGGTTCTTGGCCCGAACGAGAGCAAGGCGTTGCAGAGCGCCCAACTGGACGAGAAGGCCAACCTCACCTCGTTCTACCAGAGTGCCACGAGCGCCCAGCAGCTGCAGTTCAGCAACGGCGGGGCGGGCCTGATAGGCCGCCAGGCATCCGCGGACGAGGGCGCGGCGCTCACTCTGTCCTCACTCGCGAGCGCGCCGGCCGCCGACGACTGGTACGGCGCCATGACCCATACCATCAACTACCAGATGGGCTCGGTCGAGCGGAGCCTCGGGAACCAGATCACCACGCGGGCGCAGTCGCTGCGGAACCAGGCTGTGACCTCGGCCATTATCACCGGTCTGGTGATCCTGCTCATCCTCGGCCTCGCGCTGTTCTTCACGGTGGTCGTCGCGCGGTCGATGGTGCGGCCGCTGCGCAGGTTGCGGGCGGGTGCGCTGGAGGTCGCCGGCATGCGCCTCCCCGAGACCGTGCGGCGGATGAGCGAGGGTGAGGGCGCGGACGCGGCGCTCGAAGTTGCGCCGATCGATGTGGAATCGACCGATGAGATCGGTGAAGTGGCGCGGGCCTTCGACCAGGTGCACCGGGAAGCGGTCCGGCTGGCGTCGAACGAGGCGGCCTTGCGCGGCAACGTCAACGCCATGTTCGTGAACCTCTCCCGGCGCAGCCAGTCGCTCGTCGAGCGCCAGATCCGCCTCATCGATGACCTGGAACAGGGTGAGCAGGACTCGGAGCGGCTCGGGAACCTGTTCCAGATGGACCACCTCGCCACCCGTATGCGCCGCAACTCGGAGAACCTGCTGGTTCTGGCCGGACACGACGTGTCCCGGCGGTGGACCCAGTCGGTGGCGCTTGTCGACGTGCTCCGCGCGGCCGTGTCCGAGATCGAGCAGTATGAGCGGGTCACGCTGAACGTGCAGCCCGGGATCGCCGTGCGCGGCCAGGCCGTCAACGACGTGGTCCACCTGCTGGCCGAGCTGGTGGAGAACGCTACGTCGTTCTCTGCCGCCGACACCCCGGTGAACGTGGCCGGTCACCTACTTAACAGCGGGGGAGTGCTGCTCGACATCACCGACCAGGGCGTGGGCATGGGGGCGGAGGAAATGGCCCACGCCAACTGGCGCTTGGACAACCCCCCGGTGGTGGACGTTGCGGTCTCCCGCCGGATGGGCCTGTTCGTGGTCGCCCGGCTGGCCGCCCGGCACGGCATCCGGGTCCGGCTCCGGCCCGCATCCCTCGGCGGGCTCACGGCGCTCGTGTGGCTGCCCGACGAGGTCATCAGCCACGAGACCTCCGTGACCCCGCCGAGCCTGCGCCGGTTCGAGGTGACCACGCCTGGAGCGCCGACGACGCCAACCAGCCCCGCCAGCCTGGCCGAGTGGCCGGAGCCTGGGCAGTCCGAGGACCGATCCGCGGCGATGGAGGCGGTCAGCGCGGCGCTCACTCCGCGGTTCACGCCGCTGCGGCCCGAGCTCGGCGACACTGCGAACTTCTCGGTCGTAGACGAAGACGCTTCCGCACCGGCCGCGGAGGACGCGGAGGAGGAGGCGGCGGACCTTGACGCGAGCGGTGCCGAGCCGGACGACACTCCGGGCCAGGAGCCGAGCTTGGAGCCGAGCCTGGAACCGGGCGAGCTGCCCGTGTTCGGTGCCCCGATGGTGGGCGGGCTGGATCAGCCCGTGGACGACCTGTCGGTGCCTTCGTTCCGTCTCGATACGAGCCGGGCGGCGCAGCGCGAAGTGATCGTGCCGCCCGCGGTGACGACCGGCGAGGAGAACCGGCTGCCAATCTTCGAGTCCGTGGAATCCGACTGGTTCCGCCGCGGCCGGCATGGTGCCGACCGTCCGGGCCGGGTCGAGAGCGGGGCCGTCGCCGTCGGCTGGGCTTCACCAGCGGACTCGGGCTGGGAAGCCGCGGAGGTGGCCAGTGCGCCGGTCTCGGGCGGCACGACCCTGGCCGGGCTGCCCAAGCGTGTGCCCATGGCAAACCTGGTTCCGGGAGGGGTAACCGGAACCTCGCCAGCGCCGCCGGCGCCGACCCGGTCGGCATCACACACGAGAGATCGCCTAGCCAGCTTCCAGCGAGGGGTGCGCGAGGGGCGGGCGGCCGCGCAAAGCGACGAGCTTCCCGACACTGAGGAAGGCGACAGTGCTCCATAATGCGCTGGCAGGTTGCGACCCCGCCCTGTTAAGGAGGTGGTCACGCTGGAAGCCATGCAGAGAGGAGGGGGCGTGAGCCCGCTAGCCCGTCCGGTCCAGGACCTGAACTGGCTGATCACGAACTTTGTTGAGCGGGTGCCGTCCGTAGCCCACGCGATCGTCGTCTCGGCTGATGGTCTGCCGCTGGCGTTCTCGAACGGCTTTCCGGCAGACCGCGTTGACCAGCTGGCGGCGGTGACCTCGGGGCTGACCAGCTTGACCCAGGGCGCCGCACGAGTGTTTGAGGGTGGCCCAGTTACCCAGACAGTCGTGGAGATGCAGCGCGGGCTCCTGCTGGTGATGGCGATTAGCGACGGATCGAGCTTGGCGGTGCTCGCGTCGTCGGATTGCGACATGGGCCTGGTGGCCTATGAGATGACGCTGCTCGTGGAGCGGGTGGGCCGTTCTCTCACCCCGGACATGCGCGGTTCCTTTCGGTCGGAGGATGGCAGGCAGTGACTGGAGAGGTTGATGTCCGGGCCGGGCCGGGATGACTGGCTGCCGGCGGGCGGCCGGCATGGGTTCCTGAACGGAAAACGTTCAGTGGGTTTGGACGGACCAGAGAGCTCTCTGGTCCGGCCGTACGCGGTCACCGGGGGCCGCACCAAGCCGCGCTACCAGCTGCAAATCGAAGCCATGGTGGCTGCTTCGCACTACGAGGCGCGGGACCTTTCAGTCCTCAGCCCCGAGTGCCAGGCCATCTTGGGCTTCTGCCGGGACTGGCGTTCGGTGGCCGAGATATCCGCCGTGCTCAGAATGCCCTTGGGCGTGGCCAGGGTCCTCATCGCCGACATGGCGGTGGAGGGATTGGTCAGGGTTCATCAGCTTGATCACGCGCAGGGACGCCCGGACCTAAACCTGCTCGAAAGGGTGCTCAGTGGACTTCGCAAGCTCTAGACCTCTCCGAAGCAAGCCAGGGGAGACCGCGATGACGTCGGTCAAGATCGTCGTCGCGGGCGGCTTCGGTGTGGGAAAGACCACTTTCGTCGGGTCGGTCTCGGAGATCACCCCGCTGACCACAGAAGCGGTGATGACCGCTGCCAGCGCTGGGGTGGATGACCTGTCACACGTGCCGGACAAGACGACCACCACGGTCGCGATGGACTTCGGCCGGGTGACCCTGGATGCGGGGCTCATCCTGTACCTGTTCGGCACGCCAGGCCAGCACCGCTTCTGGTTCATGTGGGACGACCTCATCCAGGGCGCCATCGGCGCGGTCGTGCTGGTGGACACCCGCCGGCTGGCGGACTCCTTCCCGGCGGTCGACTACTTCGAGACCGCGGGCTTGCCCTTCATTATCGGTATCAACGGTTTCCACGGTGAGTTCCCGCACAGCATGACCGACGTCCAGGAGGCCCTGTCGGTGAGCCCGACGGTGCCCATTGTGGAGTGCGACGCCCGGAGCAGGGCGTCAACCAAGGCGACGCTCATCGCGCTGGTCGAGCACGCGATGGCAGTGCAGATGAGTATGCGCTAGTCCCTGCAGGCTGGTTTGGCCGTGACCCATGGCCGCGCGGTTCCTGCCGCCCGGCAGTGCCGGGCGCTGAGGTAAGGTGCACGGGCGGCGGTGATGCACGCGCGGGGCGGTAGCTCAGCCGGTTAGAGCAGCGGACTCATAATCCGCCGGTCCTGGGTTCGAGTCCCAGCCGCCCCACTCTCCGAAAGCCCAGTTCAGGGCCTCTGATCTGCGGGAACTTCCGGCCTTCGTGATCTTGACTGTCAGCCTGATGTGCGGCTGTGCGCAGCCGTGGGCGGCGAAATGCAGGTCGCTGTGCCCAATACGTGCCCAAGTCCAAGATCACCGCAGGGTCTGTCCCGGAGACCTTAGCCGGTGTGCGTCGGCTGCTCATGTCAGTCCTGGCGCAGTGCTTCGCTGATTCGACGCTTGGCGAGCTCGTCCTGGCCGACGACGCACTTGGCGTAGATCCGCAGCAGCACGTCCACGCTGTGCCCGGCCCATTCCGCTACCTGCATGGGATAGACGCCACCATTGAGCCACGTGGACAGGCAGGCGTGCCGGAGGTCGTACGGGCGCCGAGCGAGCGGCGAGGCCTGCTCTGCGGCACTGAGCGCCGTCTGGCGCGCTTTGATCCAGGCGCGCCGGTAGGTGATGGTGGGCAGTTCGCCGCCCCGGACACCGCCGAAGAGACGGCCATCCGGAGCAGTGCCGAACTTGTCGAGATGCTCGCGCAGAATCCTTGTCAACTCGGGATGGGTGGGCACGATGCGGCTGTCTCCCTCGGCCCGATGCTTGAGTTGTCGTCGCTCCCGAGGACTCCCGTCGTCGGTCCACTCGCTGCCCGCATCGGGCGTCGCGCCGCAAATGTGTAGCTCGCCCCAGTCGTTGTAGGTTCGGCCCGGAGGCGGCAAGATCACGTTATCCGTTGCTAGGTTGATCGCTTCCTCAGGGCGGAGCCCGGCGTAGTACATCACCGCGAAGAAGGTGACGAGCCGCGGTCCGCTCGGCTGCCGCGCGCGGACTGCTTCCAGCAGCGCTCGCGCCTGATGCGGGTTTACGACGCTGCGCCGGTCCACCTCGCTGGATACCTTGGGCGCCGCCCACTTGATCGCACGGATCGGGTTCGCATCGAGCAGACCCAACTCCACTGCGTAGTCCATGGCGTTCGCCAGGATGGTGCGATTGCGGCGAGCCGTGCTCGCCGCCGCGTTGTTCCCGTCCAGTCGGCCAGTCGCTTGGACGAGGACCTGGCGTGCAGTCGCAGCCTCGGCCAGTGCCGAGACGGGAACGCTGTTCCGGGCCACCCAGGCGAGAACCTCGGCAACGTCCTCTGGCGGGTCGGACCGCTGTTTGGCGTTGAATCGCCACCGCACCAGCGCTCGGCGGATGCTCGCATCATCGGGCCGCCCACGGGCCTCGGCCAGCATCGCCGGTGTCGCCGCGGTCAGCGCCCGGGCGATGTCCTTCCGGTACTTGGCAGAAGCCAGCTTCCACTTCATGTCCACGTACGCGCAGGCGAACTCGTACCAGGTTGTGTCGGACTTGCGGCGTTCCCAGGCTGCTGGCCTGCCAGTGGCCAGGCTGAACGCCTCACCGTTCCGGGCAGCGGTCAACAAAGCGCTGCGGAAGCTGTCGGCCTGTGCGGCGGTGCGGAAGCCCTCTTTCCACAGCCTGCCGCCGACCTTCCATCGCACCTTGTACGTGGTGACCTCGGCGCCCTTGTAGACCTCAGTCCGGTAGACCCGGGCGTCGTAGGTCGTGCGGTCGCTCATCAGGCCGCCTCCTCCCGCGACGCCAGCCAGCGCTGGTATTCCGACCTGCGGATGCGAAGGCTGCCATTCGGCAGGGTGACACGCCCAAGACGTTTGCGCGACATCGTCGCACGCGAGGCGGCACTCGGTGTTCCCGGATCCGGCGCGAAGTCAGGCCGTCCTGCGTGGCCAGCCCGAGAAATCTCCACACGGGCTACACGCCGCCTCCATGCCATCTGTAACCAAAGCTCCGGTGATGAGGGGGCGGAGACGCGGCCCGCGTCGCCATCCCGCAGGAGGGAGAACTGCAATGCGGTATCGCTGGCAGACCGACCCGGGAAGCGATAACTCGTGACGGGGAGCAGGCGATGACGACCACGCGCATGTACTTGTCCGGATCACCCACACTCTCTTGGCTCCGGAACCACCCGGGAGTGATCGAAGCGGCCCGCCAGCAAATCGACGTGCCGGGCACGGCTCGACCCGACGCGGTGCTCGCCGACCCCGCACTTCTGGTGACGGCCGTGCGCACCGTGCTGGTGCGAGCGATCGACGAAGACGCGCCACCCGGAGTGGCTGAAGACCTCCTCATCTCCTACCGCACGATGCGCGGAAGGATTCAGCGGCTCGAGTCACGGCCGTTCGTCCGGGAGAGGATGGCCGATCTGCGAGGGCTCCGCGACGGCGTCGAACTGGTCCCACGACTGCGACAGGTGATCGCCGAGGCGCCGGACGCAGAGTCCCGGGCAACCATCGACAGGCTGATTCGCATCGCGGACGTGTTGCCGGCGTCAGACGAGATGGTGGTCACGGACCTGCCGGATGGGTCAGTGGTGATCACCACCGGTCCGTCAGGGTTGGTCGACACGGGTGGCCCGGGCCCGGTCGGCTCCGGCCCAGTTGACTCCGGCCCGGTCGACTCCGGAACGGTCAACCCCGGCTCGCCGGACGGCACGACCGATACCGGTACCCTGCTCCCACCGTTGGAGGGCCTCCCGGCAGGGGCGGAAGACTTCGCGATAAACGTCGGCATAGACGTAGCAACGTCGCTCGGAATTCAAAACCCGACGGCCGCAGGTGACGCCGCGGCCCGAAAGGCGTTCGAGCAGTTCGTCGCGAGCCACAGTGTGTCGGGTTCAGGCAACGGCGCGAGCGGGGGCGGCTTCTTCTCCGCGTTGGGGACAATCATCGGTGGCGCTGTTGGCTTCATCTTGGGTGGCCCGGGCGGCGCCGCCCTCGGCGCCGGAATAGGCGCACGCGCGGGCGCCGTGGTCGACCACGCGCTAGGCGACCGGCACTTCGATGCGACCACGGCCCTCGCCTGCATCATCTGTGGCCCGACCTGTCAGCTCTGCATCGTCACGGCCGAGAGCGGCAACACGGGCCCCCAGCAGCCGCAGCCTGTGCAATGAGCGCATCGGCACCCCGGCGCCCTGCGGCGTCGGCGGAGTTGGAGAAGCGTTACCTCTCAGCCGACAGCACACGGATCGAACAGAGTCGGACACGAACTGCCCCGCACAGCCCTCTATTACACAGCCCCTATTTACCCACGAGGGGAAGCCCTGTGCCGAGTCGCGTGCCTGGCTTCACTTGATCCTTGACGGCTCGGCCTCGGTTGATCCTTGGACACACCCTAGACGTTTTGCACTGCATCGTCGCACGCGAGGCGGCGCTCGGTGTTCCCGGATCCGGCGCGGCGTCAGGCCGTTCGGCGTGGCAAGCCCGAGAAATCTCCATACCAACTACACATCGCCTCCATACCAGTTGTGGGCGCATCACCTACAGTGCTCAAGCGGGATTTACCGCGCATGGCCGCGAGGGGGATGATCTCGATGAGGCTCATCCGCCCGGCTATTGCCTTGACCGCTGCGACTGCGATGGCCGGGCTAGTCACCGTCGCTGCCAGCGCCTGCGGAGGCGCTACAACGACGAGCGGCACCACCAACGGCCTGGAGACGAAGTCGGCGGCTGAGGTGCTCCAGGACGCCGCCACAGCCCTTAACGGCGCCAAGAGCGTCCATGCGGTGCTGACAATCGCAAACGGCGATCATGGGGATGTGCGCATCCAGAGCGGCTCTAGCACTGGCACGCTCACGCAAGCCGGCGAGCATGCCGAGATCACCATTATCGGCAACGATAGCTACATCAAGGCCGATCAGGCGGGATTGAGGGCGATAGGCGCACCCCCGGCGGTTCAGCAGCATGACGCCGGCCGGTGGCTCAAGGCCCCCACACACGATGTCACGGGCTTCTCCCTCGCCTCCCTCGCCTCCCAGCTGACCAGGTATAGCGGGCCCCTTGAACCGAAAGTCCGGCAGGCAAGACTTAACGGCCGCAAGGTTGTGGTCGTCAGCTGGCAGAACGGATCAAAGCTGTACGTCGCGAACACCGGCCCTGCTTACCCGCTCCGCTGGGATTTCAAAGGGCCGAAACCCGGCCGATCCGATTTCAGCGAGTACGGCGCCACCTTCCACATCACCGCGCCCAGCAACCCCATCGACGTCACCAACGCGGGCTAGCATCACCGGGCCGGACTCTAGATCCCCGGACAGGCGCGCCGCCCCGGCCGCCAATAAAACGACGAGGATGCCCAAGCGGGCGGTGTCAGGCATCAGGTCAAGCCAAGCATGCAAGCATCAAGCGGGACAGGACAACGGATGTTGTCCGATGTTGTCCGATGTTGTCCGATGTGGTGAGGACTTTCCTTACGTCTTCAAGGGCACGCCCTACGGGCGCGCCAAGCGGCCAGCCTCGGCAAGACCCTCAGCATGGGCGCGAGGATCACCGGAGAAGAAGCGGGGGCTAAGCGGGAGGCCCGCCGTCGTGGCCGGGGTGGAAGGGGTACTCGCCGCTGGCAGGCGGCAGCCTGGCCCGCTGCCTCTAGCGCGGCAGCGCACCGGCGCAGGCCGCTGCCGCCACGCGGTCAGCCCCGCACCCGCCCGCAGGCGGTCTCCGCCGTCACGCACCCGGTGACCGCGCCCGCAAGAGCAACCGGGCGGTCCTCCCGCGCCGGGCAATCCTGTCGCCGCGAAAGCTCCCAGTCAAGGGCGCTATGGCCTGCAGCCTCCGCGTCCCCTGCTATGCAGGGGCAGACCCTTGACAGCGAGCTTCCCCGGCAAGAACCGGCACCTATCAGGAGGACGGGGTAAGAAACGAGAGTTCTGGCTAGTCGCCGGGGCACTGATTGCCGCTTCTGGAGCCGTTTTCAGAAGTGGAAGGCCCAGAGTATAAATACTAAAACTATAATACCAACTATCAGCAAGATGCAGCCTACCGAATCCGGTGTAGCAGGACGCGGTGGACGTGTTCCACACCTTGTGCAGGCTACAATTATTGTCCTGCCATCGGTCAGGCGCTTCTGCTGGTAATCATGCTCCTCGCCATAATTACACGACATATTTCACCTTCCCTTTCTTTCTTCTCCACTATTCGTATGATCTGCCGTCAGCTTGAAGCCTGGAACGGTAATCATGATCACACATTACGATCTTTCTCTCTCTTCCTCGGGGCAATGCTTGAAACCCGTGGATCGGCCGGGAAGGGGTGTACCTTCTCGGTGTTCGAGTAGAGGTCTCAAGCAAGATCGGCGCTGGGAACGCCTGTCGGGAAGGTACAACCCGATGCTCGCCGTAGTCCCTGACGGCTGCCCTGGCGACGAGGGCGGTAAGGATCGCGCAGCCTCGCTTATCGATGAGATCGTCCGCGAGGGCGCGCGGCGGATGCTGGCTGAGGCGCTGCGTCGTGTGGGCTTGTTGGCAACCCAAGCCAGCAATGCGGAGACAGGCGCGACGACAACCACCGTGATGATTACAGCGAGGATAGTGCTGGTCACACTTTTGAGCATGTTTGCACGTCGGCCAGGCGTCAAGGGCCGGAAGACTCATCAACGTGTCATGTCACGTCCGTGCCAGATCAGGGGCTGCGAGTAACCAACCGAGTAACAATCACCCTCGACGGCGGCGTACGCCTATGGACGTCAGCGGACGGTAAGCCGCAGTTCAATGGCAAAATGCGAAAGCAAGAGCACAAGGCAACGTTCGCTGATAAGGAAGAGGTTCGTGGTTCAGGTCCAGTTGGCCGTCCAGCGATCAGCCCAATGGACGAGGTTCCCGGCTAGCGACTTGCCCCGTTAGAGAGTGTTCGACACGCCACGGCGCGTTACGGCAGGTATCAGCGGTTCTCAACAGCTTCGGTCCTATGATTCCGGCATGGCCGCTCAGCCAGCACTTCCGTCGCTCTCGATCCTGTTGGAGCAAGTTGCCTCTGAGCGTGCGACCATGGAGTCGCATGCTGAAAGCCTTGACACTAAGGCAGGGGTTGTCCTCGGGTTTACCGGGGTTCTCGTTGGCCTTGGTGCCACTGCGCAGGCCGTGATCGTCGAGAACGGAGTCTTCCAGGCCGGGCTCGGTGTTGCGGTGGCGGCTGCCCTGCTGGCGACGTGGGCGTTCGTTCCCCGGCGCTACCCGGTACTAGAAGTGCAGGTGCTTCGCGGCAACCTCACGGCTCCCGAAGACGAGACCCAACTGGAGCTACTCGACACCCAGATCGAGATGGTCAGGGAGGCAGCGGTCCTCGTGAGACGAAAGGGGCTCAGGGTTGGGCTGTCGATCGGCTGTCTCGCGGCCGCTGCCGCGCTGGTTGTGATTGGTACACTTGTTGCAGGAGGTCAAGTCCATGCCTGAAGGCCAGTCCGACAGCGAGTCTGGAACCGCCAACCCTGGGCCACCTCCCAGCCGACCAGAGCCGCCGCCTTACAGGCCGCGGATGGACTTGATCGGTTACATCGAGCGGGGCCAAAAGACCCCAGCGGAGCAGCGTGACCGTTCCGGCTCATAACGCGTAGGGGCCTGTCGCGCCCGCTACGTGCCCGATGGGCCGGTCGAGGATGGTGCCTCACGGTCACTCGCGGTGTAACCAACGCATGTACTGACCTGCGCCCGCGCTGAACGGGGCTACCCGCTGCGCTCATTCCCAAGCTGATAGTCCGGCCGCGCGGTCCGCCGCGTGTGCGTGTCAGGCTGAGTGACCAACTGAGCGTTGGTATCCGTGGGGACGCCGCGCAGGCGTGAAAATCGGGTTCGGGTTGGTGTTGTCGCGTGCTGCATCGATCGGTGACCTTTGCCGCCCGCGGCCGGCGGTGGCGCTCACAGATCCGTGGTGCGGTATTGCTGCGCGGGTACGGCCCCGGCGTGAGACTTGGCGTCAGGCTGCCCGCGGCGTCGGCGTCACTCGGGGAGCTGAGCCCGCAACTGAGCCTGGCGCTGGGGCCTTGACCTACGGGTCGCGCACTGTTGCCTCGAGCACGCCGGTCAGTATTTCGGCTTTCCCGACCGAGGCCCCCCGGGCAGCCGGCGATGCCGGTGGCGATCAGGGAAGGAGCGGCCCGGGCGATGAGGAAGCCGCAGGAGATCGAGGATGAGGAGTACGAGCAGGTTCTGCAGCGGGTGGCCGCGGCCGACGTGGCCAAGAAGGCCGGGATGGTGTGCACGCGGGTGCCGCATGACACCCGGCCGGGCAGGCGGCGCACCCGGGTAGGGGAGGTGCCCGCTACCACGGCCGCGATCTTGGAACTGGGTGCTTACCTGGCGGGCGAGCGGATCGAGAAGGTCACCCTGGAGGCCACGAGCGACTACGTGCGGCCGTTCTTCTACCTGCTGGAGTCGGCCGGGCTGGACGTGCAGCTGGTCAGCGCCCGCGACGTCAAGAATGTGCCCGGCAGGCCCAAGACCGACAAGCTGGACGCGGTCTGGCAGGCGAAATGCACCGAGCGGGGCATGCTGCGGCCCAGTTTCGTCCCGCCGCCGGAGATCCGCCACCTGCGCGATTACACCCGGCTGCGGGCCGACTTGACCCGTGACCGGACCCGGCACTGGCAGCGGCTGGAGAAACTGCTGGAAGACGCCCTGATCAAGGTGTCCAGCGTTGCCAGCTCCCTGGGCACGGTGTCGGTGCGGGACATGCTGGAAGCGCTGATCGCCGGGGAGCGTGACCCGCAGGTGCTGGCCGGCCTGGCCAGGACCCGGATGCGGGCCAAGCACGACGCCCTGGCCGAGGCGCTGAACGGCAGGTTCGATGACCACCACGCCGAGCTGGCCCGGATGCTGCTGGACCAGACCGGCCAGCTGGACGCCCAGATAGGCCACCTCACCGCGCGGATCGGCAAGCTCATCGCCGCGATCCCCGCTGCCTGGGGCGTGAACGCCGACGGCACCACCGGCCCCGGCGCCGGGCTGGGCGAGAACGCGCCGGTGCTGCCCGCCGTCATCCGGCTAGATGAGGTCACCGGGATCGGCCAGCACGCCGCCCAGGTGATCATCGCCGAGGCCGGGCTGGACATGACTATCTTTCCCACCGCCGGCCACCTGGTGTCCTGGGCAAAGCTGACCCCGCGCACCATCCAGTCCGGCGCGAAGAACCGTACCGGGCCCGCCGGCAAAGGCAACCCCTACCTCAAGGGCATCCTCGGTGAGGCCGCCGCCGCGGCAGCCAGAACCAGCACCTTCCCCGGCGAGCGCCACCGGCGGACCGTCAAGCGCCGCGGCAAGCCGAAGGCACTGGTCGCAGTGGCCCGCTCCATCCTGGTCAACGTCTGGCACCTGCTCGCCAACCCCACCGCCCGCTACCAAGACCTCGGCGCCGGCTACTACGCCAGCCGCATCGACAAAGACCGCAAAACCCGCAGCCACATCCGCCAGCTCGAAGCCCTCGGCTACACAGTCACCCTGGCACCAGCCGCCTGACCGCACCACCTTCACCCGGCTCCGCTGACGCTCCGCCGGGTGCTGCCGCATCCCGGCTGAGGCCCCGATTTTCCGGTTAGTGACATTGATGGCGGCCTTCCACCGACGCTCGCGGACGTTGACAGACTGTCTGCGCAGGTTACGGAACATGAAGCCGCGCAGTGGCTACTGTCGGAGTGCTTGGGAGCAGAAGGCCGCCGGTTCGAATCCGGCCATTTTGGCACGGCCACTGTCGTAGGCATTCCGGCTGGCGTGCTCAATGCGCAGCGCCCAGGCTTGCAGCGTTTGGCTCAACCGGCGTTATGTCGATGGTGTGGCCGGGATCGTGCACACCGCAGTAATCGAGAATCGGATACCGGGCGAGTCTGAGCGAAAGTGCTTTGCGGTCACCTGGAAGCGTTAGTTCAAGCCGATTGGCAATCCGGCTGGTGAAAGTGACGCAAGTGTTCTTGTTGATAGCCACATAGGCAACAGCGCCAGCAGCCAGCGGCACCAAAGCGGGCGGTCGGCTCGTAAGCATTTGGTCCCCGCCCTGCCGGTACCTGAACGGCAGACGGGCACCGCTGCGGTCAATCAGGGCAACTCGCGGGTAGCCTCGCATGTCACACTTGGTGGCTGAGACGTTGCGGATCACCACGAGCAAGGTGTTCTGCTGGGTGGCCTCTGAGATTCTTGGGCCAGCAGCAAGCCGCAACTGAGACGGCAGGCACCGCACCGCGTATCTCCCGGCGGCGTGCAGCCCGCCTGGTGCCACGGTGACGGCGCCACCGGTTTCCACGCCGGTGTCTTGCAGCATCCACCCGTACTTGGCTGATCTGGCCCGGCCGGATATGGCAGGCACGGGTACCCGCATGGCGAAGGTGACCGAACGATGCGCGGGGATCTCCGGTGCAGCCTGGCAATTGAGGTAGTACCGGGGAAGGGCGGCCCAGGGTGGGGGTTTCGTGCCGATGGGTTGCACGAACTCCAGGTAGGAGGGGCAGGGACGGAGCGCGACCGGGTGGCTGGTTGGGTTGCGCAAGGTCACGGTGTAGCTGGCCGTGGTCCCGGCCGTTAGCCGGCGCGGCATCGACCTGGTGACGGTGAGGACGTCCAGCGGCGAGGAATGCTTCGGTGCGGGCGGAAGTGCCACGCCGAAGGTGTAGGCGTTGACGCCGCATACCGCGTTATACGGCTGCCCGGGCGGGAAGTCGATCCGCACCGCGCCGCTGTGCTGGATGCCGACCTCGAGCGCGATGAAGTTGTCAATCCGGCCTTCGATTGCCTTCGGGCACATGTCGGTCGTGTGAAGGACTACCTGCGCGCTCTGCCCAGGCTGGAGGTTGGCGGGGCCGAGCAGGCCGTAATCGAGGCTGATGCCTGAGACCGCCCCAGTGACCAGTCTGACCCGGCGCCCGTCCCGGCGCACCCCAGTGATCTCGCGTGGCCCGCCAGCGAGCGTGCAGGCCCGGCCGCTGGTGTTGGTGAACACGAGGTTGCGGGTGACGTTGCCCGCACCCACGCCGGTGACTCCGGGGCGGCCGGTGAGTTCAGCGGCCGTGCACGGGGCGTACTTTGCGGGCGGGGGCGAGGGTGGCGGCCTCGGTGGGGGTGGCGAAAATGGCGGGGCGGGGCGGTCAACCCAGGGGACGACCCCTGCGGGCGGGCCCGCCCGCGGCACCGTGCGGCCGGCGTTCAGGTGCGCCACGGCCGAGCCGCAAGCAGAAACAGGGAGCAGCGCGGCACAGGCCAAGCCCACCCCTACCACTTTGGGCCAGGCCGCCCGGCCCGCCACGGCGGGCTGTTTCATTCCGCCCACCTCCTACGTCAACCTGTTGACGTTCTGCCACGACATGGGGTTGCGGCCTTGATGCTGGGAGCCATCCTGGGAGCCAAGCGGGTGAACAACTCCAGCCGGATGCGGATCACCTTGGACCGCCGAGTCGCAGCTAAACCCAGCACATGAACCGGCGCGGACACACCCGAACGTTCCCGATGCTGCCTACGGATCAGAGTTCCGCCGCAACAAAGGTCAGGTGAGTGTCGGCAGCTTCTTGTGTCGCGTGGGCAGCGGCCGGGCTGGAAACCGTACAGCATAGGAATACAGCAACGCCATCGGCCGCAGATGACTTTGACAAACTGCCGCCGGACCGATGATCTGCCCCAGCGACCACGAGCGATCGCGCCGCCTGGAGTTCGCATCGAGGGGATCGCATCGGCTCGGTAATCCGCTCGGCCTCCGGCAGCGTCTCCTTTGTGGGGCCTTGTCCCAGATGGCGGGGCCCAGGGCCGCCTGGCTGAAACGAGGCCATCACTGCCAGTTGCTGAGCGGCCCGGGATCGAGCATGCGCTTGAGCGGAAGGGAGCGAGCATGCTGCAAATCAAGGGCAGATTCGGCAAGGGTGCCATCGCCGCCGCGGCATCGGTGGCGATCGTGCTCACGGGAGCGGGGATAGCGGTCGCCAGCGCCTCGGGGACGGCTATCACCACCGCCACGACGATCCGGCTGGAAGCGCGGGGCGGCACGGCGACCTTTGTGAACGTCCGGCACCTGAGCCATCCCGCCGCCGGCGATGAGGTCATCTTGGCTCAGCCGGTCTTCAGCGCGGCGGACCCGGACCAGCTCGCCGGGCACGGGTTCGTGACGGTGATCCTCGTCGGGCAGAATGCCGAGCAGGATCATGCGACCTTGGTGCTGAGCCAGGGCCAGATCGACGCGGCCGGGGTTCAGGCATCCAACCCGTTCCAGCTCGCGGTCACCGGCGGAACCGGCCGGTTCCAGAACGCCCGCGGCCAGGCGGACGTGAAGCTCCTGCCCGGACCGGGCAACAAGGCCCTGATAACACTGCACCTGCTGCCATAACCCGGCAGCTTCATCCGAAGCTGTGCGGCCCGTCCTCATGGATAGGCGGGCCGCATGGCCTGACCGCCGCCGTGCCGCAGAACGTCGCCTCCTTATCCACTATGGGCCAGGTGCAGCTGCCGACGCAGCAACCACGACGCCCCTAAGCGCCGGCTGGAACCACGCGCAGACTGTTGACTTGTGTCAGCGCCCGTTAGCGTCCCTCGTGCGACGAGTTCATTCCGAGGAGATCACCGGCCCTCGATCGGCGGCCGCCAGCAGAGTTCGAAGAACACCGACCTGCCGTCCGTGTCTTCACCGTGACCCCACCTATCAGCCATGAGACTGACGAGGCCGAGACCGCGGCCTTCCTCGGTCAAGTGGTCCCGCGGACGCGGCATGGGCACCTGGTGCGAGCCTGCATCGTGAACCTCTACGCGAACCGCCCGCGGGTAGCGGCTCACGGCGACGTCGAAGGCTCCGCCTTGGCCAGACGCCGTATGGATGACGGCGTTGGTAGCCAGCTCGGAGGCAAGCAGGACAGTGTCGTCCACTACGGGCAGTGGGCCGAGGACGAGCCTGACGAACTCTCGGACGCGGGCGATCTGGTCAAGGCTGCCCAGGAAGGTTCGCTTGACCTTGATGGCCTGGAGATGACCCTGGAAATCCTTAGCGACACCCACGCTGTCGCGCGCATCTCGGAGAGCCTGGCAGCTCTCGGGCGCGGTGAGCTTGGCGCCGACATGGCCACGGTTCGGCAGGGTTTGACCCATCGCCGCGTCACGGGTGCGTGACGGACCAACTTAGATCAGGCGCAGCCCGTCGTGCTCGGCGAAGTCCTCAAAGTCCTTGCGGTTGAGCGTGGCGAGAGGCACGTCCTCGACCAGGCAGCAGGCAGGTATCCACATGTCGTTGATCGGCTGTGGTCGGCCTCGCGCCTGCGCGCGTGCGTCGAGCCATCCCCACGTCGTCGCGACAGCCTCGTCGTACGGGATCCGGGTAACGTGGCGGCGCCACGTGGCTATGTCCGCCAGCCGCCGGGCACCCCAGCCGCGACGGATGGTCCACGAAGTCAGCTCGCCCACTGTCACGAACGTGATCGCCAACGACTTGCCTTCGAGCTCGGCGTGCATCGATTCAGGGAGCCGCCCGCGAAGAATCGCCGACGCGACATCAGTGTCCAGGACGACGAAGCTCACGCCAAGCCGGATCGACGCGACGCATAGAGGTCAGCGAGGAACCGCTCGTACTCCTCATCAGAGTCCCACAGCTCGGGGCAGGCAAGATCGTCCAGCGACTCGACGGGTTCGATGCGCTGCCGACGGGCCAGCTCCTCGATCGGCACGTGGTCATCGGACGGCCACGGCGTCAGCGCCTCGGCGCTCGTCATAGTGACCACCTCCTGAGCTGGCTGCCTCTGGTCTCCTGCGATCAAGTGTAAGGAGCGGACAGCCTCGGCGAGCAAACGATGACAGCAGCAGCGACAGGCGGTCGGCTGCGGACGGCGTCATCGAAGCGTCGCCCAGGTGCGCGGCGATACCCTCAAATGGTGACCTATGACGCGCTGACCATGGAAGGGCTGCATCGCCGCCGCACGGAGATCCTCGGCATCGCGCGGAAGCGCGGGGCTCGCCGGATTGCGGTGTTCGGCTCGGTCGCCAGAGGGGAGGCTCGCCCAGACAGCGATCTAGACCTGCTTGTGGATTTCGAGCCGAGTGCCTCCGTTCTTGATCACGTCGGCTTGTCCCAAGATCTTGAGGAACTCCTGGGTGTCGGAGTCGAGGTCGTCACGCGGAGCGCCCTCAAGCCTCGGGACGACCATATTCGCGCCGAGGCCGTGGATCTGTGACCATAGGCCAGAGCGCCGGGTATGCAGCTACCTTGATCATGCCAAATACGTGCCCAAATCGGTCCGAGCATGATCGCGGCCTTCCGTATCTGCCCAGGTCAGCCACTCTGACGAGAGCTGCTGGCGGGCTGGACTCATAATCCGCCGGTCCTGGGTTCGAGTCCCAGCCGCCCCACTCTTCACAGCCCCACTCTTCAGAACTGCAGATTAGGGCCTGTGACCTGCGGGAACTTCCGGCCTTCGCGATCTTGCCTGTCAGCCCATGTGCGGCCATGTGCAGCCGTGGACGGCGAAATGCCTGCGCCGCCTCATATCGGCGGCAACGGCGGCTCAAGTGGGATCGGCGGCGGCGGCGGCTGTCCGAACGCTGCCTCGGCCGCTGACATGGCGCCGTAGTCGGTCGCAAGGTTGGCGTAGATCGAGTAGATCAGGGTGATGAAAATGCCGAGCTTGAGCCACAGCGTGGGCGTGAAGAAGAACAGGCAGCAGATCAGCGGGAAGTTGATCAGCCAGTAGATCGCGCCCCACTTGTGGACCTTGTACTGGGTGTGCGGGTTGGTGGACAGGTCTTTGACGAACATCTTCATCCAGCTGTGCCGGACGAGCACCCCGGCGTGCAGTCGGGCGACGTCGGCGCGCAGCTGGCGGACCTCGGCGATCAGGGATTCGGTCTCAGTCATGGCACCAGTATCAGGGCGCTCACGCCGATGAGCACGACCCCCGGCGCCTTGGCGAGACGCCGTATGGATGACGGCGTTGGTAGTTAGCTCGGAAGCAAGCAGGACAGCCAACAGGAGGGGACAAAGTGGGATCCGCCCAGGCGATGTATCGTGCAGACCATCACCGAACCCAGCCAGCTGCGGGGAGGATCTCATGGCCGCCAAGCGGAAGTGGAGCGACCTCAGTGACCGCAGCCGCAAGCTGATCATCACCGTGGCGGTTGCCGAAGGCATCCTCAAGGTGGCGGCTCTCATCGACATCAAGCGTCGGCCAGCAAGCCAGATCCGGGGCCCGAAGTGGCTGTGGGCCCCAGTGGTGGCAGTGGTCAACTCCGCAGGGGTCGTACCGATCTCATACTTCGTCTTCGGCCGACGGCAGCCGCCGTCGCAACCCGACTGACATGCTGGACCGCTCGGAGCTGATCATCCGATCCGTCGGCCCAAGTGCGGCGATCGCCGCCATGATCAAAGTGACGGCGCCCTGGGTGTGTCGCATCACTTCCTGCTTCCTGGCCAGCCGGGCCAGCGGGTGCTCCCGCGGACCGGCCTACGGGTTGATTTCCATACCTGCATACTCCGGAGCGGGTCCGGAGGTTCCGGCGGCTGGTAGCGGTTGCTATGGAACCCGGATTCAGCGCGGCTCCCTGCCACTACCGTGTCCCCTGACCAGATCTTGCCCGCCGGGCGGCAGGGGAAGGTGCGCAAGGAGGGGCAGCCGTAATCCATGTGGGTGCGAAGGCGCCGACAGGCGCGAGCAACTCTCGCTAGGGACATCGCCAAGGATCACGGCCGGCCGGGTGTCGCCGCG
>Ga0207646_10002477_pt1 | contig 21814 bp, 16 predicted proteins | sample KBSK5502metaG_FD_184343 | JGI IMG/M metagenome (GOLD analysis project Ga0207646, IMG submission 184343) | Corn, switchgrass and miscanthus rhizosphere microbial communities from Kellogg Biological Station, Michigan, USA - KBS K5-50-2 metaG... | ecosystem: Host-associated > Plants > Roots >... | reverse complement strand
GGCTGCAGGGGAAGAGGCTATGCAGCTTCAAGCAGGACCGGGGCTGGCTGCCAAGAAAGAAAAAATGAACTTGGGGCCGGGTAGGGTGAAGTTTTCTCTTGACATCCCCTTTCATAGAACACCGGTTGCAGCGGAGGCGCTTCTCCATGCCATGTGACTACTAGCGAAAGACGCGCCCCGCTGAACCCCGCCGTTAGGTGGCGACACTAGGTCGTGTGAGTAGCTGTTATGACTGAATCAAGAAAGAAGGGATATCACAATGTTAAATGCAATTGCTGTGATACTCGGACTTGCTCTCTGCTTTATAGCCATTTGGATGTTCGGCATAGTAACCAAAACTGAAAGAGCGGCTGTTAAGGCATCAAACGAACTTAATGGGCCTATTAAAGTGAGAAGTATCTACTCAGCGAACCTACATTTATGGAAACGAGTAAGGGTAGTAGTTCCGCTCTGTTCTCTCTTGGGGCTACCCCTAATTTGGGGAGGACTTCTTTCCGCAAACCTGACTGGTTTCCTCGCTATAACAGCATTTGCTGTGGTCGGTTTGATTAGCATAGTAGTGGCATTAAATCTTTTTGGTGTGGTTTTTAGGGCTCTTAGTAAGGGGGGAGATTGGAACCAAGAATACAGTAACGTAGAACCCGGCCGCCGCGTTTTCTTTATGCCCTCAGGCGAAGATTGGGGCCAAGAATATAGTAACAAAGAAGCGCACAGCTACAGCGAATTGGAGCCCTCTGTGAGAGATGAAACAAAAAATATGCTCAAGCGAGATCCGTTTAAGAAACAAAAGAATGCTCTGAGAGATAAAATAAAAAATTTATTCAAGCGAGATCCAATTAAGGGGCAAGTGACTGCTCTGCTGAAAACTTTACCAAAGAGTAAGAGGCAAGAGATTGAAAAACATCTGTATAAAGGAGAATTTGGAAGCGTTTTTAACGCAAAAGACTCACCTGAAACCTTGTCCATACTCTTCAAAGTTTATGCTACTGCACTCCATCTAAGCGATGAAGAACCAAGACGGCGTGCTATTTCAGGATTCCATTCTATATCTCGGTACATTCAATTCCCCGCGCATTTGCACAAAGATAGCCCATACCTAAGCCCATTTTATCAATCGGTGCCTATTGCGCTTAAGGGTAACGAACACACAATCACTACTGCCCTACTTTATTGCCTATCTGATGGCGCTCTCGACCTGAAGTATCGACTTATTTGCGCCTCCACCTTAGCTCGTATGCGTGCTCAAAATGCCATTGGCTCTATTCGTTCACTGATAAGCTCAGTCGAGAATGTAGATTTGCACTCTTTAGGGAATCTTTTAGAAACTTGCCATATTTTTGGCTTACCTGAAGGCAAACGATGGGCTTACCAGGCAATTGACGCTTACTCCAAATATGAAAGTGAGATGGGAAGCGGATCTGCTAAGCAAGCTTTTGAGTTTGCCATCCCTTTCCTAATGGAGCACTTTGACAATGAGGTGACAGACCGCGTAATAGAATTGCTCAATACATCTATTGAGAAGATTAAGTCCACCGGAAGTTCTCTTATTTCTACTCCCGCTAGACATATTTTAGACTTAGCTACAGGACAAAAGCTTGATAACTTTATTCCAAACAACAAGATCGAAATGCTCAAAGTTGGTCACTAACCGACACAAGAGATTGAGTCCGAGCCGAAAGATGCTCTTCGGCGGGTAACCGTGTTTCTTGAGTTTCAGTTCTTTGACAGCAGCTTGCCACTGGCCAACGACAAAAGCCCAGGTGAAAGCTAAGGCCAGTAACGCCAGCAAGCGACTAATCCGTTCCGTGTCTTGCAACCTGGTCTCTTCGAGATTGAAGCCGCGCGATTTAAGCGCGCCGAAGAGCGTTTCAATGCCCCATCTTTTTTTGTACTCTTCGTGTGGCGCAGGCGTGTATTCTGGCGCCACCAGAATCAAGTACTCGCCACTGCCCAGGTAACAACCGCTCAAGTATAAATCCATCCCCCACATCCGCCGGGCTTCAGGGATCACCAAGCAGCGGTTGACTCTGGTTGAGGCAAACAACCGCCAAGCCTGGACCAGCTTCCCGCGCCCGTTGCGCACCAACGTGTTCTTGTGCAAGCGCATCCGGAACTGGATCCGATGCTGTTTGAGAAAGCGGAACCACCTGCGGCCGACAAACTCGCGATCACCTAATCAACAAGCGATCTTTGGCGCGCCGAACAGGTCCAGGAAGATCTCGATCACGGTTTCGCGCTCCGTGGTGTCGGAGTTGCCGGCTTTGGGCAAGACCAGCCAGACGACCGGAAAGCCCACGCCACGATAGACAATCGAGAGCATCAGGATGTTGATGTGCACGGCGCCCACTTTCCAGTTCGTCCGATCCAGCGCCAGCGTGGATGGCCCCTCCAGGCCCAGCAACTTGACGACGAACTGCGCGAGTTGTGCATACGGCAACTCGAACTCCCGCAGGAAGCGTTGCAGGCGTTTGTAGTTGGACTCCTCTTTGGCGTGGCCGGAAAAGGCCGTGGCCAGGATCGAGAGGTTCACCGTCCGCACGGCGTAGAGCGCCAAGAGAAAGCGCGTCACACATTTGATCCGGGCTTTGTTCCACGGTAGATTGTCAATTAACGTTTGCTCTAAAGAGCGAATGTCGGTCATCGTGCGATCTCCTTTCAGTTTTGCTCAACGGAAAGTCTAATCGCACGATGACCTTAGCTGTCAAGACCACAATTCAGGCTCTTTTTTTGTCCTGTAGAAAAGTAGTAGAGTATCGTGCAGTTCCCGCGCGATACGTGTCCGCTCGTTGACGCGCGCTTCCAGTCCCATGTTGAACTGGTAGGCTATTTGACGGAGGCGAAGTTGATAGAGTACCCACAGAACAAATAACCCGGTAATGACAGACAGTGCCAGGAACCAATTGGTCTGATACCAGGCAGGGGCGACGCTGAAGGTCAGCATTGCGCCTTCCTCGTTCCAGATGCCGTCGTTATTGCACGCGATCACGCGAAACGTATAGCGGCCTGGACCTAGACTCGTATAGAAGGCCTGCCGGCGCGTGCCGACATTTTGCCAGTCTTTATCCACCCCCTCCAATTTGTAACGAAACTCAACTCGCTCAGATATGGAAAGGCTTAACGCGGTATAGTCAATTTCAACGGTGTGTGTGCCAGCGGCAAACTTGACTGCGCTCGACATCGGCTGACGACCATTTTCGTTGCCGATGGATAGAATCGAAACAGGTGGTGGCACGCTGTTCCTAACAATGTGTGCAGGATCAATCCACGCGAGTCCGTTGTTGGTGGCGAACCATAGCCGTCCGTCGCTGGCTTCGACAGCAGTCGAATTTGTGAAGCTCATTTGCGGCGCACCCGGCAACCCATCCAGATGGTCGAATCGCCGATACTTTACGCGGTGATTTGAATCAGCCATGAATCGCCGGATCTCTTCCGGGGGAATTTGCACAATTCCCCTCATCTCGTTCAACCACAACCCACCATCAACTGTCTCAATGATTCCAGAGACCGTACCAAACTGCTCGCCTGCCGCTACTGTCACTCTCCGGAAGTGTCCCTCGCTGAAAAACATCAGCCCGAGTTCACCGCCCACCCAGATGTGCTGCCCAAGGCCGCGAATGACCCCAACTCGACCCACATCAAGCCCATCGTTCTGTGAGTAAGCGGTAACCTTTTCTCCATCGAGTACATATACTTGGCCCGCACTGAAACCGAGCCAGACTCGTCCGAACGCGTCATGATAACTGGCGCTGGGTCCCCTAGTTGGAACTCCTTTGGGCCTGTCACTAAGGTTCCAGACTCCTTGCTTGAAGTGAACGGTTCCAAAATCTCCGAGTCTGGCCCACAGCCCACCATCGCCGCTACTGGGGATGATCTCGTAGATCCAGTGCGGCGGTTCAGCTCCTTTGGGCATAGGAAAGTACTTAAAGTTCGTGCCGCGCTGACGCCAGATTCCCATAGCGCAGCCCCACCAGACGTCACCGTTTGAGTCGCGAAAGACGCTGGATGCCTGTTCACCCACTTTTTCAACAAGAAGGCTTTCACCGCGAAGGTGCAGCAACGGTTTGCTATTGATGGTCCCGATCCAGATCTCGCCGACTTCTCCCGCGAGCAAGACCAGCTTTTGATAGCGTTGCGGCAGACTCACCGGAACAACTTGATTGTGGCGGAATTGAACCAGTCCTTTGGAACAGCCAACCCAAATGTTGCCCTCACGATCCTCGAGGAGCTTATAGGCGACCCCCCCGGAGAAACCGTCCTTTTCATTGAACGACTCCAATTCGGGGTCATGCGGACCGAGCTTCCGATTTCCCAATCTCTCGGGATACCTGATTCGTGCTATTCCGGAGTCCAAACGCGTGATCCACAAGGCGCCATCGCGATCAATGAGCAACTCATGCAGACCATCTGCGACGACTGCTGGATCTTCCGCATATGAGTTGTGTCCCGCAATCGGAACCGGTCGTACCTCTCCTCTACTGTCGTCCGCAAACCACACTCGCCCGTCTTTGGCCTGCGCCAATGTCGTAATACCCCGCCCGACCGCCCCGGCGAGTTCGAATGCTTTCGAACCTCGCCTCAGGAAGACAATGATCTTCACGGTCGCCACCCAGAGCGTACCCTCACGATCGACGAAGAGGTTCCTTATCACATCAGGAGCAAAGTTCCAGTCGTGCCCGATTGGGATCCATCGTGTGCCCTCGCGCAGGACCAACCCAGTTTCGGTGCTAGCCCAGATTCTTCCGTCATGATCGCGGGCGAAGCTATGTATTTGGGAATCCGGCAATTCTTCAGGTCTGGTATACACTGTCAAAGAACCGTCTCTCAAGAAGCCTAATCCGGTTGGAGCAAAGGCGATCCATAGCCCTCCATCAGGTGTGGCCAGTAGATAATAGATACCATGAGAGGGTAGCTCCACTCCGGGCTGCGGCTTATACTCCTCGAATTTAACGCCGTCAAAGCGGAACAGGCCCTGTGGCGAACCAATCCACAAGTAGCCATCTTCGGTTTGGGCAAGCGCGCTGATTTCGCTCGGCGCACCATCGTTCACGCTCCAAGCCGTGTGGTGAAATTGCACAATACTTCGGTCTCTGTCGAGCGCGAACGTCGGGACACAGCGGAACACGATCCACAAGCAGATCCAAAGAGTCAGCGCGACCTGCCTATTCGGATAGAACGCTTTCGACGGATTCACAACCGAGAAGAACCGCGCGGGGCAGAAGGGAGTTGGTCGCGACTTTTTCACGTTCTCCGCCCTTGCTACAGAATTCGCATGTTGATTTCCAGGTGGCATGGCAGCCAATTGCAGGTCAATTCCCGCCGGAGAACACCCATCAATCATAGTAATGCTTATTTTAGTTCTGACGCAAACAATACTGGTTCAGGCTGAGGATCTGGTTCCTTGGTGCGGGCACTCGTGTTCGGCGCCTGGATGCGTGTGTTCTTCGGTGGATTCGCAGACAGCTTGAGATTGGGTAATCCGGCTAATTTGTTTTGGAGCTTACATCGCCCGTTGGTTCCAACAACACCTCTCGCAATAGCTGTTGGGAAGTCAGTTGATCATAGTTCTCATTTCAGTGAAGGGGCCTCCCGGTCTGCCAGCCGAAGAGATGCTTGGCCTTGATCATCTCGACGACGACGGCCGGCACCATCGACTCCCAAGCGGGGTCTCCCTGCTCAATCTTGGCCAAGACATCGGGTGTGCGAATCGAGAGGTAAGACTCATCGTACGAGCGAATCGGCACAACGCGCCCAATCTCAAGCAACAGTTTGTTCAGGTGGTGCCACGGAGCCGGTATATTCGCTTGCTCCAATGTCTACGACGACGCGATAGCTTCCGCGCTTGATTGCTCGTCTGCGAAGCGCTGCCATAATACCGACGATGGCAAGCCAGCCGGCTGAGTTCAGATGACATTGTTGCCGGATTTGCCGGATGTGCTTGGATAGTTCTCGGAAAAATATCCGGCACTTTTGTCGTGCTAAGGGCTCGGGCAGACTGAAAATCCCCATTCTCTTACTGAAAATAGCTGCCGCCGACTTTGGCAGGATCATTGCACTGGCCTTGTCAGAGAGAAGAGGTCTATCTGACGCAATGAGAAGCAAGACTGTGCACAACCCGAAGAGTTATTTTGCGGCACTGTCTTTATTGCTGGCCACGCCGCTAGCTGGTTGGTGTCAACAGAGCACTCCAACTGCGGCTGAGGTGTTGAGTCTCGATCAGGCAATAAACATCGCCCTGCAAAACAATCGCTCCCTCAAAAATGCGCGCCTCACTGTCGAAAAGGGCGAAGACGAAATCCTGAGCATACGCACATCCCGTTTTCCTTCCTCACGTTTCTACGCGCTGGTCTCGCAAGACATGGTCAAACACGAACCTAACCTGACCAATCCGCTCACCGGTATCTTTCCTGGCATCGGACCATTCTTCACCTTGAGCACGCCAAGACGACCCACGGCAGTTTTCGCCGCCCAGGTGCTGCAACCCATCTCGCAGCAGTACCGCATCGGCCTCGCCATCGATGCGGTGAAGCTGGCTCGCGACGAAGAGCAGCAGAAGGTGCGTTCGGAGGAGCAGTCACTCGTCAACAACGTCAAGCAGACCTACTACGGAATACTGCAGAGTGAAAGTGCGTTGGAAAATGTGCGTGATGAAGTCAAATCTTACCGCGAACTTGATCGGGTGACGGGCGAGTTCGTCCTGCAACAAGTTGTTCTGAAGTCCGATCATTTGCAAGTTCAGACTCGATTAGCGAAGGCGGAATACGAAGCTGTGGATCTGACTAATCGACTGTCGACGCAGAAAGAGCAATTGAACAAGCTCCTGGGGCGGGATGTGCTCACGGACTTCACCGTCAGTCCTGTTGCTGATGCAACGATTCTTGAGTACGACATCTCAGCGTCGCGACGTCGCGCACTTGAGCAGCGACCTGAACTCAGCGAAGCGCGGCTGAAGGTAGAGCAGGCTAAGCTTGATAAACGCCTCAAGAAGTCGGAGTACATCCCTGAGGTGAGCGTCGGGTTCACCTGGTTGACCCTGCGAAACTTTGATGAAGTAGTGCCAAGGAATATTGGGTCCGTTGGAGTCGTGATGAGTTGGGAGCCCTTCGACTGGGGGCGCAAGAAACGTCAACTGGCTGAGAAGAGCAAGACAATCGAGCAGGCCGAGAATGCCTTGAAGGAAACCGAAGACCAAATCCTAATCGAGGTCGGCGATAAGTTCCGGCGTTTACAACAAACCCAACAGGCGTTGCGAGTCGCACGCCTCAGTCAGGATACTGAGCGCGAAGCTCTCCGCATTACTCAGGACAGGTATAGATTCGAGGCTGCGCTCTTAACGGAAGTACTGCAATCTCAAGCTAAGTTGGCCGATGCAAACAATCAATATCAACAAGCATTGTTGTCTTTCTGGACCGCTAAAGCTGAATTGGAAAAAGCGTTGGGGCAAGAGAAGTGAAGAGGGATGCGATACGAAAAAGCAATCGGCGAGGACAAATGAAGGAGAGAACGTTCAAAATGTGGGCAGTGGGCGGAACTCTCTTCCTCCTGGCCCTGCTGGCGGCCTGCCAGTCCAAGCCGGTAGAAAAACCGCCAACGCCGGTGAAAGTCGCGGAAGTAGAGCTGCATGCCGCTGGCAGCGGAGCGCGGTATTCGGCGACGATTATCCCGCGCACACAGGTGGAACTGGCTTTCAAGGTGGACGGCTACGTTGACGCGCTTCAAAACGTGCGGGGCCTCGACGGCAAAATGCGCGACCTGCAGGAAGGCGACCGCATTGCCGCGGGAGCGGTGCTTGCGCGCGTGCGCCAGAGCGAATATCAGATCAAATTCAAAGAAGCCGAATCTCAGGCCTCGGAGGCGAAATCGGCCATTGACGCCGGCAAAGCGCAATACCAAGAAGCGCTCTCGGGCATCGAATCGAGCAAGGCTCAACTCGACGAAGCTGAGGCAGCTTATGAAAAAGCAAACCTCGATTTTAACCGCGCCCAAAACCTGTTCGCCAGCCAGAGCCTGACTAAAGCCAATTACGATGCGGCAAAAACACAACTCGAACAGGCTACTGCCAAGGTCGCGGCCGCCCGCTCACAGGTTGGTATGGTCCAGGCCAGAGCCGATTCCGCCAAATCGCAGATCGAAGTAATAGAGGCCAGGTCAAGAGGGGCGCAAGCCGTCGTGCAGGAGAAGATGATTCCGCTCCAAGACACCGCGCTCAAGGCGCCGCTGAATGGGCTTGTGCTGCAAAAATCGGTCGAGAGAGGGACACTGGTCTCACCCGGTAAAACAGGTTTCGTAGTCGCCGACACGTCTTCAGTCAAAGCGGCTTTCGGCGTCCCGGACATCGCCGTGCCGGAAATGAAACTGGGAAGTAAGTTGAGTGTTGAGACCGAAACTATGCCCGGCACAAAATTTCAAGGACAGATCACCTCTGTTTTCCCCGCCGCCGATCCAAAAAGCCGGGCCTTTAACGTCGAAGTCACGATCCCGAACCCGAAGTATCTGCTCCGACCCGGCATGATCGTCTCGCTCAGGGTGGGAAATAAGGATGCTCGGCAAGCGCAGCCAGTCGTGCCGTTGAATGCGGTCGTGAAATCCAAGACCGACCCGAACGGCTATGCCGTTTTCGTGGTGATAGAGCAAAGCGGACGCCAGATCGCAAGGGTGCGCGACGTGAAGCTGGGCGAAACATACGGCAATACGATTGCCGTGACTGATGGAGTGAAGGAGGGCGATCGTGTCATCACGACAGGCGTCACATTGGTAAGGGATGGCGACCCGGTGAAAGTGATTCCTTGATTCCAGATCCATCGCCCTTTGCGTGCGGCAGGAAGGGCTGTATCCAGCTTTACCATCATGTCGCGAGAGAATTATGGCACACGGCAAAAGCGATAATCAGATTATCCAAAGCAAGCACAACATCTCGCGCTTCTTCGTCGAGCAGCGGCACATCGCCTGGGTCATGTTGATCGCTGTCTGTGTCTGGGGTGTTTACAGCTATCGGAGTATGCCCCAGCGCAAAGACCCTGACACGCCGGTCAAAAGCGCTGTCGCCATCACCGCCTGGCCTGGGGCGAAGGCGGAGAAGATCGAGCAACTCGTGACCCGGAAGGTCGAAGAGAAGATCGCCCAGAACGCCCGAGTGGATAAGATTCGCTCGATCTCGCGCACCAATTTTTCAGTGGTCTACGTAGATTTGGATGAGAATATGCCCGGCAGTCAGGTCGGCAAGGAATTCGACGACATCGCGCTCAAACTCGGCACGGTCAGTGGATTGCCGGACGGCGCCGGCCCCGTCAATTTCATCAAGGACTTCGGCGATACAGCGGCCCTCATGCTCACCGTCGCCAGTCCGAAGGTCAGCGAGACGGGGATCGATCTGCGCGCGAAGGCAGTCAGTGATGCGATCACGCGTCACCGGGCACAGCATGCGACAGTGGGCGGTGGAACGCGCTTCACAATTGTCATTGGTCTCGCCCACGCGGTCGGCCCTCGCATTGTGCAGGAGCCGCTCAATCTGCAAGGTGCATCCTGGGAAAGATGGGAAGCCGCGTGAAGTCCTTGAATCGCTGACCACTTTTGTCGGTGGCGGCGGTCCACGGTTCTGGTTCTCGGTCTCGCCCGAGCTACAGCAGTTGAACTATTCGCAGCTCATCATTCAGGTCAGAGACAAGCATGACACCAACGATCTGATCGGACTCGTTCAGAGAGCGCTGGACGACAAAGTGCCGGGCGCGCGGATCGATGCGCGACAGCTCGATACAGGCAAGCCCATCCCGATGCCGGTCGAAGTTCGCATCGCGGGCGGGGATATGGCCACGCTGCGCCAGGAAGCCGAGAAGGTGAAAAATATCCTGCGCGCCACTTCATACGCTCAGCGCATCCGCGACGACTGGGGCGAGGAGAGCTTCGCCGTCAAGCTTGAAACCGACCCCGACCGCGCGAACGCGGCGGGAATCACCAACCTTGACGTGGCTGCTTCTTCGGCGACAGGGATCAGCGGCGGGCAGGTGACGGTGCTGCGCGAAGGCGATAAGCAGATCCCGGTCGTGACACGGCTGCGGATGGAAGAACGCGCGCAGCTAGCCGACGTGCAAAACCTCTATGTTTATTCCAGGCAAGGGCCACAGAAGGCGCCGTTGCGGCAAGTCTCATCGGTCGACCACCAGATGCAGACCGAGACGATTCGGCGACGCAATCAATTTCGCACGATCACAGTTGGCTGTATGCCCGAAGCGGGTCACCTGCCTTCTGAGGTCGCAAGCGCCATCCGCCCTCAGTTAACAGCCTTTGCAAATCAGCTTCCGCCTGGTTACCGCATGGAGATTGGCGGATCGGAAGAGGAGCAAGTCAAGGGGTTCAAAAATCTGGTGGTCGTGCTGTTAATCTCGGTGGCCGCGATCTTTCTCAGCCTGGTGTATCAGTTCAAAAACGCCATCAAGCCGTTCGTCGTCTTCGCGGCTGTGCCTTACGGAATTGTCGGGGGACTTACGGCGCTCTGGATCATGGGCACGCCCTTCGGCTTTATGGCTTTCCTGGGAATCATCAGCCTGGTCGGGTTGATCGTCAGTCACATCATCGTGCTCTTCGACTTCATTGAAGAGAAGCACGCAGCCGGCGAACCGCTGAAGGAGGCGGTGCTGGATGCGGGCATTATGCGCCTGCGCCCGGTGTTGATAACGGTACTCGCTCTAGTGATTGCGCTCGTCCCATTGGCCCTTCGCGGCGGGCCGCTGTGGGAGCCGATGTGTTACGCGCAGATGGGCGGAATGATCTGCGCGACCTTCATCACCCTGCTGCTGGTTCCTGTGATCTATTCGATCTTCGTCCTCGATCTCAAAATCATCAAGTGGGAAGCCGCAGGCACGCCGAAGAGCGAAGATCAGCAACCGGAAGCTGCCGGCGATGACGAAGCTGAGACTGCACAAATCGCGGTGAAAAATGGATGACGAAACTTACAATCTGGCTGTGATAGGCAGTGGTCCTGCTGGACAAAAGGGCGCAATCGCCGCCGAGTCGCATACACCTCGGTAAGCGAGACAATTCTCCTCACCGATTCCAGAGGCAAGGTAGGAAGTAGCTACAATAGGAAATCCAAAAGGGTTGTCCTGCTCTTTAAGAATAAGAGAGCAAGTTTTTCATAGTTCCGGATCTACGACAGGCTATCTCCTGGTCGCAATTCGGTAGCAGAGAGAACCTTTGAGTTGATCAAATCTTTGCCGAGGACGCGACCTCTGTCTCACTGTGATCACGATGATCTCAATCTGGTTTCCTGCTTGGTGAAGAAGCATCCGAAAGAGACGCTGAAGCAATTGTGTGACCGGGTGCAAGCCGAATACCACTTGACCACGAGTCCCTCTAACCTATCTTGGGCACTGAAACGTTTAGGTCTGAGCCGCAGGAAAAGGTCTAGCGACAGGACTAGACGGCATGACCGTAAAACAAAAGCTTACCCGATTCGTCAGAAAGGATTTCAAGCTAGAGCCTGAGAGCCTAGCTATCACCCTCCATCCCAGATCACGACAGTAGACTTGCCTTCTGCTGATAGCTGGGGAAAACATCCTAATCAGGAATAGAAGAAGCCAGAGGTGCTTTTGCCTTGGACAAGCCGAGCGCCCTAGCCTTGTATTGGCAGACTGCTGGGCGAACCAACAAAGTTGCCCGGCCTGTCCGAACTAAATAGAGCGAGGGCCAGGATAAAAACACCAGCCGCGAGAAAGACTGCTCCTCAACATACGAAGAAGTAGGAGGCCAAGGTTGCAGCCGTCTACCGAATCTTTACGGTCACGACGTTCGCCATCTGCCCGTCCACCTTGAGCACGAGATCAACATCCCCGCGTCCGGCCAGACTGCGCGGTAGACGGAGGTTGACTTGATCGAGGCCGACGAAACCACCTTGCGCCCCGGCAAACGTCACTTGAGCATCCACGCCGCCGATGGTGGCCGTGATTCCCGCCAGCCCGCCGTTGAAGCGAATCCCGGTGCCGAACAAGACCAAAAAGACCTGGTCGCTGTTGGCGCCTAAATCCGGGCCGAGATCAAGCGGCAGTGCCACGAACTTGTTTTGTGCGGCGTCGAATTGCGCGACTGGCTCGTTAGTTTGAGTCAGGTCCGCTTTCACCCGGAGCGCAAAGGCTGCTGGCACGCCTTTTCCGTCGGCATTCGCCGTGAAGAGTCCTGGCGCGATGGCGGCGATCTGCGCGGAGCCGCTTCCGACCGCTACGTGATCTTTGATGATGGTGATCGTGGCCGCTCCGAGGGCTGTGCCTGGCGGGATTTGATAGTTGACTTGCGTGGGTGAGACGAAGAAGAGCGGCGCGGCGCGTTCGATGTTCGCGCTATCCTTAACCTCAACCTGTGTTCCGCCCAATTGAGTGGGCAGCGGCAAAGCGGCGGCCACTTGCTCGCCGTCCGCCAGATTGTTGCCGAAGGCGGCGACGATCTCTGCGCTCGCGAGTGACGGCCCGTTGAAGCTAGCGGCCGAGACGGTCGCGACCGGCGGCAGCGACACCTGCGGTTGCGTGCTGACGTTGAGGCTGTAGATGAAATCGCCGGTCAGGTTGTTATCGCCGTTGGCGGCGTTGCCTGCGACGTAGAAGGTCACCCGACCGACGCTCGTCGAAGGAGCGCGCCACTTGAACATCCAGCTCCCCTGATTGGCACCGGAGGGGCTGACCCCCGCAAAAGTGTGCTCAATGTAGCTCCGCAGATTGCCGCCGACCGCGGCCGAAGTCAATTGCGTTCGCACCGTGTCGGCGACGATGATCGTGCCGGCTTGCCGGCCGCTGTCGTCGAGCGCCGTGGCCTCAAAGCCATAGCGCGCGCGTTGCGCTTGCGTGAGGGTGACCGTCAGCGTGACTTCCTGGTTGGGGGCATAGTTGGCTGGCAGACCCGTCAGCGTGAGCACGCCAGGGCCGCTATTGACGGCGTGACCGAAGTGACAGTCGGCGCAAATCAATTCACCGGGCGCGCCCGTGCGCGCCGCGGGCGGGCCCTCGGCAAAGGCGCCGACTGGCCTGCCTGACAGACCATAGATGATCGCGAGCGCGGTGAAAGCGCTGATGATTGCTAGCTTGAGTTGTGTCTTTCGCATAAAAATATGACTACCCAGTCAAGGCGTATTTGAAAATCGGGACGAGCTGGTCATGGACAGCAGAGGAACCACAAAAAGCGCGCAGGCAGCGCACCAAGCGCCACGGAAAACTCAACCCGCCCTGAATTCCGTTGTGTCTTTTGCGTCACGCTGGCGCTTTTTGTGTTCCCCTCGGCTCTTTCTTACCGGTTATCTGCGTCGTGCCCGGTGGAGGCGCTGACGGTTGGGAAGACCAGCACCAGCTCGCCGCTCAAGACCCAGGCGCGCTGGCTCGGAGCGAAGCGGGGCGCGAGCAGGCCGTCGTTAATCTCACGCGTGATCGCGAAGCGGTTGAATTTGGTCGCCGGGATGAACAACCGGTCATTCGATTGCCCGCCGTCAGAAGTGCCTTCCAGGTCCGCTTCAACGGCGGAAATAATCCCGTCTCCATTCTGATCAACTCTGGCGACTTCTTTCGCGTAGGCGTCGAACAAGCGCTGCTGCTTGTCTTTCACCTCCGGCTCAAAGGAAGCGATCCGTAGGTAAACGTCCCGCAGAATCTCTTCCGCCAATCCGCTCGGTATGAACCGGAGGCGCGTCTCCTTCCGCGCATTGTTGTTGACCATCCCGCGATCCGGGTCATCCGGGTTGGTATCGAGCAGGCGATCCGGGTCGCGCGGATTGTTTGGGTTGTCGCCGACCACTTTCGGGTCATTGATCCCGCCTGTAGGCCCTGGCCCTTTTGGTCCGGTCCCCGAAGGCCCCGAACCTGGCACGACCGAAGAGAGAAAAGCGACCTTGCCTTGATCGAAGGCCTGACCAAAGCCGCCGGTGAATGGTAGTTCGTAGAGCGGGAAGACCCAGTCCGTATACTGGTTGAACTCCCAATAAGAGTGCGCGTCGCTTTGCTGCAGTGAGTTGTAAGCGCCCAGGCTCAGTTGGATCGGCACGACGTTGGTCTGGCTATCCGGGAAATGATCGCTGGCGCTGGGGAAACGCACTCGCTTGCCATCCATCGTGAAGATGTGACCGGGGACATTGTTGCCACTTCCCATCTTGGCGAGAGCGGCGGCATCAGCGGTGGTGATCGTCCCAAATTGCGCGCCACTGCCGTCAGCGCGCGGATGGGCAATTGGCGGAACGACGAGATCGCGGATCATCCATCCCTCGTACCAGCCCGACTCGTTGTTGATGACGAAGAGGCCGGAGATGTCAGTGAAGACATCGATGAATGCTCCGGGATCGTTCGGATCAATTGGCAAACCGGGCTTGGGTTCGACGACCAGGCGGATGGCGGCGATGGTCGGCAGGTCGTGATTGGGACCGGTGGCGGTCGGCGCAGTGCCGTCATTGATGCCTGGAATCGTGATGGTGAACACATTCGGCTCGAAGTGAGTGGTGTCCAACAAGCCATAGGCGAAGAGCTGGCTGGGTGTCGGTGCTTCGTTGAAGACTTGCATCGGCGGAAAAGTAGTTGGTCGTGCGGCGAGTTTGACCAGCCGTTCTTTGAGTGGAGCGGGCAGATGGCGAATATCTCCGCGGCGGGCGATCCCGCGCTCATCGGCGTCTTCCTGACTCAGCGCCGAAGCTGATTGGCGGCTCAGAGTTGCCAGGCCAAACGCGGCCAGCGTCAGCAGGAGGGTGAGTATGGCGATGCTTCTGGTCTGCTTAATCATCTTTTCTTCCTTTCTTGATTCCTAAATTTCGGCCGAATTAGTCGATGGTTGCTTGAGCTTTGAGCAGCGAATTCAAAGTTTTAGTGCGGTGTTGCACCGCAGGCGCAATTTGACTGGGGAAGGTCGTCTCCCTTCGACCGGATCACCGATCGTCAGATTCGCCCTCGGCGTGGCGGCGGACTAAGAAGTTATCGACGACATAATCTGCAATGTTGCGGCCGAGCTGCTTGCCGGAGTTGTGGTCGAAGCGAAAATGGACCCCGGCGTAAATACGGCTCAACCCTGCCTCTTCCGCCGCCCCCATAAAGCTCGTGAACGAGCGTTCCACCCCCGGCAAGACTTCGGAGCGGACGGTAAAGCTGAAGTCATCTCCAAAGAAGGAATTCAGCACGGCTGCCCCGCCAGCGCTGATGACGCTGTGCGCGCCGGGGTAGGAAGGGTCCGGCGGCGTGGTAGTGGTCAGCGGCAGCCAGTTCGGGTCGGGCACGGTTTCGGGATTGAGGTTCGGATCGGCGGCTCGGATGGCAGTCACCGGCCGCCAGAAATGGTAAGTGTATTTAGCGTCATAGAAAGCGATCACAGAGTCAGCCAAGGTCAGGTTAAGCAGGGCAAAGAGGCGTGCGCTCTGCGCCACCGTGAGGTTATGCTCCAGGGCCGCCGTCTGGGCGATCTCGTTCCAGTAGTTCTGAATCGGTGCGCTCCAGAACCGGCCAATTTCTGTCTGGTCTGCCAAACGGGTCGTACTGTTGATGAATCCCAAGTTTTTGACTTCATTGAAGGCGTTGATGTAGGTATGACTGGTCACGGCCGGCGGGCGGCTAGGACGAAATTGATCAGCCTGGGTCAGGGTAAAGGGAGTGACGTGCGACCAGTGCGTGAACACCGGCTGAACGAAATTGGGCGGCGTCAGTTGGTAGTCTCCAGGGTTCTTCCCCGGCTCGAAAGAGAGGGGTTGAGCGCTGGCGCCGTCATTGCTCCGCAAGGCCAGCATGCGCTCGGCGACCATCAGTCCGATGTGGATGCCGCGGCTCTTGTGTAACCCCTCGGGAACTTGTGCCAGCGATTCCTTGAGATGGGTGTCGAGCATCTCCTTGAAGTTCGGGTAGAGTTCGATGAGGACGCGGTGCGCCGCCGCGGCGACTGCTGCCGCCGGTGAAGCGTGTCTCGATGCTACGGGAACGTGAGCTAGGTAGGGGGTGTGGGTCCGGTCGATGGCGTTGACGGCGTCATAGATCGCGGCGTGCATGATGGCAAAGCTGCGTGTCGGATGAATGGTCGGCGGCTGGGCGCCAGGAGTGCGCAGAATCGCTAGCAAGATGCGGTTCCACTCGACGACCAGGTTACCCGGTTGGAAAATTTGTGTTGCCGATTGATCAATCTTGGTATCAATCGAGGTGACGCCGAGAGATCTGTGAGGCGTCTTCGTGGCATGTGCCGGAAGGCTAGTAAGAAGAACTATCATCATGAGCAAGATTCGTCTCAGCATTTGGTCTCCTTCTTGGAAAGTGGTTAAGGTGGATCATGACATTAGCCTGTAGCCGCCAGACGAAGCAGAATTGTTACCGTCGATTGTTTGGGCATTGGGAATTCAGTGCATAGACTGTCGTTCACTAGCCCTCTTTGATCAGGGCGAATAGTTGGATTTGACATGCAGTTCTTGCGGTGCCCGGCCCATCGCCCTGTCGCCCGTCAGCATTTCCTCTGCTCAACTTTATTCATCAGTATGTCCTGGTGATCTCGTCACCTTCAGCTAGCCATACTGCTTTAATCAGAAAAATATTCCCGGGCGGTGTGTTAATTGAGAGGCGGGAATAAAATGGCTGGGGAATCGGTCTTATCTCAAAGGGGCAGCAAAATGGGAGAGGTAAGCAGGTAAGCAAAAATTCTGCGGGATAATGCGCTGATGGCGAATCGAGCCTGTCGGCCATCTCGCCATCGTTTATACCTCAAAACTTATGCCCACCTGCTTAAGCGCCGGTTAGAACCAGACGAGCTCCCGCGCTTTGAGTAAACGGTCTACCGCATCTGGAGTGCGGCTGTCCGAATTGGCTAACAATTAAGGAGGAATTTCCAACAGCAAATCTAACGGGCTGTTGCTGGCGAAGCTTGATTTTGTACGAGCTTGGCAAATTGCTGCAGCTCACTCTCGTTAAGGTCCGAAACCACCCAATAGATCATTCCTGCTTTTGTCCAGTGAAACAAATGATAGCCCTGGCGGGCTACTGTCTTCTGATCTACCTCTGAGCCTTGTGAGGACGGCTGGATAAACAAGTTGATGAAATGTTGCTGGCGCCGGTAGACTAAGGCTGCGACGGGTCGATTATTCAAATAATCAAGGCGGCCACCAACCAAAGGAAACCCATAGTCAGTCAAATCTTTGACCGGTGGTGAGAAATCCAGTTTGCCATTAAACCAGGGCTTGACTGTATGCTGGTCGGAGGATGACACGTCCACCAGATGGTTGACCATCAGCGAGCGCACGTGTGCAGAGATGACCTCCTGGGCCAAGCGGTCGTCAGCAGAAGGACCGGTCAGAAAAGGTACCAGACTCCAGGTGATGATCGCGAGAACGGCGAGCGACGTCCCAACGCTCAACCAACGCCAGGACCACACCTGGGGTCTCGTTTCGGCTTTGCTCGCTTTGCGAGTTGCCGAACGCACACGCTTCTGCAGGTTCGCCGGAGCTTTAAAGTAGAGACTGCCGGTCCTGATCGCCGACCGCAGCGCTTGCTGATTGCGGTAAGCTTGCGCGCAGGCCTGGCAGGATTGCAAGTGTTGCTCAATCGCTAAGTTTCTGACTAAATCCAATTCACCATCCAGATAACCGTGGATGAGGTCTTGTGTTTCATGACAGCTCAAGGTCTACCTCCTGGTGCAGCGGGGCGGTGAGAGATTGCTGCAATCGCTTGCGAGCACGGGCCAAGCGCGACATGACGGTTCCGATGGGCACACCGGCGATCTCGGCAATCTCCTTGTAAGACAGTCCTTCCAATTCGCGCAAGATCACGACTTCACGGAACTCCGCCGACAACTCTTCCAAGGCTTGTTTGAGCCTTTGCTCGTCCGCACTCTGGAGGAGTACGGTTTCTGGATTTGGAGCAGGGCTCTCCAGGCTCTGGATCTCTTCTTCAAGGTCGATGGTCAATTCATGCCCTCGGTTTCGCCGCAGCCAGGTGAAACAGGTGTTGCGGACAATCGTCAGCAACCAGGCGCGGCTCTCGCCGCCGTGAAAACCGCCGAAGAATTTCAAGGCGCGGAGGTATGCCTCCTGGACCACATCTTGTGCGTCCTGGTCATTGCGCGTCAGCCAGCGCGCCAGATTGTACGCGGCATCCAGATGCGGTAGGACGGTTTGCTCAAACCGCGCGAGTTGGTTTGGTTCTAGCAAGCGCTTACCTCTTCAGTTGTTGCTACGCTCTCGGAGATAAGACTGATTCCCCAGCCATTTTATTCCCGCGAGGTGAATTAATCACTGGCCGGGAATATTTCCCTGGCTCAGACGGTCTGGAGGGCTGAAGGCAATTGCACTGGCGAGCGCAAGGTCGCGCACGACCAGGCGGTCGATCACTCAAGGGAGGAGAGAGCCGAGAGCCGCTAAGGGTGATCATCCCAGCTTGCGGTAAGTACGGCGGAGGCAAGTTAGCCCCCGCCAAGATCAATCAATCAGATCAAGGAGGTCATGATCATTATGAGCCAGCAGTCGAGTAGACGCGATTTTATGAAGCTCGCGGGTCTGGGCGGCATCGTCTTCGCTTCCCGACTGGGCGGCACCGCCCTGGGGGCCAATAGCGTGCTTGAGGCGCTGGGAGACAAAGCATCCCGTCAGGAGGAATTCTATTTCGTCCAGCTCTCCGATACCCACTGGGGCTTTGACGGCCCGAAGGTCAACCCGGACGCGCAAGGCACCTTGAAAAAGGCCGTGGCGGCGGTCAATAGCTTAGAAGAGCAGCCCGATTTTGTCGTCTTCACCGGCGATCTGACGCAGACGACTGATGATCCCAAAATGCGCCGCGAGCGGATGGCCGGCTTCCAAGAGATCGTCAGTAAGTTGAGGGTCAAGACCGTCCGGTTGATGGCCGGAGAGCATGACGCCGCGCTCGACCGGGGCGAGGCCTATCAGGAGTTCTTCGGCAACCTCCATTACACCTTCGATCACAAAGGCGTGCATTTCATCGTGCTCGATAATGTCTCTGACCCTGCGGCGATCATTGGTGAAGCGCAGCGAACGTGGTTGCAAGCGGACCTCAAGCAACACAAACTCAACACGCCCATCGTAGTGCTCACGCACCGGCCGCTCTTCGACCTCTATCCGCAATGGGATTGGGCCACCAGCGACGCCGCGGCCGTCATTGACACCTTGATGCCGTATCAGAACGTCACCGTCTTCTACGGGCACATCCATCAAGAACATCATCACCTGACCGGCCATATCGCGCATCATGCGGCGAGATCCTTGATGTTTCCACTGCCGCCGCCGGGATCAGTGCCAAAACGCGTGCCGGTGCCTTGGGACCCGGCGGCGCCATATAAAGGAATAGGCTTTCGTGAGGTCGAAGCTGATGTGCGAAAGAGCCGCTTTGGGATCACAGAACTACCTGTTGTGAAAGGATAGATCATGAATCGAACCATCATCTTGCTGCTGGCGCTGACTGCTGGGTTTGGAGCCATGACGCTCGCTGCCACCATCAGGGGCGGCTCCTCCACCGAGAAGGTGATCCGAGTGACGGCCAAGAAATTCGACTTCACCCCTGGTGAGATCACGGTCAAAAAGGGTGAGCCGCTAGTTTTGGAATTGACCTCTGAGGACCGGACGCATGGCTTCAACCTGCCCGACTTCCATCTTCGGACTGAAGTCAAGCCGAGCACTGTCACCACCATTCGCCTCACGCCTGAGAAGGCTGGCAGGTTCGGTTTCGCGTGTGATGTCTTCTGTGGCAGCGGCCATGAAGACATGGCTGGAACCTTGGTCGTTACAGATTAACCACTAGCTCGTCAAGGGGGAAGCGCCTCTGGGGATCGTCTTGGTGCGGCAACGGGTGGCCGCACTTGGAGCGTCCACGGCGAATATCGGTGTGGCGTCGGGTTGGTACTCTTCGGCATACTTGATTCGCTGGCTGTCAGTAGGAGGCAGCGAGGGACGCTGCAGGTTCGACGCGTGTCGTGGGGGTGAGGCGCGAGATCTCCTCCACCTCGCGCGTCGAACCATACCTGATCGCAATCCATCCACCACGCCTGGCGGCCACCGAGCAGTTCCGCCGGATACGGGAAGGCTGGCGCCGAGGCTGATCAAGAAAATGCATGCCATCACTAATTCTTTGATGAAGAAAAATTTGCTAGCCGGTGTGCTAGTGAGCATCCTTGCCGTTAGCTTGATCGCTGTAATAACTGCGCTCTCGGTGATGAAGCTGGGGCTCCTCGCCATCAATGCCGATCAGTCGCCGCCGGCGTGGGAGGTCCGCCTTCTCGGTATGGCAGTCCATGCCTCGGTGGCGCGGCACGCTCAGCAGCAGTCCAATCCAGTCTCGGCTACGGACGAGAATCTGATCGCCGCGGCTGAAATCTACTCGCAGATGTGCGCGCAGTGCCACGGCCAGCCTCACGCGGGGCCCAGTATCTTCGGCGCCTCCTTCTATCCGCCAGTGCCGCAGCTACCCGGTCGTCCGACTCAGTACACCGAGGCGGAGCTCTTCTGGATCGTCAAGCACGGCATCCGGAACACCTCGATGCCTGCCTGGGGGAGTCTACTTTCGGATCAAGACATCTGGGAGGTGGTGGCCTTGGTGAAGAGGTTCGACGCTTTGCCGCCGGCGGTCAAAGCTGGGTGGAGGAGTCACCGAGGCGCATCAGGTGAATAGGCCGAGCATCCGCCAGGCGCAAGCTCAGGAAAGGAGATGGGAATGATAGCTGCCAAGAAGCGTATCCTCTGCATCAACAGCTACCCAGACACCTGTAAGATGATCGCCTATGTGCTCTCAGACTATGAAGTCGCCGCCGCCCACAGTCTAGGTGACGGGTTGAGGCGAGCCGCGGGCGAGCGATTCGACCTCTATCTCCTCGATTATAACTTACCTGATGGCACAGGTCTGGAACTGTGCCTTTTGATTCGCGCCTTTGACAAAGAGACGCCGATTCTACTCTGCTCTGCCATCAATTCTGTCACCGAGCAACATGCAATTACTGCTGGCGCACAGGGATGCCTCAGGATCGCGACGGGCTTTGTCGATGATTTGGAACGCTCTGTCTCACAGCTAGTCGGCACATCGCGAGTTTCAAGTTACCAATCAGTGAACAAGCCCCGCGCGAGCCGCAGCGGTCACCCCGCGCCGGTGAGGTAATCGCATTAAGGCCGGATAGCCTCAACCAATGCGAACAGTCCCGAAATAACAAAGATGAGGGCCGTCAGGGCCATTTAGTTTTCACCGAAGCAACAGGGATTCTCATTGATGCAACGCTGGCAGCCGCGCTATCTTCCTGATTTGAATCAAGGCTGCCTGCCGTTTCAACATTGGATTCTGTCTCATCTGCGAAAACTGAATGGCCCGGCCCTCCTTTCATCTCAAGATTTCAGGTTTTCCATCAAGACTAATCGGCTTCTTTTGTAGGCGCTCGTGAAACAGGCGGGAATATTTTTGAAACAGGCGGGAATATTTTAGCGGACTGGACAGTATGGATAGGTGAAGGCAGTGGGTCAACTGCAGCGAGAACGAGACCGGAGTAGCAAGGGTCTAGAGACCTCGTATAGTAGGCGCACTCTGTGAGAGTAGTTGCCTGATTTGTTCCGGGATCTGGCTTCTTATGAGTGCGCCTGCCGCCAACCCCATCGAGCTTCGCACTGGGGTGACCAAAACAGAAGGGACAGGAGACGAGAATGCTAAATAACGTGAAGAGAAACATCTCGCTTATCACGATGATGAGCTTGCTGGGTCTATTTCTTACTGCGTGTAACCGGAGTACGGGGACGGAGTACGGCCAGGTTCGCGGCAATGGCAATTCGGACACGCAGGCCAGTGCAGCTCCGGCCGCAACTCCAAATTCAAATATGGACATGCCAAAACCGGCCACGCGAGATCGCAACAAC
>Ga0207646_10002476_pt1 | contig 21816 bp, 19 predicted proteins | sample KBSK5502metaG_FD_184343 | JGI IMG/M metagenome (GOLD analysis project Ga0207646, IMG submission 184343) | Corn, switchgrass and miscanthus rhizosphere microbial communities from Kellogg Biological Station, Michigan, USA - KBS K5-50-2 metaG... | ecosystem: Host-associated > Plants > Roots >... | reverse complement strand
CTGCCCCGAGACGCCATAATACGCCGCAATCCCCTCCTTGAAGCCCACCTCCCGCGAGACCGCGAGGCATTCCTCGAGCAGCGAGCTCACCCGCGCCCGATCCACTTGGGCAACAAGGAGTACCTGTGCTAATTCGGAGAGCGTATGGGCGATACTCCTCTTGTTCCCCATTGCTCTGTGTATCACCAGACTCTCCTCGTACAGGGCGCACGCCCTGGCGTACTCACCCTGACTGGTGGACAGCAGCCCTAGAATAAAGAGTGAGTTGGCAGCACGCTCCATATCGTCCACCTGCCTGGCAATCGCCAGGGCTTCCTCCGTCAAGGTGCGTGCTTTAGCCATATGGCCTTTCGTCCAGGCCACGCTCCCCAACAGAGAGAGCGCAAACGCTATGCCGTGTTGGTCTTCGAGTTCCCGGTACAGCGCCAGGCTCTCCTGAAACAGGGGCTCTGCGCGATCATAGTCGCTCTGGATGAAGGCCAGTCTCGCCGCAACGATGAGCGCCTTCGCCTGCACAGATGCCTCGATTCCCTTACTTGCTGCCAGGGCGCGCTCCAGTAAGGTTCGCCCTTCACTGATGTGCCCATGTACTTCCCAGAATCTTCCCAACGCTCCCCCCAACCTCAGGGCCGTCTCTATGCCGCGCTCGCCCTCCATGGCCCCCTCATCCCCAGCTTGCTCTAACGACCACTGCAACGCCGCTCGCAGGTTGTCATGCTCCCGCTCCAGGCGGTCCAACCACACAGCTTGCCGTGGGCCTCCAACCTCCACCTCCGTATCCTCCGCAAGTCGCAGGTAGTAGAGTGCATGGGCTCGCCGGGTGCTTTCCATCTCCCCGCTGGCAGCCAGGGTCTCCAGCCCATACTCGCGGATCGTCGCTAGCATCAGCAGGCGCGGCTCCTCCTCTTCCTGCTCCGTTTGTCGCAGCAAGCTCTTATCAATGAGCGACGCCACCCCGTCCAACACGTATGCTGGTACATCACCGAGAGCTTTAGATAGACCTTCTACCGCTCCTAGTGTACTGCCGCCAACAAAGACGGAGAGGCGCCGGAAGAGCCGCTGCTCTTCGATATCCAGCAAATTATAACTCCAGGCTATCGTGTTGCGGAGCGTTTGCTGCCGCGCAGGAACGTCCCGCGCCCCGCTCGTCAACACATCCAATCGACGTTCCAAACGCGCCAGGAGCGCCTGTGGGGGAAGCAGTTTGATACGTGCTGCTGCCAGTTCAATGGCGAGAGGTAGTCCGTCCAGGCGAACGCAGATCTCAGCGATAGCCCGGGTGTTGGCGGGAGTCATCTGGAAGTCTGGCTTGGCGGCCCTTGCTCGCTCCAGGAATAGGGCCACTGCCGCATACTCTGAGAGGATTGCGCTTTCTGGAAGATCAGTGAGGTCTGGCAGCTCCAGTGGCGGTACGGGAAACTCGTGTTCACCGCGTAAGTGTAGCACAGCACGACTCGTTACCAGTATCTTCAGTTGAGGGCAATCGGCCAACAGGTCCGAAAGCCCTGGTGCCGCTGGCATCACCTGCTCAAAGTTGTCCAGCAGCAGTAGCAGGTGCTTGTCGCGTATGTAAGATATAAGCAGGTCGAGAAATGGTCGCTCTCCTGTTTCTTTGACCGCGAGCGTCCGGGCGATAGTGGCGATGACCAGCGTGGGATCACTGACGGGGGCCAATTGGATAAAGTAGACACCGCCACCAAAGTCATCGAGCAGGTCAGTCGCTACCTGCAAGCCCAGGCGCGTTTTACCGACGCCGCCCGGGCCCGTGAGGGTCACGAGGCGCACCTCTGGTCGACGCAGGAGTGTACACACTGCCTGAAGCTCTTGTTCGCGTCCAATCACCGGGGTGAGCTGTGCAGGCAGGTTGTGCAGCCGTACGTTCCTTTGGTCCAGCATGCGTTCAGTTTCGGCCGGGTTTTCCCTGGAGGAATGGGGAGCAAGCGCAGAGAGCATCCGCCCAGATGATTCTCCTTCGCAGGCCCTGGAAAAGGCTGTGGCAAAGGTCTGCACACTGGCAAAACGTTTCTGCGGGTCTTTAGCCAGTGCCTTCAATACCACGTACTCCACCATAGCTGGGACGGTTGGGACCTTCTCACGCAGTGGCGGCGGAGGAGCAAACAGATGCCGGCTATACAGCTCGCTGGACGTCCCGTGAAAGGGGCGATCTCCGCATAACCACTCATAGACATCGACTCCTAACGCATATTGGTCACTGGCCTGGCACGGCTTGCCCTGAAGCTGCTCGGGTGCCATGTAGGCGATGGTTCCTGCTGTTTCGTGCGGATGCTGGGAGCCCGAACTCTGGCTCACGATGGCAATACCAAAGTCGCTGAGCAAGACCTCGTTGTTGTGCCCCAGTAGTATATTCTCCGGCTTGATGTCGCGATGGATCAATCCCTTATCGTGCGCATATTGTAGAGCACTGGCTAGTTGTTTGACGTAGGAGTTGATCGTGTCTAGCGGGAGCTGCGTACCTCTAGGATGACGCTGGCGGAGGTTGCCATGGGGAGCATAGTCCATAACCAGAAAGGGGATATCATCCTCCACACCGAAGTCCAGGACTTGAATGATATGTGGATGCCGTAAGTGAGCAATGAGGCGTGCCTCGGTGAGAAAGCCTTCGACGTCATTCCTCGCCAATTGCCCATGCAGTACTTTAATGGCGGCCTGCGTGTTCAGGTGAATATGCTCCCCCAGGTAGACTTCAGCGAAGTTCCCTTTCCCAAGCAGATGGATGAGGCGATAGTTGCCAAGCTGCTGCCCCACTCGATCGGTCAAGCTCACATCTCCTCCTGGTTGCATAGTGACAACTGAAACAAGGCACCCATACAAAATGAATTCACTAGACAAACGGAAGACTACTCCCAAGGGGGCGTTGATACTCTCTAGCGAATGCTGCATTTACTATACGCTACCGGTGGCAGAATTTCAACTCATGGTTCGGTCAAATGATGACAACATCGTTGAAGGCTTTTCGACCCATTCATTTGTCCGTGGTGATGATCGGACAGCAACAGCATCGTCATGTCACGCTGCTAAGCGAGCAGGGGGTAATAGGAAGAGATCATTAAAAGCGGGGCTTGCCGAGTTTGGTAAGAGATACTTCTACAATGCTTAACATTATTGTTCTGTGGCAACTGGTGCGAGAGCAGCAGCGCATTTGAGCGCACGAAACTGCATTACTTTGACGTTTGCCACGGTCACCCCCATTTTTTGAGCAGTGGCTTTTATCGAGAGTTTGAGGAGAAAGCGACATTTCAAGACCTCTCGATACCTCTCAGGCAATGCTTGCAGGATGCGCTGTACTCGCTCTGCGGTACTGCTGCTTGTTGCGGTCGGCTCTTCTCCAGCCGGACCCTCCCAGCCAGCGTCTAATAATTCGTCCAGTGAACTCGATGGTAGACGATAATGAGCTCGCCAGTGGTCCGCGAGAATCGTGCGCGTAATGAGATACAGCCATTGTTGCATGCTTGGCCGGCTGCGCTGGTAATCGATGCTGCTTACTACTTTGAGAAAAACTTGTGACGTCAGATCCTCGGCCACTTCTCTGTTGCCAACTTTGCTATACATATAGCGATAGATCGAGCCAAGATTCTGCTGATAGAATGTTTGGAATTCCTGTATATCTATGGGAACTTCTCTGATATCCCGCTCAGGCGAAGTAGCTAGCATAGGTGTTTCACTTCTTTCTTTCTACAACTGATCCAGACAACACTAGATATACCTCCGAGGGAAGCAGGAGCACATCGTCAGAATCGTGTAATTCCTCCATCTCGTTGCCCTGGGAACCTTCTAGACTGAATTACCTAATCCTTACGTCTTGCCTGAGCACAGCGCACTCCTCGCCATTGGATGAGCCGCGACAGTGGCGTTTCCAACGGGCTATCAAGAAGCCGCGCCGAGAACGTGATCATGAATGTCTTCCCTCACGCTTATTGTGTAACCTCCGCCGAATCTATTTGTGTAAGAAAAATTCTACACAGCAACATTCAATTGAAGCCCCTGGTCTCGGGCTATCAAGAATGGCCAAATCGGCACTATGCTACTCAACATCCTCATGATGATGCAGCCAGGTGGGTGATTCTGTCTCTGAAACGGAGAACATTAGGAATCGCCAATGACTGTCAAATCATGACGACTCCTTAGTATCGCATGAAGCTGGTGGTTGAAGGTCCTCTTTAGCTACATGCAAATGTAGTATTCGCGCCAATTTGATTTAGATTTAAAGGATAATTTTCATGATCAACAACACAACAACATCGCCTTTGCGTCAGACACCTGTCTCGTCACATCGTCCCAGACCGCTGAACTGGCGAGAGCGAGGGGTCGGCATCGCGCGTATCATCTTCGGTCTGGTCTGGGTCGTTGCCGCTCTATTGCAGTGGCTCCCCCAGTTTCAAAACTCATTCGTTGCACAAGTTGCAGTAGCTAAAGGTGGCCAACCCGCGCTCATTCAGGGCTGGATCTCCTTCTGGGCGAACGCTGTCAGTGTCAATCCGTTGCTCTTTGCTCGTATCCTGGCCTCGACAGAGACGGTGATAGCGGCCTTCTTGATTCTTGGCCTCTTCAGCAACTTGACGTATATCGCCGGCATTTTCCTGTCACTGGGCATCTGGGCCATCCCTGAAGGTTTTGGAGGACCCTACATAGCCGGCGTCAGTACGGATATAGGGACCGCCTTTCCCTATGCGATCCTCTTTGCCGTGCTGCTCTTCCTCTCTGCCGGACGCTATTATGGACTGGATCAGTGGCTCACCCCCAGGCTAGGACGGCTAGGCTTCCTGGCTTCTAGCTCCTTCAGGCGTCGTAGGAAGTAGATATGGGCATGCTCAATACAACCAGGGCGAAGCACGGAGCATGACTGTTTTTAGGAGGGAAGCGGACATGAGTTCGCTTCTCCCTTTCCTTTTATCGCCAGGAACACCAGCCTGACGGGCAGACAAGATCAACCACTATTTCTGCTTCTGACATCTCTCTGCTCCTGCTACTCACAGTTTCTTCAGGATGGATGTACAAGGTAGCCAGAACAGGGGATGTCTCTCTCCCCTAATGTGGTCGAGCGATCATGACATCGTGCGGGGATGGAATCGTGAGGCAAAGACGAGCATGTACGTATTACACCCAACGGAGTTCCATCGTCTGCGCTCTTTTTCATTCACACAAGGAGAGGAGGTAGAATCTTGAACATATGCCATGCATTCAAGCGATCCCGTGGTGCCACGTCAGCGCTACTCCTGTTGATCATGGTACTTTCTTCATGCAATCCCGTCACCGGCCCTCTGCATCCCATGCCGACGCCGCTGTATACTCTCCCAGGAGAGGGAAGATGCGTTACCCTCGGCCATCCTTCCCAGCCGCCGTATGCCAACATTCGCATCAGCCATGACGTCTACCAGGCGCACAGTGAAACCATGATGGCCGAGGACCCAAACAACCCGCAACACCTTGTCGGCGGTGCCAAATTCTTCCCCAGTATTGCCCACTATCGCTTCCAGGTTGGTTACGTCAGCTCACTCGATGGTGGCTGCACCTGGATCGATGGGGGAATCCTTCCCGGCTTTGATGCCGGCACCAGTACCTCCGACCCGAGTTTCGCCTTCGGTCCCCATCACGAGGTCTACGCGGCGGTCTTGCATATTAATGACAGGCAGAGCGGTATCTCCGTCCTGAAATCGACCGATAATGGCAGGACCTTCGGCCTCCCGGTGAGCGTCTTTCAGACGAGACCACAAAAGGTGTTCAGTGACAAGCCTTGGATAGTCGTTGACCAGACATGGGGAAAATACTCCGGGAGCGTCTACGTCGTCTGGTCCTACGATCATGGCGGTCCCTGTGGCAACGGCAACTTTTGCAGCCAGAATCTGGCCTTCTCCCGCTCGACCAATGGCGGTAAAACCTTCTCACCGGTCAGCTTGATCGAGGGGAGTGCACCGTTCTGCACAAATCTCGCACCAGGTCACCCGGCCAACTCGACCCGGTGTGATGGCGCTCAAGGAGCTATTCCCATTATCCAGCCTGATGGGACCATCGTCGTTGCTACTCCCTACATTGACGTCATGAGCGGGTCCATTCCAACGCGGCTGATGGCGGTCTTCTCACACGATGGTGGCAATAGCTGGAGTGCGCCGGTGTTTATCTCATTCGTTGACGACATCATCGGCACCTTTCCTCCTGAAAAGTATCGCAATCTTTCCCTACCCGCTTTCGCCTGCGATCCAAAAACCGGCCAGCTCTACATCAGCTGGTCGAACAAAGGTAGGAGGGATGCCGATATTCTCTTCTCAACCTCCCGGGACAATGGGCAGACCTGGTCAGAACCCGTGCGCGTCAACGATGATCCGCCGCAGGATGCTGCCAACCAGTTCCAACCGCAGATGGCTGTCGCACCAGACGGCGTCGTGAGCATCGCGTTTTTCGATACCCGTCGAGATCCACGGCATCGGCGTATCGATGTCTACCTCGCCCAGTCCATCAATCATGGAGCCTCGTTTTTCAAAAATGTCCTGGTGACCACGCAGAGTTGGGACCCGGCAGTCAGGGCACCAGTGGACGAGAGCGGGCTGCAGTTCATTGGAGATTATCAAGGTCTTGCCGCAGACAACTTGTTCGTCCATCCCATCTGGAATGACACCCGTACGGGTGATCAGGAGCTATTTACAGCCGCCGTTCCCAGCGCGCAACCATAGTGGATAACGTACCGAAGCTCTCTTATGACTCCGGCACGCCCTTATCCTGCTATCTTGTCCTTCATTGTAGATAGCTGTGCTGGCTAAAAGGCACAGAGCACGTTTCTGACAACGTCCCCAGGAGACGTATATACGAAAGGGAACGGCTCGTATTGCCTCAGGTCTACTTCTCTACATTATATTATTTATTTCGTATTATATAAATAGGCCCACTGGAACCGACGAGCGTCCGATTATCCGCAAGCATGCCAGCGTGACAGGCAGACACGAGTAGCCAGTTCGTCTTTAGAGTGTATGGCTGTTTTCTTGTACTGTATCGTTATTCAAGAACGGATGGCCCCGGTAGCCAGCACAGGCCGTTGAGACAACTTCATTGTAGTACTAAAGTACTATTCTATTCGATGAGGAAGTTCAGCTCTATTGATGATTGTCTATAATTTATGGGGGTTTCTTGGAATGGCTCAGCTATCCTCCGTATGAGGTGGAGTATGCAACAAGGACAGATCAAGCTTCCCAGGGGAGTGACCGTACGAGATCCCCTGGGAAACCGCTATGTGATCGAGCGTCTGCTTGGCGAGGGGCGATCTGGTGCTGTCTATCTCGTCAGCGAGGGACGCGCCAAGGATAAGGTGTTTGCCCTCAAAGAGGTGATTTGTCCGAACAAGCAAGATCGGGAGCGCTTTGTCTTTGAAGGCGAGATCCTCAAGCGGCTTGACCACCACTCCCTGCCCCGCGTACACCATATGTTCGAACAGGACCAACTCAAGCGCGTGTATATCCTCATGGATTACATTCAAGGCAGGGACCTGGAAGCCTTACGACAAGAGCAACCCGACCAGCGTTTTGCACTGCCCTTAGCGCTGGCGCTGCTGGACCCGGTCGTGGATGCGCTGATCTATCTGCATCGCCAGGACCCGTCGATCGTGCATCGCGATATCAAACCGGCGAATATCATCGTGCCGACAGGAGCCGCTGAGGCCGTCCTGGTTGATTTTGGCTCCGCCAAGGAATACAACCCAGACGCCAAAACGGTCGCGCTTCGACACCGGGCACCTGGTTATGCGGCACCTGAACAGTATAGTAGTGGAACCACGCCTCGCACCGATATCTATGCCCTGGGAGCAACGTGCTACACCTTGTTGACCGGGACGATTCCCCCCGACGCCATCACGCGAGCTACGAGGAGTTGGAGCCCAGCGGGTGACCCACTCAAGCCAGCAGACCTACTCGCACCGGCCGTCCCTCCGGCGGTGGCCCAGGCGCTTGGGCGCGCGCTGGCACTGAGGAGTGCAGAGCGATTTGAGACGGTCGAGGCGTTCTGGCATGTGTTGACGGCTCGTATCCCACAGGTGCAACTCCCCAGGACAACGTCCCTTGCTCCTTCTCGACCGCTTGCTGAGCAAGACGCTGCACCGAGGGCAACGGCATCCTTGCAAAAGCAGCATCAGGCTCGACCGGTCTTCCAACGAGAAGCACTCCTGCCGATTCTCGCGTCACTGCTTATCATCATCGCACTCGGCGTGGTGTTCTTGTCGCATGGGTGGCGCCTGACCGCGCTCCTCCTGCTTGGCCTGGGAGGGCTGCTCCTGGTGCTCCTGCTCTGGCTCCTTCGGCGGTGACTCCTACTATCGGCCTCGCATGGTTGCTTCCCCAGGAGCTAAGGGGAGGTCTGCAAACATGAAAACAACCGATAGGTCGCGCAAGTAGTGACAGCCGAGGGGCAGCTCGTGACGGCAAACGCCACGGAGCACGCGGACCTCTTTTGGGGACTGCGCGGTGGCGGGGGCAACTTTGGGGTGGTGGTCTCCCTGGAGTATCGCCTTTATCCTCTCACAACGGTGTTGTCTGGCTTGTTGCTCTATCCTCTCGATCAAGCCAGAGCAGTGTTACGCTTTTATGACGAGTTCATCACAACTGCTCCCGATGAACTGACGATTCAGTTCGGCTTCATCCAGATGCCAGATGGCATGCCGGTCCTGTTTCTCTCACCCGTCTATTGTGGTCCTCTCGAAGCAGGAGAGCGGGTGCTTGCACCACTGCGTGCCACAGGCACGCCTCTGACTGATCAGATCCAACCGGTCACGTATGACGCGCTCGTGCACACGATCGATGCCCTGTTCCCTAAAGGCCGCCGCTATACCATCCAAACCCAGTCGCTCGCTGGTCTACGTGCCGAGACGATTGAGGCGCTCGTCGAGTGCGCGCAGCGGTTTTCCTCCCCGTTTTCTGGGATCTCGATCCATCACTTTCATGGGGCCGCCAGTCGCGTGTCCGCGTCCGAGACCGCCTTTGCGCCGCGTCAGGATCATCTGATGGTCGAAATCGTTGCAGGCTGGGAGCCACAGTCGCCAGAAGAGGACCAGAGGCATGTGCAGTGGGCGCAGGCGAGCTCAGATGCACTTGCGCCGTATGCCCTGAAAGGGGGATACATTAATCTGTTAGATGAGGGGGAGCAGGAGCGCGTTCCGCTGACCTTTGGGCCCAACTATGAGCGCCTGCTCGAGCTGAAGCGGACGTATGACCCCAATGATGTCTTCCATTCGACGATTGGGCACATCATACCGACAGCCTCCTGATAATCTCCAGACAAGGGGAGCCTGCGAACATCAGCGGCCATTTTACTTGGCAGAAAATGACGCCGATCCAGAAGCCGCTTCCTGCAACTCACGTGAGAGCAGAGGCCAGCATATGAGGTAGAATTGACGTATTGCGTCATCGGCGAAAAGAGCCAAAACAGATGTGCTACAATGACACGGGCGCATAAGGATTGCTCTCTGGTGTCTGGCGTGATTTTCGTGTAGAGTGGAGAGAAGCTCTTTCCAAGGAGAAACCTGTTTCATGCTCCACAAGCCTGAGGAAGAGCAGAAAGGGGAATGTATGCCCGATTTGCACTTTACCACCCTCATCGAAGGGTCTGCGGAAACCATCTTTGCGCTGATCGCCGACCTCGCTCATTATGATCGCTGGCTCCCCGGTTCCAAGGCGTTTGGGACGATCACGCAGATCTCTCCTCTGCCGGTCGGTCTTGGGACTACCTATATTGATGCCGGACCGGCTGGCACGAGGCATGGCGAGGTCACGGAGTATGATCCGCCGACGCGTATTTCCTTCCATCAACCCATGCAAGTGAAGCAGCGTTGGCTGACCGGGACCATCGACATCCATCTGCGCCATACCCTTGAGCCGGTGGAACAGATGACACGCCTGAACCGCGATCTCACTCTTGGCATCCATGGCCTGCTCAAAGTGGCACAGCCCTTCGTCATCGCCTCGTTTCGTCAGGAGAATGAGCGGATGCTCCTGGCTTTGAAGCGCTATGTGGAAAAGGGCACCTGAGCAGACCTGCCCGGCATCGGAACACGAGTCGCTCTCATTGCTTCAACTCGTGCCGAATCAGACGCTGAGCCGACGCCTCGCCGTCTGATCGTTGACGCCGTTGGGCACAACGTCTGGGCAAAAAAATCGAAGTGAGACACCTGTGCGCTCCTCAGTCACTTTCATCGTCCAGTTCGCTCGAATGCCCAGGGGACCCTGGATTACCCATCGAGAAGTTGCCGGACCGATCTGCTCAATGCCCATAACATCCCCCAAGAAGCCAGGCAGATTCTTAAAATCCCGATAAAACCTGAAAACCTCCTCTACTGGGCGTTGGATCGTCACGCTTGCTTCGATCGTATTTTCGTCCAGCGGCGGTAATGAAGTCCTTTGCATAAGCTGTCTCCCTCGGTTCTTCTAACTTTGGCTCTGCCGCGCCGATGAACTTGTGGCGTTAGGCTTGGCAGTCGTCGATCTCGCACCGGCTCGCTAACGAACGGTGGTCGGACCGGCATGGGTGGCCGGGCAGGGTTGCGGGTGAGCGGTGACGCAACTTTGGGCCTTTTCTCGGTTCTGACGCTTCCTTGCATTTGAGCCGGCAAGGAGGCCGAGGCATTCCCGGCCATGTACGTCGCCGCTGGGGAAATATTCGAGAGAACCACATGTTTTGCTAGGTTTTCGCTCGCTCAGGTGATATGATTTTAGAAGAAAAGAGGGGACTATAGGTGTATGGAGACCCTTGATTCCGCACGGGTCACGCTGGCGCATCGGGGTCCTCCGCCTATCGCCAGGCATGAGTATTTTGTCAAAAGGTGGTGAACGCACATCGTGGGATCATTCTCAGCACCAGTCATTTGCCCGGTACTCATTGGCCGCGTGCCTGAACGGGACGCACTCTCTCGGCTCATTGATCGAACCAGAAGCGGACAGGGGCAAGTTGCCCTTGTGTGTGGTGAGGCAGGCATTGGCAAATCACGCCTGGTTGCCGAAGCCAAAGCCTATGCCGAGGCTCAAGATTTTCTCCTGCTCCAGGGCAACTGCTTCCATATGGATAGCTCGTACCCTTATGCGCCACTACTCGACCTGTTGCGCGCGTCAGCTGCGCCAACGCTACTTGGGGCTGACCCTGATCCAATCGTCCTGGAATTTGCTTTGCTGCTGCCAGAATTGGCGCCATCCCTGGCTGGTCCTCTTCCTGCACCTTTACCAGACCCCGAGCAGGAGAAACGTCGCCTCTTCGCGGCTCTGACACGCTTTTTCAAAGAACGAGCCAGTCAACGTCCCGTGCTGCTCGTCATCGAAGACCTGCATTGGTGCGACGATATCAGCCTGGAATTTCTCCAGTCTCTTGCACGTTTCTGTGCTGCTCAGCCTCTTCTTTTACTGATGACCTATCGAAGTGATGAGGTTCAACCGAGCTTGCAACGGTGCCTGGCCCAATTGGATCGTGCGCGTCTCTCCCAGGAGCTCCACTTGGTGCCACTCTCGCGCAGCGATGTTGATGCCATGCTGGGTGCCATGTTCGGTCTGCCTGAAACTGAGCAGGCCAACCTGCTGGACCTCATCTACCCGCTCACCGAGGGCAACCCGTTCTTCGTTGAGGAGGTCCTCACTTCACTTGTCTCACGTGGGGAACTCTTGTCTGACAATGGAGTCTGGCAGCACAAGCCACATCTAGACCATCGGAGCGAACGGGTGCCTGTTCCACGCAGCGTGCAGGATACTATGTACCAGCGGACACAACACTTGAGCGCGGAGGCCATGCGAGTCGTCACCTTTGCTGCCGTTGCGGGAAGGCGCTTCGACTTTGCGGTGCTCCATCAGGTCATGCATTGTGACGAAGATCGGCTGTTGCTGCTGATCAAGGAATTACTGGCGATCCAGTTCGTGGTGGAAGTATCGGCAGACCAGTTTGCCTTCCGTCATGCGCTTACACAACAGGCCGTGTTTGCAGGATTACTGGCACGCGAACGCCGTTCGTTGCATCGCATGCTCGCGGAAGCCATTGAGCAACTCTACGCCACGATATCTCCGCTGGATGCCCACCTGGCGGACCTGGCCTATCACTATTACGAAGCTGGTGTGTGGGAGAAAGCATTGGAGTATGAGCAACGTGCTGGTGAAAGGGCACTGACACTGTACGCACAGCATGCGGCTATCGACCATTTTACCCACGCACTCTCCGCTCTCCATCACCTCTCCGGGGTGCCCGCTTCACCAATCTATTGCCTGCGTGGACAGGCGTACGAAACACTTGGCGAGTTTGAACGGGCGCTGAGCGATTATGAGCACGCATTAGAGGCAGCCAACGCTGCTCATGATCGTCAGGGGGAATGGCAGAGTATGATGGCGCTTGGTTTTCTCTGGACGGGACGTGATTACGAACAGGCAGGAGGATGGTTCCGCCGTGCCAGTGATCTGGCTGAGAAGCTTGCTGATCCCACGCTGCGTGCTCGTAGCCTGAATCGCCTGGGCAACTGGTTGGTGAACACAGGCCGAACCGAGGAGGGACTCGAGGCACATCAGGAAGCGCTTCATCTGTTTGAAACTCAGCAGAACACACAGGGCATGGCTGAAACGCCTGGAGGAAGCAGCCCTGGTGTTAGAGGATGCCAAACTGGGTGCAGAGCAGCGTCAAGCTCCATCAGTACTCTGGCGTGTCCATGGCGCATTGGGGCAGGTCTACCACCTGCTCAAGCGAGAAGAACAGGTGCAGCGTGAGTGCAGCGCCTCCAGGGAAATCATCGCTAAACTGGCCGAAACGATCGATCAGACCTATCTGCGCGAACATTTTGTACAGGCGGCACTACAAACCCTCCCATCGGAAAAGCCGCTGCCGTCACGTAGAGCAATGGTTGAAAAGTCTGGTGGGCTAACCGAACGCGAGATCGAGGTGCTGCGTGCTGTGGCGCAGGGGTTGACCGATATCCAGGTGGCCGAACAACTGGTGATTAGCCATCGTACCGTCCATTCCCACCTCAACTCGATCTATAGCAAACTCGGCATTACGTCGCGCAGTGCCGCCACGCGCTATGCCATCGAACACGACCTGGCTTGAAAAGCCCATGCGATGCCTTGCGTCTCCTGAGAATGCCTCTATGATATTTCGCTTGCTTCTCTTACACGAAAAAAGAGATACATCGTCTAGGTAATTTAGCCCAGGCACGCTCAAAAATCGCCTGGAGAGACTTAAAATAGCTCGAAGAGAAATGCGCTGTTCAGCCGATGTGTTTTGTACGTCCTGCAAGCTACACTCTTGGAAGTGGTTCTCCTCTTTTCGAGAACCAATAGAGAAGCGAAAGGAAGACAAACATTATGGCAATTCAGACTGAACTGGCTGAGCAGGTTCGTCATCAGCAGCGCGAAGAGTGGAGCGCAGCCGCTCCTGGTTGGCAAACGCGCCGTGCCGAGGTAAGTCAACCGACCATTCCTATCACCGAGCGATTGCTCGCAATGGCCGACATCACATCTGGACAGCGCGTGCTTGATCTAGCTTGCGGCAACGGCGATCCATCCTTTACCATAGCAAAACGTGTCGGCCCTGATGGGTATGTGGTCGGTCTTGACATTACAGAACCCATGGTGCGCAATGCACAGGCCTGGGCGAAACAGCATGGCCTGACCAATGTTGAGTACCGTATCATCCCCAATGAACTGGAGCTAGGTGTACCTGAAGCTAGCTTCGACGTCGCCACTTGCAGGCATGGCCTCATGTACATGCCAGAGCCGGTAGCCGCTCTGCGCACATTACACAAGGCGCTCAAACCAGCAGGTCGGGTCGCTATCAGTACCTGGGGACCTCCGGAACGCTGCCCTTTCTTTGGTGTTGCTGTGCAGATCGTGATGCGGCACATCGAGGTACCACCACCTGATCCGAGTGCTCCTGGTCCCTTTGCCCTTCACACACCAGAGATGCTGACGAGTATCCTGGAGGCAGCCGGGTTTACCAACGTGGAAGCGGCTGCTTTTGAAACGAGCGTCCTGGAGGCTGACAGTCCCGCGGCCTACTGGGATCTCATCTGTGAAGTTGCCGGGCCGCTGGTGCCGCTGATGGCTTCCCTCCCCACAGAGGTGCGCCAGGCTCTCCGCGATGATGCCATCAAGACCTATGGCGTGTTGTCTCAAGATGGACCGGTGAAACTGGGTGGCGAATACCTGGTTGCAGCAGGCATCAAAGGACACGCGCGCTGAGCAAGAAAAGGCTGGGGAGCCAGGAAAACGATGGTTCAAGCTCCTCAGCCTATTTCTCTCTGGAAAGAGCCAGACATCGAAGGTGAAAAACAGTTCTTTCGGTGAAGAGAATGCTAGATCAGTTGAGTGATCACCGCTCTCCCCTAAAAGAACAACAATCGCTGAGACATTGAAAAGGAGGCACGCTGATGCTTACATCGATTCATCCCGACACAAAGATTGGCACGGTGGCGCTGACCATCTCCAACCTCGATCGGGAGCTCGCGTTCTATCAAGACGTCCTCGGCTTCCAGGTCCATCGACGTGCAGGGGACACGGCGTATCTGGGTGCAGGCGGGCCAAACTTGCTCGTCCTCACCCAACACCCTGGTGCCGAGCTAGTGCCGGGCACAACCGGGCTGCATCATTTCGCTATCTTGCTGCCGCCGCCCCCACCAGGATCGATCGGGTTACGCCACTTTGACGTGCGTTTGCCGAACACGGTCGAGTTGGATCGCGTCACAAAGCAGGTACGAGATGCAGGAGTGACCTTAGAAGAGACCCCTGCTGGTGTGCTCGTGCATGACCCCTCCGCTAATGCTCTCCTGCTCACAACGAGCGCTCGTGAGATAGCTCGCACCCGACTGGCGGATCAAAAAGAAGAAGGAAGGAACATCTCGTGAATGCAGTTGATATTCTGAAGTATGGTCACCTGACGGTACTCCAACCGCTCGATGGTTTCTCTGAATCAGCATGGGACACACCAGGCGCATGCGGGGTCTGGTCAGTCAAAGACATTATCGCGCATTTAGCCTCCTACGAACAGGTGCTGGTTGATGTACTGACCACATTTCTCGGCGGGGGTTCCACCCCTTCCTTCACTCGGTTTACCGAATCAGGGAATCAATTTAACGACTCTGAAGTGGCTGTGCGCAAGGAGAAAACCGTTAAAGAAGTGCTGGAAGAGTTCAATGATACACATGACCAGGTTGTGTCGATGGTGGTACAGATTTCCCCTAGACAGAGAAAAAGGGAGCAAATTCTTCTCAGGAAGATGTCGAAGAGGATTGAGCCTGAATGGGAGTTAATCTCTCGAGAACAGCCTCGGCAAATCAATCACCTCTCAATTTGTTAAGTCAAGTGTACCTGCGGACCATTACCCCTTCGTTTCTCCACGATTACGGCCAGCCTGGCCGTTGAACGTGAAGGAGGGAACCGCAGCCAGCCACGCGAACCATGCGTGGCTGCCCGGGGTCATAGGAAGGATCTGGTTGCTCTGGCTCTCACGGAGTTCATAGACCTCGCGCTCGGGAAGCCAGGTGAGACGATATGCAGCGGCTTTCGGCATCGCAGGCTCGCTTCTCCCAAGTGTTGCTACCCACCAGGGCGGCTATGCTGCCCAACAGCTGTAGTATATGTGTTGGGCAGCACAAGCGCAAGAGCGGATGATGTCGCACGAGGAGGATGAGCACCAGAAGCTCATCAAGTCTCTGGTACGTACTCGTGCGCTGGCGCTGGAATGACGCCAAGCTGCTGCATCATACTCAGATCATCCCGCACCGCCCGATGCTCGACACCTTTGCCGTCCCGGAAGCGCACGAAATGCATCTGGGCCTGCCGAACTGAGCGACCGGTCGGAGCAATCCCTATAAAAGGGCCGAGATGAGTTCCGCTCATGGTCACACGACCCACTACCGTGTCCCCTTCGGCCACGAGCTCCTCAATGGTGAAGTGCAAATCGGGAAAGGCGGTGCGCAGCATCATGACCACCTGGCGCGCCGACTCGGGACCACGATTATTCATGCCAGGGGGCACCTCGTGATTGATGCAATCAGGCGCGATCAGCTCGTCTACGTTGGCCAGGTTGCCCTGGTTGAACATCTCCTCATAGGTACGGCGAAATTGTGCTTTGTTCTCTGCTTCTGTTATTGACATGGGTTTTGACTCCTTTGCTGATTGCTTCATCTACTGGAAAACTGATGGAGAGGCCATGCGTATGGTCTTCCTGCTCTTAGCGTCCCAAAGCAGGGATGGCCCCAAGTTGTTGCAGCAAGCCCAGATCGTCTCGATTGGCCCAGGCTTCCACGAGCTGGCCGTCTGCGAAGCGAAAGATGTGGATCGAAGTATTGGCGATGTGCTTGCCGGTCGGCGCAAGACCGAAAAAGCTCCCCTGGTGGGTGCCAGTGTGGGTGGTACGTACCACGACCTTATCCCCTTCGGCGACCAGGTCCTCAATCGTGTGATGGTCATCGGGGAAGGCGCTGCGCAGCATGGTCACGGCGGCTTTCAGCCCCTGTGGGCCACCTGGAAGGCCAGGGGGCAATTGTGGATCATGAGTGATCGCATTGGGGGCGACCAGCTGGTCAGCGAGGTCCAGGTTTCCCTGGTTCCAGATCTCCTCGTACAGTTGAACAACAATGGCCTTGTTGGCCTCGGTTGACATAGAAGTGCGTCCTTTCTCTCGCATGAGTGTGTTCATGCACTCTTGCTCGTCTGGCTCATGGCTCAGGTCCCATGAGCCGCAACCATCTGGTTGTCAAGGAAAGTATAGTGGTTCCCGGCGGCCTTCACCAGGAAACTCGCCCACGGTTTCCCCACGGTTGGCTTCTGTGGCAGCATGTGCTATGCTGTACAGGAAGGAGACCATCTCGCTCGGTGAGCGAGACAAGGGGGTTCTTATGAACAGCGAACGAACCCAATTTGGCACCTTACTCAAGCGCTACCGGACCGCGGCCGGCTTGACGCAAGAGGCGCTGGCGGCTCGCGCTCAGGTCAGTGCTCGCACGATTGCCGATCTTGAGCGCGGCATCAGTCGCACGCCTCGTCATGACACGCTGGCGCTGCTGCTTGAGGCATTAAGCTTAACCCCGCAGCAGCAGGCCTTGCTTCTGGCAACCGCGCGACCCGAGATGACGGGGTCCCCACCTCGGGCCCGTTCTGTGTCGCCGCCCCCTCTTCCACCCACCGCGCTGATCGGGCGGGAGCAGGAGATGATGCGCACCATGACGTTCTTGCAGCGCGATGGCGTGCGCCTGCTCACGCTGACCGGGCCCAGTGGCGTCGGCAAGACGCGGCTCGCGATTCAACTGGCCCAGGACCTCGGTGAGCAGTTTGAGGATGGGGTGGTGTTTGTGGCGCTGGCCCCGCTGCGCGATCCATCCCTGCTCCCGGCAACGCTCGCTCAAGCGCTTGGACTCCGTGAGTCGTCTGAAGGACAGGTTTCCGAGCAGATCCAGGCGTATGTGCAGGAGAAACAGCTCTTGCTGGTGCTCGACAATTTTGAGCAGATCCGGCAGGCCGCGCCGTTCATCGCCGACCTGTTGGCAACCTGCCCTCACCTGCAGATCCTCATTACCAGCCGCGCACCTCTGCATGTGCGCGGGGAGCAGGAATTGGCCATTGCTCCACTCGCGCTGGAGGCCGCCGTTGCGCTCTTTCGTGCGCGAGCGCAGGAGGTGCGGCCGGAGAGGGAGTATGCCCGGCCGGATGTGGCGGCCATCTGCGAGCAGGTGGACTGCCTGCCCCTTGCCATCGAGCTGGCGGCGATGCATGTCAAGGTGCTTGCCCTTCCCCTGTTGCTTGAGCGCCTGAGCAGTCGCTTCACTCTCTTGCGTGAGGGCGCGCGTGATCTGCCGGAGCGCCAGCGTACGATGCAGAGCGCCATCGCCTGGAGCTACGACCTGCTCACGGCAGCCCAGCAGCGCTGTTTCCGTGCGTTGGGGGTGTTCCTGGGAGGCTGGACCCTGGATGCCGCGGAGGCCGTGTGTTGGAAGGAGGGGTTGCTTGCCAGGGACGAGGTCCTGATAGCGCTGGCCGCCCTCATCGATCACAGCCTGGTGTCCTCCGAGAGCAGCGTGGGCGGGACGCCGCGCTTCAGCATGCTGGAAATGCTGCGGGAGTATGCGCTGGCGTGTCTGCGTGCGACAGGGGAAGAGGAGCAGACGCGCCGGCAGCATGCCATCTGTTATGTCGAGCGCGCGGAGAAAGTTGGCTGGCCAGCACAGGAGACCCAGGCTGTGGAATTCTTGCAGGACTTCCCCAATATGCGTGCGGCGTTGCACTGGGCGGAAGAGCAGCGCGAGATCGTGCTTGGTCTCAAGCTCGCGGTCCATTTTGGACCCCTGTTGTTCATCCATGGGCAGACGCGTGAGGCCAGCGCCTGGCTGGAACAGATGCTCTCCCTGGATGCAGGCGCGGGAGAGCAGGCGGCTCCGCTCGCGCTGCGGCTCACCGCGCTCTATGGGGCAGCACGCTTTGCGATGAGCCGGGGACGTGATGAACAGGCAACAGCGCTCGCCCAGGAAATGCTGCAATTGGCCGAGCGCAGTAGCGATCACGCGAGCCAAAGCCTCGCGCTCTCCAATCTTGGCGTTCTGGCGCAAGCACGCGGTGAGAACGCGCAGGCAACCGCCCACTTTGCAGAAAGTTACACCCAGGCCAGGCTGTCAGGGGACAGCAGAGCCCTGGGCCTTGCTCGTCTCAACCTCGCCGAGAGCGCACGGCTGCAGGGTGATCTGGAGCGGGCCAGGGTGCTGCTGGAAGAGGCGCTCAGCGAGGCACGCACGACGGGATTCCTCTGGGGGGTAGCCGGCGCGTTGACGTTGCTAGGGCACCTGGCCCGTGAGCAGCAGGATTATCTACTGGCCAGGGCACGCTATCGAGAAAGTCTTGGGCTCTATCGCCGGCTTCGCAATCCCACCTACACCGCCTGGTGCCTGGAGGGGATGGCCGCCCTCGACTGCGCAGAACACCACTACGAACGTGCCACCCAGCTCTGCGCTGCCGCCACAGTGCTGCGGCAGAAGGAACAGACCCCCCTGCCACCAGCGGAACAGGGCCCTTTCGATCAAACGGTGATGACGGCGCGTGCTGCCCTCGATGAAGTGGCATTCAGCGAGGCATGGGCAGCAGGGGCAGCCTTGACGCAAGAGGAGGCGATTACGTTTGCCTTATCCAGCATTGCTGGTAAATGCCCTACGAAGTGAGCAGATCTGGCCCTCAAACGTGGAACATTGCCCTCAATCTTGAGCACTGGGACAAATTTTCGTGGAAAAACCGCTTCCCATCAGGTATACTTTTCCTAAAATCTGTAAATTGCATTCCTCATCTTTGGATTGACGAACCGTTGGTATGCGGAAGACGGACACACATATCAGGCGAGGATGCTCATGGCCGCACCGGAAGTACAGGGCATTGATCTGTTCAAAATAGCAGGCCGCTCCATTTCAGGATGGATTCCGAGCCTTAAAACGGGCACCGTTGTCAGGCAACCGTTTTGTAGCCAGCTCGAAGAACGCCTTTTGATGTGGCTTGAATATCATCCACTGGTTGCGAACTACGCGCGTGGCGATATTGACTCGCAGTTTGCCACGACCTACCGGTTGCCGATCCCGCAACACGCGCCATTCACGATTGGCTATACGTTTGAGAACAAACCCCATCACTATCTGCCTGATGTCGTGGGCACTTTGGCCAACGGAAAACCGTTCATCGCCGAGGCGGGCATGGAGGATGACAAACGGGGAGATCGCAACCTCGCCAAAGCCGAGGCCGCGCGAAGGCTTGCACGCTTCCAACAAGGCACCTTCTGGATTGGCACAGAGCGTACCCTAACGAAACGTCGCCACTACAACCTGGTCTTCTTGCATGCCAGGCGCAAGGCGTTTCCTGCCTTTGCTGACATTGCCGAGGCCCTCGCCTCCGTCTGGCCTTGGGGAGAGATGGCCCCGGTCAGCGAGGTAGCAAGCCGCCTGGAACACCAGTTTCCCGCTCCGCTGGTGGAAGCGGCGATCTGGAAGGTCGTGGCAGAAGCGGCTGCCCAGGGACTTCTGCTGATCGACCTGGAGCAGTACACACTCTCTCGCACGCTTCCCCTGGCCCTGCTCCCACCCGATGCTCCGGTGCTTGTGCCCTCACCGCTCCCCGACATGCTTCTGCCTGAACCAGAGACGACGCGGGTGGTAGCCGTCTCACTCACGCCGTCTCCCCTCATTTCTGGTCCAACGTTTGATGCCTCTACGCTTTCAGAACCGCAACGAGCACAATTTCACCGCAATCTGCGGGCCGTGGAACAGGTGCTGGCCGGGGCTACCCAAAGCAGCGTTGCAGAAAAGGAGGGCATCCCCCGTTCGACGCTTTCGCGGCTGGTGAGTAGGACCCGTGAGAGAGGCCAGATTGCCTGTGTTCCTCACGGCAGCTATCGTCGTGCGACGAGCCTGCATCCGGCATTTGCCTCGTGTATCCGTCGGCTGTTTGGACTGCCCACACGGCTCACCATGACGGCCATTCGCGAGCATACCGAAATGCAACAGGTCGCGGCACGCTTATCAAAGGAAACTGGAACGCTCGTCAAACTTCCCTCCTACAAGCAGGTGCGCACTGCCGTGCAGCACTTGAAGATGGACCCGGATCTGGTGGCAATGCGCGAAGGGGCCAAATCAGTAGCACGGCCCCGCGAGTCAGCCGAGTCCTTTGTGCTCTCCATTCCGGCTCCAGCTCTGCTCACCCAGGTCGATGAACATACGATGGACCTATACGTCGTTACTCCTGATGGGACAACGGTTGCCAGCCGTGTGCATGCGGCGGTGCTCATCTGTGTCAAAACGGCAGCGATCCTCGGCGCGATCCTGGCTTTGGGACCACTCAAAGAGGAGGACTATATGCGCCTAGTGAAAGTCAGCCTGGAAAGGAAAGATCATCTGGTCGGCATCAATGGCTGCGAGCATTCCTGGCCCTGTTTTGGCAAGCCAGCGATTATCTTCCACGACCGGGGGAAGATCTTCACTTCCGAGCGGGCACGGCAAGTCTTAGTGGATCGCTTGGGGATTATCACGGAGCAAGCCCCTCCGTACGCGCCATCAGCAAAAGGAACGGTCGAATCGCTCTTTCGGTGGATGACCGAACGTTTTGAAAAGAGACTCCCCAACACGTCGTACGGCGTCCACGATGCCGAAACAGCGGCGCAAGCGGGAGGGATGACGCTGGAAGAACGCGCACACTCTCCCCAGTCAAGGGCGTCCTCCGGTTCAAATCGCATGACCCACGCAAGTCCCAGGCCCCTGTGACTGGCAGGCGTTGGGCGACCTTATCAGACAAAACGGACTGGAATGTGGTTGGAGGATAAAAGATGAACGGCAAGAACAGCTTCTGCCGTTTGCGTCATCGCCTGCAACAACTCTGTGATTTGACATGGATTCTGTCCTCATCGGATATCTTATGGTCCGAAGGTGGTCAGGACATTTTATGGTTCTGGCTCGCTTTTGGTGATTTAAGCTCATCAACAGCATGCTGGGAACAGATTCGACCACTCTAGAAGCGAGTTCCTGAGACCTGATCATCGCACTGTACTCTCCAGATCACCAAAAGCGAGCCAGAACCTTAGAATTCTACAATTTACACCCGCCAAAAACGCATCAGACGGTGCATCCCCGCACGCCGACTGAAATCGTTGCCTGGGCCCCCTGCCTTTATATACCTTGACATGTATATGCTCTGTGGAGTATACTAAGAGAGTGGAACCTGTGTTCGAAATCATTGCGGAGCCGAACCGCCGCGCGATATTGAGCCTCCTGGTCTCGTCACAACAGTCGGTTGGAGAGATCGCGCGTCAGCTTCGTATGCCGCAGCCGACCGTGTCAAAGCACCT
>Ga0207646_10002474_pt1 | contig 21823 bp, 15 predicted proteins | sample KBSK5502metaG_FD_184343 | JGI IMG/M metagenome (GOLD analysis project Ga0207646, IMG submission 184343) | Corn, switchgrass and miscanthus rhizosphere microbial communities from Kellogg Biological Station, Michigan, USA - KBS K5-50-2 metaG... | ecosystem: Host-associated > Plants > Roots >... | reverse complement strand
GAGTTGATGGCATCGACGGTGACGTTGCCGATCTTCCGCGGCGGCACCGAGACGATGCGGCTGAAGCTCAGTGCGTCGCGCGGGTTGGACGTGAAGCGCAGGTACGCGACGAGGTCCTTCACCTCGCGGCGCTCCCAGAAGCGGATGCCGCCCACGAGCCGGTACGGGATGCGCCGGCGCGCGAGCACATCCTCGAACGACCGCGACTGCGCGTTCGTCCGGTACAGGACCGCGAAGTCCGCGTGCTTGCGACCCTCGGTCTTGCGCAGCCGCTCGATCTCGTCGGCCACGAACTCGGCCTCTTCGACCTCGTTGTAGGCCTGCGTCGCGATCACCTTCTCGCCGCCGGCGCGGGCTGTCCACAGCCGCTTCTCGGCGCGCTCGGGGTTGTGGCGGATGACGCTGTACGCGGCGTCGAGGATCGCCTGGCTCGAGCGGTAGTTCTGCTCCAGCCGCACGACCTCCGCGTCCGGGTAGTCCTTGCGGAAATCGAGGATGTTGCGGACGTCCGCGCCGCGGAAACGATAGATCGACTGGTCGTCGTCGCCGACCACCACCACGTTGCGGTGCTCCTGCGCGAGCAGGTTCACCAGGACGTACTGCGCGCGGTTGGTGTCCTGGTACTCGTCGACCAGCACGTGGCGGAAACGATCGCGCCACTTGGCGAGCGCGTCCTCGTCGGTCTGGAGCAGCTCGACCAGCTTCATGATCAGGTCGTCGAAGTCGAGCCCACCCGAGCGCCGAAGCAGCTCCTGGTACCCCTCGTACACCCGCCGCGCCACCTCGTCGTGATAGCTGCGGTTCGGGTACTCGTTCGGGCCTTTCAGCTCGTTCTTCGCCTGCGAGATGCCATGGCTGAAACCCGCCGGGGGGTACCTTTTCGGGTCGATCCTCAAGTCGTCCATGACGCGCTTGATGGCCGCGCGCGTGTCGTCCTCGTCGAAGATCACAAAGCTCGACGGGATGCCGAGTCGCTGCGCATCGCGGCGCAGGATTCGTACGGCGGTGGCGTGGAACGTGCCCACCCACATCTTCTTCGCGCCCTCGCCGACCAGCGCCTCCACGCGCGATCGCATCTCGCGGGCCGCCTTGTTGGTGAACGTGACGGCCAGCAGACGGTCCGGCCACACGCGCTTGGTGGCTATGAGATGCGCGATGCGCACGGTCAGGACGCGGGTCTTGCCGCTGCCGGCGCCGGCGAAGATCAGGAGCGGGCCATCTCCATGAGTGACGGCCTCTCTTTGGGGTGGATTCAGGCCTTCTAGGAGCGCGTCGACATTCGACTGGAGGGATTCACCAGAAACCACGGGAAATCGAGTTTACCGATGGGTGGGGGTGCGCATAATGACCCCGGACATGGCCGCCGAAGGCGACATTCATATTCGGGATCACCTGCTTTACGAGCTGGCGAGGGACCTCAGCTCGTCTCTGGAACTGGACTCCGTCCTCCGCAACGTCATGGACCGCGTCATCAGCCTCATGCACGCGTCACGCGGCTTCATCGTGCTGGTCGACCCGGTCACCAACGAGATGTCGGTGCAGATGGCGGGCGGCGAGACCGACACCGAGAAATCGCGCCATTTCCTGGGCTCCAAGACAGTCATCGACCACGTCGTGAAGAGCGGGCAAGCGGTCGTGTCGACCGACGCCAGCCTCGACGACCGGTTCAAGGGCCAGCAGTCGGTCATCCTCCAGAACCTGCGCTCGATCATCGCGGTCCCGCTCGTCACCAAGGGCAAGGTGATCGGCGCCGTCTACGTCGACAACCCGTTCCGCGCAGCCATCTTCGAAGAGAAGGACAAGGAGTTCTTGCAGGCGATCTCCGACCTGGCGGCCATCGCCATCGACAACGCCCGCCAGTACGAGCGGTCAGAGTTTCTGCGCCACCTCTTCGAGCGCTACGTCAACAAGCAGGTCACCGATTACGTGCTCGAGCGCTCGGTGCCGGGCACCGTGTTCCTCCCCGGCGAGCGGCGCCAGGTGACGATGCTCAACTCCGACATCGCCGGCTTCTCGACGCTTTCGCAGCGCATGCCGGCGCAGGAGCTGGTGAACTTTCTCAACAAGTACTTCGGCCGCATGATCGACATCGTCCTGAATCACGGCGGCAACATCGACAAGTTCCAGGGCGACGGGATGCTGGTGGTGTTCGGCGCCCCGAACCCGATGGACGACCACGCCGAACGTGCCTACGGAGCCGCCCAGGCGATGGTCGAGGAAGTCGACCGGCTGAATGGCGAACTTTCGGTGGATGGCCTCCCGACGATCGCCATCGGCATCGGGCTCGACACCGGCGAGGTGGTCGCCGGGCACGTGGGGTCGGACAAGCGGCTCGAGTTCACGCTCATTGGTGTGCCGGTAAACAACAGCGCCTACCTGTCGAAGGTGCGGCCGCCGCGGGTCCTGATGTCGGAGGCCACCCGCGACGCGCTGCAGAACAAGGTGTCGGTCGTCGACTACGAGCCCATGCTGCTCAAGGGTGCGAGCGAGAAGCAGCCGATCTTCCAGCTCGAGATCATCGAGGTCACGACCGAGAGCTAGGTCGACGCCCCCACCTGACCTCCCGACACGGTGGGGAGGGACTTAGCTAACCCTGGCACACCCACTGGCTCGGGCCGTCTCTTGCGTACAGCCACGCCGCCGCGTTCGAGTTGGCCACCGGGTCGAACGGCGACAGGCCGTGCTGCGGCGTGAAGGCCCACGTGCTCGGCAGAAACTGGAAGAGCCCCGACGCTCCACTGGAGCTGTTCACCGAGTTCGGGTGGTACCGCGACTCGCACCACGCCACGTTGAAGGCCCACTGCACGGCGCGGTCGCCAAGCGGCGTGAACGCGTCGTGGATGGCCTGCGCGATGTACGCCGGTGGCGGCGGGTGGTTGCTGAGGGCGGCGATCCGGGCCGCTTCGGCCTGGGCCTGCGCCTCGGCCTGAAGCCTGGCCTGGTAGGCGTCGTAGCTGTTGGAGTACTCGCTCGTCCACGCCTTGGCGACGGCCTGGCGCTGGGCCTGGGCCTTCTGGTCGAGCGCTGCCTGCATCATGGACTGGGCCCGGAAGGAGCTGACCTGCGTGACAGCCGGGCCGGCGGCCGGCGCCGGCGGCTGGATGCGCGGCAGGACGACCATGACCAGGACGACCGTCCAGACCAGGACGGCCCTGAATAGCGGAACCAAACCCCTGACGCTCCTCCTTGGGACGCCCTACCCCTGGGGCACCTTCAGGCCTGAGCACGGAGCGGCGACGTTGGCGGGACGGCTTGCTCAGGTACCGGGAAAGAGGCCACCTTACCAAACAGGCCCCGCCGTTGTCGTGGGGTTAAGCGCGGTCCCGACGAGGCCGCCCGAGAGGAACTAAATCCCGCGCCACGGCGTCCAACATGGGTGGAGATGTCGCAGGCGATCGATATGACCCGGACGAAGCTGCAGAGTCAGCCCGTCTAGAGGCTCAGGTTCAGCCAGGCAACGTTGACCTTGGTGCAGCCCAGCGCGCGGTGGACCGCCCAGGTCGCGGAGGCCAGCGTGTCCGAGTCGGTCTGCGAGAGCCGGCCGGTCGTCGTCAGGGCCGAGAGATCGTTCAGAACCGCGCCCAACTGCCCGCAGGTGGCGGTGTTGTCGCCCCTCGCGGCTGACGCCGCTGCCGCGCGGTACTTCGCGATCAAGCCGTTCTTTTCGCCCTGGTTCAGCGAGGACATCGTGCTGACGTAGTTGGCGATCACGCCAAGAGCCGCTGCGGGCGTCTGCACCGTCACCTTCACGGTGGCGAACTTGGAGCCGCCATCGTCGTCGGTCACGGTGTAGGTGACGGTGTAGGTGCCTGGGGCCTTGTAGGCATAGGTGTCGGTGGTGTCGCCGCTGCCTGAAGCGGCGTACGCGGTTGTGTCGGCCGGCGAGCTGTCGCCGTAGTCGAACGTGGCGGCGTGAGTGTCCAGCGCCCCGGGGTCGGCATAGCCGCCTTCGATGGTGATCGGTGTCAAGGGCAGCAGCACGATGCCGCTGTACGTGACGCTGCTTATGACCGCCTGCGGATCGACGTTGATACCGGTGACAGTCGCCGTGACGCTCGCTCCGTTGCCACCGTCGTCCACGGCTGTCAGCGTCACTGCGAAGCTCCCCTCGTCGTCCGGCGTGAGGGTGAAGGTCGAGCCCGCTACCGGCGCCGTCGGCGTGCCGTTGTTCTTGCTCAGGGTCCAGCTGTATGTGAACCCGACCGCCTGGTCAGCGGCGCTTGGGCTGGTGGCCTTCGCGGTCAGCGTGATGCCCGTGCCTTCAGGGCCGTTCGAAGGGGCGCCGACGATGGTGACGGTCGGCGTCACCGGCGCGAACGTGACGTTGAACATGATCGGAGTCGTTCCGCCACGGCCGTCGGTGGCCGTGATGGTGACCCGCTGGAGGGGCGACTCGTCGGCGCCGGCCTGCGACCACGTCCACGTTCCGCTGGAGGTGCCGGTCTTGGTGAGGGTGCCGCCAGGGGATGCGGACAGGGCGACGTTGTCACCGTCCGGGTCCTGGTAGGTGCCGGTCATGGTGGCAGTGGAGCCTTCGGGAGCGGTCACAGACTGGCTGCTCTCAGTCAGTACGGGCGGCCGGTTGGTGCTGCCACCGGTGACGGCGAACTCCTGGAAGTCGAAGTCCTTCCCGTAGGAGCTCTGATAGAGCCAGGTGCCGGCCGAAGCAAGCCACATCTGGCCTTTCACGGTCGGGCTGGCATACGAGTAGCTGTCGTACCAGGTCAGCGGGTTGCCGCTCGGGTAGACGACGATCGCGTACAGCGTGTTGGCCTGGACCTGCACCACAGGGTTGAAATCGAACTCAGTCCACGGCAAGACGACTTTGCCGTTCAAGGTGCCGGTACCGCGGACGCTGGCCGGCGTGGCCGGCTTGCCGTTGGTGGTGTCCTGGATCTGGACGGTGATGTTGACGGTGCCGTACGACATCAACAGCTTGAGGTTCACCTTGTCGATCGCGCCGTTCGCGGACGGGGTAAACGTCTGCGCCATCGGTGTACGTAGCGTGTTGGCGCCGGTGGCCACGTCCTCGTACTGGTCCTCGGCATCGCCGGCGAGGACCGGCATGACGGTGGTCAGAGGAAGCGCCGCGGCGACAGCCGCGACGACGAGGCGCCGGAACTTCCAGGGACCGCCCATTTGAAGGTAGGACGTGACCGCGCGCGGATTCCTGCGCGAGCCTTCAGGCGATATGCGGTGACCGGTTGGTCAGGACCCGATCAGCCCCGTGCCTGCTGGGCCTCCTCCGCTTCGCGCAGGCGCCGGCTGAGGGTCTGCAGCAGTCGGTACGCGACCTCCGGGTGGCTGCTGAGGAACTCCTTGAACTCCCACTCTGGGATGGCGGCCGAGACAAGGTCGGTCCGGGCCGTGATGTCGGCGCTGCGCCCTTGCATGTCGAGCAGCGCCATCTCGCCGAAGTGATCGCCCGGGCCAAGGAGGCGGTGCCGGCCGTCGATAGTGCTGACCTCCGCCTGGCCTTCCAGGATGACCATGAACCCGACGCCGTCCTTGCCGCGCAGAACCGGCTTGGCGCCCTTGGGGTGATGAACCTCGCGCATCTGCTTACCCAGCTTCTTGAGATCGCCAGCTGACATGCCCGTGAACAGGCCGACCGGTTTCAAGTCCATTTGGTCGAATCTTATCTGCTTAAAACAGGTGCGTCAGGTAGCGGCGTAGGAGCTTCGGCCCGGAAGGCTCCCGATACGCCGGGACGAGCTCCCGCATGCGCCGGAAAGCCAGATCGGTGAGGCGCGCCGGATCCTGGCCCGCGACGGGGATGGGCTCGCCGACGAATACGTTCAGCGTCTTCCGGAACCACACGTCCTTCGTGCCTGAAAGCGCGACCGGGACGACCGGAACGCCTGACTTGATCGCGAAATGGGCGAAGCCCTTGTGGAAGGGAACCAGCTCGCCCTCGGCCGGCCCGTACTGGCCTTCAGGGAAGATCGCTATGGCGCCGCCGATCTCGAGGCACCGGTCGACGTGCTCGTAGAGCCGCCGGTCGCTATGGCGACCCCTCACCACTGGCACGTAGCCACCGCTGTGGCGGACGACGAACCACTGGAACCTGCGCGTCACCAGCAGGGTCGGGTCGGCGAGAAAGTGCAGCCGCGGTTCGATCGGAAAGAGCAGCAGGAGCAGGAACTCGTCGGGCCAGTTCAGGTGGTTGGCGATGACGATGTAGTTGGGCCCGCGCTTCTTGGGGATGTTCTCAGTCCCGTGGACCTCGATGCGAAACATGAGCCGCATCACAGGCACGGCAAACAGCCGCACGATGCGATAAGCGATGCTGGCTCTTGGACCGACCGGAAGGAGATCGGCGGCCGGCAGCGCTGCATCCGCGCTCGCCACCGGCTAGGTCACCACTGAGGGCGTGAGCGCCTCGGCCGGCGGAGCCGCCACCGCGGAATACCTCTCCATCTCGCGCTCGGTGGGCAGCAGCCACGCGATGCCGATCGTCAGCACGACGAGGATCACGTGCGTCATCAGCGACTTCTGCAGGCCGATGACGTCAGCGATGGCGCCGTTGATGGGAACGCCAACTGCTCCTGTGACGAAGCCGAGGCCCATGACCAGCCCGGAGGCGAGCCCTGCGCGCGACGCCATGAGCTGCTGCGCCATCAGCAGCATCAGCGGCGCGGTCGACGCGGCCAGGAAGCCGATCGCGATGCCGGTGACGAATCCCCACGGGCCGGGGAACAGCGTGTACAGAAGGACGGCCGGGATGCTGAGGATCAGTGTGCCGATGATGACGGTGCGCCTGCCGTAGCGGTCCGCCAGCGCGCCGCAGCCCACCGTTCCGATCGCGCTCGAAAGCACCAGCGTCGTCACGAGCGGCCCGTAGAACTCTGGCCCGTAGCCGAGGTCCTTGTACCAGGTGGGCGTGAACGACTGGAAGACGTAGACCGTCCAGCTGCGCGACATCATCACCCCAATGACCGCCGCGATCGCGAGCATGGGCACGACCTGCCTGGACGCGAGTGCAGCTTTGCGTTCGGTCGCGCCGCTGGGCGTCGCGTTGCGCATCCGCCACAGCAGATACGCGCCCGTGGCGATTCCCGGAATCACCAGCCAGCCGGTGCCGTGCAGTCCGAACCACGTGAGCAGGCCGATGCCGATTAGCGGGCCGATCGCGACACCAACGGTGCCCGCGGTGACGTAGATCGACATGCCGGCGCTCCGGCTTCGCTTGGGGAGCAGCGCGCGTACGTCCAGGGCGCCGAAGGGATGGAACGCGCCGGTGCCGAGACCGGACGCGCAAGCGAGAGCTACGAGCAGCGGAAACGTGGGTACGAAGCCCACGAGCGCAAATGTGATCGCCGTCCAGGCGAGCGAGGCGCCGGTGAGGCGTGTGCCGTACCGGTCGGCGATGACCCCGAAGAGAGGCTGCGAGATCGCCGCGGTTCCGCTGTACGCGAGGCTGATCAAACCGACCGTGGCGAAGTTCAGGTCGAAGCGCCCGATCAGCACCGGATAAAGGACGGGAATGACGCCGACGTAGCTGTCGACCGTGAGGTGGCCGAGCATCAGCGTGATGAGCTTCCCGTCGCGCAGGAAGTCCTTCACGCCGAGAAGCCTACCGACTCAATCCCACACGCCATGATGAGATCGCCGTTGGTTCGTAACCCGCGTTCGCCGGCACTCGCGGGTTTGCGGCGGTCGCATTTCCCGCTTCCGCCGGCACTGGCGGATATCACAACTATCGGGGTGGCGGGACGTTCCTCACAACTGCTCACCGGATGAACCCATGGGCTCCGACGCGCTCGCCACTTGCCAGCGGCGCGGCGCATCGGATCCCGGCTGATAGGAGCACTGGTATCCGGTCTGGATCGACCCCCGCAGAGTTCCGGCGAGGCGTGGTGATTTCGCCTCGATGGCGTCCAGCGCGCGGCGAATCGCCTTCTGCACCGACGTGCGCGCCCGTTCGCTGTTGTCGGCGAAATGTTTCGACCGTCCACGATGTGCCGCGGTACGAAGGTGCATCGTTAGCTGCTCCAGCTCGCGCTCGAGCGCGTCGGCCCGACCATGATCGCCAGTTCGCTCGGCCGTATGGATCTCGGCTTTGAGTTGGTTCATCCGCCTGCGGACCGACACCAGAGTCTCCCGGTCGACGACGTCCTGCGGCGCGGCGGTGGCGTCGAGGCCGGCGAGACGGCTGGACGAGATCGTGGTGCCGGGCGCGGCCAAGAGGTCTGCCAGATAGTCCATGCCGACGCTGTGCGCCACCCGCACACTCTCATCTCGGATCGCGATCTCCCACGCAACGCCGTCACGAATGAAGCTGGCCTCAGCCTCCATCGCAACGGCTTCCATCCTCGTCTGTAGCGCTTTCAGGTGGGCAATCCGACCGCTGAGGCCCATCTGCTCGGCCGCCTCGAGTGCCGTGCTGAGGGCCGCGGCGGCCGCTGCGCGGTCGGCTCGGTGTCCGCGCTGCAAGAGGGTTTCCGCGAGATCCCCGCGCGCGATCGCCGTCAGCGGCCAGTTACCCAGCCTCTGGTTGGCGTGCACCGCGCTCTGGAGGTGGGCCACGGAAGCATCGAGCCTGCCCGCGACCCTAGCCGCAAGTCCCAAGTAGCGCTCGGCGGATCCCACGCAGCAGATTCCGAGAGAGCCCATCACGGGAAGCGATCGGTAAGGCTCCATCAGCGCGTAAGCCTCCTCTGCAAGCGCTACGTCGTCGAGAGACGCGGCTGCTTCGACGAGCGCAGCCAACGTGAGCAACCAAGACGATCCTGTCGCCAGCTCACGCAGCCTTCCTCGACCGACCGCCGCCAGAGCGCGTTCCGCCCGATCGCGGTCGCCGGCCCGCGCCGCCAGAGCGGCGAATACCGCCATGAACACCGGATTCTCCACCGGGGTGGCGGCCTCGGCGGCGAGTTGCTCTGCGACGCCGGCCATTCCACCGGTCGTGCCGGTGTACCAGGCCAGGGCGAGCTCGTGGGCCGCGTGATATGTCGCTGCATCGGCATCGCCCACGTCGAGTCCGCGCCGGTAGCACGCTTCCGCGGCGACCTCCGCCGCTGCCAGATCGCCGGCGCGCATCAACCGCATCGCGTCAATTGCGTCGGCAACGAACAGGATCGCCCGCATGTTGAGCGCGTCGGCGCGCTCACGCAGCGCGGTCAGCTCCCGGTCCGCGTTCAGGCCGCACAACAGCGCATTGACGGCATGCCAGAGCAGGCCGATGAGCGTCTGGAGCTCGTCACCCGCCTCACGTGCCGCCACACGCAGCTCCTCCGCGATGGCCGCGCGCCGGGTGGCATGCTCGGGCCCGAGCATCGTGTGCAGTAAAAGCGACAGCCCCGCCGCCAGATGCGCCGGCTGCCGTGCGGAACGCAGAGGTTGCAGCGCCGCTTCGACGGCGGCCACCGTGCCGGCGCCCACGACCGCCAGCTCCGCCGCCAGACGAACCCGGAGCCGGGCGAGCAGCAGTTCTGAAGCCGTTGTGCCGAGGCCATCGAGACGGGCCATCGCCTGCCTGAGGATGCCGATGTACCGGCGCCACGCCTCGTCGCCGCGGTGCTCGTGCACCCATACGCCGCCCAGCCCGAGGGCAGCGACCGCATAGGTAATCGAGTCGCCGGCATCACTCGCGCCGGCGACCGCGCGCTCGAACACCGGCCGGGCCTCCGCGAGCCGGCCGGTCGCAATCAAGGCCTCGCCCAACTGGCAAAGCAGGTCAGGCGCCGCGCGCGAGCCGGCCGCCTCAATGGCGGCGCACGTGTCCAGGAGCAGCGCGGCGGCGGCTTCCGGCGAGCCATGGGTGAGCAGCACGCTCGCGCTGTTGCGAACTATTTCGATCGCGCCAGACGCCTGCTCCGGGGCCAGACCCGCGATGGCGAGTGCATGGCGGGCTCGTCTGAGCGCGAGCTCGACGGAAGGCACTCGCTCATCGATGGCGGCGAGAGAGCGCTGGTGCATGTCGGCCAGCTGCTGAGCCGTCATGCGAGCCAGGACCGCCTCGCGAAAGAGCTCGTGGGTGAAAGCGAATGAAGAAGACGTCTGAGGACGGGCGACGCCGGACTTGAGTGAGAGGTTCCAGCTGCTCTCCAGCTGAGAGCGATCTATGCCGGCAACCTGCATGAGCTCGCGCGCCGTCGCACGGGGTCCCAGTACGGCGGCCGCGTCGAGCACCCGGACGGTCGGCGCGTCAAGGGCTTCGAGCGGACCGTCGAGCAGCTCGCGCACCGGCTTGGAGAGCAGATGGAAACGCTCCTCGACCCCCGCCTCCAGGACCTGCTCGACCAGGAACGGATTGCCGTCCGTCAGCCGGCAAACGCGATCGGTCAGCGCGGCGTTTCCGGCTTCCCCATGCGCCTGCATCAGCTCGGTCACCTCGTCCATTCGAAGTCCGCGCAGCTCGACCACCGTGCCGTCGCGTCCGATGTCGGCCAGAACTTCGGCGCTGGACGGCGGCACTTCGGCGCCGACACGGTGCGTCAGCAGGAGCAGGAGCCGGCGCCCAGCTGCAGCCCGGCCGACGTACCGGGCAAGCAACAGGCCGTCCGCGTCGATCAGGTGCGCGTCGTCCAGCACGATCACCACCGGGCGCTCGGCTGAGAGGGCGAGCACGCGCTCGCCCACCGCAGCGAAATGGTCGAAACGCTCGGGCGCCTGGATCAAGGTGTCGATCTCCGCTGCCGGCGCGCCGCCGGGATCTATGGCGCTGAGCACTTGCGGCCACGGCCAATATGGCGCTGCGCCTGGCCCAGGCCACCCGGCCGACCAGGCGACGTTCATGCCCCTGGCGCGCGCGGTCGACGCGATCTCGCGCGCGAGGCGGGACTTCCCGATGCCGGCGGCGCCCGCGACGACCAGGACATTTCCCGCTCCGACCTCCGCGGAGTCGAGCGCTTCGGTCGCGAGCGCGAGCTCCCGACGCCGCCCTATGAACCGGTAAGACACAACAAGCTCTGCTGCCCCGACCCCAAGACGCCGCGTGGCACGCGAGGGCACAGAGTACGGCACGCCGTCATTGAGTGGACGGACTGTTTTGGCGGTCCGCATTCACTCCTTGGAGGAGAGCCATGGCAGGCCCAGGCGTTCGCCGATCCCGGCGTTGGTTTCTCAAGTCCGTCGGCCTTGGTGCTGCGGTCGCAGCGGGCGGTGGGCCCGCCGGGCTGCTCACGAAAGAGGTGCTGGCCGGATCCGCCGAAGCGACCGCGGTCGGCGCCGCAGGCAGTTCGACGAACTTCGGGCGCATCTTCCCGAACCTCCCGCCCTTCTTCAATGCGCTCCACCCGTCCGGTGCAACCGACAGCCTTCGGGCCGCGCTCACTGACATCGGCAAGCCAGGCGGCCTTCTTGACGCCAACGACCAGCTATCAGCGGGACCGATCGCGCTGATCACGAATCCCGCCGTCAATGGCAACAACCCGCCCACCAACCCTGACAACCCGACGCACACCGCCGGCACGACGTTTTTCGGCCAGTTCTTGGACCACGACATGACCTTCGACGCCGGCTCGACGTTGGGCGTGCCCACGAGCCCGTTCACGGCCTTGAACTCGCGCAACCCGTACTTTGACCTCGACTCCGTATACGGGCAGGGGCCGGTGGCGACCCCCCAGTTCTACAACCCAGCCGACTTCGCCAAGCTGAACATCGGCTTCGGGGGCATCTTCGAGGACCTGCCCCGGGACGCGAACAACACCGCGATCATCCCGGAATTCCGGAATGACGAGAACATGATGATCGCCGGCCTCCACTGCGCTTTCATCCTCTTCCACAACCACGCTGTCGACTACGCGCGGTCGGTGGAGAACCTCACCGACCCCACGGAGGTGTATCAGGAGGCCAGGCGGCTTACGCTGTGGCATTACCACTGGCTGATCCTGAACGAGCTGCTGCCGCTTTTCATCGGTCCGGCGATGCTCAGCGACATCCTCACCAACGGACCGATGTTCTACAAGCCCGCGCTCGGTCAGGCGGTGATGCCGGTGGAGTTCCAGGGCGCGTGCTATCGGTTCGGCCACTCGATGGTGCGCCCTTCGTACCGCGCCAACCTGAAGGGTGACAACGGCAATCCGTTCTTCGGGCTGGTTTTCGATCCGCAGATCGGCAACCCGATCTACCCGGCTCTTACGGACCCCGGCGACCTGCGCGGCGGCTTTCGCGCACCGCGAAGGTTCATCGGCTGGCAGACGTTCTTCGACTTCGCCGATGGTCAGATCAAGCGCAACAAGCAGATCGACGCCAAGATCTCGACGCCCCTCTTCCAGCTGCCGCTGGGAACGATTCCGACTCATCAGGCGCCGATCGCGTTGCCACAACGCAACCTCCTGCGCCAGGTCACGTGGTCGATGCCCGCGGGCCAGGACGTCGCCCGGGTGATGGACGCCGAACCGCTAACCCCAAACGATCTATCAGAGCTCAAGGCATACGGCCTTGGCCTGGAGAAGAGCACCCCGCTGTGGTACTACGCGATCAAGGAAGCCGGGCTGGTGCCCTGCACCGACGTCGGCAAGTCGACCGGCGGTTTCCACCTTGGTCCGGTTGGTGGCAGGATCGTCGGCGAAGTCATGGTCGGACTGCTCAAGAGCGACCCGAACTCCTGGGTCTACAGCCAGCCAGGCTGGACGCCGACTCTGCAGAACCCCGGACCAGGCTTCAAGGTCGTCGACTTCCTGACCTTCGCGGGCGTGGACCCTGCCACGCGTCACGCCGAGCAACCGAACTTCGCTTAGACCAGACCCCCGGACCCTGGCGTCGTCGGACCTCCGGCGACGCCCAGGGTCGACCGGAACTGGAGACGGACTTCTACAAAGAATCGGTGGTGCCGGCGCGGAGATTCGAACTCCGGACCATCGGTTTAAAAGACCGCCGCTCTAACCAGGCTGAGCTACGCCGGCTGAATTAGATTTTCAGCGTTTTGGGTTTCGACCGGCGCTCTGCAGTCGATTGACCGAGGCAAGGAAGGGGCCGGCCTGGTTGGGTCGCCCCTCCCTTTCCTTGAAACCTCCGCCCCTCGCAGACCTGGAACACCGCGAGCCCGAAGTCGCGCTATCTGCTTGTCCAGGTCATAGCGGGAGTAAAGGACGCCGTACTCGGCGCGAGTACCCATTCGAATCCGCCCAAGTCGGTGTGATGTAGCCTTCGGCCAGTGAAGGCCTGGGTCGTGCATGAGCTGGGCGGACCCGACTCGATGCACTTCGAAGACGTCGAGGTCGGCGAGCCCGCGGACGGGCTCGTTCGCATCAATGTCAAGGCGACCGGCATCAACTTCTTCGATGCGCTGATGGTCGCGGGCCAGTACCAGTCCAAGCCTCCCCTGCCGTTCGTTCCGGGGGCCGAGATCTCCGGCGAGGTGGTCAGCGCGCCGCCGGACAGCGGTTTCAGCGCCGGCGAGCATGTGATGGCGCTGGTCGACAACACCAGCCTCACGCGGGGCGCGTACGCCCAGGTGGCCGACGCGATGCCGCAGTCGGTGACGCGCATTCCCAAGGACATGCCCTTCGAGGACGGCGCCGCTTTCACGCTCATCTACCAGACCGCCTGGTTCGGCCTGCACCGGCGCGCCAACCTGCAGGCGGGCGAGACCCTGCTCGTCCATGCGGGGGCAGGTGGGGTCGGCAGCGCAGCGATCCAGCTCGGCAAGGCTGCTGGCGCGAGGGTCATCGCGACGGCCGGTTCGGACGAGAAGCTGGAAGTTTGCCGAAAACTCGGCGCGGACCACGCGATCAACTACAAGACGCACGACTTCGCCGAAGAGGTGAAGTCCATCACCGGCGGCCGCGGCGCCGACGTCATCTTCGACCCCATCGGCGGCGACGTTTATGACCGCTCCACGAAATGCGTGGCTTTCGAAGGCCGAATCGTCGTGGTCGGCTTCACGTCGGGGCGAATCCCCACGGCCGCGCTCAACCACGCGCTCATCAAGAACTACTCGATCGTCGGCCTGCACTGGGGCCTCTATACGAGGCGTGCACCCGAGCTGATCGCCCCGGCGATGCAAGATCTCCTGAAGATGTACGACGAAGGCCGCATCAAGCCCTACATCTCGAAGAAGCTGCCGCTGGCGGAGGCGCCACACGGCCTGACGCTCGTCGGCGCCGGCAAGAGCACTGGCAAGGTGGTGCTCGTCCCCTGAGGCTCAGAGCCTCGGCCGTGTTCGTACTCGCGGCATGCCTCATCCAGGCGTCGTGCACGCTCGGCGGAGGCGGTCCGGCGGAGCAGCTCGCGGCCGACCAGACGCTGAGCTTCCCCATCTCCAACGAGATCGCCGACTTCGATCCCGCGCAGATCACCTCGCCCGCCGACGTCGACGTCCTGCGCAACGTCTTCTCCGGCCTGTATGGATTCGACGAGCACCTGCACCTCGTGCCTGACATCGCGACGTCGTTCCCGGACATCTCTGCCGATGGCCTCACGTACACGTTCCACCTCCGCCACGACGCGCATTTCTCCAACGGCGACCCGATCACCGCCGACGACGTGATCTACAGCTGGACCCGGGCAGCTGCCAAGCAGGGCGAGTTCGCGCCGCTTTTCTCCCCCATCCGCGGCTACGAGCTGGTCGCGCAGGGCCGCTCCAAGCAGCTCGCCGGCGTGACCAAGACCGACGCCTACACGGTCGTGGTCGCGCTAAGCACCGCCGCCGGTTACTGGCTCACCGAGGTCGGTCTGTGGCCGTACTGGCTGGTCGACCAGAAGGTCGTGGCCTCGGCCGGCGAGGACGTCTGGTTCACCCAGCCCAGCTCACTCGTCGGCAGCGGACCTTTCAAGCTCACCGCCCACGCACCCGGCCAGTCGCTCGACTTCGCGCCGGTGGCGCACTGGTACGGCGGCTCGACCGGCGCGCTCAAGCGCGTGCACGTCGAGATCGTGCCCGACGCGGCGACGCAGGTGTCCAAGTACGAGTCAGGCGTGTTCAGCCTCATCGGCTACGGGCGCCAATCGCTGACGTCCGAGACAGCCGCGCGCTACCAGAAAGACGCCAAGCTGCGCGACCAGCTGATGGTTGTCCCGGCCGGCGTGACTTTCTGGGTCGGCTTCAACATGGCGAACGGTCCGTTCGCCGGCGACGCGGGGAAAGCGGGCCGCCACGCCTTTGCGACATCAATCGATCGCAACGCGCTCGCCGATGCCGTGTGCTCGGCGGGCACCACGTGCATGGCGGCCACAGGCGGCGTGCTCAGCAAGGGCCTCGCCGGCTACCTCGGCGACGGCGCCGACCTCAACGCGAAGTTCGACCCCGCTGCGGCGCGCAACGAGTACATGGCCTGGGACCCGACCGGCGCCAAGGTGAAGAACCTCGCTTACACGTACGACACAAATCCCTTCAACCTCGCGGTCTGCCAGAACCTGGTGGGCCAGTGGCAGAAGAACCTCGGCGTCAAGGTCGCGTGCAACGAGGTCGACCGCCAGACCTTCTTCGACCAGCGCAACCAGCGCTGCGCGTACGCGATGTTTCGCCAGAGCTGGAGCGCCGACTACAACAACCCGCAGGACTGGTTCGACTACTTATTCGTATCCCACGCGCCCTCCGGTGGCGCGTGCTACTCCAACCCAAACCTGGACGCCCTGGTCGCCGGCGGCGACTCGAAGCCGGTCGGTCTCGCGATCAACTACTACCAGGCCGCCGGCCACGTGCTCATCAGCGACGTCGTCTACGCGGCGCAGGTTTACGGCGTGCAGCAGTACCTGGTGCATCCATATGTGGTTGGCGTCGGCGGGACGGCCCTCTACGACCTCTACTGGACGCAGGCGCGAATTCTCGCGCACTGATACCGGTTGTAGGACCCGAGGACAATTGATTAGATGAGCGCAGTCGGCACCCCAACGCGTAGGCTCGAGGGCCGCGAGAAAGTGGTGGGCGCGACCCGCTACACGGCGGATCTCGACGTCGCCGGGTTGCTGCACGTGCAGCTCGTGCTGAGCCACCTGGCGAGCGCACGCATCAGGTCGATCGAAACTTCCGCGGCGCGATCGGTCCCGGGCGTCGTCGACGTGGTCGTCGCGGGCGACCTTCCCGAGCAGGACGTCGCGGGCCCCGACCAGCCACTCGCCACGGATCGCGTTTTCTACGCCGGACAGCCCGTGGCCGCTGTGATCGCCACCAGCGAGGCCGCCGCGCACGATGGGGCAGCGGCGGTGGAGGTCGACTTCGAAGAGATCGAGGCCGTCGCGGACGCCGTTGCCGCCATGCGCGAGATCTCGCCCGTCGTGCTCGATGTTCAGGAAGAAGCCGACGAGGGCGACGCCTCGATGCATGGCGCGGCCGCCGGAAACGAGTCCGAGCCCGTGGAGCGGCCGCGCAACGTGAGCGCCGTCGCATCGGCCAAGCGAGGAGACGCCGCGGCCGCGATGGCGGCGTCGGACGTGACTGTGAAGGCGACCTATACGGTGGCTGCCGTGCATCACGCCGCGATGGAGCCGCACGTATCGACGGTGCGACCCGAGCCAGGCGGTGGGCTGACGGTGTGGGCTCCGACGCAGGGTCCGTTCGCACTCCGCGACGAGCTGGCGACCAAGCTCGACATTCCCGCACAGAAGATTCGCGTCGTGCCCATGCCGGTGGGCGGTAGGCTGACGGTGTGGGCTCCGACGCAGGGTCCGTTCGCACTCCGCGACGAGCTGGCGACCAAGCTCGACATTCCCGCACAGAAGATTCGCGTCGTGCCCATGCCGGTGGGCGGAGGCTTCGGCGGCAAGGTCAGCCTGCTCGAAGGCCTGCTGGCCCTGCTCGCGATCCGTGCGAATCGCCCGCTCCGGCTGGTGCTGACACGGCGGCAGGTCTTCGCGCTCGCCAAAGGTGCGCCGGCGGCTCGTTTCGATCTCGAGGTCGGTGCGAAGAAGGATGGGAGCCTCACCGCGCTGCGCGCGAAGTTCAGCTACGACAACGGCGCGACCGCGGGCTGGCATGCCGGCATCTCGGGCTCTTTCCTCGCAGGCACGTATCGGTGGGCCGCGGTGGACATCACCGGCTACGAGGTTTCGACGAACAAGACGCCGGTGGACGCATACCGAGCGCCGGGTGCGCCGCAGACGTACTTCGCGCTCGAGTCGGCGATGGACGAGCTTGCGCAGAAATTGGACATGGACCCGATCTCGTTGCGACTGCTCAACGCTGCGCGCGAGGGCGATCAGGACGGGCAGGGCGCCACGTGGCCGCGGATCGCGTTCATCGAGTGCCTCGAGGAGGCTCGGCGCCATCCGCTGTACAACGCACCTGTTGGCGCGGGCGAGGCCGTCGGTATCGCTGCCGGCTCGTGGGGCGGTGCGCGCACTCCATCGGCCGCCGGGTGCCGCGTCGAGCCCGACGGGACGCTTTCGATCCTGATCGGGACGCCCGACATCAGCGGGGCGACGACCGGTCTGGCGATGATCGCCGCCGACGCATTTGGCTACCCGGTCGAGAAGGTACGCATCGAGACCGGCGAGACGGGGGTCGCGCCGTATGGGGCGGTGGCGGCGGGCAGCCAGACGACATACAGCCTGGGCGGCGCGGTGCAGGAGGCTGCGGTCGAAGCCCGGCGGCAGCTGCTCGAGATCGCCACCGAGCAGCTCGAAGCGGCGCCTGAGGATCTCGAGATCGTCGACGGCCGCGTGGCGGTGCGCGGCGTGCCGGACCGATTCGTGGAGATCACGCAGCTCGTCACCCTGAGCACCGAGTTCGGGGGCTCGTTCCGCCCGGTGCAGTCGAGCGGGCGGTCGGCGGTGCAGACCGGATCGCCCCAGTTCACGGTGCACATCGCGCGAGTCAAGGCCGATCCCGAGACCGGGGCTTTCGCGTTGACCGGGTACGCGGCGATCCAGGACGTCGGTAGGGCGATCAACCCGCCCGAGGTCGAGGGGCAGGTGCACGGTGGCGTGGCGCAGTCGGTCGGCCGCGCGTTGGGCGAGCAGCTCGTGTACGACGCCGAGGGGCAGCTGCGCACAGGCAGCCTGCTCGACTATGAGCTGCCGAGCGTCGACCAGCTGCCCGCGATCGACGTGCGCATGATCGAGGTGCCTTCGCCGGTGGGCCCGCTCGGCGCGAAGGGCGTCGGCGAGCCGCCGGCGATACCGGGCGCGGCGGCGCTGGCCAACGCGGTGTCGCGCGCGACCGGCGTGCGCGTGCGCGAGCTACCGATCGACAGATCCTTACTCGTCGCCCCCACCTGACCTCCCCACTAGGTGGGGAGGGATCTCTCGATGATTCCCCGTAGTGCTGGGTTTGGGCGCAGTGTCCCGAACTGGTGGCTGCCGCCCGTCAGGCGTGAGCCGCAGAACACTTCCGCCACGACCGGGTCGCCGTACCGAACCAACAGCGAGGCCTGCAGCGCCACCGCCATGCGCTCCACGATGTGTCTCGCCCGGGCCTCGACGTCGTTCGTGTTCGCGAGCTCCTTCTTGAGCTCGTCGATCGCGATGTCCAGCCGCCGGTCGGCGCCTCGAGCCGGCTCGACCTCGGCCATAAAGGCTTCCAGCGTCTCGGGCTCGCGGCTCATCGCACGCAGCACGTCGAGCGCGTTGACGTTGCCGGATCCTTCCCAGATGGAGTTCAGGGGCGCCTCGCGGTACAGCCGCGGCAGGATCGACTCCTCGACGTAGCCGTTGCCTCCGTGGCACTCCAGCGCCTCTGCCACCACTCCGATCGCGCGCTTGCAGCACCAGTACTTTGCGACCGCCGTGGCCAGCCGGCGAAATTGCGCGTCCTGCCCGTCCCCGTCGAACGCGCGGGCGAGCCGCATCATCAGCATCGTCGTCGCCTCGGACTCGACGGCGATGTCCGCAAGCACGTTCACCATCAGCGGCTGCTCGCTCAGCAGCCTGCCGAAGGCTGAGCGATGCGCTGTGTGATGCGTCGCCTGCGCGACGGCTTGCCGCATCAGGGACGCCGAGCCGATCACACAATCGAGGCGCGTGTGGTTGACCATGTCGATGATGGTCCGCACGCCTCTTCCCTCTTCGCCGACGATCACCGCAAGCGCGCCATCGAACTCGACCTCGCTCGACGCGTTCGAGCGATTGCCGAGCTTGTCCTTCAAGCGTTGGATGTGGAAGCCGTTGCGCGTTCCATCGGGCAGCACGCGCGCGAGCAAGAAGCACGACAGGCCGCCGGGCGCCTGTGCGAGCACTAGGAACGCGTCGCACATCGGCGCCGAGACGAACCATTTGTGGCCGGTGATCCTGTATTCGCCGTCCGTGCCCGCCGGTTCGGCGCGAGTCGTATTCGCGCGCACGTCGGATCCGCCCTGGCGCTCCGTCATCGCCATGCCGAAGAGCACGCCGCGCTTCGTCGATGGCACGCGCAGGCCTGGGTCGTACTCGAGCGACGTGATCAGCGGCTCCCACGTCTCGGCGAGGTGCGGGCTCTTGCGCAGAGCGGGCACCACCGCGTAAGTCATCGAGACCGGGCAGCCGTGGCCGCCCTCGACCTGCGACCAGACGTAGAACGCTGCAGCGCGCGCGACGTGGGCGCCGGCCCTCGGCATGCGCCACGGCAGGGCGTGAAGGCCGTGACGGATCGCGACCTGCATCAGCTGGTGCCACGCGGGATGGAATTCGACCTCGTCGATGCGGTTGCCGAAGCGGTCGTGCGTGCGCAACTGCGGAGGGTTGGCGTTGGCCTGAAAGCCCCAGCGGATCGCTTCCTCGGTTCCGGCCAGGTGTCCGAGGTCGGAAACCAGGTCCTGTGCCCACGACGCGCCCTCTCGCTCCATTGCCTCGCGCAGCGGACGGTCGGCCTCGAAAAGGTTGTAGTCGACGAGAGGTGGCGGCTGGTTCAGGTCCTCGTGGTTGATGCGGACTCGACCTCCTGCGCCAGCTCCGCCACCAGCCGCATCTGCTCGATGCGCTCGGCGGTGTCAACGGCCATGCCGGCCACCACCAGCGTGTCGACACCGGCGTCTCGAAACTCGCGGATCTTCTCTTTCGCCTTCGCGGGCGGCCCGACGATGCTCACCATGTCGATCATCTCGTCGGGCAGCGCCTCCATCGCCTCGACCCGGCGGCCCTCGAGGTACAAGTCCTGCACGGTGCGAGCCTCGCGCTCGAAGCCGTACGTCGAGATCAGCCGGTTGTAGAAGTTCTGCTCGCGCGACCCCATGCCGCCGACGTACAGCGCGAGCATCGGGCGCATGGCGTTGCGCGCCGACTCGATGTCGTCGGTGATCATCACGTTCACGGTCGGGCAGACCTGGAACCCCTCGAGGCTGCGGCCGGCTCGCCGCGCACCGTCCTCCAGCGGCTCGCGGAGCGCACCCGTGTGCTCAGGCGAGAAAAAGAGAGGCAGCCAGCCGTCAGCGATCTCGCCCGCGAGCGCCACGTTCTTGGGGCCCATCGCGGCCAGGTAGATCGGGATCCGCTGCTGGATGGGCCGGATGCTGAGCTTCAACGCCTTGCCCGGGCCATCGGGCAATGGCAGGTCGATCGTCTCGCCGTGGAACTCGACCTTCTGGTGTTCGAGGGCCAGGCGCACGACCGCCATGTACTCGCGCGTGCGCTGCAGCTGCTTGCCGAAACGCACGCCGTGGAAGCCTTCGGAGACCTGTGGCCCGGACGTGCCCAGGCCAAGGATCAGGCGCCCGTTGGAGAGGTTGTCGATCGTGGCCGCGGTCATCGCGGTCATGGCCGCGCTTCGCCCGGGGATCTGGAAGATGCCCGCGCCGAGCTTGATCCGCGAGGTGCCTGCGGCCAGCCAGGCCAGGGGCGTAGCCGCGTCGGAGCCGTAGGCCTCGGCGGTCCACAGCGAGTCGTAGCCGAGCCGCTCCGCGGCCTGGGCGATCTCGAGCCCGGCGGCGGCCGTCATCCCGAAGCCCCAGTAGCCGATCATGACCCCGAGCTTCAATTTCGGCAGCCCCGGGGTATCCTGACCATGTTCAGATGATGATGTTCCATCCGGCCTTCGCCCTGCTCTTCTTCGTCGGGCCGCTGGTCCTCGTCGGCTTGGTCGTGCTGGTCGTATGGGCGGCCACCCATTCCACGCCGCATCCCGCGTCGATGCCCCCGTACGGACCGCCGGCTGCCATGCAGTCGCGTGAGTCTCCTCTCGACATCCTGGCGCGTCGTTTCGCCGCGGGCGAGATCACGGCCGATGAGTACCAAAGGGCGCGCGATCTATTGAAGGGTGATAGCAAGAGCTAATCTCCCCTCTCCCGTATCACGGGAGAGGGCAGGGTGAGGGGCTGTTAAGAAGGATCGCAATTGCATTCGCACGGGTGAATGCTTGTGCGATGCCCCGAGCACTGCGCGTAACTCGCGCGCGCGAGCAACGTCAAAACCTGAGCGATACGGAGCGCCGTCTTTGGTACAACCTCCGCGATCGCCGATTTCTTGGTTACAAGTTCCGGCGCCAGGTTCCGGTTGGGCCGTTCATTGCGGACTTCGCGTGCAAGTCCGCGCGGCTGATCGTTGAGACCGACGGCGATAGCCACGGATTCGACCATCAACAAGAGCGCGATGTCAGGCGAACGTTGTGGCTGAACCAGAACGGCTGGCGGGTACTTCGATTCTGGAATAGTGAACTCGCGAGCGACATGAACAATGTGCTCGAGCGGATTCTCAACGCGCTGGAGCACCAACCCTCACCCTAACCCTCTCCCGCGGAGCGGGAGAGGGGACTAGGTTAGCGGCCGCTGATCAGTAGGTAGATCAGGAATACGTTCAGGCTGACGATCACCGTCACCACCGCGGTGGCGACGGCCGTCGTGATCGGACGGTTGACGAGCGACCCCATCAGCTTCCTGTCGCGGCAGAAGAGCAGCAGCGGGATCAGCGCAAACGGGATTCCGAATGACAGCAACACCTGGCTCAACACCAGGGCACGCGACGGGTCGACGCCGATGCCGATCACGACCAGCGCGGGCGCCATCGTGATCGCGCGGCGCAGGAACAGCGG
>Ga0207646_10002473_pt1 | contig 21826 bp, 20 predicted proteins | sample KBSK5502metaG_FD_184343 | JGI IMG/M metagenome (GOLD analysis project Ga0207646, IMG submission 184343) | Corn, switchgrass and miscanthus rhizosphere microbial communities from Kellogg Biological Station, Michigan, USA - KBS K5-50-2 metaG... | ecosystem: Host-associated > Plants > Roots >... | reverse complement strand
TCATCGGATAGTTCTTGAAGCGCAACCGCCCCGGCAGGGCCTCGTTGAAGATGATGCGCCCGACGGTCGTTTCAACCAGCTTGCCGTTGGCTCGCACGGTTGGAGGAGCAGGCGGCGCATCGTCATAAACGTTCACATCACCCAGACGGACCTTGATAAGCGCCTGCAAATCGATCACGCCATGCTCATAAGCCAGTAACGCCTCGGCGGTATCGGTGAAGACCCGTCCCTGTCCCTTCATCGCCGGCCGATCCTGCGTCAGGTAGAAGCAGCCGAGTACCATGTCCTGCGACACGCCCATGGACGGCTCGCCCGTGGCCGGGGAGAGCAGATTGCGCGTCGCCATCATGAGCTGGCGCGCCTCCTCCTGGGCTTGCTCGGAGAGCGGCACATGCACCGCCATCTGGTCGCCGTCGAAGTCAGCGTTGAAGGCCGAGCAGACCAGCGGGTGCAGTTGAATGGCGCTGCCTTCCACCAGCACCGCTTCGAAGGCCTGAATACCCAGGCGATGCAGCGTCGGCGCACGGTTCAACAGGACCGGGTGATCCTTGATGACCTCTTCGAGCACATCCCACACCTCCGGCTTCACCCGCTCTACAAAGCGTTTCGCGCTCTTGATATTGTACGCGATGTTCTGCTCGACCAGCCTGCGCATCACGAACGGCTTGAACAGTTCCAGAGCCATCTTCTTAGGAAGACCGCACTGGTGCAGCTTCAGTTCGGGGCCGACCACGATGACGGAGCGGCCAGAGTAGTCCACACGCTTACCGAGCAGATTCTGGCGGAAGCGGCCCTGCTTGCCCTTGAGCGTGTCCGACAGGCTCTTGAGTTTGTGGTTGCCTGTACCGGCCACGGCCTGGCCACGACGTCCGTTGTCGATCAAGGCGTCGCATGCTTCCTGCAACATGCGCTTCTCATTCCGAATAATGATCTCCGGCGCGCCTAGCTCCAACAGGCGCTTGAGCCGGTTATTCCGGTTAATCACACGCCGGTAGAGGTCGTTCAAGTCAGAGCTGGCAAAACGACCGCCATCCAGTTGGACCAGTGGGCGCAGGTCGGGTGGCAACACCGGCAACACCGGCAGAATCATCCATGCTGGCGAAGTCCCTGATCTGCGGAAAGCCTCCACCACCTTCAGGCGTTTTGTGGCTTTCTTGCGCCGTTGGCTCGCGGTCGAGCTGATCTGGCGGCGCAGGTCGGCGGCCAATGCATCCAGGTCCAGGCCGGCAAGCAATTCGCGCACCGCCTCTGCACCCATTCCGGCGCGGAAAACGCTGCCAAAGGCATCCGAGAGATCGCGGAAGCGGCTCTCCTGCAGCAGATCCATTTTCTTCAACCCCTCCAGGTCGCGCCGCAGTTGCTCCAAACGCTGGCACTCGCTGGCCTGGCCATCCAGGCCCTGCTCGAGATGGGCCAACTCTTCGTCGAGCCGCATCAATTCGCGCTGGCGAGCGTCCTCATCGATACCGGTCACGACGTAAAGGGCGAAGTAGAGGATGCTCTCCAGTTTGCGCGGGGAAAGGTCCAGCAGGAGGCTCATGCGACTGGGGATCCCCTTGAAGTACCAGATGTGGCTGACCGGCGATGCCAGCTCGATGTGGCCCATGCGTTCGCGGCGCACCCTTGAACGCGCCACCACAACGCCACACCTGTCACACACAATCCCCTTAAAGCGGACACCTTTATATTTACCGCAGGAGCACTCCCAGTCCTTCACCGGGCCGAAGATGCGCTCAGAAAACAGCCCGTCCTTCTCCGGTTTGAGCGTGCGGTAGTTGATCGTCTCCGGCTTCGTGACCTCACCGTGGCTCCAGCCACGCACCTGCTCCGGGCTGGCAAGACTAATATGAATAGCGTTAAAATCGTTTACTTCGAGCATTACTCCCCTCCTTCGAAACCGGATAAATTGATACCCAACGCTGGCATGGCCTCATTTGAGCTATCCTCGACGAACTGAATCTTCTGTTCATCCGAGTTTCGCGCCTCAACGTTGATGCCCAGGCTCTGCAACTCTTTCACTAACACCTTGAAGGACTCAGGCACCCCCGTCTCCATGATGTCCTCGCCCTTGACAATGGCCTCATACGTTTTCACACGACCCGCCACATCATCGGACTTCACCGTCAGCATCTCCTGCAGGGTATTCGATGCGCCGTAGGCCTCAAGTGCCCAGACCTCCATCTCGCCGAAGCGCTGCCCACCGAATTGGGCCTTACCACCCAGGGGCTGCTGGGTAATTAGACTGTAGGGGCCGGTTGAACGAGCATGCACTTTGTCTTCGACCAGGTGCGCCAGCTTGAGCATGTATGCGTAGCCAACTGTGATTGGCTGATCAAACGGCTCACCTGTGCGACCGTCGAACAGCTGAACCTTGCCTGTCTCAGGCAGACCAGCGCGGCCCAGGTATCTTTCGATATCCTCTTCCGTGGCGCCATCGAAGACTGGAGTAGCAATCTTCATCCCTAATGCTGACGCGGCCCAACCCAGGTGTGTTTCCATGATCTGCCCGATGTTCATGCGGTGTGGCACGCCAAGCGGGTTCAGGATGATGTCGACCGGCGTGCCGTCTGGGAGGTATGGCATGTCCTCGACCGGCAGCACACGGGAGATGACTCCTTTGTTGCCGTGCCGTCCGGCCATCTTGTCACCGGCACCGATCTTGCGTTTCTGGGCGATACTGACACGTATCCGCTGGTTGACCCCCGGCGGCAACTCATCACCAGCCTCGCGTGAGAACACCTTGACCTCGACAACCGTGCCGCGCTCGCCGTGCGGCAAGCGCAATGAGGTCTCCTGTACCTCACGTGCCTTCTCACCGAAGATGGCACGCAACAACTTTTCCTCGGCCGTCAGTTCTGTCTCTCCCTTGGGGGTGATCTTGCCCACCAGGATGTCTTGCGGCCCTACCTCGGCACCCACATAGATGATGCCGTGCTCATCGAGGTTGCGCAATCCTGCCTCGCCGACGTTGGGAATATCTCGCGTGATCTCTTCGGGTCCCAGTCTAGTGTCGCGGGCATCAATCTCGTACTTCTCGATATGAATAGATGTGAACAGGTCCTCGCGCGCAATACGCTCGCTGATGAGGATAGCGTCCTCGAAGTTGCCACCCTCCCAGCTCATGTAGGCCACCAGGATATTTTGACCAAGCGCGAGTTCACCGTTCTCGGTCGATGAGCCGTCAGCAATGACCTGCCCGGCGCTTACCCGGTCACCCTTGCGCACAAGCGGCCGCTGATTGATACAGGTGCCAGCGTTTGAGCGTATGAACTTGCGCAGGCGGTAGCTATGGACTTCACCCTGTCCGTCTATGATTGCGATCTGACGGGCGGAGGCACTGACAACCTCGCCGTCGACCTGGCTCACAAGCACCTGGCCGGAATCGATGGCCACCTGGCGCTCAATGCCTGTACCGCAGATGGGCGACTGCGGGCGCAGCAGTGGCACGGCCTGGCGTTGCATGTTCGCCCCCATCAACGCACGGTTCACATCATCATGCTCCAGGAAAGGGATGAGCGCCGTGGCCACGCTCACCATCTGGCGCGGCGACACGTCCATGTAGTCCATGCTATCCGCGCTTTCCATGACAAAGTCGCCCTGATAGCGGGCCAGGACACGCTCCTCTGCAAATTCGCTATTCTCCGCTAGCTTTGCGTTGGCCTGGGCGATGTAGAAGTTTTCCTCGTCGTCGGCGGTGCGGTACTCCACTTCGTCGGTGACAAAGGGCTTAATGCTCACCTCCGAGTCGCCCAACGCCCGGGATACACGTGCGAAGAGGGCCTCATCGACGCGCACGCGCGTGCGAGCGGGGATCAGCACCTGGCCGCCAGCGTCCTTCACATCCTCTTGTTCTCGCCCAGAGATGCCGCGGAACTCACGGCCGATCAGGCTCGTGTCATTTGCGTGCAGCCTTTTGCACACCTTGCGGTATGGCGTCTCGATGAATCCATAGGGATTGACCCGTCCATACGTGGCCAGGTTGCCGATCAAACCGATGTTTGGACCTTCCGGCGTCTCAATTGGGCAGATGCGACCGTAGTGCGAGTGATGCACGTCACGCACATCGAAACCCGCTCGCTCACGCGAGAGACCGCCGGGGCCAAGCGCCGAGAGACGGCGTTTATGGCCGATCTCCGCCAGGGCATTCGTCTGATCCATGAACTGGGAGAGCTGGCTGCCACCGAAAAACTCGTTTATTGCGGCTACGATCGGGCGAATAGTGATGAGCGCACCGGGGTTTGCCCGTCCAGGCTCCTGGATGCTCATACGCTCCTTAATGATGCGCTCCATACGCAGCAGGCCCACGCGCAACCGTGTCTGGATCAGCTCGCCTACACAGCGCACACGTCGATTGCCCAGGTGATCGATATCGTCTTCGCGTCCATGACCGTTGTTCAACTGAATCAGGCAGCGGATAATGCTCACCAGGTCATCCAGCGTCAGGGTGCGGTGATCCTGCGGAATCAACAGGTCCAGCTTCCTATTCAATTTGTAACGACCCACATCCCCTAGATCGTAGCGCCGGGCGTTGAAGAACAGGCTCTTGACGAGCGAGCGGGCGCTGTCGAGCGTGGCCGGATCACCCGGGCGCATCTTCTTATAGAGCTCTAGCAGCGCCTCTTCTTCTCGCTTGACCGGGTCACGGTCAAGCGTCGCCTGGATGTAGCGCGCATTGGGATCATCATCCACGTCATGGAACGCATCCAGGATGCCCTGGTCAGTGGTCAGATCATATGTCCCAGATGTATCCAACGACACCATTTGCCCGTACGCCCGATCTTTCGCCAGGCCGGCAAGAGCGCGCAACAGTGTTGTGACGGGCAGTTTACGCTTGCGGTCAATTTTGACCGTGAGCAGGTTCTTGTTACTGGTCTCAAATTCGAGCCAGGCGCCCCGGTCAGGAATAAGTTTGGCGGCGAAGAGCTTGCGGCCTGTGGTGGCGTCCTCATCGGCAGTGAAGTAGACGCCCGGTGAACGCACAAGCTGGCTCACTACAACGCGCTCGGTCCCGTTGATGATAAAGGTGCCCTGCTTGGTCATCAGGGGAAAATCACCCATGAAGATTTCCTTCTCGATGATCTCACCCGTTTCCTTGTTGGTCAGCCGCGCAGCGACGCGCAGAGGCGCAGCATAGGTAGCACCGCGATCACGGCACTCATCTTCGCTGTACTTCGGTTTGCCAAAGCGATCGGGGGGCACGATAAATTCCAGGCTTAACTTCTTACCAGTAAAGTCCTCGATGGGAGAGATTTCTGCAAAAAGTTCGCGCAAACCTTCTTTCTTAAACCATTCAAAAGAATCAAGTTGAATTTGGATCAAATCCGGCATAGGCCGTATGTCGGGGATATGTGCAAAAGAGACGCGCTCGGGGAGCGCAACGGCCTTTGTGCTTATTGCCATGTTCAGTGTTCTCCTCTCACTGTTTGCAGGGGAAACCGAGAGAGATACATCAGATCGTATCCCTCTTTACAGAGTCAGGGACGAAAAATAGATAGCGGCTGATTCTCTACGCTACCGGGGCCTGGGGCCATAGGCGTCAGCACTACTGTGAGATCGATTTATCGGAGGTCCCGCCACCCAGCCACTCAGCATCCTCGCTGATTGCAACAAAAGTGTTTGTCGTGTTATTGGGGAAGGTTGCGAGCAGAGTGGTAATGCTTCGTTGCATCTCGCAACCGTGAAGCATCACGGAAGGCATCTAAACACATCAATAAAGTATGTGCCCGTACCTCATTTGTGAAACAACAATGAACGCGAGGGAAAGAGGAGCAACTCCTCTGGTCACTCTCCTCTCTAACCTATATAACAACAGGAAGTTCATAATTATTCCAAAATTTTTAATATCATCTGACGTATTCTGTCAAGTGACATAAGCTGGCTCCCCTTATACTTTGAGCGAGCTATCTCGCGGGTATCGTTCATGGCGCGGCTCATAACACTTTCTTGACGCTTCCTCTTTATGCTACCATTAAAGAAGACGAGAGGCAGCCGATCGCAGAAGGAACGTTTCGCTCATCAAAAGCGCTGGGACAACCGCCATAAGTGTCATCGCCATCTCCAGAATGAGATACAATGAAGCGTGTTTCGGTAAGAAGTGCCGCCGACCAGAAACGGCTCAGATGAATCAGGAGGACGGATTTGAAATACGACGAATTTATTGGACAGGTTCAACATCGTGCCCGGCTCGGTTCACGTGCCGAGGCCGAGCATGCCACTCGTGCCACGCTCGAAACATTGGCTGAGCGTTTAGCTGGCGGTGAAGCGCATGACCTTGCATCACAGCTTCCACGGGAGCTTGCACACGCTCTCCAACTACCAGATGCAGGAATCGGTGCAAAATTGACACTGGATGAATTTTTCGAGCTGGTGAGTGAGCGAGAGGGTGTAGACCTGCCAGACGCAGCGTTCCACGCTCGCGTCGTAATCGGGGTCCTCACTGAAGCCGTCTCCATGGGTGAGATACAAGACGTTCGTGTCCAGCTCCCGGCTGCGTTCGCTCAGCTCTTCAACGTAGCAAATGAGGGCGATCTGCCCGAGATCACGAGCTAGAGGACCGAACACCGGGATTCGTGGAAAAGAAGACAGAGAAGGAGATCGAAGCAGTGAACGACCGGCCGTACCTGGCGGCTGACGACGCCGTCGTTTTTCCCACCCTCGCTGACTCCGAGCTTGCCGTTCTCGAGGCGCTCGGGACCCGGCGGCCGGTGACCGTCGGCGAGTATCTCTATCGAGAGGGGGACATCGCCTACGACTTCTACGTGATCCGCTCGGGAGCAGTCGAGATCGTGGCCCGTTCCGACGGCGAGGAGCAGATCATCGCCCGCCATAGACCTGGAGGATTCCTGGGCGAGCTGAACCTGCTGACCGGTCAGCGGGTGTATCTGTCGGCCCGCGTCGTCGAGCCTGGGGAGGTCCTCGTGGTGCCGAGGGCTGCGCTGCAACGCGTGATCGCGACGAACCCCGGCCTGAGCGACACGATCCTCGCCGCCTTTCTCGCCCGCAGGTCCGTGCTGCTGAGTGGCGCCAGAGCCGCCATCCGCGTCGTGGGTTCCCGGTTCTCGCCCGAGTCGCTCCGGGTCCGGGAGTTCCTGGCCCGCAACCGCATCCCCCATGAGTGGCTGGACCCCGACCGCGACGCGACCGTCGAACGCCTCCTGATCGAGTTCGCCGTCACCCCGGACGAGTTGCCGGTTGTGATCGCCTCTGGCTCGGTCTTGCGCCACCCGACGCCTGGAGTGCTGGCGCAGTACCTCGGTTTGACCATCGACAGCCTTCCCGAGCGCTGTTTCGACCTCGTCGTCGTCGGGGGCCAGGCAGCGGCCAGCTCGCGCATCGAGAACTACCTCGGCTTCCCAACCGGGATCTCCGGCGGCGATCTCACCCAGCGGGCCGTTGTGCAAGCAGAGAAGTTCGGCGCCCACCTCACCAGCCCGTGTGCGGCCGCCTCGCTGCGTGAGGCGGCAGGGCATCTCGTAGTCCGCCTTTTGGACGGAACCGAGATCGCCGGGCGCGCCGTGATCGTGGCCAGCGGGGCTCAATACCGGCGATTCGATGCCACCCGTCTCGCAGACTTCGAAGGCAACGGCGTGTACTACGCGGCCACCGAGATGGAAGCCCGCCTCTGTGCCGGATCGCCGGTCGTGGTTGTGGGCGGGGGCAACTCGGCCAGTCAGGCCGCATTGTTCCTCGCAGCATCCGGCAGCCACGTCACCATCGTCATCCGGGGCCACGACCTGGGCGCCAGCATGTCTCGCTACCTCGTCGACCGCATCGAGGCCGAGGCTCGCATCGATGTTCGAACCAACAGCAAAATCACTGGTCTGGACGGCGACCGGACCCTCACGTCGGTCCGTTTCACCACGGGGGGCTTGGATGCCGTGTTGCCGTGCCTCGCTCTGTTCTCCTTCATCGGCGCAGATCCGGCAACGGGTTGGCTGTCGGGATGCGCGATCCTCGATGAGGGCGGATTCATGCTCACCGACCGGTCCCTGGGCGAAGAGCACCTCACCGGGCGATGGGAAGCGCTGAACCGGCGACCGCTGCCCTTTGAGACCAGCTATCCCGGGTTGTTCGCCGCAGGCGATGTCCGGGCAGGCTCGACCAAGCGAGTCGCGGCAGCCGTCGGCGAAGGATCAGCCGCGGTGCGTTCCGTCCACGAGTACCTCGCGTTCGCTCACTGACGGCTTACGCACGCTTGCCGATCCTCAATTGCCATGTATGAGTTCAGTAACTCGTGAGTTGAGCAGTGTAGGCACTGCGCATCATGCCGCACACCGCTGTGGCCGCGGGCCAGCGTCAAGGCATGGATTCGTCCCTGGACGTTGTTGTTGAAAACGTCCGGGGCCGTTTGTGTGAGGAGGAATCCACTCATGACACAGGCACAGGAACAATCCGTGTTCACCGGGGACACCCCATTCGTCCCCATCGAAAAGATCGTATCGCTGTGCAAGCGGCGCGGCTTCGTCTACCCCAACTCCGAAATTTACGGCGGGGTCTCCGGCATCTACGACTTCGGGCCGCTGGGCGTCGAACTGCGCACCAACATCCGCCGCTTCTGGTGGTGGTCGATGGTGCAGACCAACGACAACGTGGTGGGCATCGAGGGCGCCATCATCACCCATCCGCGCGTGTGGGAGGCCAGTGGGCATGTCGAGAACTTCGTGGACCGCCTGGTAGACTGCAAGAACTGCAAGCGCCGTTTGCGCTACGATCACCTGCCAGAAGAGAACGTGCGGCAGAACAAATGCCCCGTCTGCGGCGGCGAACTGACCGAGCCGCGCAAGTTCAACCTGATGATGGAAACCTACATCGGCGTGCTCGAGGGCGAGCGCATGAAGACCTACCTGCGCGGCGAAGCCAGTCAGAACATCTACCTGGACTACGACAACGTGCTCAAAACCTCGCGCGTGCAGATCCCCTTCGGCATCTGCCAGATCGGGAAAGCCTTCCGCAACGAGGTCACGCCCGGCAACTTCCTCTTCCGGCAGCGCGAGTTCGAGCAGTGGGACTTGCAGTTCTTCGTCCATCCCTCAGAGATGCAGCAGTGGTTCGGCTACTGGAAGGAGCGGCGGTTCGCGTGGTATAAGAGCATCATCAACCATAAGGATCGCCTGCGCTTCCGCGCGCACGAGCCGGACGAACTGGCGCACTACGCGAAACAGGCCTTCGACATCGAGTACCAGAGCATCCTGGGTTGGCAGGAATGGGAAGGCATCCACTGGCGGCAGGACTGGGATCTCTCGCGTCATAGCCAGTTCAGCGGCCAGGATTTGAGCTATATCGACCCGGAGACCAAAGAGCGCTACATCCCCTGGATCGTGGAAACGTCGGGCGGGGTCGATCGCACCTTCCTCAACCTGCTCATCGACGCCTACGAGGAGGAGCCGCCAGCAGGCAAGGACAAGGAGGGCCGCACGGTGCTGCATCTCAACCCCATGCTCGCCCCGGTCAAAGTAGCCGTGCTGCCGCTGCAAAAGAATAAGGAAGAGCTGGTGACGACCGCGAAGGAGCTACATTACAAATTGCGCCGCCTGATGGTCTCGCAGTACGACGACGTGGCCAACATTGGCCGGCGCTATCGCCGTCAGGACGAGATCGGCACCCCCTTCTGCGTGACGATCGACTTCACCACGCTCGAAGACCAGACCGTGACGATACGCGACCGCGATAGCATGTCGCAGATCCGCCTGCACCTGAACGAGGTCCCTGCTTACCTGCTCGAGCGGGTCATGTGGGATTACAGCGTGTGATGTTTTTCGGGACGCCCGCATCTCTGCATTGGCTCCTGCTCCATGCCAATGCCAAACGTGCGCGGGGAGTGCAATGATCTCACCAGGTCGTACCTCCTGCTCAGTGTTGTCGATACTCACCAGACCCACCCCTGAAAGCACGAGTAGAATCTGTGGATATGGATGACGATGCATCGACTGCGGGCTCCCCGGCCAAAAAAACACGGCCCGCACCTCCAGGTCAGGGCTGCCCTCAGGTGAGGTTAACACCCGTTGCAAGGCTGGCTCCGTGAAGTAGGGTGCTAACGCCGGATCATTTACCGCTGCCGTGGGATCGATCGTTGTGTGATACATCGCGTGCCTTTCTTTCAGCCCACAGACGCGCTCAGCCGTGGGCACGCAGAGGTTTCGTCAGGCTGCCAGGGTCGTGGATGTCTCGACGCTGATAGGCGTTCTGGTTATGCCTGGGTCTGGTAGCGATTGACCAGCGCCTCAAAGGCGCCTTGGTCGCCTGCCTGAGCTTGCCCCACCAGCACGCCGTCTGGGGCTTCTTTCATTTGTAAGCTAAATGACTGCCATGTGCCCCGGCCGACCAATCCGATACTCGGTTTCAGTTTGTCGTTTTCCCTTCCCATCACCGTATCTCTCTCATTCAGAATGCTTGATAAGAGCACTCACCATCTGTTAGCCAATCCGTTAATCCAAAGGATGGAGTAGAGGGGAGCCTGGAGTCTCTCGCCATGCTCCAGACTCCCCGTAACCCGCGTGGATGCGCGTGGAGCGTATCCAACACGTATGAGTATACTGGGAGGATCGCGGGAAATCAATGTTCAGAGGTTGCCATGTGGGTTCTCATAACTTCTTACCGCGGGCAGCAGCACATCGAGCGTGTAGGTATCATCATGTCGTATCCCGTTGATGAAGAAGGTCGGGGTGCCGCTTACCCGGCTATGCCTCCCGCTTTCGGCATCCTCATTCACCCGCTGCACAAACACATGGTTCTGCAACTCCCACTTGAAGCGCTCAGTATCAAGTCCGAGGGCGGCAGCATAGTGCAGCAAGTGCTCATCGTCGAGCGCATCCTGGTGCTCGAACAGCATCTGGTGCATTTGCCAGAACTTGCCCTGGGCAGCGGCAGCTTCCGCTGCTTCCGCTGCATGCCAGGCATGCGGATGTAATGGCGCCACGGGAAAATGGCGAAAGACAAAGCACAGGTTTGGACCCAATTGCCGTTGGATTTCTTTCACGACAGGATAGGCAAGCCCGCAATAGGGACATTCGTAGTCACCGTACTCAACCAATGTCACCGCAGCGGTGAGCGACCCCTGTGTATGATCGCGTTCACTCACGGGTACTGTGAGATGCGGCATCTCGATGGCCTTCGGATACAGCGGCTCTGCATCATGAAGCTTTTGCTCAGCCCCCTCCGCTTCCTCACCATGTTCGACAATGTCGCCTTCTTTAAAGAGGATATCCTGTAAAGCGACGCGCCATCTGGGCTTCTGGCGCAGTAAGAATTCGAGATCCATGCCAAAGTGCTTGAATTCCTCCCCCTGGGCGTTGGCCATGATGGCTCTTGCCTGCGGGTTGGGCTCCACGGCTAAGCGCTGCTCATACCAGCCGATGGCCTCGGCCTCTTCGGTGAGCGAAGCAATCATGCGTGCGAAGGTGCGCGTTTCCGCTGGAAGTTCGTTCGCTGGTTCATGGCACTGATCAAATTCCATAGGTGATTCCTTTGTTCTTCCTGTCGCTCCTCCTGACGTGAGCTACAAGATCGAAGGGACAATAGGTAATGAGTTTTATACATTCATCAGACTACAGGGTGAATCTTCTCTCCAACAGACACGAGTATACTGGGAGTGACGAGCGAAATCACTGTCCATTAGTTGCCGTATCACTTCCCATCACTTCTCAAAATTTAGATCATGAGGATCACATGGACCGGATCGGGTGCTTGGGGTAAAATGGGAACTGATGGGAAGGGAGTTGTCACCATATAAACACTGACTACTTCAGCAGATCCTGCTATACTGTGGTGGAGAGAACAGGAGGACGCACTCATGGCAGCAGACAAAAAGAAACCATCAGGCAGGCCCAGGCGGCGTGAACGTAAGTCCATCCCGCGCGGGCAGGCCCACGTTCAGGCAACTTTCAACAATACTATCGTCACCTTGACCGACCCCAATGGGAATGTGATCGCCTGGAGCATGGCCTGCGACAGATCGAAGTCTTAGTCAAAGGCCCAGGTTCGGGCCGCGAAGCAGCGATCCGCTCACTGCAAGCCGCCGGCCTGACCATCACTTCGATCATTGATGTTACACCTCTCCCGCACAATGGTGTCCGACCTCCCAAGCGGCGTCGCGTCTAATTGTATGAGGAGCATCCCAACGATGCGCATTACGAACACCCTCACCGGTGAAAAAGAAGCATTTGTTCCGGCTTCCCTCCCCGTCCGTATGTACGTCTGTGGCCTGACCCCCAAGAACGAGCCGCATCTGGGTCACGCACGTCTCTTCGTCGCCAGTGATGTGATGCGGCGCTACCTGGAATACCGAGGATATTCGGTCAATTACGTCCAGAACTTCACGGATATTGATGATCGGATTATCCAGGCCGGCCTGCGTGAGGGAATCCCGGCCTCTGAAGCCGCCAAACGCTATACAGCGGACTACTTCCGTGATATGAACGCTCTGGCAGTCCGTCCGGCGGATGCCTATACCTATGTGACCCAGTTTATCCCCCAGATTATCGCCTTGGTGCAAAAGCTCATCGAGCAAGGGCACGCGTATGTGCTCGAGGGGGAAGGCGACCGCGACGTCTATTTCTCCACGGACTCCTTCCCCGGCTATGGGAAGCTTTCCAGACGAAACCGGGAGGCGATGGAGGCCGGAGGGCGTCTCGAAGCGGACGAGCGCAAGCGGAACCCGCGTGACTTTGCCCTCTGGAAAGCAGCCAAACCGGGGGAGCCGTGGTGGGAGAGCCCATGGGGTCATGGTCGTCCTGGTTGGCATATCGAGTGTTCGACGATGGCGATGGAAACGCTGGGGGAACAGATCGATATCCATGGCGGCGGTGCCGATCTGATCTTCCCGCACCACGAGAACGAGATCGCCCAGAGTGAGAGCCTCACCGGCAAACCCTTTGCGCGCTACTGGGTCCATACGGGTCTGTTGCACATGGGGGAGGAGAAAATGGCCCACTCCGGCATCTTCGTGACGGTCAAGTCAGCGTTGGAGGTGACGCCGGCCCCGGCCCTGCGCCTGTATCTGTTGTCGCAGTCCTACCGCACGCCCTTCACCTATCTTCCCGAGCAAGTCGGTGCGGCTGTCAAGCGCTGGCGTCGTTGGGTCGAAGCGCGGCAGGCGGCTGCCAGATTCGTGGGCGACACTCCTGCTCCCGAAAGGGAACCTGAAGAGTTCACCCACTACCGCGAGGAGTTTATTGCTGCCATGGACGATGACTTCAACACCTCCGGCGGCATGGCAGTCGTCGATGCGCTCGTGCGGCGCCTCAACGACATCAGCGGCAAACCAGTGCCAGGGCAAGAGCGAGAGCAGCGCGAACTGGCACGTGCCGGGCTGGCTGTGCTCGATGAGTTGACTGGCATTCTTGGCATCGCTCTCGATCCGGCTCTGGATAGGCACCGCAGCATTGATGACGCCACCCGCGCAGAGATCGAGACCCTTGTGGATGCCCGTACAAAGGCCCGTCAAGCCAGAAACTGGCAGGAAGCCGACCGCATCCGCCAAGAATTGGTTGAGAGATTCGGCGTGATCGTCAAGGATGGACCAACAGGATCGACGTGGGAACTCAAGTAGGGCTTGACAGATAGAATCTCGTCAGGATGGCAGGGAATGATCTGAAAGTTCGCATGCCCCTTCGCTGTCCGGTGAGAAAGAAATGAGGTGGTATGCGATGCAGCTCTTCAACAGCTTAAGCCAGCAAATCGAGACCTTCGTTGCGCGTAATGACGAAGTCAAACTCTACGTGTGCGGGATAACGCCCTATGATACGGCCCATCTTGGGCATGCCTTCGTCTTTACGACATTTGACATCCTGGTCCGCTATCTGCGTTCGCAGGGGCTGCGCGTGGTGTACGTGGAAAATGTCACCGATATCGATGATCCCTTGTTTGAAAGGGCGCGGGAGTTGGGAAACATCTCCTGCGATCAACTCGCGCAGCAAGAGACGGAGAGCTTTCTGCGCGCAATGCACGCCATAAACGTCGTCATGCCCGATCACTTTGTCCGTGCATCTGAGCAATTGTCGACCATGTTCTCGCTCATTGAGAGGCTGTTGCGAAGCGGCAATGCCTATCTCAATGATGGATGGATTTATTTCGGCGTGCGCAGTGATGCGCAGTTTGCGCGACTGGCGTTTGCCAGCGGGCTGATAGGCTACAACCAGCTCCTGGAAAGCGCGAACCTGAACGGGAACGATCCCCATGACCCACGAAAGCGCGATCCGCTGGATTTTCTCCTCTGGAGGGGCGCTGTTGCTGGTGAGCCAGCCTGGCCGAGCCCGTGGGGGCCAGGACGGCCAGGTTGGCACATTGAATGTTCGGCCACCGCGACGCGTTTCCTGGGGCCGCAAATCGATATCCATGGCGGGGGAGCAGATTTGATTTTTCCGCATCACAGCTGCGAAATCGCGCAAACAGAGTCTGCGACCGGGGTCCGCCCGTGTGTGCGGTACTGGATGCATGTCGGGTTAGTCAAGCTGGGCGGGACGAAGATGAGCAAGTCCCTCGGGAACCTGATCGTCGTCCACAAGCTGCTTAAGACCTATTCTGCTGATGCGATACGGCTGCTCTTAGCCGGACATCACTACCGGCAAGGCTGGGAATTCGCTATTATCGATATGGAACATGCCCAGCGATTGGCAGACCAGCTCGCAGAAGCAGCGCGAGGGGAGGTGAGCCTCGGGACGCCATCAGTCGACTCCCTCACGGAATGGACGAAACAAGCCTTTTTCAATGCGCTGGAAAACGATCTGGATACTCCCAGGGCAGTCCGGGTGCTAGGGAATCTGGCGCAGGCCTGCCTCTCTGGTCTCGTGCCAGACAATGAAATGCCAGTTGCTCGCCAGCACATTCGTTCGATGGCAGAGTTCCTTGGTTTGCACCTGGACAAAGCTCCTGAAGAGCCGGGCCCAACTCGCTAATGTCGAGTGCTTCGACAACCGATTTCGACGGCACTCCTCACCCGGTTCTGTCAGTCTGGTTGTCTATGAGCAATTGATGGGTAAGTCCGAATGTTTCGGGCCTGCACACAAACGGGTGAATCTCAATTGCTTTCGAGGGCCAGAGTGGGATAGACTGAATGGAGAAGGTCACTCGGTCAGCCGGTGGTTGACTGAGTGCAGAGAGCCATAGCATGTCCGTTGAACGCGGCACATGTCAGCACGAGAAAGAGAAGGAAGAGCCAATGGCCATCATCTCACCGGAAGACCGGCAAACGCTGCAAACGCTCTTCGCGCAAGAGCTACAGGACGATGTGAATATCACCTACTTCACCCAGCGCGAGTCGGTGCTCATCGTCCCGGGCCAGGAGAGCTCCTCCTGCAAGGAGACGCGCGAACTGCTGGAGGAATTGACCGAGACTTCGGACAAGTTGCACCTGACCGTCAAAGATTTCGTGCGCGATGAGCAGGAGGCAGAGGGCCTGGGCATCACTCGCATTCCTGCCTTCGTCTTGCAAGGCCATGCCAGGGGCGCGGTGCGCTACTTCGGCATCCCGGCGGGCTACGAGTTCTCCACGCTGGTCGAAGACCTCATCGATGTCTCCAAGGGGACGACTAGGCTGAGCGAGAAAACCCGCCAAACGCTTACGACAGTCGATCAGGACCTGCACATCCAGGTCTTCGTCACCCCGACCTGACCCTACTGCCCCCGTGCGGCCAGGTTGGCCCACCAGCTTGCCATCGAAAACGAGCACATCACCGCCGATGTGCTCGAAGTCTCCGAGTTTATTGATATGGCCCAGCGCTACCGGGTGCAGGGCGTCCCCAAGACGGTGGTGAACGACCGCATCGAGATTATGGGCGCGCTGCCCGAGCCCCGCTTTCTGCAAGAGGTGCTCAAAGCGATTGAGCCGCAGCAAAAACAGCCTTAATAAGAGCATGTTCTGCGAGGGAAGCCCAGGATTGTTGCCCTCAGAAAAGAGATGCAGAAGAAGGCTCATATCCTGGCCTCCCTCCTTCTGCACCTCCCCTTATTCCACTGGCCGCTCCAGCCACTCTTGTATCGCTCTGGCGTGCAGGGGGTAATGGCTGTAGGCATCGAGCCGCAGGCGATGGCGGAAGGGCGTCTCCCGCGTGAAGTGCTCTTCGGGCACGCTGTGCAGGTAGTCGAGGAGCCAAGGGTGCGTTTCCTCCAGTTGCCTCAGGACTTCGGGGAGCGCCATGTCCCGTTTCTGTTCCGCCATCTGTGCATTGAAGGCATCGATGCCGCCGGACTAGATATAGGTGAGGATCAGCGGCAAATACTTCAGGGCCTCCTCCCAGGTGGTCACGTGCGCCAGGGTATCTTTTACCGACCACTCGCCCATGACGCCAGACTCCGTGAGCTGTGCCTCGGACAAGCCGACGTAGGACTCCTTGAGCGCCGTCCAGGCCTGCTCCAGTTTCTGAAACAACTGTCGTTTCTTCATGATGCAGCTTGTGCCCCCTTCCGAGTGATGGTGGGTGGCGTGCGTGTTAGCATTCCACCGGTCGCTCTTGAACGGCTCGTTCTGTGACTGCTAGCGAGGGGTCGAATCGCCTCCCTCTGTCTTCCGCCAGGTATCAAAAGGAGTGACGGGTCCATGCCTTTTATGCTCGGTAGCGCTGTAACGCTGTTCGATCCATTGTGCTACTTCCTCGGGGACATCTTTCCCTTCGATATAGTCGTCTATCATTTTGTAGTTGACGCCAAGTTCAGCTTCATCAAGCTGGCCCGGATGCTTATCGAGAAGATCGGCGGTAGGCGGTTTGGTATAAATCCGCTCATCCGCTCCGAGATAGCGCAGTAGAGAGCGGCCCTGTCCTTTCGTGAGTCCGCTCAGCGGGGTCAGGTCCACGCCTCCATCGCCATACTTGGTGAAAAACCCGACGACCGCTTCGGCAGCATGATCAGTCCCTACCACCAGGGCGTGAAACTGATTGGCGAAACGATAATGCACCGTCATGCGTTCCTGCGCCTTCTGGTTGCCTTTGTTATAGTCGGTCATAGACAGGCCGGTGGCTTTTTCAAAGGAGGCAACCGCACTATCGACGGCAGGCTGAATATTGGTGGTGTAGGTTCTGTCGGGAGCAATAAAGTGCAAAGCGCGCTGCGCATCTTCTTCGTCCCGTTGGATCCCATAGGGGAGTCGAAGCGCAATAAACAGGTAATCCTGGCCTGTCTGTGAGCGCAGTTCCTCTACGGCAAGCTGGCAGAAACGCCCAGCCAGAGCTGAGTCCTGGCCGCCCGAAATGCTGAGCACGAAGCCGTTCCTGCCTGAAGAGAGCAAATAATCCTTTAAGAACTGCACGCGAAAGGTCACCTCTTGTGCCGGATCTATGCCCACTTTGGTATGTAACGCTTCCATAATTCGTCGTTGTTTCGCAGTGGTCATCAACACGGCTCCTTCTTAACAGGTCCTCTTCTGTGAACTTCTCCCAATTATACCTGTTGTCGGATACAAGTGGCTAGCACCCGAGAGCTGGTGGATCCTGCATATGCTGGTCCCACGGGATGCGCACCTCGCCCTCCCTGATCCTAGGGTAAGGTGGAAGCGCCATGAAAGCGTCAAGGACGGCGCCATGAACATCGTCAGTGGCCGTAGCTCCAAACGCCGACCAGCACCGCTGCGAGAACGCGTCGAGCAGGCAGAGTGCCGACCTCGGCCCCCATCCGATCAGCTCAGCTTTCCCTCGGTTTGGCCCAGAGGATGGGTGTGCCACGCTGTGCGAGCGCCGGGCTCGAAGGTGACACTGGCACTGACCACGCGTGCTGGATCGGGTGCCTCGAACAGGGGGTCAATGCGGACCGCACCGGTAAAATACTCGGTCGATCCTTTCCCGGAAGGTTGCGAGCCACTTCTTGTGATGTCCATGTGCTGTATTCCTCCACGTTGTATCGTTTTTGCTGACGCATGAGGCCTCACGCTTCCATCTCTTGCGGTTATCTGTGACACAAAAGCCGATGAGGGCTGGACAGTCCAACACCTCAGTGCAACGTTATCCTTGCTTGAAGAAAAGTCCAGCTTATCTGCAAATGGAGAGAAGCGTGTGCTCTGTCTGGTACTAATTATAGATGCGCCTTCGCACAGGGTGGTAGAATGATTGTCGAAAATGCTTGTCTGATTCTGTAAATCTTGCAGATGAATGAGAGAGTGAAAGAAGTGAAGAGGTTCCTATGGATAGGATAATGGATGTGATGCATCACCAGCAGGCCGAACGCGAGGCCCAGCGGCTGCAAGCCAACCGCGAGGAACTGGTGGAGCGGATCGCGCGGGCCGTGCGCGCAGATGGAACCGTCCAGCCGCTCCCGGGCTGTACCTGTCCCGCTGTTCCGTGCCTCTGGAGCCGCTTCACAGCGTGCTCGAGCCATCGGTGTGCGTGATTGCCCAGGGCAGCAAGGAGGTCCTGCTGGGCGACAGTCGCTACCGCTACGATTCCTCCCATTATCTGCTCGCCACGGTTGAGTTGCCCCGAGTTAGCCAGGTTCTCGAAGCCTCGTCGGAGCAGCCATATCTCGCTCTGCGCCTGGAACTCGCCCCCACCCTCGTGAGTTCGGTCCTGGTGGAGGCCGGGTACGCCTCGTCGAGAGATCATGCGGAGGTGAGGGCCATCGCTGTCAGCCCGTTGGATGGAAACCTGCTGGATGCCGTCGTGCGGCTTGTGAAGCTCCTGGATGCTCCTGCCGAAGCGCCGGTCCTCCAGCCGCTGATCACGCGGGAAATTATCTACCGGCTCCTGCTGGGAGAGCAGGGGGCGACTCCGTCACCTGGCTCTCCAGGGGGGTACACCCTCGACATCGCTCGAGCCGTCAAGCGACTCCGTCAAGATTTCGACCAGCCCCTGCGCATCGAGCAGATCACCCAAGAGCTAGGCATGAGCGTCTCGGGGTTGCACCACCACTTCAAGGCGGTCACGGCGCTGAGCCCCCTGCAATTCCAGAAGCGGCTGCGTCTGCAGGAGGCCCGCCGTCTGATGCTGGGCGAAGACCTCGACGCGGCAAGTGCGGCCTACCGCGTGGGGTACCGAGATGCCTCCCACTTCAATCGGGAGTACAAAAGCCTCTTCGGTGTCCCACCCATGCGCGATGTGCAACGCCTGCGGGAAGCGGCGCAGGATCAAGCATTCTGATGAGCAAGGCGAGAGCCGCTCTCCAGGCTGATGAGAGCTTGTTGTATGCATCTTCTCCCTGTCGTGCTGTCTCATTGTTCTCGTGTTTCAGAGAGTATTGTCTGGCAGCTCTGGAAAGACGATATCGAGATCACAGGGATGCCGCATGAAATGGTCATATTACATGCCGAAACCTCTGATGTAGAGCGGCTTACCCAGATACGTTCCGAGCGCCTGCTCATGATTGGGTATTGAGTCTTAAGTCGCTATTGACAGCTGCTAGGCTTATCGATCTGGAGCCGTTTCTCAGGTCATGTGAGAAGCAGAGGGTTTCAGATGGTAAGCGTACGTGTACCATCTCTCCAGAGTTCTCTAGAACGACTGATCTTTCGTCAGGATCGCGACTTCCAGGCCAAACTAACTTAAACGTACTCTACTTGATGGAAGGTAGACCTCCTGCCTCTCTTGAATTCGCACAAAAGTTCTGGTAAAGTTGTTCTAGAGCGCCCTGAGCGCGGGAAATCCTGCCTTCGAAATTACGTGACATCTTTTGCCAAAAGTGCCAAAAAATGCGCGTGACATCTTTTGTCAGGGACGCTCACATTTCGTTTGTATGGTATACACGAGCCAGTTAAGCCAGTTCGTAGCAAACGGGCGGCGATAGTGTGACACCCTGCCTTCCAAGCAGGCTGTCGCGGGTTCGAGCCCCGTCTCCCGCTCTCTCGTATAGACCGTCTCTGTGCAGGCCGATCACAAGCCGCCTGGGAGCAAACCAGGCAGCGATACGGCAAGCAAGGAGGCGGTCTTCTTATGTGCAAAAAGGCGTGCAGCGACACCCTGCCTCGATTTCGCGTGACCTCCTGCCTTCGCGAGTTGGGGACACCCTGCCCTTTGGTCTATGACCTCCTGCCTCCGAACAAGACGCGACCTCCTGCCTTCGGAAGTTCGCGACACCCTGCCCCGCACCGCCTCGCTGTCCGGTTGCCTCCCGGCTCACCAGAAGCCGAAAGGAGAACACTATCCATGACAACGCAAGCATCGAAGAACACCCCGAAACTAAAAACACCGTATCACGCGAAACGCCCCAATGCGATCTGTGAACGCTTTCTGGAGAGTGTTCGGCGAGCGTGTCTAGACCACGTACTCATCCTTCGTGAGAAGCGGCTGCATCGTGTGCTACGTGCCTAGGTCACGTATTTCAATCAGGCACGACCACATCAAGGCATCCGTCAGCAGGTTCCGCAAGGGGGAGTCACCTCCGTGCCGCCAGATCAGAGGGGTAATCGAATCATCTCGGTTCCAGAGGCAGGTGGGTTACACCACGAATACCCAAGAGTGGCCTGAGCGTTTCAAGAGATAAGACGTAATACCTGAAGAGATTGCGTTGCGCATCCCATCGTGTTTTTGAAGTGCCTGAAAGAAACTTCCACCCTCTCGTCTCTCCCTGAAGGAGAGGATGAACAGGGCATATTGCTGCATGATGGATGGAGACACACGAAATGCTCTTGCATCCCTTCATCAGTGAATGCCACAGCTCCGAGAAAAACGAGTAAATCAAGAGCAACATCATCGATTTTGAGAACGGATGTCCTAAGTAGGTAGAACCACGCTAACTGGTGGTCAAGTTCAGATAAGCCGCCCAAATGGGCTAGAAGGAGTCTTTGCTAAATGCACTATTATGCACTGTCTGCTATACTCAACCATCATATAACAGGAGAAGCGTAATGGGAGCAAGACCTCGCTCATGGTGGAAGAATATCAGTAAGACGCCGAAGATTGTACCAATTATTGGACTCATAGTGGTCGGTCTGATTGTGTCGTTTATCGGTGGTTACTTCTTTAACTGGACCTGGACTGGCTTTGGTCCATACACTCCTCCAACTAGCAATTTCCAGCGCGAAAAAACACTATATGATTGGCTTCAACTAGCTATTATTCCAGTAGCGCTTGCCATTGGTGGATACTTATTCAATTACACAACCAGCAGATTTGAGCGAGAGGCCACGCAGGCACGCGATAAAACCGAACGCGACATTGCTACAGACAATCAACGAGAAGCGGCGTTACAAGACTACATCGATAAAATGTCGGAGCTGCTGCTTGATAAAGACCATCCATTGCGCGAGTCTGCGCCAGAAGACGAGGTGCGAAAAATAGCACGTGTACGAACGCTGACCGTGCTCCCGCGCTTAGACAGAGAGCGTAAAAGGAGTGTACTCCAATTCCTGTATGAGTCCGGCCTTATTGAGAAGGACAAACAGATCATTGATCTGCGTGGAGCCGACCTGCGTGAAGCCGACCTGCGTGAAGCCCACCTGTATGGAGCTAGCTTGATTGGAGCTTACCTGATTGGAGCCAACCTGATTGGAGCTTACCTGTATGGAGCCAACCTGATTGGAGCCAACTTGCGTGAAGCCAACCTGACTGGAGCTGACCTGCATGAAGCCTACCTGATGGGAGCTGACCTGCGTGAAGCCTACCTGATGGGAGCCAATCTGAACGGAGCCAAAGGCACCACTACCGAACGACTGGAAAAAGCCAAATCACTCCAAGGCGCAACCATGCCTGACGGGTCTATACACCCGTAGTCATTCCTCTGAGGTATATGACCGCCTCACTACCTATACCTCAAAATCAAACTCGATGTACGAGAACTCCACCACTTAGTGTAGTTCTACCCCCAAGTAGCCAGCACAGGGAGGAGGAGGCCACCACATGGCGGCCTCCCCTCTGGCGATTAGTAGCTTTGTAAGAAGACGTCGGGCTGGTGCTCCGTCACCCCTGCCGAG
>Ga0207646_10002472_pt1 | contig 21831 bp, 25 predicted proteins | sample KBSK5502metaG_FD_184343 | JGI IMG/M metagenome (GOLD analysis project Ga0207646, IMG submission 184343) | Corn, switchgrass and miscanthus rhizosphere microbial communities from Kellogg Biological Station, Michigan, USA - KBS K5-50-2 metaG... | ecosystem: Host-associated > Plants > Roots >... | reverse complement strand
CGAAGGTCCACACGACGCGGGTGGGGCGGGGCATGTCGTAGGTCTCCTTGTTTGTTAGTAATTACTAAGTACTACGGAGAAAAAAGGGGCGCGGTTCCGGCGATCTCTACGAGGCGACCTCCTCGAACATCTCGAGGGTCCAGTCCTTCGCCTCCCCGGGCAGGCCGATGGCCGCGCCCAGGTTAAGGAGCATGCCCTCGGCGAAGAACTGGTGGATCTCGTCCTTCGAGGCGCCGGACGCTGCGCGGACCGACGCGTAGAGCCGGCCCCAACCCTCGCGGACGGCGGTCCGGACATCGGGGTCCGAGCAGGCCGCGTACGACTGAAGCTGCATGAGGAGGAGGGTCCGGTCGGCGAGGAGCTTCTTGTAGGTGAGGCCCATCGCCATCAGGGCCGAGTTGCAGACCTCGTCGCCGGGCGTCCAGCGGGCGGCGGCGTCCTCGAAGGCGAGGATGATCCGCGAGAAGCAGCTTCCGACGACCGCCAGGAACAGGTCCTTCTTCGTCCCGAAGAGCTGGAACACGTAGGGCTGCGAGACGCCGACCCGCCGGGCGATCGCCTCGGTCGATGCCCCGACGAGCCCCCCGGTGGCGAATTCCTCGGTCGCGGCGGCGACGATCGCGTCACGCCGCTCGTCGGCGGTCATACGGGTGCCGCGAGTGCGACCGAGGGAGCGGGATTGGAGGCCGGTAGAGGTTGTCACCGCGAGTAACTTAGCGAGTACTAAGTCATTTGTCAACTCACGGGGTGGCAGCACGGGCCGGTCGGCCGCCCAACGACTATCCTCGCTCGGTGATCGGATCAGCAGACGAAGTCATCAGACGTTCGTCATTCGATTGGTTGACGGACCAGCGGGCCGAACACGGCGAAGCGCTCTCCCGTTCGGTACTGGAGTCATTTCAATTGAATGGGCAACGGATTCCGCTTATGGGCCCCTCTGGAATCTGGAAGCCGGCCGCGTGCGAGCTCCCGATCTCGATCTCGACCGTCGCGAGCGGGCCGTACTCGGACGCATACGACAGCCAAACCGAAACTTTGCGTTACGCGTACCGGGGAACTGATCCGCAGCATCGAGACAATCGAGGTCTCCGCCGAGCAATGCTCGAGCGCGTGCCGCTCGTCTACTTCCACTCCGTAGATCGCGGCCAGTACGTCGCAGCCTATCCGGTGTTCGTCGTTGACGACGATCCGGCAGCGCTCTTCTTTTCCATGCAGGTCGACGACCTAGGCGCGGCTCTAGCCGCGCGCAAGTCGGACCATGCGATCGCGGAGGATGAAAGCGAACCTCGTCGCGCGTACGTCACGTCGACATTTCGAAGGAGGCTGCACCAGGTGGCCTTCCGCGAGCGGGTTATCCGCGCCTACCGCGAGAGCTGCGCTCTCTGCCGGCTCCATCATCCGTCCTTGCTCGATGCCGCTCACATCACGCCCGACAGTGATCCCGAAGGGGAGCCTCTTGTCAGCAACGGACTTGCATTGTGCAAGCTGCACCACGCTGCATTCGACAGCTTCTTCTTTGCCGTCAAGCCGGACTACACCATTGAGGTCCGCCCGTCGATCCTCGCCGAGTCTGATGGGCCGATGCTCGTGGTCGGTCTCCAGCAGATCCACGGTCAGACGATTCATCTTCCGACTCGGGCTGCGCATCTGCCGGATCCGGCCCGCCTCGCGCGTCGCTACGAGGACTACGCGCGCATCGTTTGAGGCCTCGCCGGAATGGCGGACGTGCGGGCTTGCGATATGGGCCGTGCTAGGCGCTGCAGCCTTCGTAGCAGCTCAAGCGAGCTGGTCGATCGCGTTGGCGGCAAGCGAGAACAGAGGATCCGGGATCGCGTCGTGCTGGCCCTAGCACGCCTCAGTGAAACTTGATGGCGCGCTCGTCGTTCGTCTCGACCGCCCGATCGGTATGCGCGCGCCGAGCGAACGCCTCTCGCAGCGTCAGAGGCTGAGCTCGTTGCCGGGAATCCAGCATGCTGGTATGCTGGGTCCATGAAGGTCACGATTGATCTGTCGGACGATCTCTATCGAGCAGTGAAGGTCGAGGCGGCGAGGTCGGACCGCAGCGTGCGGGCAGTCGTAGACGAGGCGCTCGAGGCCTGGCTGGCGGCCCGCGAGGATGACGAGGACCGGGCCTCCGCAAAGGCCGCACTTGTCGAATACCAGCGCGACGGCGGCGCGGCTGCTGAGGCCTTCTTCGCGTCGCTCGCGGCCGAGACGAAGGCGGCCTACGGCTCCGACGACGGGTGAGCCGGCGGCGCTACCGGGTCGACCTGGCGCCGGCTGCCCAGCGTCAGCTTCAGCGTCTACCGCCGGGTGACGCCGCGCGACTGCGCGGGCCGATCCTGGCTCTCGCGCTCGACCCTCGGCCGTCGAGCGCGACGAGGATCGTGGGCACCGAGCTCTGGCGCCTCCGCGTTGCGGATCTTCGCGTCGTGTACCAGATCGACGATGCGGCCCGGCTCGTGGTCGTCCTCAAAGTTGCACGCCGTTCCGAGAGCACCTACCGGCGCCTGGGCTGAGTGTCGGGCGCAGCCTTCGCGTGCCGTGCCAACCCGCGAGTTCGACCTCTGGACCGTACGCCGCCCTGCACGAGCGGTCTCGGCGTTGATCGAATGGCTAGGATGAGTGGCAGAAGGAGAGGAAGCCAGGATGACGCTCAACCCAGCGGCCGCGGCGCGGCAAGTCTTCAGCCTCCAAGGCGCCATCCTCTTCTCGCTCCTGCCGCTGGCCGCATTCGTCGGGTGCATGATGCTGATTGCCCGCGGTCCGGGCCGGCTCGCGACGGTTGCTTTGCCCGTCGCGATCGGGCTGTACCTGGTATACCCGCCGATCGTCGCCTGGATCTCCCGTCGGTCGCCCGCGCAGGCCCTGGTCGGCATTCTGGCCGCGCTGGCGATCGTTCCGACGATGGCACTGCTGTGGTATGGGCGGATCCCGTCTCCGCATTACGGCCGAGGAACGATCCTCGTCGGCGACGTCCCTGGAGCCTGGGAAATGACGACCGCCGTCCTGATCGTTGCCGCGACCTACGTCGCGATCGCGGTCTCGGACCGTGCGGCTCGACGACGGGGGTTCTTCGGGACGCTTGTGGTCGGCGTTGTCCTCACTGTCATCGTCGCTGGAATCCCCGCGTTCATCGGCACCGCGGTGGTCCTCACCTAGTGGCGGACTGATCCAATCACTCGTCTCGCACGCCCGGCCTCAGCCCGCCGCCTCGTCAAACAGCTCCTCGGCGGCACCGAACAGGAAGCCCTGGGCCTGGTCGGCCCCGAGCTCCAGCAGCGTCTCGGCCTGGCTCTCGCGCTCGACGCCCTCGGCGATGACCTCCAGCTCCAGCGCGGCGGCCACGTCGATGATCGCGCCCGCTACGGCGAGGGCCTGGTGATCGTGATCGACGTCGGCGACGAGTGACCGGTCGATCTTCAGGAAGTCGAGTGGCAGCCGGCGCAGATAGGCGAGGGACGAATAGCCGGTCCCGAAGTCGTCGAGGCCCACCCGGTAGCCGAGGCGCCGGAGCTCGGCGAGGACGCCGGCGGTGTAGTCCCACTCGTCGATGAGCAGGGTCTCGGTGATCTCGAACTGGACCGACTCCCGATCCGCTCGGGCGGTCACGAGTCCGTCGAGGATCCGGGGCAGGCCCGGCGTCGCGAGCTGGCGCGGCGAGAGGTTGACCGACACGCGGCCGCCGCCGACGAAGTGCGCCAGCCGTGCGGCCTCCCCGGTGACCCACTCACCGAGCGGTACGATCATCCCGGTCTCCTCGGCGACCGGGATGAACTCGGCCGGCTGGAGATCGCCCCGCGGGTGGTGCCAGCGGAGGAGCGCCTCGGCTCCGGTCGCGGTGCGGTCGGACAGGCGGACGATCGGCTGGAACGCCACCGACATCGCGCCGACGTCGATCGCCCGTCGCAGGTCGGCTTCGAGCTCCAGCCGGGCGATCACCTCGCGACGGTGCCCGTTCGAGAACGTCTCGACGCGGCCGCCGCTCCTCGCCTCGGCCCGGTGGAGCGCGAGGCCCGCGTCCCAGAGGAGCGACTCGACCGACGCGTTCTCGTCCCGAATCGCCAGCCCGACGCTCACCGAAGGGTTCAGCTCCTGCGAGCCGACGAACATCGGTCCGCGCACCCGCTCGACCACGCGCCAGGCCGTCGGGGTGGCGGCCTCCGCCAGCGCGCCCGGGAAGACCGCCGCGAAGGTACCGCCATCGAGCCGGCCGAGCAGGGCGGCGTCGGGCAGACCCGCGCGAATCCGCTGCCCGACGGCTTCGATCACGCGCTCGGCTCCGGTCCGCCCGAGCGAGTCCTCGGCAACGCTCAGGCGATCGATGCCGATCAGACCGACGGCGACGTCACCCTCGACGGACAGCAGTCGGGCGAGCTCGGCAACGATCTTCGCCCGGTTCGGCAGGCCGGTCAGGGGGTCGCGGAACGCCATCGCTGCCAGGGCCACGTTCGCGGCCTGACTGTCGGTGACGTCGTACATCGAGAGGAGGATGCCCCGCACATCGGGGTCGGCCAGGATGTTGTCGGCGGTGCAGTCCAGGACGCGCCACTCGAACGAGGGGTGGGCCCGGACACGGACGGTGACGGTCCGGCCGGTCGGTCGCCCCGCGGCGACGTTTCGGATCAGAGTCGTGAGGCGCGCCTGATCGGCTGGGTGGGTGAGCTCCGTGAACGCGCGACCCACGAGCAGGCCCCGCTCCTGGTGGAGGAGCGCAGCCGCCGCCCCATTCACGTATTGGATGGCGCCGGTCCTGGTCAGCAGGACGACGGGAGCGACGAGCTGGTCGGTGACAGCGATGAACCGGTCACTGGGACCGGTCGGACGCGGAAGACGTTTGCGCACGCCCAAAGGGTCGAGCGCGCCCGGCGATCAGGCCATAGGCAGAGCGTCCGTTCGGGTGGACGGAGCGTCTCTTGGCGTCAGTCGCGCGATCAAAGCCGCCTGGGAATGGACGCCGAACCGCTCGAAGATCGCCGAGAGGTGGTTTCGGACCGTCGACTGCGAGACGTACAGCTCGCTGGCGATCGTCGGCACGCGCTCGCCGGCCACGATGCGCCGGAGGACCTCCCACTGGCGCGGGGTCAGGCCCGCGGCCTCCGGGATCCGCGCGAGCGACAGGCCGGGCGTGGTCCCGGCATGCATGAGGATGCCGCTCGCCTCGAGCTCCGCCGCGATCCGCCAGAGGTGTCGTTCGAGCTCCGCCTCGCGAGCGGACGCCGGGGGGTCCATGTGCACGAGGACGACGAGCCAGCCGGACGCGCCGGCGCGGGCCGTGGTGATGGCGGTGGCGATCGCCTCGAGCTCCACGATCGCGCCCGAGCGGTCGCGGACGGGAGCCGCGTACGCAACCGACACGCCCTCGATCCGGGCGGCTCGCCAACCGGCCAGCGTCACGAGATTGTCGATGTTCGGCGACGGCACGAGCTCAGCCCCGACGAGGTCGTCGACGGAGTAGTCCTCGCCGAGGACCGGACACGACGCCACCGACCGCGCGACGCCGCGCGAGTCGGTCACGACGATCGCGACGGCCTTCTCGAAGACGTCGGCGCCCGTCGGCCAGGGACCGGGTGGCACGCGTGGATCGACATATCGGACGAAGGCGAAGGGCCGTCCGTCGAGATCGAGCCGGCGGACCCATGCGCACAAGCCGGTCTGCGGTGCGGCCTGCCCGATCGCGTGACGGTGCGCCCGGTAGAACTCGACGGCTCCGCTCCGCAACGCCTCGAGGGCCATGGCGGCGCCCCGACGGTCGCGCGGATCGATGACCTCCGAGACCGGCCGCCCGAGGATCCGTTCGACCGGCAACCCGAGGGCCTCGGAGCCGGCGTCCGAGATGGCCCGCACGGTCATGTCCGCGAGGTCCACGAGGCCGATCGCGAGGCGGACGCTCGACATGTCGGCGCGGAGCCGCTCCAGGCCACGATCCGCGTCCGCGCGTTCGATCGCCATCGGCGCTCCCTCCGGCCGCTCGCTCGGCCCCGGCCGAGCGCCGCCCGAGTGTACGCCGACGGTCCACCCCGATCGCGTCAGTTGAGGCTGTTCAGCACGGTCACGACCAGCTGGAAGAGCTCGTCGGGGCGGTTCGTCGCGTCGAGCGCGCCCTTGCTCTTGGCTTCGGCCCGCTGCTCTCCCGTCGCCGAGCCGGCGTAAATCACGACCGGCGTCTGGATCGCGCTCTTCCGGAGCCGTTCGATGAGCGTGTAGCCGGCCGTCCGGTCGCGCCCTCGCGCCATGTCCGAGATGACCACGTCGAATGCCTGCTCTTGGGCCCGCTTCAGCCCGTCGTCGGTCGAGCGGGCCAGGACGAACGTGGCGCCGATGGTCTCCAGCGCCCGGCGCTCGTAGACGTTGTGCTCGGGGTTGTCGTCGACCCAGAGGATGGTCGATCTGCTCGCGTTCTCGACGACCGTCGGGGTGATCGTCCTCGTGGCGATCGAGGCCGCCGCCGGCGCATCGGGCACGCGAATTTCGGGATGCCGCTGCTCGACGCTCTCGAACGCCTTTTCGAGTGCGCCCGCCGCCTCTGCCTGCTGGGCCTCGATCGAGAAGTCGACCCCGGCGATCTTCCCGGAGATCCGGTTGGTTCGATGGATGAACGCGTTGATCTCGATCCGGAACATCCGGAAGACGAGGAGGACGACGACCGGCAGGATCACCGCGCCGATCAACGCGCTGACCGCGTTCAGGAGCTTGACGACATCATCCATGGGGGTGCCAAGGTAGGACGCCATCGTCGGTCTGGCGTCTCGGCGGCGTCGATCAGCCCGACCAGGGATGGCCCCGATGCCCGCGCGAGGCACGACGAAGAGCCCGAGCGTTTTCCCGCGGGAGCTGGGTCGGACGTTGCGACGCAGTCATCAGGGGATCGCAACGGCTGACTTCCGCGAGACGTCGAAGAGACACGACGATGGTTTCCTACGACGCATGGAAACCGCCGTCGTTGCCGCTCTTGCTGCGTTCCTCCCGGCACTCCTTGCCCGCGCTGGCCAGCGAGCCGGCGAAGAAGTCGGCGCTGAACTTGGTTCAGGGGCGGGTCGGCTCGCTGTGAAGCTCTGGGATCGGATCCGAGGGGTCGTTCTCGGCGATCCGGTCGCAAAGGCCGCCGCTGAGAAGGTCGCCGAGCGACCGGATGATCCTCGCGCGACGGGCGCACTCGAGCTGCGCCTGGAGGATCTGACGAAGGCCGACGCGGCGCTGCGAGCCGACCTCGCAGCGATCCTCGAGGCGGCCGGCGACGTGACTGCTCGCGAAGGCGGGTATGCGGTCCGGCAGACCGCGTCGAACGGCGGCGTAAACGTCGGTCGTGACAATACCGGGACGATCCGAACCCGTCCCTGATCAGTCGGATTCGGGAAGGCAGCCCTCGTTCTTGGGCCGATCTAGGCGCGCTTCGGCTTCTTGCGGTCCGGATCGGCGCCTGGCAGGAAGTAGCCGAGGCTGCTCACGACGAAGCCCGCGAAGAAGAGGATGGCGCCGACCGTCGTCCACTGCGAGCGATCCGGCCGGGCGGCATCGGCCGCCTGACCGGCCTTGATGACACAGTCGACCTGCTTCTGGCCGAGCTCCGGGTATTTCGTGTAGCACGCGTTCTGCGCCTGTTGCGTGGCGGCCATGTCGCCTCCAGCGGCGATGATCGGATAGCCGAATACACCGAACCCGGCAATGGCTAGCAGCAACCCGAGAACGATCGCGACCTTCGCGGGGCCGCGGGCACGGGCCCAGCGAGAATACGGATCGTCGACCTTGATCTTGATCCGCTCGCGATGCGCGTCGATGTAGCCCATGTTGTCGCGACCGACGTTGACGCCGCCGCCCCGATCCAGACGCTGATCGACTTGGTAGGACGGTTCCGGTTCTCGGCCGTTCGCTGCCGGTGGGGCGCGCCGTGACGTGGTGACGACGAACGTCGTGCCGCCGATCTGCACCTGATCGCCGGCGAAGAGGTCCCACGCCTCCGGAATGCGCTTCTCATTGACATACGTCCCCTCGGTCGACCCGAGGTCCTGGACGTACAGCGAACCGTTCTGATCCCATCGGATCTCGGCATGGGTCCGCGACACGTGCGGATCCTCAGGCACCCGACCGGGCCCTTCGACCGAGCGCCCGAGGACGAGCCCGTCCTCCGGGATCCGGATCCGGCGTCCCGTGCTGGGGCCAGCGATGACGCGAAGCAGAACGTCGTCTGCGGAATCGAAACCGGCCATGCGATACCCCGTGCCGTGAAGACCGATGATTCCGCTCCGTCGTCTTGCGAACGTCTCAGCTGCGCTGGGCCGGTGGTGACCAGGAGTCGTTGTCGCGGCCAGGTCAGGCAGGCGGCTGCGGCCCTAGGATCTTTCTCAGATCGGGCGCGATCTGGGCCCCGAGGCCGTGCAGGTACGCCAGGTATATCGAGTGGGTCAGCAACACCGCATAGGCGAGCCCGATCGGGACGGCAATCACCAAACGATCGACCGGTTCGTTGTTCAAGACCTCGGCGACCGCCAGCAACACCCCGCCGAGGCCGGCAATGAGACCCGCTGCCGCGACGATTGCCGCCCACGCCAGCGCGGCATAGTTGGATGCGATCGAGGCGATGACCGAGCCCGCTAGAGCGATAGTCAGGAGCTCGATCGAGGCAGCGCGCGCGGCTGGGTCGTTGCTACTACCGCTAACCGTCACGGCCAGCCCAGCAAACACCAGTCCCGTGAATCCGAGTCCCATGTCGCGAGCCGCCCGAGCCTCGAGCTTGGCCGCCTTCGAGCCCTTCAACGCGCCATATGTCCAACCGCGTTTGGTGAATAAGAGGGCGAAACCGAGCACGATCCACGGTGCGACCAGGAGGAATTCAAGAAGGATCGTCGGACGCATGTTGCCGCCTACTCGTGCGGACAGCCACCGTAGCCGAGCGGTCGTGGTGGGTCGCACTCGGTGCAGATCATCCAGGCGAACTCTCCGAAGCCGATCGCATCTACCCCGGTGACTCCGGCCAGAAACGTGGCGAATTCGGGCTCGAGGGGCTGGAAGGACATCCTGTACGACACCCGGATCGGCCGGACCCCGACGATCCGCTGCTCCTGGTCGAAATAGAGGCGGAATCCGCGGTTCGATTGCGGCGGCGCGACCGTAATCGATTGCAGGGTTGGGAATCGCTCGCCGAGTGCCTCGATCAGCCGATCTGCGTCTTCCGGGTTCCCGATCATCGCGCACCCTTCTAGCGACGGCATTCACCCGGCGGTCGCGGCCGAAGTGGACGCTAGTCGAACGGCGTCTGGGCCACGTCTCGGACTCGTCCGAGCGAGGTTGCGTAGGCGGTTTCCGAGACGCCGCGGTGACGACCACTGAATAGCCTCAGTCGCGGGAGGTGAGGGATGGCGACCGTAATCAGTGAAAGCCCGAATGGGCACGAGGCCGCAGAGCCCGACCGTGCGGATGGCGTGAGTGATCCGCCGGCGCCACTCTCCTCAGGAAACTGGCCCGGTGTCATCGGGACGCAGCCGTTCGAGATCCTTACGTGGGCTGGCAACGAACTCGAGAGAGACGGAACTGGCATCGACGACGAAATCGTTGACCTCGTACGGCGCTACGCCCCCGCGTTGGTCCTGTTTCCAGAGGGCAGACCAGACGAAGAGACGCCATACCCGACAGGAATGTCCGACTACCACCCGAGGGCCGTCGGACTGTTTCTCGCCAATGCACGGGCTATTCCGAAGACCTATACCACCGTGCGCGGCGTGGTGTACTTCGTGGGCGCGCAGATCCTCGCAGCAGCCGGCTTCGGGATCGTCGCACTCGTCGGTGGGATCGGCATTGATTTGCCGTTTATCCTCGGGTACGTCGCGTTCTTGTTCGTGACCTCCATCGTGCTTGGCGCAGCCATTCTTCGGACCTCGCCGAAGGGTGAAGATGCGATCCGGGCAAAAGTGGCCGAAGACCTAAATTTCGCGCTCGAGTCCTATCGGCTCACGGCAGCACCTGGACGCTCCTTCGGATCGGTCGATCCTGCCGTAGCGTGGAAGGCCTACTGCAAAGCGGTCAAGGAGGACGACGAAGGAGCCAAAGAGTACCCGCGAACGGTCTACCTTCGGGTGCTGCGCGGATCAGGCGAATCCGGTCTGGCACTTCAGTTCTGGCTCTTCTACGCGTTCAACCACTGGTGGAACATCCACGAAGGTGATTGGGAGTTCGTCACTCTATTCTTTGGCGATCGCCAGGCCGAGGGACGCGAGTTGCGGGCTGCCGCGTATTCCAATCACCTGAACAGCCTCTGGCGAGCGCCCCACGACATCAACACCTTTGACAAGGACGACGAGTCTCATCCGATCGCCTATGTCGCGCGCGGGTCGCATGCCGTGTACTTCGAGCCAAAGCGCGGCGGATACGAACCAAATGTTGTTGTGAACGTCCCGGTCGGATTCGCCAAACTGTCACTACGTGCCGGGCGCGCCAATACGACGGGCATCAAGCGAGACTATGTGCCCCGCGTTTGGTTCAGAAAGGATCGTCAGGCTCCGGGGAGCCCACTTCCGTATCAGCTCATCGCGATGCCTGAACGGCTCGATTACGTCGATCCCTCGGATGACATCGAGACGTACAGGCGATTCTGGTGGATGCGCTATCGCGGCGAATGGAGCAAGGTCAATCCATTCCGCGGGCCAGCTCGACAAGTCGCCCGATGGGAGACGCCCTTCGCGTGGGTCAGCAGCGACGGCCAGGCCGACGCTCATTGGGAAGACCTCTTCCGACCTGGCAAGCCGAAGATGAGCCTGGTCGACCAGCCTGACAGCTGAGTTCTGACGGGTCGCCATGGGGGAACCTCCCCAGAAGGCGTTCGACACCTTTCCCGAGACCTACGAGCCGGTGGAACCCGCGTTGGATTCCTTTGAGTCGCCGCCCGCTCCGACGGTCTCGAGAACCGCGGGCCGTTCCGGCAGAGCCGTCCACATCGCCCACCATTTGGCGCGTTTCAGGGCGAGCTCATCCATGACCGCGACGGCTGGAGCGTCGTCCGGGATCGCCGCCTCGGCCGGCAGCGTGGTCCGGGCGGCGGGCTGTTCTTGAGCGACCTGGGCCGCCACCGTGTACGGGGCCTCGGTCATGGAACCATTCGGCGACACGATGTCGCTGCCTTCCGCGGTCGTCTCGAGCGTTGGAAACGGCGGGCGGCGCGAGGCGTACTGCGCGATCCCGACGGGGTCGGTCAGGCGGCGGAGGGTCGCGAAATAGGCGTCGAGGTCGGCGCGATGGGCTGCGAACGCCGCCTCAGCGGCCTCGATTTCCCGATCGATCCGCGAGCGATGTTCGGCGAGGCTGCTCTCGAGGTCCGCGTCGACCTCCGCCGTCCGCCGCTCACGCTCGAACTGGATCCGCAGTCGCTCGGACGCGGCCCACATGCCGATCGCCTTGCGATCATCGTCCGCGAACTCGTGGATGCGGCTCACTTCGGCTTCGCGGCGGGCGTGGATCGCGGCAATGTGGGCCGCCCGCCGGCGCTCGACGTCCTCGGCCACCCGCGTCCGCGCATCGGTCAGGGTCTCCTGCATCGCGTGGGCCATCGCGTGGAGGAAGGCGGCTCGCTCGTCGACCGGCGGCGCGCCGTTTTGCGCACCGGATCCGGTGATCACCGAGACCGGGGCACGCTCCGAATCGAAGGGCGACGGTTGCTCGGCCATGGCCAGACCTCGTGTCTCCGTTGACCGCGACGATCCCGGTTGTCGCGAACTGACGGGGGCGCGAATGGTACGGGCGGGTGTTGACAGAACGCAACCCCTGAAAATCAGGGTCGGTCAATCAAAACGGGCTCGACGGGCTCGATGAACATGATGTACGTTTCATACATCATGAAGCGCACGCAGATCTATCTCGACGTCGATCAAGACCGTCGCCTGGCTCGTCGGGCGACGGCAGTCGGGACGTCCAAATCCACCTTGATCCGCGAGGCGATCGAGTCGTACCTGTCGTCCGCCGACGACGATGCCGGCAGATTGAAGCGATTCCGGGCTGCCCTGGACGGGGTGAAGCAGGCGCCGGTCAAGCTCGAAAGCGGTCGCGACTACGTCGAGCGAATGCGGGCTGTCGACGAGGAGCGTCGGGAGGAACGTGAGCGGCCGAGGCGGTGAGCGTCCTCGGCGACACCTCCGTGATCATCGACCTCCTGCGAAATTTCGCGCCGGCCGTGGACTGGGCGCAGACGCTGCCGGAACCGCTCGTCTGCTCGGAGATCACGCGGGTAGAGGTCCTCCGTGGTGTCCGGTCTGACGCACGCCGTGCGACCGAACGGCTCCTCGCGGCGATCTCCTGGATCCCCGTCGACGAGGCGATTGCTCGCCGGGCGGGGGAGCTGGGTCGGACGTGGACACGCAGCCATCAGGGGATCGCGACGGCCGACCTCATCATTGCCGCCAGCACGCAGGAGCACGGCCATGAGCTCGCGACGCTGAACCTGAAGCATTTCCCGATGATCAGCGGATTGCGGGTGCCCTACGAGCCCTAGGCCATCGCGCCGATCCGAGCGTCGCGCGACCGGCTAGCCGAGACGTCGCGCGAACCGAGTCTTCGGAGCTCGACCCAGCCGATCGGCCCACGGGGTCCGGTACGGATTTCGTGTCGGACGGTTGAACCGTCGAGGTAGTCTGGATGGCGTGCCTGTCCCGGGCGAGATCGTTCTGGCCGTCGTCGTGGTCGGTGTCGCCGTCGTGCTAGCCCTGCGCATCCTGTGGGTGGTCCCCGGCTGGGTTCGCCGTGTCCGACGGCCGGAGACGCGCGCCATCCGCGTGGTCGGGGTCGGCGGAGGCGGCAACAACGCGGTCGATCGGATGGTCGGTGCCGGGATCCGCGCCGTCAGCTTCGTCGGCTTCAACACCGACGCGCAGGCCCTCCGTCGCTCGAAGGCCGGGTTGAAGATCCGGATCGGTGACGCGACCACGGGCGGCCTCGGATCCGGCGGCGATCCCGACGTCGGGCGACGGGCGGCCGAGGAGGACGCCGAATGGATCGGCCGGGCCGTAGCCGGCGCCGATCTCGTGTTCGTCACCGCCGGCCTCGGCGGCGGCACCGGATCAGGCGCGGCGCCGATCGTGGCCGCCAGCGCCCGCGACCAGGGCGCGCTCACGATCGCGGTCGTGACCAAGCCGTTCGCGTTCGAGGGGTCCCAGCGGAGCCGCATCGCCGACGTCGCGGCGTCGGAGCTGGCCGAGCACGTCGATGCCCTGATCGTCGTGCCGAACGATCGGGTTGCCGACGTTCTTGCCCCGGACGCCTCGGTGGTCGACGCGTTCGGGGTCGTCGACGACGTCCTGCTGCACGCGGTGCAGGGGATCATCGACGTGATCCAGGCGCCGGGGTTGATCAACCTCGATTTCGCCGATGTCCGGTCGGTCATGAAGGACGCCGGACCTGCGCTGATCGGCATCGGTCGCGGGAGCGGCGAGCACCGCGCGACCGACGCGGCTCGTCAGGCGATCGCGAGCCCGCTGCTCGAGGCGAGCTTCGAGGGCGCTCGCGGGATCCTCTTCAACGTGTCGGGACCGGCCGACCTCCGCCTGGGCGAGGTCCGCTTGGCGGCAGACGAGATCCGCGGCCACGCCGACCTGGACGCGAACATCATTTTCGGAGCGAGCTTCAGCGAGTCGCTCGGCGAGGACGTCCTCGTCACCTTGATCGCGACGGGACTCAACGGGCACGAGCACGCACCGGCGCGGGCGCCCGCGCCATTCGTCGATGTCGCCGCGCCGATCGCCGAGACAAAGACGCCGCTGAAACGCCCGGGACGCGCGCCCAGGGAGGCCGCTCCGGCGGATGCCGCTCCGCCGGCGGCCGAGGTCTCCGGGGAGGTCGTGCAGCCCGCGTCGACCGCCGACGACGATGACCTCGAGGTGCCGAGCTTCCTTCGCCGGCGAGGACAACGGACGGACCGCGACTAGACCTTCGCGTCGGCCTTCGCGACGACGTCGGTCCAGAAATCGACCGCTGCCCCTTCGTAGCGGAGACCCATCGGCAGCGTCTCGCCGCGCCAATGCTCGACCGTCCGCTGGCCCCGACGGGCCTCATCGGGGCGTCGTTCCTGGCGCTCGGCCTCGCGGTAGGCGGCAAGCTTCGCCTGGTGGACGGCGAGCTGCCCCTCGGCGAGGCGTAGCTTGGCCTCATTCGATGCCAGGTCCGCGAAGAAGAGCTGGAGAAGGCCCGGATCCCGGAGCTCTGTCGGCGCATTGGACGGTCGGTCGAGCCATGCGCTGAGCGCCTCCATGCCCGCGGGCGTGATCGCGAAGACCCGTCGACGGCGGCCCTCGGTCTCGCGCACCTCGGTGACCAGGCCCAGGGCGGCCAGGCGTGGCGGGTCGGTGTACAGGAGGGTGTGCCGGAACGACCAGAAGTTCCCGACCGTGGCCTGCACGTGCTGCTCGAGCTCGTACGGCGTCGAAGGCCCCTCGCGAGCGAGGAGCCCAAGGACCAAGTACGACGTCGGCGACAGGCGTTCGATTGACATGCTGCGAAATGTACCATACGATACGTACTATTCCGCGCTACCCACAACCGACCAGTTGCCGGGGAAATTCACACCCGGTGAGCTCCCGTCGAGGGACTCTGAACTGGACACGAAACGGCAGGGCGGATCGCTACAGGGGTGGTTCACCATGACCACGGAAACCCGGAACATGATCGATCGGATCCCGCTCGAGATCCTCAACAACAACAAGTTCGAGCTCGTCGACGAGCTCTATTCGACGAACTTCGTCGAGCACACGCCGCAGCCCGGCGTCGCGCCGACGCGCGAAGGCTCCAAGCAGACCCTGATCGCCCTGAAGAAGGCGTTTCCGGATCTCCGCTACACGATCGAGGACGTGATCGAGAGCGGCGACAAGATCGTGCATCGCCTCACGGCCAGCGGCACGATGAAGGCTGACTTCGCGGGTATGCCGGCGACCAACAAGCTCGCGACGTGGACCGAGATCCACATCGGGCGGGTCGTCAACGGGCGCGTGACCGAGCACTGGGGCCTCGTCGACCAGTTGGGCATGCTCGTCCAGCTCGGCGTGATCCAGAACCCCGTGCGGGTCCCCGTCGCGGTCTAGTCGACCCGACGACCCCACAACGAAGCCCCGGCGGCAACGCCGGGGCTTTCGTGTGTCCGATGTGGTCGGCAGGCTCGCCGAGTCGGGCCGGAGTTCGGCGAGGTCAGTCGACCCCGAGTGGTAGGGTTGCGGGATGGTCAGCCAGCATCGACGGTTCGAGCTCCTCGACGTCGTGCTCGCCGGCATCCCGATCGGGCGGTGCACGATCGACCAATGGACGGACGACCGCGGCGGCATCCAATGGGCGGCGCGGGTCCTGATGGATCGCGCCCACACCTCCACATCCGGGCAGCTGGTCGGGCGGACGCGCGAGGGTGGCTTCCTGTCCGGACCGGCGACGGTCGCGACGAGCCAGGACGGCCCGCGGGGCGCGCACATCGTGCTCGTCGAGCTTCACGGCACGGGCCCGCTCGTCCCGACGACCGATCCCGCGACTGATCCAGCGACCGCGACCAGCCCCTAGCCGGCGGCCTCGAGCTCGGTCCAGGTCCGGGTCGGCATCCGCGGCTCGTAGATGGCGTGGCGGCCCTTGCCCTCGGCCTTGACCGCGTACATCGCCGCATCGGCCTGGGTCAGGAGGTCTTCGGCGCTGGTGCTCGCCGCGGAGGCGAGGGCGATCCCAACCGAGCCGCCGACGGTGATCGAGTGCCCCCCGAGCAGAATCGGCCGACGCAGCTCACCCAGGATCCGCTCGGCCGAGGCGATCGCCTCGTCGTCGTCGCGGACATGCCCGAGGAGCACGGCGAACTCGTCGCCGCTCTGGCGCCCGACGACGTCGTCGGCGCGGACGGCGCTCACCAGCCGTTCGGCGACGCGGACGAGGATCTGGTCGCCGGCGGCATGGCCGTAGGAGTCGTTGACGCGCTTGAAGTCGTCGAGGTCCACGAAGAGCAGGGCGACCGTCCCGCCGCTGCGACCACGTCGCGCCAGCGCCCGCTCGAGGTGATCGCGGAGCAACACCCGGTTGGCGAGCCCAGTCAACGGGTCGTGCAGGGCGTCGTGAATGAGCTTCGACTCCAGCTGCTTCCGGTCGGTGATGTCGATGAGCAGGCCCTGGGACACCTGGTGGCCGCCCAGGGTGTCGTCGGGCATCGCGTAGGCCTCGTCGCGGACCCAGATCTCCGTCCCGTCCCGCCGGACCATCCGGTACTCGGCGCGCAGGGGTTCGCCATGACGCCAGTGCTCCTCGTAGGCCGCGATCGCGGCCGCTCGGTCGTCGGGATGGACGCGGCTCGGCCAGAGCTCCGGATCGTTGACGAACTCCTCGGGTCGGTAGCCGAGGATGCCGGTGATCTGGGGGCTCATGTACGCGAGGCGACCGCCGTCGGACACGTCCGAATCGGCCATGTCGATGTAGACGGCGGCGGGGACGTGCTCGACGAGCACCTGCAGGCGCGAGCCGGCCTCCTCGACCTGGCGGGCGGTCTGCTCGAGCGTCTCGGCCGCGCGACGCAGGCGACGGAGGAGGACGACCCCGGAGGCGACGACCTCGACGAAGGCGGTGAGTGCACCGCCGACGAGGATAACGGGCGCGATCTGGCCCGATCCGGCATCCGTCAGGCCGACGACGGCGAAGACCGCGAGAACGAGGGCGCCACCGAACAGCCCGGCGACTGCGAGGCCGTCGGGCACGTCGAAGCGACGCGCGACCCGATCCACGAAGCGAGGCTACGCCCTCCATTCGGCGGCGACCACCACCGAATCGGGCTAGTTACGAAGAGTTGTTTCCGGTGCTCGTGGACGACGGCGTCGCCACGTCAGCGCAGACCGGGCATGGACCGCCCGCTCCGACCCGGAATGGCCGATCGCCGCTCGCTGTTCGTCGCGGCGTCGCGCGTGGTTGCCGCGGCGGTCGTCGACGACAGGAACTGCGGTGGAACGCGGACGTGTGTGGCCTGCTCGAAGGAGTACGCGAGGCCGATGAGATTCGGCTCGTCCCAGCGGCTGCCGATGAAGGTCACGCCGAGCGGCAGCGGACCCAGGAACGCGGCCGGGACCGTGATATCGGCGTAGCCCGAGACCGCGGCCGGGCCGGACGACCCGATGAACTGCGAGAAGTCACCGCTCAGGTCGCCCTTGACCGGGTCGGTCACCCAGGCCGGGCTGTTCGTCGGTCCGACGATCGCGTCGAGGTGGTTCGCCGCCAGGGCGCCGTCGACCCCGGCCTGCGCGGCCGGTGTCGCCTGGGCTCGCAGCGCGGCACAGTCGGCATCCCGGCCGCCGGTCGCGTCCGCAGCACGCCAGAGGTCGGAGTCCCACGGCCCTTCGAGGGCCGGATGCGTGTCGTTGAAGGCAATCAGCTCGGTGAGCGTCTTCGGGTAGCTCGGCCCGGTGTGGGCTTGCAGGTACGACGCGATGTCGCTCTTGAACTCGCACAGGAGCGCGGGGAACTCCGTGGTGTTCGCCGCGCCGAGATCGATGTCGGCGGGGTCGATCACGGTCGCCCCCTGGGCCCGCAGGTCGGCGGCGACCTGGTCCATGAACGTGTTGACCATCGCGTCGACCGCCGTGTTCGTCGGATCGTGGGTGCCGTTGCGCCAGATCCCGATCCGGGCGCCGTCGAGGGCGTGCGGGTCGAGGAACTGCGTGTAATCCGTGAATGCGTGACCGGTTTGGGCGGCGGTCGCGGCGTCGTTCGGGTCGACACCGGTCATCGCCCCGAGCAGCGCGGCGGCATCCGTCACGTTGCGGGCGATCGGGCCGGCCGTGTCCTGGTCGGCGGAGATCGGGACGATCCCCGATCGGCTGAGCAGCCCGAGCGTCGGCTTGATCCCGACGTCGCCGTTTGCACCGGAGGGGCAGACGACCGAGCCGTCGGTCTCCGTCCCGACCGCGGCGACGGCGAGGTCAGCCGCGGCGGCCACGCCGGAGCCGGAGCTGGAGCCGCACGGGTTGCGGTCGAGGACGTACGGCATGTTCGTCTGGCCGCCGATGCCGCTCCAACCGCTCGACGAGACGAACGAGCGGAAGTTCGCCCATTCGCTGAGGTTCGCCTTGCCGATCACCAGCGCGCCGGCGGCGCGGAGCCCCTGGACGATGAACGCGTCGGGTGGCGTCGAGCCTGCCAGCGCCCACGAGCCGGCCGTGGTCGGCATGCCGGTCGTGTCGATGTTGTCCTTGACGATGATCGGGAGCCCGAGGAGCGGTCGATGATCGCCGCTGCGGCGGGCGGCATCGGCGCGGCGCGCGTCGGCGAGCGCGGTCTTGCTCACCGTGATCACGGCGTGGAGCTCCGGGTTGAGCTTGGCGATCCGATGGAGGTAGAACTGGACGAGCTGGACCGAGGTCAGCCGGTGCGCGTCCATGAGCGCCTCGAGGCGCGGGATCGTCGTCGAGTCGACGTTGATGCCGGCGACGCGGGTCGCGGTCGGCTGCGCCGCAGATGCGACCGGCGCGGAGGAACCCGCGACCCCGAGCAGGAGAGCCAGCAGGGTCGAGAGGACGAGGGAACGGCGAACCGGGGTGCGCATCGCGAGGCCTCCACGGGATCGGGTGGACGGGGCGCGGACGGGTGTCTGGGGGTTCATGTCCATCAAACCCCGCGTGTCAAGAACGCCGCACGTGGCGTCGCGCGATCGCAATGCACCTGTAATGCCGGCCCGACGCTCGACCTCGAGTGCGCCAGGAAGAAAGGACTCCAGTCAGCGTCCTAGCGGACGGCGCCTGCCAGGGGTGGCGCGTTCCGGTAGCCGTCCGGGATGGGCGTGCCGGTGGTGCTCGACTCGACCTCGACGATGTCGGATCGCATTGGCGCCAGAGCGCCCAGCAGCTCGTTCTTCTCGGCCTCGGGAACACTGAATCGATCCAGCGTCGCGACGAGGTCGGCCACCAGCGCGTCGAACTCGCCGGCCGTGACCTTCATGCCCTCGTGGGTCGTGTGCATGTCACGTCCGGTGTACGTGCACGGCCCGCCGGCCGCCTCGCAGACCTGGTCGATCAGGCTCGCCTTCAGGCGTGGAATGTCCGTCCGGGCGAACTTGCCATTGATCCGCGGATCTGCCGCACACCGTGCGACGAAGTCGTCGATCACCGCGGTGATCGCGGTCTTGCCGCCAAGGCGCTCGTAAAGCGATGAGCCCATGGCCGTGCCTCCTCCTGCGTGTCGCCATCGGCCGAGATCCGGCCTGGAACCGGCGACGGAGCGCCATCGCTCATGGTAATTCGGGGTACAAGGGCTCTTTTTGGCGACGCCCAGTGCCCGGCCCAAGCCGGATCGATTGCCTCCGGCGCGTCAGCGGCGGCTGGCCACGGGCGACGCCGCGTTCGTGTCGAAGCCGTGCAGGATGAGCCGGTGCCGGACGCCGACCGAGTCGGCCACGACGATCGGCTCGCCGTCGGCCACGATCCGACGACCCGTCCGGTCCCGCACCTGGAAGCGGCCGTCGCGGAACCGGCGGATCCGCAGGTCCGCGTGCGACCCTTTCTCGGCCACGATGCCGGTGGCCTTGCGCGTCGCAGGGTCGATGACGAACGCGATCCCCAGGTTCGACCCATGGCCGATGTTGGCCGTGTGGATCACGTCGGCCACGGCGACCACGTAGCCGGTCGTTCGACCGCGATAGAGCGCGATCAGGGTGGCGAGCAGCCCGCCGAACAACAGGACGCCGAGGACGCCGAGGCCGGGCAGCAGGAGCCGATTGCATTCGAGGGCCGAGCCGCATGGCCGCATCGGGTCGGACAGGGGCGAGGCATCGCTCGTGCCGATCGCGTTCTTCGCGTACGCCCGGCAGACGTAGTCGACTCCGTTCGTGAGGCCGTCGATCTGGGCCGTCGTGCTGTCCGCCGCGGCGTCCAGCCGATCCGTCCACGTCCCGCCGCCGTCGCTCGAGCATTCGAACTGGTAGCCGGTCACGCCCGCGCCCGCCACGGGTGCGATGCTGATCTGGACGGCGCGGCTCAAGGCCGCGAGCGTTGGTTTGCCGGGCGCCGCCGGACGCCCGACGGGCGTCGCCGAGGCGACGGCGGCGGTCCAGGCGCCGGGTCCGCCAGCGCCCACGGCGGCAACCTCGCATTGGTATTCGAGGCCGTTGGTCAGGCCCTCGACGGTCGCGGTTGTCGCGGTCGACACGCCCTCGGTCGACTCGATCCACGGGCCGTCGCCGGTGTGGCAACGCGCCTGGTAGTCGAGGACCGGGACCGGGCTCGCCCCGACCGGCCCGGCGGCGGCCGGCGACCAGGCGAGATCGATCCGGCCGTCTCCGGCGCTGAGCCGGATGCCCTGGACGGGCGCCGGGGCCGGTGGCAGCGTCGGGATCGGCGTCGGCGCGACCGTGAACGTGCACGTGGCGTCCTGGAGCGCGACCGCCACGGCGTTGCCTGCCTGGTCGGCGGTCTCGAAGACGACCTGCGGCCAGTCGAACGTCGCGCCGGTCACGCACGCGGGCATGCCCCGGATCACCCGCAGCCCCTCGAGCCCGGCCGCGAGGGCGTCACGCTCCTTCGGGTCGAGACCCATCCCGACCGGCAGCAACGCGAATGCGGTCCGACTGCCGAAGAGGCGGTCGCGTGCGGGCAGGACCTGGCTCACCGGAACGCCGGCGACGTCGTGCTTGCCGTCGGTGAACAGGATCACCGCCGGCCGGATTGCGTCCGCCGGCAGGTGTCGGGCGGCCTGCGTCATGGCGGCGACGTAGTTGGTGTCGATGCCGATCGCCTTCGTCAGGGCCGGCCCGATGCCAACGCGATAGGCGGCGGCGACGGACCGCAGGCAGCCGGCGAAGCGAGTGACGGTCGCCGGGCTGCCGAGGAGATGCAGGTCGGCGCAGCCCGGGTAGTCGGCGGCCCGCGTGGCGAAGCGGACGATCGAAACCGTGGCGTCTCCGGCGATGAGGTCGGCCGAGGTGGCGTCGACGCGGTCGGCGATCCGATCGAGGGCCGCCGCGAATCGGTTCCGGTTCGTCGAATCCTCGAGGATGGAGGCGGAGAAGTCCAGGACCAGCACGACGTCCGAGCGGTCCGGCGTCTGTGCGGCGACGTTCGAGACGAGACCGCCGCCGACCAGCACGATACCGATCACGAGGGCGGCGACGGCGTTGGCTGCCGAGCCGAGGCGTCTCATGTCAACCCCTGTGCGAGCCTCGGAGCGGTGCGCACGCCCCCGGACGGTGCGAAACCTCAGCCCCTGTCACCGACTGGTCGGATGCTGGCTGAGGCTTCGCCCGGCGACGATGACCCGAGCGGCCGCTCCATTCAAGAGGAAGCGAAAGTACTAGGTGCGGAGGCGCACCGTGTCAAGCGCCGTGCGGGAGGCGGTTGCGGCGACTGGCTACGGTGACGGCATGTCACGGCCCTCGCTGGTCGCCGCCGTCGGGCTCGCGCTCCTCGTCGCCGGATCGATCGTCGGGTGCTCGTCCGCCAGGCCCGGTCGCGTCCCGACGACGATCGGCGTCGTCACGAGCGTGGTTCAGGTCACGGGGCGGACATACGCGTATCACCTTGACACGGGTCTGGTCGTCAATGTCGATTTGTCGATCGCGCGGGTCCTGCTGCCGGACGGCGGACCCGGTGAGGGATACCTCTTCCTGTCCGGGAATGAGCCCTCCGGCCAGACCTGGGTCGCCGGCCTGTACCCGTACGCAGCCGCGGACGTCCCGCCGGGCTGCTTCCAGCTCGTCGCGACCGGTATCGGGCACGACGGGTCGATCGATCTCTCGATCGGCATCCGCCTGCTGAAGGCCTCGAACTTCGATCCCGGCCCGATCTCGGACGATCGGTACGTGATGGATCGCGCCTCGTTTGCATCGGCGCCGATGGAGCGGTGTTGAGCTACGGATCGTCC
>Ga0207646_10002471_pt1 | contig 21832 bp, 22 predicted proteins | sample KBSK5502metaG_FD_184343 | JGI IMG/M metagenome (GOLD analysis project Ga0207646, IMG submission 184343) | Corn, switchgrass and miscanthus rhizosphere microbial communities from Kellogg Biological Station, Michigan, USA - KBS K5-50-2 metaG... | ecosystem: Host-associated > Plants > Roots >... | reverse complement strand
CCGCACGGCATCAGCACGAGCACGTCGGGTTGGGAACCGCGCACTTGCTCCCACGAGACTTGCGCGGATGGCGTCCCGGCCGTCGCCAGGAGATCCGCTCCGCCGGCCCAGGACACCATCTCCGGCACCCAATGTCCCGCGCTGTACAGGGGTTCCAGCCATTCGAGGCAGGCCACGCGGCGTCGGGTTTCTCCCTCGACCAAAGCTTGGACCTTGGCAAGACGGCCGTTGAGGGCTTCAACCAGCCGCCGGGCCTGTGCGTCCCGCCCGGTGGCGACACCGATGGCCTCGATGTCGCGGAAGACGCTCGCAAGATTCGTGGAATCGAGCGAGAGGACCCGGGGCGTTCGTCCCCATTCCGCGAGAGCGCGATGGACTTCGGTCGGCGTCACGGCGCAGACGTCGCAGAGGCTCTGCGTGATGATGAGGTCGGGGTCCAACCGGCGCAACAGCGCCTCGTCGATTCGGTAGAGCCCCTTGCCGTCCCGCAGAGCCTCCCGCACTTGTCGGTCGATGTTCGGGCTGCTGGTCTGCTCGGGGTCCACAACGCTGCGGATGATGACAGGCTTCGGTCGGATTTCCGGTGGATAGTCGCATTCATGGCTAATGGCCACGAGGTCGTCCGCGAGGCCGAGAGCGGCTACGACCTCCGTCGCTCCTGGAAGCAGGGAGCAGATACGCATGCTCAGCTCCAAAACCGCCTGGCGAGGGATTCGATGTCGTAGCCCTTGAGCGTCGAGGCGATGGCGTCGGCGCCCGCGAGTTGGTCGGCGGGAAATGTCGTGGAGACCGCCAGACACCGCACCCCCGCCGCATGGGCTGCTTGGATGCCGAACAGCGTGTCCTCGATGATGAGACACTCAGGGGCCAGGACCGGAGCGTTTCGATTGAGCGACCGCAAGGCGTGCAGGTAGCCTTCGGGATCGGGTTTTCCGTTCCGGACGTCTTCGGCCGAGGTAATATGCTCGAAGTCGGTTCGCATGCCGGCGGTTTGGAGGATGAGTTCAATCTCCTGCCGGAGGGCGCCCGACACGACCGCCAGGCGATAGCGGCTGGCCGTGCCCTTCACAAATTCCACGATGCCGGGATACACCACGGGAGTCGCCTTGAGATGGTCGAGCATCATCACGGCCTTCCGCGCGACGAGCCGGCGGATCGTCTCAAGGGCGATGGAACGGCCGTGCCCTGCGAGGATGGCGTGAAAGCAGTCTTTGTCGTCAAAGCCGACGTACTTTTGATAGTACTCGTTCTCACTGAGAGGGATTCCCTCCTCCTGCAGGACTTGTTGAAACATCCTGAAGTGGAGCGGCTCGGTATCAGCCAGGACGCCGTCGAAATCGAAGAGGATAGCCTTCAGCACGTGCGTGTTCTACCTTATTTAGAGTGGGGCTGGGGCGCATTATACCATGGCTTGCTTCATCGCGAGACTTGACCTAAAGTTGACCGCATGATCAGAACCTTCCAGGGTATCAAGCCGCGCGTGGCCGCGTCGGCCTTTATCGAAGAGACAGCCGTGGTGATCGGGGATGTCGTGATCGGCGAGGACTCGAGCGTCTGGTTCAACGCCGTGGTGCGCGGCGACGTGCATTCCATCACGATCGGAAATCGTACCAACATCCAGGACCTTAGCATGCTGCATGTGACCCACGAGACGCATCCGCTGGTGATCGGCAACGATGTGACGGTGGGGCACCATGCGGTCCTCCACGGATGCACGATCAAGGATCGCGTCTTGATCGGCATGGGGGCGATCATTATGGATGGAGCCGTCATCGGGAAAGATTGCGTGGTCGCCGCCGGCGCGCTGGTCACCGAGCGTACGATCGTCCCGGCCAAGAGTCTCGTGCTGGGCGCTCCCGCGAAGGTCAAGCGATCCGTGACGGTCGACGAAGTGGCCTGGATCAAAGAGTCCGCGCAGAACTATGTTCGGTATGCCGCCGGTATCTGGGAAGCCCCCCAAAGTCCCGACCGGGATTCCAGGTCTAAGGCCCCGGCGCGCTCGCGCCTAGCTCATCACGACACCGGCGTAGCCGACCACACGATTGATGTCTCCGCTGACGTCAGCCGACGTGGCGTAGCGAATGACGTTGGCCTGATTGCCCCCCAGCGCCCGCGTGGCAAACAGGACGGCGGTCGAGGGGATATACCCACACATCGTCACATGCTGATCTTCGACCGTCCGGTGGAGATGTTCTCCGTCAAGCGTTTGGAGGGCGTCCAGTGCCAGCCGATCCTGCTGGTGGGCGAAGGCCTCGGCGGTCAGCCCCGGAGGAGGCGATTGGCCGAAGCCCGGCCCGCAATGGGTCAAATCGGTGCTGGCGATCAACAAGGGGGGAGTCGGCGCCTCTTCGATCACGGCCGCGAGCGCGATCCCCAAGGCCCGGCAAGCCTCCAGATCACGGAAGCCGACGACGATGGGCAGGATCTGGATGTCCGGCCGCAGCAGGTGCAGAAATGGCAGTTGGACCTCCAGGCAATGCTCGTGCAGGTGGGCGAGATGGTCGGACACGGCCATGGGGCAGCGTGCCAGGAGGGCCCGGCCCAAGTCCGTCGCGACCGTCAAGGCGCCTCCGGGCAGTAACCATTCACCTTTGCTGTAGACCGAGAGAGGCGGCCCGTAACCAGTGTGATTGGGGCCTACCAGGATCGCTGCGGAGGGGAGCGTCACCCGACTGTAGACGGCTCCCGCGACGGCTCCCGAGTACATCAGGCCCGCATGCGGGCACACGATGGCTCGCGCAGGCATGCGAATCGCGCCGGGTTCGAGAAGGGCGCGGACTTGCGCGTGCAGATGCTCGGGTGTCGCTTCGTAAAATTGCCCGGCGCAGGCGGGAGGGCGTTGCGCGGGTAGGCTGCCCATGATCAGAAGGGTCGTTGTGCGACGAGCGCGGCGGCGAAGGGGCCCTTCTGAGGATCGCGCGCTCCTTCCCGATAGGCGAGCACCCGCAGCCCTGCGAACAGAGAAAGAAGCTCGTTGTGGTTGAGGCAGAACTCCCGCCGTCTGGGGTGATTGAACCGCTCGTGATTGTCGATGAGAAAAGTTTCGTACAGGAGCAAACCGCCGGGTTTCAGAGCCCGCATGATCTGCGACACCAGGTCCCGTTGCAGATAGTAGAAGACGAGGATGAGATCAAACGTGTCGGTGGAAATCGCTGGCTCGCGCTCCAGGTCAACAAGACGTGTCGTGATGGTCGTGATCCCGCGAGACGTTGCCTGGGCCTGCAACGCTTCGAGCGCTTCAGTATCCCGATCCCAGGCCTCGACTGCAAAGCCTTCCTGTGCCAGATAGATCGCGTTGCGGCCTCGTCCGCAGGCCAGGTCGAGGGCCCGACCGATGGAGAGCAGCGTTCGATGTTGCATGAGCCAGTCGGCCGGGCGATCGGCGTCGGGACTGTCGGCCCCCCGGCGCGTGATCCTGGCGCCCGTGGAGTCTCTGACCCCTTTGACCGGAGGTTTGAGCTTGCGGACCCACAGCGTAACCTCTGCCACGGGGAAGCCGGCCAGGATGGCCTGGGCCAGCCGTTCGGCCAGGGTTTCCAGCAAGTGAAACCGCTCGGACTGGACGATGGCGAGCACCTGCTCGGTCACGCGGATGTAGTCCACAGTCTTGGTGAGGTCATCCGTGGCAGCGGCAGGAGCCATGTCAAAAGCCAGTTCGAGGTCTACCGCCATCGGCTGGGGAACCTCGCGCTCGTTCTCCGAGACGCCGCAGGAGCCTTGAAATTCCAGGCGTTCGATGATCAGTCGGTCGCTCACGGTGCTGACTACTCTTCCCCTTTCTACGAAACGCTACTGATACTGCGCCGGAATGTCAAGGCAGCGTCGCTGCGGGTTTTCCCCTTGACTATCCTTCCGGGCGACCCCTACAATCTATGAAGAAAATGAGCGAGTTCACCCATTTCAACGAAGCCGGTCGGGCACGCATGGTCGACGTGTCGGAGAAGGCGGCGACCAGCCGAACGGCGACGGCTCAAGCGCATATCCTGATGCAGCCCGAGACGCTGGAGAAGATCCGCCGCGGGAAGATCGCCAAGGGCGACGTCCTCGCCGTTGCGCAGACCGCCGGGATCATGGGCGCGAAGCGCACGCCGGATATCATCCCGATGTGCCACCCGCTCCTTATTACCGGCGTCGATATCGATTTCAAAGAAGATCCCCAGCCGAATCGTGACGGTTTGTGCAGCATCACGGCGACGGCCACTGTCAAGACCACCGGCCAGACGGGGGTGGAGATGGAAGCGCTCACGGCGGTCTCAACGGCGGCGCTGACGATCTATGATATGTGCAAGGCGGTTGATCGGGGCATGGTGGTTGCCGACATCTGCCTGCTTGAAAAGGCCGGGGGCAAGTCGGGAACTTACAGGCGCAGAGAGTGAAGATCGGTCGGCTAAGTAATACTCGGGAAAACGGCCCGTCTCGGCGGGTCGGGGGTGGGCGGGTGTAAATGATCACGCTCAAGCTGTTCGGACTTCTGAAAACGATGGCTCGGAATCAATCCGAGTTGGGCCTCTCGCTGAACGGCGGACGGACGGTCGCGGATGTGGTCGGCCTGCTCGAAAAGGAATACCCCGAGATGGCCGAATTGATCCACAAGCGAAAGGTGCTGGTCTCGGTCAATCAGGAGATCGCCCACCCTGACACCGTCATCAATGAGGGCGATGAGGTGGCGTTGCTGCCCCCCTTCGCCGGAGGCTCGCCGGCCGCGTCCGACGAGATGCTCGTGCGCATCCAAAAGGAGGACTTTTCGATCGACGCGGAACTGGCGCGGGTGCGCGCGCGCTCGAACCGCATCGGCGGGATCGCGGTCTTTCTGGGCACCGCCCGCGACCGGTCCAAGGGCCGCGACGTGTCCGGCATCAAGTTCGAGCACTACGAAGGGATGGCCCAGAAGAAGCTACACGAGATTCGGGAACAGGCGCTCAAGGACTTCGACGTGATCGAGATCCTGATCATTCATCGGTACGGCGACATGCAGGTAGGGGAGAACATCGTGCTGGTGATCGCCGCTGCCGAGCACCGGGCCGAGGCGTTCCGAGCGTGCAAGTGGAGTATCGACGAGCTCAAGCAGATCACGCCGATCTGGAAGCTGGAGAGCACGCCGGAAGGGGAGGTGTGGGTGGAGGAACATCCATGAGCGTCTTCCCTCCGAGTGGTGAACTGCCGGTGGTGAGGGATACGTTTGGCCGGCCGCTGCGTAGCCTGCGTCTCTCCGTCACGGACCGGTGCAATTTGCGCTGTCAGTACTGCATGCCGGAGGAAGAGTATACCTGGCTGCCCCGGGAGACTATCCTGACGTTTGAAGAGATGAGCGCCTTGACCGGCCTTTTTACGGAACTGGGGGTCGACAAGGTTCGCCTGACCGGCGGTGAGCCCCTCTTGCGCAAAGACCTGCCGACGTTGGTCAGGATGCTGCGACGGAACTCTTGGATCACGGATCTCGCCCTGACGACCAACGGAGTCCTATTGGCTGAGCAGGCGCGGGCGCTTTACGAAGCCGGACTGCACCGCGTGACCGTGAGCCTCGATACGCTCAAACCTGAGCGGTTCAAAGCCTTGACGAGACGGGATACATTCGCACGCGTGCTCGAGGGGATCGAGACGGTGGTGCGGGTGGGGTTCACGGGCTTGAAGCTCGATACCGTCGCCATTCGTGGATACAACGATGATGAACTCTTTGATCTGATCGAATACGGTAAACATGTCGGCGGTGAGGTGCGCTTCATTGAGTACATGGATGTGGGTGGGGCGACGGACTGGTCCATGGAGAAAGTCCTCTCCCGCGCGGCCATGCTGAAAACGCTGGGCCAACATTACGGACATGTTGAACCGATCATCGAAGACAGCTCGGCGCCGGCGCAACGGTTTGCCTTGCCGGATGGGACGACGTTCGGCATCATTCCTTCAACGACGACCCCCTTTTGCTCGACCTGCGACCGGAGCCGGCTCACGGCGGATGGCATGTGGTTCTTATGTCTCTACGCCACGACGGGTGTGGATTTGCGGCAGCTGTTGCGTGACGGCGTCTCCGCGGAGGAGATCAAAGCGCTCATCCTTTCCGGCTGGCGGGCGCGCCAGGACCGTGGCGCCGAACGGCGGAAAGAGCTTGAGCGGTTGGGCATCAGGGCCAGGTTGGTCGAGATCGAACGACTCCGCGAGGACCCTCGCCTCGAGATGCATACCAGAGGGGGATGAGTTGGTTGCCGGACCTGCCTAGTCTCTCGCTCCTCTCGCTTGGCTTTCTGCTGGGCGCCAGACATGCCCTTGATGCTGACCACGTCGTCGCCATCTCGACGATTGCGACCGAGAACCGGAATCTCTGGCGCTCTTGCGCCATCGGATTCTGCTGGGGCGTGGGCCATACGGTGGTCTTGCTGGTCGCCGGTCTGGCGGTGCTGGCCTTCCGGCTCACCATTTCCGAAGACTGGACCAAGCTTTTCGAAGCCGGGGTCGGGATGATGTTGATCGGGCTCGGCCTGTCGGTCGGGTTGACGCTCTGGCGGGAGCGCCTGCACGCTCACTCCCACACCCATGGGGACGGCAGCAACCACGTCCACGTCCATTCCCATAAGGATGCTCTTTCCCACACCCACCTGCATCGCTTCCGGCTGGAGTACAAGTCTTTGGCAATCGGGATGATGCACGGGCTGGCCGGCAGCGGGGCACTGCTCCTGCTCGTCCTCTCGACCGTCCGGTCTCTCACGGACGGGTTGTTGTACATCCTTGTCTTCGGGGTGGGATCGATCGGCGGTATGGTCCTCTTAGGCGTGGTGCTGAGCGCCCCCTTCGCATTGACCCCTGCACGTCTCGTGCGGACTCATCTGGTGCTACGGGCCTTAGCCGGTCTGGCCAGTGTGAGTTTGGGGGGAGGGATCCTGTATGCGTTTTTCTCGAACGGATGATCTCTTTTTGACTCCGGTCAAGGACCATGAAAACCCCAAGAAAATTCAGGCTCTAGCCCCCGCGTCTGACATAGGTTTAACATTGACTTGTACTCATGTTTTGTCTACCCTAGGCACGTTTCGTCTCAAAACACACGCTGTCGACAGCGATCGATACTCTTAAGTATCGTGAGCCCCCGGGAGGTTTGGGGGGTATCTGCGACTTTTCCCCAATCTTCCTTCGGCTGAGTCAGGGCGGGGAGGGCAATGAATGGATATCGCTGTTGGGGCCAAGACAGACGTCGGCCTGAAGCGGTCCCACAACGAGGATGAACTCTGCATCGATCCTGACCTGGGGCTCTATCTGGTGTGTGATGGCATGGGAGGGAGGAATGCGGGTGAAGTGGCCAGCCGGTTGGCGGTGGAGACCATCCAGCGACATATGCGGGAGGCACGCCTCAACGAGAATCTTACCATGATCGGAGCCGCCGACCGACAGTTTTCGACCCAGACCAATCGGTTGGCCAGCGCCATCCGTCTGGCGAATCAGGCCATCCGCAACGCCGCGAAACAAACAGCTGAACAGGAAGGCATGGGAACCACCGTGGTATCGGCGGCGCTCAATGGCCAAGTACTGTCGGTCGCTCACGTCGGCGACAGTCGCATGTACTTGATCCGGGGAGATACCATCCAACAGTTGACCGCAGATCATTCATTGGTGGCGGAGCAGGTCCGCAGGGGTCTGCTCACCGAAGAAGAGGCCGAGCGCTCTCCGCAGAAGAACATCATCACCCGCGCCTTGGGAGTCGACGACACGGTGGACGTTGCTCTTGATGAAGTCCCGCTGATGCGGGAAGACCGAGTGCTTCTGTGCTCGGATGGACTCACTCGAGGAGTGAAACCTGCCGAAATCCTCGAAGTCATTCGCTGCGAAGAGGAACCGCAGGACGCCTCCGAACGCTTGGTCGAACTGGCCAATGCGGCCGGCGGTCTGGACAACACCACAGTGATTCTTATCACCGTTCACCACACCGCTAGCCTTGGCTCTGCCGGTGCGCGTGGAATTGGCTGATGAGCTAAAGCATGGCGAAGATCTTCCATGGCCAATAAGAAACAGCAACTCAACAACGATCTCACCAGATTTGTCGAGCAGAGCCAATGGGCCAAGGCCGTGCAGGCCTTGCAGGGCCTGGTCGATCTCGAACCGGCCAACGCGAATTACCATCTTCGCATGGGGGACTACTCCGTGAAGGCCGGGAACAAGGTCGGGGCGGTCAAGGCCTACTACCACGCGGCCAAATTGTTTGTGGATTCGGGCTTCGCGGTGAAAGGCATCGCGACGTACAAGATGATTCTGCGGCTTGCGCCTGGCGAAAAGCAGGCCACCGAGCTCATGAGGGCCATCAATTCGACCCCGGGGGTCACAGGTGAAGCGCCGCCCCCGCCCCCGCCCGCTCCAGAAGCTGCGCTGCAGGTAGAGGTAGAGATGGCACCTTCGCCGCCTATTGCCGCACCCGCGCCAGAGTTCAAAATGCAGCCGCCTACGGCCGTTGCGCTGCCAGTGGAAATACCGCCGCCTCTGCCGGCTCCAGCATTGGAGAGAGAGATGCCGGAGCCGTCGGTGCCGGTCATCGAGCGCGAGTTGGCGAGTGACCCCTCCCCGGCGCCCATGAAGCTCAGGAAGGATATCAACCCGCTGTTTGCCGCCTTTTCCAAAGATGAGTTCGGGGCGATCGTCGATAAGCTGGAGCCGCTGACGCTCATAGCCGGGGAGCGCATCATTGCCGAGGGCGATGACGGCGACGCGATGTACTTGATCAGCCGCGGCGGGGGCAAGGTGATCAAGGAGGTCGAAGGGCAAGAGTTGGTCCTGGATCAACTCGGGGAGGGCGAGTTTTTCGGGGAGATGTCGCTGTTGGTCGGCGGGCCGCGCAGCGCCTCCGTCTTCGCGACGCAGGATACCGAGGTGCTCAGGCTGAAGGCGACTGATTTATTCGACGTCATGAAGAAATATCCGCGAATCGAAAGCATCCTGGAAGAGTTTTATGAGAAACGCTCCAAGGCGACGCAACAGAAGCTGAAGGACATCCGCAAGTAAGAGATTGGAGAACGACGGTGATCATTAGGGTCCTCGGGTGCCACGGCTCCGAACTGACGATCGACGAGGAGGATGGCCGCATCCACGAGTGCCGAACGTGCGGGTTTCTCATCAACGAGACCTGCATGATGGATGCGGGATCCATCAGCGCGGGTCTGCGGGAAGCCGAGCAAGGCAAGATTCGCCGCGTCCTGCTCTCGCATGCGCACTTCGACCACATCAAGGGCTTGCCCCTTCTCGCCGATAACCTGGTCAGTCGAAGTCCGAAAGGACCGGTCCTGGTGCACGCGCTTCCAGAAGTCCTTGACGACCTGAGCCGGCACATCTTCAATAACGTCGTCTTTCCCGACTTTACCAGGCTCCCCACGTTGGAGACGGCGCCCTTGGCCTACCACCCGCTGGACGAAGAGAAAGGGTTCACCGTTGACCTCTTAGAGGTGACGGCGGTCCGCGTTAATCACATCGTCCCCGCCGCCGGCTTTATTGTCCGTGAAGGGGATGCGGCTCTTCTCTACAGCGGAGATACTTCGGAGACCCGACGCATCTGGGAAGTGGGAGCCAAAGAGCCGCGTCTCAAGGCCGCGTTCATCGAGACGTCCTTCCCGAACGATTTTCATGAACTGGCCAAAGCGAGCGGCCATCTGACGCCGGAAATGCTCGCTCGCGAGTTCGCCAAGCTGGGCCGCCCGGACCTTCCTGTTTACATTTACCACCTCAAGCCGTCCTACCGGAGCCTCATCGCATCGGAACTCAAGCGCCTCAAATTGCCCAACCTCCACGTGCTAGAAGAGGGCCAAGTGGTCCGCGTCTGAGCGACGCCTCTTATGACATGGTTCAAAAAAGAGCGCTCAGTCCGAGAGGACGACGACAAAAGGAAGGCCAAGGTCCCTGAAGGGCTGTGGCTCAAATGCAACCACTGCCGGGCGATCATTTACCGCAAGGAAGTGGAGCGGGGCGCCAAGGTCTGCCCGAAGTGCGAATACCATTTCCCCATCTCGGTTGAAGACCGCATCGACCTGCTCCTCGATCTCGGCACATTCCGCGAGTGGTCGTCCGAATTGATCCCCGCCGATCCTCTCCATTTCAAGGACACGCAGCGCTATAGTGACCGGGTCCTGGCGGCGCGGCAGAGCACCGGGAAGAAGGACGCGTTGGTGATCGGGGAAGGGCGGATCAACGGGACCCGGGTGGCCCTGGGGGTCTTCCACTTTGGGTTCATGGGCGGCAGCATGGGGTCGGTGGTCGGCGAAAAAGTGGCGCTGGCGGCCGATGGAGCCGGGCGCGAGCGCATCCCGCTGGTGCTGGTGACGACTTCGGGCGGGGCGCGCATGCAGGAGGGGATTTTGTCCTTGATGCAGATGGCCAAGACGGCGGCCGCCATCGGTCGCCTCGCCGAGGCGCGCATCCCGTATATTTCCATCCTGGCCGATCCGACCTTCGGAGGCGTGACGGCCAGCTTCGCGATGCTGGGCGACGTCATCCTGGCTGAACCTAAGGCTCTCATCGGGTTCGCCGGCCCACGCGTCATCGAACAGACCATCAAGCAGCAACTCCCTCAGGAGTTTCAACGCGCGGAGTTCCTTCTGGAACACGGCATGATTGACCTGATCGTGCCCCGCAAACGGCTCAAAGAGACGGTCTCCAGTCTCATTGAATTGTTCTAGAGGTTGGTCCGGCATTCCGTCCTATGGATGTGGGCATCGAGCGCAGCCTCGAATACTTGTACGGACTCCAGAGCCACGGCATCAAGCCGGGGTTGACCCGGACGCTCGCCCTGCTCCGCGCGCTGGACGATCCGCACCACTCGATTCGGGCCTTTCATGTGGGTGGGACGAACGGCAAAGGGTCCACGGCTGCCATGCTGGCCTCCATGTTGGCGGGCGAGGGATATCGCGTGGGCCTGTATACCTCGCCTCATCTCGTGGAATTCCCGGAACGCATCCAGGTGAATGGCCAACCCATTTCTGCCCATCGTGTCTCGGGGCTGACTGAAAAGATCCGGCAGGTTGCCGAGACGCGTCTGTCGGAAGAGCCGACCTTCTTCGAAGCCACCACGGTGATGGCGTTCGTGTATTTCGCTGAGATGGCGGTCGACCTTGCGGTGGTTGAAGTCGGTCTTGGAGGACGGTTCGATGCCACCAACGTGCTCGCCCCGCTCGTTTCGATCATCACGACGATCGGGCTCGATCACCAGGAGTATTTGGGCAACACGGTGGATGCCATCGCATGCGAGAAGGCGGGGATCATCAAGAAGGGCGCGCCCGTGGTTGCCGGACGGATCGGGACGGGACCGTTAGCCGTCGTTCGGGGCACGGCTGCGGACCGGGAGGTCTCCTGCGTCGTCCTCGGCCAGGACTTCGATGCGCTCGACCTTTCATCCGGGCGCTTTTCCTATCGGGGCCTGCAAGGTCGATACGACGGCCTGACATGTCCCTTGACCGGCCGGCATCAGCTGGACAACGCCGCGTGCGCCCTCGCCGCGCTGGAGCTGGCCCACGAAAAGGGCGTGGTGGTTGGTGAGGAGGCTATACGGGATGGGTTGCGCTCCGTACGCTGGCCGGGCCGTTTGGAATGCGTGGGGCGCCGGCCCGACGTCTGGCTGGACGGGGCGCACAACCCACACGCCGCCGAGGCGCTGGCTGCACACCTGAAGATCTTGTCTGTCCAGTGTGGACCAGCAGCGAAGGGGCGGCTCATCCTGGTCGTGGGGATGATGCGGGATAAAGACCGGCGAGGCGTCCTGGCGTTGCTGACCGCCATCCCCGGTGTAAGCCATCTCATCGTGACGCGTGCGGCGCACCCACGGGCGGCCGACCCCCAGGACTTGGCGCGCGATGCGACGGGTCTGGGGGTGCCAATCGCCGTCCGATTGACGGTGAGCGAGGCCTTCGCGTATGCCAGGACCCTGGCCGGACCCGACGATACCATCTGTGTGACCGGCTCCTTGCTCGTCGTCGGAGAAGTCAAGGCCCTGCTTGAGGGGACGACGGTGTCCGAACTACGCGGATGATGGGGGCGGTGATTTGCAAAACGGTCCTCTTCCTGTCAGTTCTGCTGCTGGCGGCCACGCCGGCGGTGTCTGCGGCTGACTCTCTGTCCTCTCGTCCCATCCACATCCAGGCCGACGAGCTGACCTACAGCAAGGAGACTCAGACCTACCATGGCAAGGGTTCCGTCGTGGTGGTGCAGGGTCCTTTTCGCTTAGAAGCCGATGAGGCGACGCTCAACGTGGCTACAGGCCAGGTAACGGCCCTGGGCCGGGCGCATCTGAACGATGGGTTCTACGACATCCACGGCGAGCGTATGGATTTCAACGTCAATAGCACGAAAGGCGTTATCTTCCATGGCCGCCTGTTCGTCCTGGAAGGCAACTTCACGCTGGATGGCCGCGTGATGGAACGCCTGTCCGATGAGCAATACCGGCTGGAGGAGGCCTCGTTCACGACTTGCAGCGTGCTGGAGGGAGAGACCGCTCCCTGGCGGTTCAAGGCCGAGAGGGCCGAGCTGGAAATTGAAGGGTTCCTCTACGCCCGCCATGTTCAGTTCTGCATCCTGGACGTGCCGGTGATGTATCTGCCGGCGATCCTCTTTCCCGCGAAGCGGGAACGGGCGACGGGCTTTCTTTTCCCGTTGCCGGGGTACAGCAGCAAGCAGGGCGTCAAGCTTCGCCAGGGGTTCTTCTTGGATATCAGTCCCAGCCAGGACGCGACGGTGGGGGTGGATTATCGCGGCAAGCTCGGCAAGGGCGCGAACCTCGAATATCGCTACATTTTCTCGCATAACTCGGACGGACGTCTCTACACAGAGTACTTCCGGGACACCCAGGCCAGTGCGACCCGCACATACCTCGTGTACAAGCACCGCACGGATTTCGATGAAGATTTGAAGGGGCGCATCGATGCCAATTATCTGAATCAGAAGGACACCTTCCGCGTCTTGAGCGAGAACGTGCTCCAGCGCGTCGCGGTCTACCAGGAATCGCAGGCCTACCTGACCAAGCGGTGGGACAATCACGTGCTCTATGGATTGACGCGGTATTCCCAAAATTTGATCGAGCTATCCGACAAAACGGTGCTGCAGACCCTTCCGCAGGTCGGGTACAGCCTCGCACCAGCACGTCTGGGCGGGAGCCCGCTGTATGCCGGCATGGACGCGACCTTTGACAATTTCTTCCGTCAGGAGGGGGTCACCGCCTCGCGGGTGGATCTGTTTCCCAGGCTGTGGGCGCCTCTGCGGCTGGACCGGTACCTTACTGTGACTCCCCTGGCCGGCTTTCGCGAGACCTATTACAGCCGAGGCAGCCAGTCAACCGACTCGGTCGGACGGGAAGCGCTGTACCTCAGTGCTACGGCCGACACGCGGCTCATACGCCGGTTTGCTCAAGAAGGGGGCGGGGCCGTCACCCACAAGATCGAGCCGTCCCTCACGTATGAATACATCCCTCCGCCGCGGCAGTCTGACATCCCGGTCTTCACCGACGTGGACAGCTTCGGCAAGAAGAATCTCCTGACCTATTCGCTGACCAACCGGCTGTCCACGATGGTCCCCCAGGGCGAGACGCAGCGCTACTTGGAGATGGGCTACGTGCGATTAACCCAGAGCCAGCACCTGACGTCGTCCCCCACGGGCAAGCCGTGGTCGGATCTGCGGGGGGAATTCATCGCGCGGACCCTGACGCCGTTTCCGGCCGACCTGGATGTGGAGACCTTCTACAATTACGCAGACTCTGCCGTCACCGTCTTCAATACGGACCTGCGCTTCAGCCTGACGAAGGAAGTGTTCCTCTCCATTGGCCAGCGGTTCTCTCGGGCCGGGTCGGTTCCGGTGAAGGGGGATCTGTTCAACCCCATGACACTGAATACCGTGCTCATTCAACCCGAGACGACGCATTTCTATACCGCCGAGGCCGGGATAAGGCTCCCCTACAACTTCTATGCAGTGGTGCGGGGATACCTCGACCAGCATACCGGGCAATTTCCGGAGGTCGATTACGGGTTGTACTATGTCGGGTCTGATCGCTGCTGGGGAGCCGGGGTCTTGGTCATTCAGCGGCCGGACCAGACGGAGTTTGCGTTCGTCTTCACGCTCGGCGGGGTGGGCTTCACGGATTCGCCTCTCAGCGGCATCTACCGCGGTCTCTTCCAGCGCCTCGGCTTGGACATCCAGAAGCTCAAAGACGTGCCTCCGCCTCCTGCATTCGCAAGTCCGTTCTCGAGTCCGTACTAGCTCTTGACAAGCCATTCGATCCGGCTCACATAATCAGCCATGCGTGCGCGCATCGCATGGGTCAACGCGGCGGTCGTGTTGCTGGGGTTCGCGGCGACCGGTGCCGGCGGTCCGACCCTTCTGTCGCATACCGATAACGGCCGACGCATCTTCCTGCATGGGACGACGGCATCGGGGCGGGTCCTGCAGAACAGTCACGGAATGGAAGGCATGGGATGCGCCATGTGCCACGGTCCGGACGGGCGCGGCGGCATGATGCACAGCATCCCGGCTCCCGACATCACCTTCGCGACCCTGGCGGATCCGAACGGGCACGACCATGAGTTTTCCAACCGCCGCCATCCGGCCTTCAATCGGGAGACGATCAAGGCGGCCGTGCTCGCGGGCATCGATCCGGCGGGGAACACCCTCCATGAGGAGATGCCGCGCTGGACAGGCCTGAGCAGCGCCGACCTTGAAGACCTGATTGACTACCTGCAGGCCCTTTCCCAAGGGCACCGGCGTCCGCCGCCGGCTCCGGAGAGGATGTAGGCAAACCGTTCGTTGACAGCCTCGCAACGGGTAGGGTAGGCTACGGCTTCACTCGACAATTCCATGAACCAATTTGATGTGGGGGGTCATTGTGGGTAAGGCCATACCGGTGAGTGCGACGACGTGGGAGACGGAAGTGGGCAAGGCGAACGGCCTCGTCCTGGTGGATTTCTGGGCCGTGTGGTGCGGGCCCTGCCAGATGGTGGCGCCCCTCGTCGAAGAACTGGCGACCGAATACGACGGCAAACTCAAAGTCTTGAAGCTCAATACGGATGAGAACCCGGATATCGCCGGGAAATACGGCATCATGAGCATTCCCACCCTCCTGTTCTTCAGAAACGGCCAGCCGGTCGAGAAGGTCGTCGGCGCCGTGCCGAAGCGGCTCCTCAAGGAGGCGGTCGACAATCTCCTCAAGGCGCCGACCGCCTGAAGTTCCTGTGTGCTGACGGAACTCCGCATCCGCAACTTCGCCATCATCGAAGAAATCGGGCTCGAGTTTTCGGAGGGCTTCACCGTGTTCACCGGCGAAACGGGAGCCGGGAAGTCCATTCTCGTGGACGCGGTGGATCTGCTGGTGGGGGGGCGCGCCTCGGCCGATCTCATCCGGGCGGGCGCCGACGAAGCCGAAGTCTCGGGCGTCTTCTCCCTCACGGCGGGTGGCCCGGTCGCGAAATTTCTGCACGAGCAAGATCTCCTGGGTTCCGGCGAAAGCGAGCTGATCCTCCGTCGCGTCCTCTCGCGTGAGGGCCGGAACCGGGTGCACGTCAATGGACGTCCGACGCCGCTCAGCGTGCTCCAATCCCTTCGCGGCCTGCTGGTGGACATCCACGGCCAGCACGAGCATCAATCCCTCTTCAAACCGGCGGTGCAACTGGACCTGCTTGACGAGTTCGGCGGGCTGGCCGACGCGCGTGCGGACTATACGGCGGTGTTTGAAACGTGGCGCGGGCTTGAGGCACGCCTGGCCGAACATCGGAGCGCGCTGGTAGACCGGCAGGCGCGCGAAGACCTCCTGCGCTACCAGGTCGAGGAGATCGCCGGGGCCCACCTTCGAGCCGGCGAAGATCGGGAATTGGAGCGAGCGCGGTTGCTGCTGTCGCAGAGCAGGCGGCTGGCCGAACTGGTGCAGGCCACGTATGGACCGCTCTACGAGGAGGAGTCGTCGATTCTGCAGAGCTTGGGTGGGCTGGCCGGTTCGTTGAAGGAATTGGCCGCGATCGATGCCGAACTGGTGGAGGATCGCGATCGGTTCGCGGAAGCGCAGGCGCAGCTCATGGACCTCGCGCAGCGCCTACGGGCCTATCGGGATAAACTGGAGTTCGACCCTGAGCGGCTGGAGAAAATCGAGGAGCGGCTGGACCTCATCCGCCGGCTCATCAAAAAATACGGGGGCTCGCTGGAGGAGGCCATCAAGCTGGGCGAGCAGGCGAAGCGGAATCTCCAGGAATTGGAATCGGGTGATGAGGCGCTGAAGGAGCTTTCACAGCAGGTCGCCGAGGCTCGTGAGAAAGTCATCAAGCTGGCGCAGGCTCTGTCCAGCAAGCGGACCAAGGCAGCCGGCGAGATGGAAAAGCGGCTGGAGCGTGAGCTCAAAGACCTGCGGATGGAGCACGCGAAGTTTCGCATCGCGGTCGAACAGGAACCTAGCACGGATGGTCCTCAACTGACGTCAACAGGAAGCGATCGCGTGGAGTCTCTATTTTCCTCCAATCTCGGCGAAAGTCCTCTGCCGCTGGCCCGGATCGCGTCGGGCGGGGAACTGTCGCGGGTCATGCTGGCGATGAAGACGGTTTTGGCGGAAGAGGATCGCGTGCCGGTCCTGATCTTCGATGAAGTGGACGCGGGCATCGGCGGAGCCGTGTCCGAGGTGGTCGGAAAGCGGCTCCGCGAGTTGAGCCGGCACGGGCATCAAGTCTTCTGCATCACGCATCTTGCGCCCATTGCGGCGCAGGCCCAGCAGCATTTCGCGGTGACCAAGGCTGCGAAGAGCGGGCGTACGGTCACGCAGGTGGTGACATTGGATAAGGCAGGGCGGGTGGAAGAAGTCGCGCGCATGCTCGGCGGCGAGAAAATCACGCCCACGATCCGCTCCACCGCCTCCGAAATGCTCAAACAGAAATGACAGAGGTGCGATGGGCGCAGAGGCAACGATCCGGCAGCAGATCGTGCAAGCGATCACCGGTGCGCGCTGCTCCGCCCGTGATCTCGCGCACCGCATCGGCGTTTCCGAACGGGAGGTGGAAGATCACCTTGCGCACATCGGCAAATCGGTGGCTCGCGATAAGAAGGGCCGGTTCCTGCTCGAGCCCTCTATCTGCCAGGACTGTGACTTCGTGTTTCGCGGCCGCACCCGCCTGACCCGACCAAGCCGATGCCCGAAGTGTCGAAGCGAAGCGATTTCCCCGCCGCGGTTCGGGATCGAATTCAAAATGTAGGCGGTGCGGGTCCTGTCGCCTACGGCTATGGGGTCCTGTCGGCTTGGCATCCCGCCGTGCTCCGAAAAGCTGCGCGCGGCGGGAGCCCTGCGCCCGCCGCCACCCCGCCGCCTTCGGCGACATCGGTGCCACCCGCGCTCCGTGACTATCTCTTCGCCAGTTCTTCCAGCACCGCGCGCATCTTTTTGAGTTCCTCGCCGTAGCGGGTCCAGTCCTGATCGCGGAGGGCGGCTTGGGCCTTGTTGAAGTGGTCCAGCGCTTCCCTCGCGAGGGCGGAAGGAGCAGAAGACAGCGGCGGCGCGGACGCTCCGAGCGTGGTCGGTGGACCTTTCGCGACCGTGGTTGGCAGTTTGTCGGAGGGCGCAGCCGCGCTTCCAAAGAGGCCGGCGAGCGCTGTCTCAAGATTCTGCTCCATCCGCAGTTGGTTGCCGTATGCCACGATGACGCGGCGCAGCTCGGGCAGCGCCCCTTCCGACGCCGAGAGATAGAGCGGCTGAACATAGAGCAGCGCGTCCTCGATCGGGATCGCCAGCAGGCTACCGCGGATTGCCTGGGAGCCACGCTGGCTCCAGAGGGTCAGTTGCTGCGAGATGGCCGAGTCCTGATCAATCCGCGCGTCTACCTGCCGCGGGCCGTAGACCAGCTTCTTCTTCGGGAAGAGATACACGATCAACTTGCCGTAGTGCGGCACGTCGGAGCGGGCCGCGAGCCACGCGGCCATGTTGTCCCGTTTGGCAGGGGTGAAGGGGATTAGCAGAATGAACTCTTCCTTCGGCGTCTCCTTGGCGTTACTACCCTTCGGCAGCTTCATGATTGTGTAGTATGGCTCCATGTCCTTGTCCTGCTTCTTCGGGATGCTCCAGAGGTCTTCCTTGTTATAGAAGATCTGTGGCTCCTGCATGTGGTACGTTGCGAAGACATGGGATTGGATGGTAAACAGATCCTGGGGATACCGCACATGGGCCTTGAGGTCCGCGGGCATCTGCTCCAGCGGCTTGAGGAGGCCGGGGAAGATCCGCTGATAGGCTTGGATCACAGGGTCCTTGGGATCGCTGACGTAGAGGTCGATGGACCCGTCATAGGCGTCCACCGCGGCCTTGACCGAGTTGCGAATGTAGTTCCCCACGCGGCCGTACGGCTGGGCGTAGGGCATGTGGTCGCTGGTCGTATAGCCGTCCACGAGCCAGACGAGCCGCCCCTCCTTTGTGATGACGAGGTAGGGGTCCTGGTCGAGCGTGAGGTACGGCGCGACCTTTGCGACCCGCTCTCGGATGTGCCGGCGGTAGAGAATGCGCGACTCGGCCGTGAGGTCGTTCGAGAGGAGAATCTTCAGGCTGCCGAAGTATGCCGAAAAGAGGACCTTGCGGGGAAATGTGAGGTTGGTCACGCCGCCGCGGCCGCGGTAGGTCGCCGGCACGTTCTTTTCGCCCGAGGGATAGTCGAACTCCTCGGCCTTGCTCCGCACGAACACGTAATCGTTGGGGATCTCGCCGTAGTAGATCTCAGGGCGGGTGACCTTGAGATCGATCGTCGAAACCGGCGGGATGTCCTGCATGAAGAACTCCGGCAGGCCCTCGCGCGAGATGCGGTTGACCGGGCCGAGGGCCACCCCGTAGCCGTGGGTATAGGTGAAATGCTCGTTGATCCAGATCCGGCTCGGGAGGTTCTTGTAGGACAGCTCGCGCGGCGAGATCATGACCTGCCGGTATTCGCCGTTGATCACGTACCGGTCGTTGTCCACGTCCACGAAGTCGTAGTACGTCCGGATCTGCTGGAGCTGACGGTAGGTGGCGAGCAGGGGACGGTGGTCCCAGAGCCGCACGTTCTTGATCGTCAGGTCGTTGCGGGCGAGATCGGCGGCGGTGAGCTCCTGCTCGGCGGGAAAGACCTCCTCCTGGATGTCGTTGAGGCCGTACGCCAGCCGCGTGAGCTTGATGTTCTCCGCGATGTAGGGCCGCTCCATCATGCTCTCGTTCGGCACGACCTGGAACCGGTGCACGAATTCGGGATAGAGCGAGAGCCCCAGGGTTCCCACCGCAAGGGTCAGCCCGCCCAGCAACAGCGCCGGTCGCCAGGTCCCGCGCGCGGAGACGATCAGCAAGGCCAGAGCGGTGAGCATACAGAGGACGATTAGGCCGTACAGAATCGGCAAGGCGGCATGGACGTCGGCATAGACTGCGCCGAAGACGACGCCCCGCCGGGAATAGAGCAGTTCGTACGCGTCGAACTGATACCCCCAGGCTTTCATGCCGACCAGAATCGCAAGCAGGATTCCCAGGTGAATGCGGGCTGGCTTCTCCACGTGGAAGATCCGGGGACCGATCACGATCCCGTGCGTGAGAAAATAGAGCACGCCCGTTCCGATCGTGGTGAAAAGCATAAGCCCCAGGAGCCACTCCTGCAGGTACGTCAGGAAAGGCAAGGTGAAGACGTAGAAGCTTAAATCCTTGCCGAAGAGCGGTTCGATCTGCCCGAAGGGGACGGCGTTGCGAAAGAGCAGATAGTCTTCCCAATGGGCGGCGCCGCCAAGAGCCGCGATGAGGGCCAAGGCGGTGGCCGCCGTCCCGACCGTGGCGCCCAGCCGGCGCCGCAGCGGTTCTGCGAACTGGAGGAGCACGAGGCTGTCCACCGTCCCCCAGTAGCGGGTCGGCTGGTGCCGACCGGCCCAGTACACGTTGGCGAAGAATACGAGGAAGAAGGCCAGCCCGAACGTCCCGCCGACCAATGCCTGAGTGAACAGGATAGTCGTGAAAACGGACTGGTAGCCGACCTCTCCGAACCAAAGCCAGTCTACATAGAGCGCAAGCGAATTACTCAGGGAGATGAGCAGCGCGACGAAGAGGACAAAGACTAAGGCGAGCCGCCCTGTACTCACGGAGAAAGGGCGCTGGAAGGGATACCGGCCCGGCGGGCCTCGTCGGTCATGTTGGAGATTGCACGTTCCTTGTCGCGGATCTGCTGATCCACGGCGCTGATTCTTGACGATGCCTGTTCTACGTCCTGGGCATCGATGGGGTAAGAGTGCTGATTGCGTCGGCCTAACAAGTTGTCGTACGCCTGTTGAGCTTGCTGGCGCTGTGCTCTGAGTTGTTCAAGTTGTTGTTGTGCGGCGAGGATCTGCTCTCGCCAGTAATCAGGGTCTTGGGCCGGCGGGTATTCTGACGGGATGCCACCGGATTTAGGAGCGCCAGGGACGGTCTGGAAATTCCCCGACGAGCCTTTTTCCTGGAGGCGTTTCGCCGACTTCCGGTATTCCGGCGGCACCTTTTCCAGGCTGTCGGCGAACCCGACCGATCCGTTCTTGTCGGTCCACTGATAGGTCTCGGCGGACACAGGGTTGGCGAAGGCGAGCATGAGGAAGGAAGCCAACACACACGCGCATGTGAATGGCATTCTGCGGCAGGACAGCATAGGCTATTCTAGCCTTGCTTTTGGGGTGAAAACAAGTTAACTAGATGACGACTGAACATTACATGGGAGAATAAGGAAATCACATGAACGATGCCATGCTGCCGATCAGGATCACGGTGGGCGCGGTGACTCTGGAGGCCGAGCTCAAGCCCACCCGCACGGCGAAGGCCATCTACGAGCTCCTGCCCATCGAGACGGATATGCATGTCTGGGGGGAGGAGTTCTACTTCAAGGTCCCGTTCGTCAGGGACCATCGGGAAACGGCCACGCTCAAGGTGGCGGTCGGCGATATTGCATACTGGGGCAACGGCCAGGCCGTCGCGATCTTCTTCGGCCGCACGCCCGTGAGCACCGGGCCCGACCCGGCGCCTGCCGATCGCGTCAACCTGATCGGCAGAATCAACGGTGATGCGACGATCCTGCGCGCCGCGATGGGCGCGACCAAGATCAAGATGGAGCAGGCGACGTGAAGCTGTCCAAGGAGCGCGTGGCATCCCTGGCGGCGTCCCTGGCAGGCACACTCACTGCTGGAGGGATGATCGAGCCGGTCGGAGACCGCAAGACCTTGGCCGGATCGCTGGAACGGGTCATCACCGACGAGCTCAGCGTCGAAGACCGCATCAATGCGGAAGCCAAGGAACTCGTGCGCAAGTACGAAGCCGAAATCGCCAAGGGCCACATGAACGAGCACGAGGTCTTCCTGATGATCAAGAAACAGCTCGTGAAGGAGAAAGGCGCGATCCTCTGATGCTGCTGAGCGACGAGAAAATCACACACCTCTCGCACGTGATCCTCAACCACGTCAAGGCCTCGGCCAACGCGCGTCTCAAGGCGGAGGAGGTCGAGGTCCTGCGCGCGATCAAGCGCGTGCTCGCCGCCGAGTTGAAGGTGGACGAAGAAGTGAGCGTGCTCGTCCGCCGGCGCTTGGCGTCCTACTCCCGTCCGTTGGCGGAGGGCTCGCCGGAGTGGGAGACCCTGTATCGCAAGGCGTTTGAAGACGAGATGCGCAAGCGCAAGAAAGCATAGGTGGCACCGATGGCCGAGCACCGGCAGTCTGAGAAATTCTATCTTGAGCGATTCGGCGTGACCGACCGCGAGGTTCTCGCGGCGATGGGGCGGGTCAAGATCCGCGACGTGGACTACGCGGACCTCTATTTCGAGCATACCGTGGCCGAGTCGATCTCGATGGAGGAGAGCCTGGTCAAGCGGGCGTCGAAGAGCGTCTCCCAGGGGGCCGGGGTCCGGGCGACGGC
>Ga0207646_10002470_pt1 | contig 21835 bp, 21 predicted proteins | sample KBSK5502metaG_FD_184343 | JGI IMG/M metagenome (GOLD analysis project Ga0207646, IMG submission 184343) | Corn, switchgrass and miscanthus rhizosphere microbial communities from Kellogg Biological Station, Michigan, USA - KBS K5-50-2 metaG... | ecosystem: Host-associated > Plants > Roots >... | reverse complement strand
TCGAACTCGGAGAACGGCACCACGTTCGTCGCCAACCTGTGCTTGAGGCGCGAGAAGTGGATGATGCCGTGGAACGAGAGCGGCATCGGCTCCGTCACGTAGATCTTCCACGTCTTGCCGTGCTGGGCGAGCCGTTCGAAGATGGTCTCCGCGTCGTTCTTCCTGAACCACTTCCTCACGGGACTGTTCACGACGATCCCCGAAGAGGTCGCCGCGGTCCAGAAGGAGCGGTTCATGAACGTCTGCGACGGCACCTCCGAGAACCAGTGGTCGAAGACGCCAAACTCGCGCGCGATCCCGTTCAAGACCGGCAGTTGCTCCGGTGTGTAGCCGGTCATGATGTGCGCGTACTCGTCGTACGTCGGCTGGCGGCCCAACTCCGCGGTGAACGTGCTGATGTAGTCGGCCACGAAGCCGTCCATCGTCGGGACCGCCCCCGGCGGGGGTGCGTTCCAGGGCTCGCTCACGGCGTCTCCGAGCTTGAAGCGATTCTGCTCGTCGAGGACGTTGAATAGCTGCGTGTTTGTGTGGAACCACTCCTCACCCGAGTCCGGGTTCGGGGCATCCATGTCGGTCGCCACCGTGTACGGCACGACCTTCTTGTCGGCGCCGTGCTCGGCCCAATCCGGAATCGGGTTGCTCAGGTTTTTGCCGATGACCCCGTCGAAGGTCTTCCCGTCCTCGGGGCCGTAGAGATGTCCGAGCACGTTGTCCAGCGAACGGTTCTCGAACAGCACGACCACGATCTTGTCGAGGGCATGGGCGCTCGTCGGGGCAGGCATCGGGGGCGACAAGCTATGGACGCCGGGTGCTGATCACCTCATCCCGACGGCATGAAGACCAGACGCCTGTTGTGGAAGATGCCCGTGAGCTGCGCGTTCGCAGCACGCCGCGACTTTCCCTGGCGCGGGGGTCCCCGGGGGCTAAGCAGGGCCTGACGCAGCAAGGAAGCCCCCGACCGTTACTTCGCAGCAACGGCGGGCGTCGTTGCTCCAGAATCGGCTCGTGCCCCTGTATCTCACCGAGCAGGACGTCAAGGAGCTCCTCACTCCGGCCGACGCCGTCGAGGCGATCGAGGCCTGCTTCCGCCGCATGGCTGCCGGGAGCGTCGAGAATCGGCCGCGCTACCGGCTAGGGCTTGACGAGGGAGCGCTCGCGGTCATGGCCGCCGCCGATCTCGAGCTTGGCTATGCGGGCGCGAAGGTCTACGCCGGCTTTCGCGACGGCGCGCGGTTCGCTGTCCTCCTGTTCCGTGCCGACTCGCCCGAGCTTGTCGCGGTGCTCGAGGCCGACAAGCTCGGCCAGCTTCGTACCGGCGCGGCCAGCGGCGTTGCGTCAAGGCACCTCGCCGCAAGCGGCGCAAGCACTCTCGGCATCATCGGCTGCGGCTGGCAGGCGGAGTCGCAGCTTGCCTGCATTCGTGCTGCGGTTCCGCAACTCGAGCGGGTTGTCGCCTACTGCCGCACGGAGGAGCGGCTGCGCGCGTTCTGTGAGGAGCACCGAGCCGAGCCGGGAGAGAGCCACCAGGATCCGGCCGCGTGCGACGTCGTCGTGACCGCGACCACGTCTCGCGACCCTGTACTCCGCGGCGAGTGGTTGCGCACCGGTGCGCTCGTGTGCGCGGTTGGCGCGAACGACGGGCGCCGCCGCGAGCTCGACAACGTCGTCCTCGAACGCGCGGACTTCGTCAGCTGCGATTCCCTCGACGACGCGAAGCTCGAGTCCGCCGATCTGATCGAGCCGGTCGGGTCGGGCGTCCTCGACTGGCTCGAGGTGCACGAGCTGCAGGAGGTGGTGGCGGGCGAGGTCACCGGGCGCCAGTCGGACGACGACATTGTCGTGTTCAAGTCCAACGGGCTGGCCGCGTGGGACGTGGCGGTTGCGGTGGCGGCAGTCGAGCGCGCGCGGGTCGCGGGCGTCGGGCGCGAGGTGGCATAGTCCAAATCGTGAAGGCGACCACCGACCGCGGTCGGTTCGCGGAGCGGGTGCTCCACGGCGTCGACTCGACCGGCGACCCCGAGACGGTCGTCATCTGGATCGAGCGGAAGGAAGGCGGGGTCTGGGCGGTCGGCCGGGCCGTCAATCCGCACTGGCGCGAGTCGAAGGAACCGCGTCCGGAGGACTACATCTTCGAGGGCTACGAGCTCGGGGATGCGCTCCAGGAGGCGAACGAGACGCTCGAGGACGACTTCACAGTCTCGGAGCGCGATGGCCACGACGAGCCCGTCCGGCCGTTCACGCGTAACGAGCTCCTCAAGCCACTCGAGGCCTGGTTCTTCGGACGATCGTGAAGCTGAGCTTCGGCTTCACTCCGTGCCCGAACGACGCCTTCGCGTTCCACGCGCTCGTGCACGGACTCGTTCCCGCACCGTTCGAGGTGGAGCCGGTGCTGCTCGACATCGAGGAGCTGAACCAGCGGGCGGCCCGCGCCGAGCTCCAGCTCACGAAGCTCAGCTTCGGCGCTGCGGCCGCCGCGGGCGATCGGTACCGGCTGCTGCGGAGCGGGGCCGCACTCGGTCGCGGCGTTGGCCCTCTCGTGGTGGCGCGCGAGCCCGGTTCGCTTGCAGAGGCTGCAACCGGACGTATTGCGGTTCCGGGCCTGGAAACTACGGCGTTCCTGCTCCTTCGGCTCGCCGTCCCGACGCTTGGGGACGTGGTGGAGCTCCGCTACGACCGGATCCTCGACGCGGTCGTCGCGGGCGCGGTGGACGCCGGCTTGATCATCCACGAGAGCCGCTTCACGTACGGCGAGCACGGGCTCGTGTCGGTCGCCGACCTCGGCGAGTGGTGGGAGGGCGAGACCCGCCTCCCGGTCCCGCTCGCCGGGATCTTCGCGCGGGGCGACCTCGAGCCGGAGCTCGTGGAGGAGGCCGAGGCCGCGATCCGTGCCTCGGTCGAGTACGCATTCGCGCATCCCGAGGCGAGCCGAGACTATGTCCGCTCGCTCTCGAAGGAGATGTCGGACGAGGTTTGCGCCGCGCACATCGCGCTCTACGTGAACGAGCACAGCGTCGACATCGGGGACGAAGGGCTGGCCGCGATCGACCGGCTGCTCGGTCGCGCGACCGCCGCTGCCTAGACTCACTCGGATGAGCCGGGCCGTCGTTCTCTCTGCCGTTCGCACCCCGATCGGCCGCTACGGCGGCGCGCTGTCGGGCGAGCGCCCCGACGATCTCGCCGCGCTGGTGATCCGCGAGGCGGTTTCCCGGGCCGGCGTTCCGGCGGAGCAGATCGAGGACGTCTGGTTTGGAGCTGCCAACCAGGCCGGCGAGGACAACCGCAATGTCGCCCGAATGGCGGCGCTGCTCGCAGGGCTGCCCGAGTCCGCGGCCGGTGTCACGGTCAACCGGCTCTGCGCCTCGGGCCTCGCCGCGGTCATCGGCGCGTGCCATGCGGTGATCGCGGGCGACGGCGATCTCTTCGTCGCGGGCGGCGAGGAGTCGATGAGCCGCGCGCCGTTCGTGACGCCGAAGGCCGAGAAGCCGTTCGAGCGCGGCGATCGTCCCAGCTACGACACGACGCTCGGCTGGCGCTTCACGAATCCAAAGCTCGTCGAGCTGTTCCCGCCGGAGTCGATGGGCGAGACCGGCGAGAACGTCGCCGAGCGGTGGGGCGTGACGCGGGAGGATCAGGACGCGTTCGCGCTTCAGTCTCAGCAGCGCTGGGCGGCCGCCGACGAGGCCGGACGGTTCGCCGACGAGCTCGTCCCCGTCGGCGACGTCACGCGAGACGAGCATCCGCGGCCTGACACGACGGCCGAGAAGCTCGCCACGCTGAAGCCGGCATTCCGCGAGGGAGGCACGGTCACCGCAGGCAACGCCTCGGGGATCAACGACGGCGCGGCCGCGCTCGTGATCGCGTCGGAGGAGAAGGCCCGCGAGCTCGGCGTGGAGCCGCTCGGCGCCTTCGTCGGTAGCGCAGTGGCCGGGGTCGACCCGCGCGTGATGGGCATCGGCCCGATCCCGGCCGTACGCAAGCTCCTCGAGCGGAGCGGTGTCTCACTCGACGCGGTCGACCTCGTCGAGCTGAACGAGGCTTTCGCATCGCAGAGCCTCGTCGTGATCCGCGAGCTCGGCCTCGACCCGGAGAAGGTGAACGTCAACGGTGGCGCGATCGCCCTCGGCCACCCGCTCGGGATGAGCGGAGCGCGCCTGGTGGTCTCGCTCCTGCACGAGCTCCGCCGCCGCGGCGGGCGGTACGGACTGGCGACCCTCTGCGTCGGCGTCGGCCAGGGACAGGCCGCGCTGTTCGAGCGCTGAGGGCTTGAAGAATCTGCGCGCTGAGCCAAAATCGTGCTGTGATGCATCGCTTGGGGGGTCTGCCGGCGCCGGGAAGGTGGCGCGGATTTCTGTTGAGCTCTGCCGTTCTTGTTGCGCTCGTGCTGGTGGCGGGAGCTGCGGGGGGATCGCCTGCGATGGCTCCGCGGCCGCTGTCTGTGGCCGGTCGAGCTCTGGCTCCACTCACTCGGTTCCGGCACACGGGCGGGATCGTCCTCTCGCGCACACCACACGTCTTCTCGCACGCGGCATCGCATGTGTCGCAAGCCGACGCCGCTGGGCCCAGCGGAGCGGGGTCGGTCAACCTCGTCTACCACGGCGGACCGGTGCTGCACCGAAGCACGGTGCACGCGATCTTTTGGATCCCGTCGGGCTATTCCGTCGGCACGAACTACGAGCCGGTGATCGACGGGTTCTTCCAGAACGTCGCGGATGCCAGCGGACGCTCGGACAATGACTACTCGGTCGCGGCGCAGTACGGCGACACGAGCGGGCCGAGCGCCTACCAGGTGAGCTTCGGCGGATCTGTGGTCGACACCGACCCGTTCCCGGCCAACGGATGCACGGACGGTCCGTTGCCCGTGTGCCTCACCGACGCCCAGCTCCAGGCGGAGATCGACAAGGTCATCGCGGCCCAGGGCTGGAAGGCCGGGCTGGACAACGAGTTCTTCATCTTTACGCCGCCGCCTGTGGGGTCGTGCTTCGACGCGAGCGGGTCTTATTGCGCGTACTCCTACTACTGCGCCTACCACGGCTCCTTCACGAGCAGTCTTGGCAACGGAACGGTCGTCTACGCAAACCAGCCCTATGCGGCCCAGCCCGCGGCGCCGGGCTCGTGCGATACCGGCGCACGGCCGAACGGAGACGACGCCGACCCGACGATCAACCTGATCAGCCACGAGCAGATCGAGTCGATCACCGATCCGCTTCTCAACGCCTGGTTTGACGCCTCCGGTTACGAGATCGGGGACAAGTGCGTCTGGAACTTCGGCCCCAATGCCGGCGACAACGAGCAGATCGGGACGGGCCACTACAGCCTGCAACAGGAGTGGAGCAATCAGACGTTCAACGCCTCGACCGGAGAGCAGGGGTCCTGCGTCCAGCGAGACATGCCGCAGCTCGTTCTCACGGGGACGGGCGACGGCAGCGTGTCCCGAACCCCCGGCGCCACGTGTAACGCAGTCGTCTGTGACCTGTCAGGGAATGTCGGGGACGCGGTGACCCTGACCGCGCAGCCGGCTTCCGGCTCTAGCTTCCTCGGCTGGCAGGGCGACTGCTCCGGGACGGGCGCGTGCGCTGTCACGGTTACGCCGACCACCTCGGTGATTGCACGATTCCGGGCGGCGCAGCTGCCGGCCGGCTGGGCCGAGGAACCGCTCACGCCGCCGGCGGGGACCGACCCGCTTCCGCCGGGGGCCGATCCATCCTGGAGCTTCTATCGGGCGGCCGAGTCTGCGGAAGGCGGCGAGCGCGCGATCACCATGTATCACTCGGCCGGTTTCTGCTCGTTCACCGGGGACACGGGCGGCATCTACCTTCAGCGGCAGACCAACCGGGGCTGGGTCGCCGACGGCAGGCTGACCGCACCGGCTGTCGGCAGCGACGGCCAGGCTCGCTGGGCGAACTGCGCCGGTTTCGGCGCCGAGATCAGCCTGTCGGCTGACGGGTCGACCCTGCTCGCCTCGCAGGACATGACCTTCGTCTACCCGGGTGAGTATCGATGTGCCGCGTTCGTCTACGAGCGCACCGCCGCCGGCTGGACGCAAGCGGGCACTCTCTTCCCGCCCGGGATCGGCCCGGCAGGGTCGCCGAGCTGGGATGGGTGCGACTACTTCGGCATCAATTCGACCCTCTCTACGGACGGAATGCGAGCAGCTGTCCTGAGCTCCGGCCGGGTCGACATCTTCGTCCATGGTTCCTCCGGCTGGTCGCTCGAGCAGCACCTTGTTGTGCCGAGCGGCAACGACTGTAGCTCCACGATCGAGTCGTCCCGACTGGCGATTTCGGGCAACGGTTCGCGTCTGCTCGTTGCCGATCCAGACTGCGACGCGAACGGAGTTGGCGTCGCCGGCCGCGTCTACGACTACGAGCGAGTGGGGTCATCTTGGTCGCTAGCCCAGACAATCGATTCGCCGGAGCCGATCTTCGGCAACCACTTCGGGCAAGGTCTGGCGCTCTCGAATGACGGCAACACAGCTGCGATCACAGAGCAGGAGGGCACCGGGCTGCCCTACGCCGGAGCCGTCTGGGTCTACGAACACACGCAGAGCGGCTGGCAGCAGGGGGCACGGCTGACCACGACCACTCCCGAGCCATTCGGCTTCATGACCTGTCCGCAGGTGAGCAGCGATGGAAGCACGATCGTCTGCTCTGCCGTCGACCAGGTCGGCTTCGACCCGGCCCAGGGCTCTGTGTACGTCTTCCAGCGGCCAGGTCCGAGCTGGACGAGCGCGCCGACGCCGCTTCGTCTCGTCGCCGCGGACGGCCACGCACAGGACTACCTCGGGACGGATAACAGCAACGCGCTGTCTGGCTTGACTTCGAGTCTCGCCGTCTCCCCGGACGGCGGCGACATCGCCGCAACGATTGCCCCGCAGAACGTCGACTTCGACGGTGGCGACCGGATCGGCTACGAGTTCACGACGGCGCCCGTGGTTCGCTCGTTCACGCCTGCGCGGGCCGCCGCCGGGGCTCCGGTGACGATCAGGGGCGCGAACTTCTCTGGGGCAACGGCAGTCACTTTCGACGGCGTCGCAGCCGCGAGCTTCACAGTGGACTCTCCGACCGAGGTCACGGCCATCGTGCCCGCGACCGCGGGTATCGGCAGCATCGGCGTTACGACCACGAAGGGGCGCAGCTGGAGTAGCGGCAGCTTCAGCCCGCTGCCCTCGATCGAGTCCTTCGCGCCGCGCGTCGGCACCGCAGGCACACGCGTGACGATCGCCGGAGCCAACCTGCTCGGCGCAACCGCTGTCGAGTTCGGCGGCGTTCCGGCGGCGAGCTTCGACGCGGTGTCGGCGACCGTGGTCACCGCCGTCGTGCCGGCGACAGCGGCGACGGGAGAGCTCACCGTCGTCACGCCGGACGGACATGGCTCAAGTTCGACGCCGTTCCGGCCGGAGCCCTCGATCGACTCCTTTGCGCCGAACGTCGGCATCGCAGGCACACGCGTCAGGATCGCCGGAGCCAACCTGCTCGGCGCGACCGCTGTCGAATTCGGCGGCGTTCCGGCGGCCGGCTTCGACGTCGTGTCGGCGACCGTAGTGACCGCCGTCGTGCCGGCGACTGCGGCGACGGGAGAGCTCACCGTCGTCACGCCGGGCGGAACTGTCTCGAGCTCGACACCGTTCTTGCTGCGGCCCGTGATCGAGTCGCTGGTCCCGCGGGAGGCGCCTGCGGGCACGCCCGTTCGCATCGAGGGGACGAACCTCGGCGATGCTGCGTCGGTTTGGCTCACGGGACGGAAGCTGCGCTTCGTGCGTACGTCGCCGTCGTCGCTCACCGTTTGGATCCCGAGGCAGGCCCGCGGCGGGCATCTGATCGTGGATTCTCCAACCGGCCGGGCGGTGAGTTTGCAGAGATTCCAGCCGGAGCCGTCGGTCGCGTCGGTGCCGCACAGCGTCCGGCCGGGAGCACAGTTCACGATCGCCGGCGGAAATCTCGCGGGCACCTTCCGTGTGCGGGTCGACGGACGCCGCGCCCGCTTCCACGTCGTCTCACCGACCCTGGTCGTCGCCACCTTGCCTCTGCGGGCGAGACGCGGCCGGATCACCGTCTGGACCTGGGGCGGCACCGTGACCACCCGGATCATCGTGCGGGGGATGCCGTCGCGCTAGCCCACCGGCGGGCGGATGTAGATCACGCCTTCGTGCTCGATCGGCACGAACGGCGCGCCCACGCTGAAGACGACACCTTCGACCTGGTGGATCAGCTCGTGCCCGCCCTCACCGACGGGGACGACGATGCCGACCTCGTCCTTGGCTTCGGCGTCGAGTCCCTCTTCCCGCAGCGCTGCGAGCAGACGGTCACGGTCGGGGATCCGTGCAGCTTCGACGCGCACTGTGCTCGACATCTCGTCTCCTCTGGTCGCTTTCGGATCCGAAATCTACCGCACCGGGCGGCTCGACAAACGCGTTAAGTTCGTCCGATGGGGCGGACGATCGTCTTTTTCCCGGAGGGTGCGTTCGGCCCGACGAACAATTGCGTGGGCATCGGCGACGTGCTGCGCAGGCGCGGGCACCGCGTCGTCTTCATCGTGGAGGAGTCGTTCGCCGGCACACTAGAGGCGAAGGGGTTCGAGGAGCGGACGATGCGGCTCGCGCCGCCGCCCGAAGAGCCGGAGGAGCCGGGCCAGTTCTGGAAGGACTTCATCCGCGACACCGCGCCCGTCTTCCGCAAGAGCACGTTTGATCAGATCGGCGAGTTCATCCTCCCGACCTGGCAGGCGCTCGTCGACGGAGCGCGCTACGTGGACGGGCGGCTCGTCGAGATCCTCGAGGAGCTCGTGCCGAACGTGGTCGTCGAGGACAACGTCGTGGGTTTCCCGGCGATCCCGGCGAGCGGCCGTCCGTGGGTGAGGATCGTTTCCTGCAACCCGCTCGAGGTGAAGGATCCGGCGCTGCCGCCGACGTTCTCTGGCCTGCCTCTCGACGATCCGAGCGAGTGGGACGCCTTTCGCCTGGAGTACGGGCGGCAGGTCGGCGAGCTCCAGGCGTCGTTCTCGGAGTTCTGCGTCGAGCGCGGCGCGCCGCCGCTCCCCGGGATCGAGCTCATCCACGAGTCGCCCTTGCTGAACCTGACGCTCTACCCCCAGGAGCTCGACTACCCGCGCAGCCTCTCGCTCGGCTCGCGCTGGAGCAACCTGCAAACGTGCGTGCGCGGGACGGATGCGCCGTGGGAGCCGCCTGATCCCGACGTCCGCGGGATCGTCTACCTCAGCCTTGGCTCGCTCGGCTCGGCCGATGTCCCCTTGATGAAGGAGCTCGTGGCCGAGCTCGCGGACACGCCGCACCGGTACATCGTGAGCAAGGGGCCGCAGCACGCCGAGTACGAGCTCGCGGACAACATGGTCGGCGAGGAGTTTCTGCCGCAGACATCCGTCCTCCCGCACGTCGACGCGGTGATCACGCACGGCGGCAACAACACGACGACGGAGTGCATGTGGTTCGGCAAGCCGATGGTCGTGCTTCCGATCTTCTGGGACCAGCACGACAACGCGCAGCGCGTCGACGAGACTGGCTACGGCGTCCGGCTGCCGACGTACGACCGGGCCGGCGGCGAGCTGGCGGCAGCCCTCGACCGGATGCTCTCCGACGAGCACCTGCGTACACGGTGCGCCGCTGCGGGCGAGCGTTTGCGCCGACAGCCGGGAACCGAGCGTGCCGCGGACCTGATCGAGGCGCTCTAGCCCTCGGGTGGACGGACGTAGACCTCGAACCGGTTGCCGGACGGATCGGCGAGGTAGACGGCGTAATAGCCGGGGCCGTACGGCATCTCCTTCGGACCGCTGAGCTCGAGCGCGCCGGCGTCGCGTGCTATCGCCGCCACGCGCTCGACGTCCTCGCGGCTCGCGACCCAGAAGGCAATCCGGTTCTCGTTTGCAGCGTGCTCGGCACTCTCGGTGACGCCGAAGTAGGCCGTCCCCGGGAGCGGCTCGGTCGTCGCCCAGACCTTCCACGTCTCACCGTGGTAGCGCTCGGTGAAGCCGAGCGCCGGCAGAAGCGCGTCATAGAACGGTTGCGCCGCCGCGAGATCCGCGACGCGGAGATCCATGTGTCCGAACGGATTCACTTGCGCAACGATAAAGCGGCGCCGGCGGCGAGGAGTCCGATCCCGAGCAGGCGCGGCCAGTGGAGGGCGATCCGCTCGGACCCGAAGAGTCCCCAGCGGTCGATCGCGGCCCCCATGGCGAGCTGGCCGGCGATCAGGATCCCAACGGTCGCTGCGACGCCGATGCGCGGACCGGAGTAGGTGATGGTGAAGACGATCAGCAGCCCCATGATTCCGCCGAGGAGCATCCACCAGGGCTGTTGGACAGCTCGGGAGAAGGCGTCGAGGCTGCCCCGCGCGACGAGGAGGATCAAGACCGCGACCACGGCGGTCAAGGCCGTCGCGAACGCAAGTGCGCCGAGCACGCCGATTCGCTCGCCGAGCCGCGACATGATCGCGACCTGCACCGAGCCGGCGAGGCCGGCCGCAACGGCCAGTCCCGTAGCGAGCGCACTCCCGGACACCGATGGAACCCTAGTTTTCGCTCCGGCGGACTTGACAAGCTTGTGAGTCATCACTAACATCACACGCGATGAACACCACGACTACGAGATCGACGGCAGCCGCCAGACGGGACGACGTTCTCGACGCCGCCATGGTCGAGTTCGCCGAGCACGGCTTCGAGGGCGCCTCGACCGAGGACATCGCCCGGCGGGCCGGCATCTCGCAGCCGTACCTGTTCCGCCTGTTCGGGACGAAGAAGGAGCTGTTCAAGGCCTCGGTCGCCAGATGCCTCCGTGAGACGCTCGAGATGTTCCAGCGTGCCGCGGAGGGGAAGCGCGGCGAGGAAGCGCTGAAGGCAATCGGGCAGGCGTACCAGAAGCAGCTCGAGGAGGATCGGACACGGCTGCGCCTGCAGATGCAGTCGTACGCCGCCAGTGACGATCCCGAGATCCGGGCCGTCGTGCGGGCCGGGTACGGCGATCTCGTCGCCTACGTGCGGCGCGTCTCGGGTGCCGACTGGCCGACCGTCTGGGGCTTCTTTTCGACCGGCATGCTCCTCAACGTTCTCGCCTCGATGCACGTCGACGACCAACCCGACCAGTGGATGACCGAGCTCCTGTCCGGGTGCGGCAAGGAGCTGTAACCGCTCTCTTTTTTTCTGTTTGGAGGAAGTGATGACTCACACACAAAAGCGCTCGATGATCTGGACGATGGCGATCACCTCGGTCGCGCTCTTCATGGTCAGCCTCGACAACCTCGTCGTCACGACGGCGCTGCCGGTGATCCGCGAGAACCTCCACGCCACCATCTCCCAGCTCGAGTGGACGGTGAACGCCTACACGCTCACCTTCGCGGTGCTCCTCCTCACGGGCGCGGCGCTCGGCGATCGCTTCGGGCGGCGCCGCATGTTCGCGCTCGGGCTTCTGCTCTTCACAGGAGCGTCCGCGGCGGCGGCTCTTTCCACCAGTGCCGACGCGCTCGACGTCGCGCGCGCCGTTCAGGGCGTCGGCGCGGCGATCGTCACGCCCCTCACGCTGACGATCCTGTCCGCAGCCGTGCCGCGGGAGCGTCGCGGGCTCGCGCTCGGGATCTGGGGAGGTATCGGCGGTCTGGCCATCGCAATCGGCCCGCTCGTCGGCGGCGCGATCGTGAACGGTGTGTCGTGGCACTGGATCTTCTGGCTCAACGTGCCGATCGGCCTCGTCCTCGCCCCGCTCGCGCTGGCGCGGCTCGAGGAGACGCGTGGACCGGACGCAGGGCTCGACCTCCCGGGCCTCGGGCTCGCGAGCGTGGGCCTGCTCGGCATCGTCTGGGGTCTGGTACGCGGCAACGAGCACGGCTGGACAAGCCTCGGCGTCGTGCTTCCGATCGTCGCCGGTGCGTTGCTCATGGCTGGCTTCGTGGCCTGGGAGAAGCGCTCCACGGCCCCGATGCTGCCGCTCGACTTCTTCCGCGAGCGGACCTTCGCCCTCACGAACGTCGCGTCGTTCCTCATGTTCTTCGGGATGTTCGGTTCGATCTTCCTGCTGGCGCAGTTCTTCCAGACGGTGCAGCACATGTCGCCTCTCGCGGCGGGTCTGCGGATCCTGCCGTGGACGGCGATGCCGATCTTCATCGCACCGATCGCCGGCGCGATGTCCGACCGAATCGGCGGCCAGCGGCTGATGACGGTCGGGCTCGCACTGCAGGCCGGCGGGCTCATGTGGCTCGCGGCGCTGCAGTCGCCGACCGTGCCCTACTCCGACCTGGTCGCGCCGTTCGTGATCTCCGGCGCGGGGATGGCGCTCTTCTTCGCTCCCGTTGCGAACGTCGTGCTCAGCTCGGTCGCGCGGAAGGACGAGGGTAAGGCGTCGGGCGCCACGAACGCGATCCGCGAACTCGGCGGCGTGTTCGGCGTCGCAGTCCTCGCGGCGGTCTTCGCCAACGCGGGCGGCTACAGCACTCCCGAGACGTTCACCACCGGGACCTCGACTGCGGTCTGGATCGGCGGCGCAGTGGTCGCGCTCGGCGCGGTCGCCGCAGCGTTCATCCGGAAGCCGCAGCGTGCAGACGTGGCCGTCGAGGCGGAGACGGAGCTCGCCGAAGCAGCCTGACGGCGGTTTCAGCGCCCGACCTGCGCGAGGTACTCCTCGAGGTTGCGCGGGTCGGGCGTCAGCCGTTTTCGGATCGGCGGATCGCCGGTCACCGGCTGGTAGCCCGCGAACTCGGAGTCGAGCACGCCCTCTCCGCGGGTCAGACCCGGAAGCTGGCGGCGGAGCTCCTGGACATGAGAGGCCGGCAGCGTCGCCTCCAGCACGGAGAGCTCCCCGCGCGCCGACGGCGTCGTAGCTCCGGCGCCGAGGCGTCCGAAGGCGGCGAGCATCGGGCCGATCGTCTGGGTCGGCACCTCTGCGGCGACCCGAAAGACCGGCTCGCAAACCGCCGTGCCCGCCTGTTCGAGCGCCTGCACGAGGACGAGCGGCGTCAGCCGCTTCACATCGCGCGTAGTAGGCATCGGGCCGCGGCGTGACGGTGGTCCGTCGGCGAGGCTGTAGCCGATCTTCGTCAGCGTCACCACGCAGTCGGTGACTTGCCAGCCGCACAGGCCCTCTGTGAGGGCGAGACGCACGTACTCGCCCATGTGCTCGACGAAGGCATCGAAGGTCTTGAACGTGTAGAGCGGTGCGTCGCGCCGGTCCAGGCCGTCCTGGACGACCAACTCGACGCCCGAGCCCGGTGCCGCCCGCTCGACGCGTAGTCCGAGGTCCGCGTGGAACGGGTTCGTCGGCGTGTTGAGGATCTCGACCGCCTCGCCGCTGCCTCTCGGGCGCTCGACGCAGATCGTCGTCACGTCCCGGAATGCGACCTCGAGGCCGTACTCGTCGGCCAGTGTCGCGTCGATCACCTCGCGCTGAACCTCGCCGTAGAGCGAGACCGAGGTCTCCGCCCGGGTGTCGTCCTGGCGGACGTCGATCAGGGGGTCCTGCTCCGCCAGCTGCCCCAGCGCGACCCGTAGTCGCTGGCCGTCGGCGGGATCGACGGGCTCGACGACCGCCTCGAACGTCGGCGGAGCGAAGTGGTGCTCCACGGCGTGGCGCGGTTCCCCGAGCCAGTCGCCGATCCGGATCTCCGCGAGGCCCCAGAGCTTCGCGATCTCGCCCGCCTGCACCGCATCTCGCTGGACGGCGTCACCGTCGGCGAAGACGCGGAGCGCGGTCACCTTGCCGGCGTCGAAGCGGTCCCGGACCGTCACCGTCCCGGAGAAGAGCCGCGTGTAGGCGATCCGATCCCCCGCAGAACCGCGCTCGATCTTGAACACGCGCGCCGAAAGCGGCCCGTCGGGGTCACTTGCGCGAGCGGGCAACAACTGCGCGATTCCACCCCGCATCTCGTCGACGCCGGCGCCCGTAAGCGCGGAGCCGAAGAAGACGGGATGCAACTCTCCCGCCTGGGCCCGTGCGGCAAGGTCACTGTCCGCTGGCCCAAACGGCGCGAATGACGCAGCCCGCGACCCGAGCCCGTCCGCCGAGCCCATCGGAACGACGTCCGGGGTCAGGCGCTGCTCGATCTCGTCGAGCACACGCTCCGGGTCTGCGCCGGCGCGGTCGATCTTGTTCACGAACAGCAGCGTCGGGACCTCCAGGCGCTGCAGCGCACGCATCAGGACTCGCGTCTGCGGCTGCACTCCTTCCACTGCCGAGATCACGGCCACGGCGCCGTCGAGCACGCTCAGCACCCGCTCGACCTCCGCGATGAAGTCCGGGTGGCCCGGCGTGTCGATCAGGTTGACCGTGACGTGGTCGATGGAGAACGAGACGACGGCCGACTTGATCGTGATGCCGCGCTGCTGCTCGAGCGCGAGCGAGTCCGTCCGAGTCGTCCCCTTGTCGACGCTCCCGACCTCGTCGATGACGCCTGCGGCGTAGAGGAGCCGTTCGGTGAGAGTTGTCTTACCGGCGTCTACATGCGCCAGGATCCCCAGATTCAGCGACTTGCGAAGCACTCGTCCATACCTCCAAGTAGGTCACTACGGCCTCTTCGATGGCAATGAACGGTGCGCGCACGCTGCCTCCTTCGGGTCGCTCCCAGTGGCGCTTGCAGAAAGAGAATAATCGGTGCAGTGCCGATCTTCCAGCCCGAGGCCGAGACGCTGCCGCGGCCGGAGCTCGAACGGCTCCAGCGCGAGCGCTTGCGGGAGCGGTTCGGCGTCGAGCTCGAGGCACTGCCGGAGCAGCCCTTCCGCGTCAAGTCGGAGCTCAGAGACGCCTATCCGTTCGGGCTCCTGCAGGTTCCGCTCGAGGAGTGCGTCCGGATCCATGCCTCTTCGGGGACGCGCGGGAAGGCGACGATCGTGGCGTACACGCGGGCCGATCTCGCGGCGTGGGCGGATTGCTGCGCCCGCGCGCTGGCCGCGGCGGGAGGCCGGCCGGGCACCGTCGTCCACGTCGCTTACGGCTACGGCCTCTTCACCGGCGGCCTCGGGATCCACTACGGCGCCGAGCGGCTCGGCTGCACGGTCGTCCCGGCGTCGGGCGGCAACACTCCACGCCAGGCGCAGCTGCTCGAGGATCTCGGCGCGGAGATCCTCTGCTGCACACCGAGCTACGCGCTTGCGATCGCCGACCATGTGTCCGAGCCCGAACGGCTCAGCCTGCGCGCCGGCGTCTTCGGTGCCGAGCCGTGGACGGAAGGGCTGCGCGAGAAGATCGAGGGCGCGCTCGGGTTACAGGCCGTCGACATCTACGGCCTCTCCGAGGTGATGGGGCCTGGTGTGTCCGCGGAATGCCTCGAGGGGCGGGACGGTGCGCACATCAACGAGGACCACTTCCTCGTCGAGGTCGTCGACCCGGAGTCGGGGCTGCCGCTGCCGGACGGCGAGGTCGGGGAGCTCGTCTTCTCGACGCTGACGAAGGAGGCTCTGCCTCTGCTGCGGTACCGCACTGGCGATCTCGCCTCACTCATGCGGGAGCCCTGCGCGTGCGGCCGCACGTTCGCCCGGATGTCGCGTGTGGTCGGCCGGACCGACGACATGCTGATCATCCGCGGCGTCAATGTCTTCCCGAGCGAGATCGAGCGGACGCTCCTCACGATCCCGGAGCTCGCGCCGCACTACCAGCTCGTCGTCGAGCGGCCAGGAAATCTCGACGAGCTGACGGTTCAGGTCGAAGGGGTCGTCGACGCCGGGTCGGTGCGCAAGCAGCTCCACAGCGTGCTCGGACTGACCGCGCGCGTCGAGATCGTCCAGCCTCGATCGATCCCGCGCAGCGAGGGGAAAGCGCTGCGCGTTCTCGACCGCCGCGGTGCGTAACCGCGGCGTTCGAATCGGCGTTCAACGACCGGATGAACGAGCCGCACGACGCGAACGCGAACGACGACGGCTGGCCGGAGCCGTCGGGGGACGTCCTCCGCGAGCTCGATCCGCCCGCGGTCGTCTGGTCGGAGTCGGAGCCGGCGGCTACGCCGCAGACTCGTCACCCTGCCAGAGGCTGAACGCGTTTCCCTCCGTGTCTTTGCAGCCTGCGAACCAGCCGTACCCTTGCACCGGCATCTTGTCTTCGGCCTCACCGCCGAGCTCGCGCACCTTCGCGATCGATCCGTCGATGTCCTCGGTGTCGAAGTACACGGTGAGGGCGCCCGGCTCTGCTCCACCGACGATCGCGCCGCCCTGGTCCTCGCCGGTGCGGAACATGCGGTAGTCCATCTCAGGAGACATCGGGGGTCCTACCTCGTAGCCGAAGACGCCGCTCCAGAATCCCTGTGCGCGGTCGCCGTCGGCCGCGCTGATCTCGACGTGCACGAGCTTGCCTGCCATCGCTCATCCTCCCCTAACCGGGTTATCGTCCGTTCGCCAGCTGCTGAAAGGAGTCTATGTACAGGGTCGCAGTTCTCTACGAGCAGGAGCCGGACGCGGAGGCATACGCGGAGCATGCGGAGCTGTGTGCGCAGGTGCCGAACAGCGTCTTCCGCCACGGCAAGGTCACGGGTGCGCCGATGGGCGAAGCGACGCACGCGTACTACGCCGAGTGGGAGTTCGCCGACGAGCAGGCGTTCCAGAGCGCGATTCGCAGCGACGAGTTCATGGCGTCCGGGAAGGACGCATACAAGCGCGGCTTCCCGCAGCCGACGGTCGAGTTTCTCGAGCTGGGCTAGCGATGGCCGAGGTCGAGGTCGGGCGCGACGGGGCCGTCCAGACGATCACGCTCAACCGACCCGAGAAGCTGAACGCCTTCACGCGCGGCGTGCACGAGGAGCTGCAGGCGGCGCTCGAGGTGGCGCGCGATCAGGAGGTGCGTGCGGTGGTCATCACAGGTGCGGGGCGCGGCTTCTCGGCCGGCCAGGACCTGAACGAGTTCGGCGAGGCCGGTGACGTGGCGTCGATGTTGCGCGCGACGTATCACGTCAACGTGCTGGCGATTCGCTCGCTCGAGAAGCCGGTGATCGCCGCGGTGAACGGCGTGTGCGCCGGCGCGGGGCTCTCTCTCGCGTGCGCGTGCGACATCCGGCTTGCCTCCGACGCCGCGTTCTTCGTCCCCGGGTTCGTCGGGATCGGCCTGATCCCCGACTCCGGCGGGTCGTACTTCCTCCAGCGCCTGCTCGGGACGCCGCGCGCGTTCGAGTGGATGACCTCGAACCGCCGGTTGACCGCGGCCGAAGCGCACGCATGGGGGCTCGTCTCGGAGGTCGTGGACGCGGACTCGTTCGCCGCACGAGTGGCCGAGCGCGCGGCCGAGCTTGCGGCCGCTCCGACGCGCGCGATCGCGCTGACGAAGCGCCTCTACGACGAGGCGGCGACCTCTACGCTCGAGGAGCAGCTCGAGCGGGAGGCCGAAGCTCAGGCCGAGGCGGCGCAGACGGACGACTTCCGCGAGGGCGTCGCGGCCTTCGGCGAGAAGCGTGCTCCGGAGTTCCGCGGCCGCTAGCTACGCCACGACGAGCCGCTCGATCTCGCCCTCGCCGGGGAATCGGCCGACGGAGTGCTTCGAGAAAACGAGGTCGCCGTTCCTGATGATGTCGAACTGACCCTTGCCGCCCGGAACCGCGCTGGCCTCGACTCCACGCTCGCTGAGCATGGCCACGAGACTCGCGGCCCGGGGCTCGTAGCCGCTTCAGGTAGGGCAATAGTGGATCTCGACTGCCACGTCGAGAGCGTACAGAGCGGCTTGGCCGCTACGCAGCCTGGGCGATCTCGCGCAGCGCCGACTCGATCCGCTCCGCGATCTCGGGACGCTCCTGCTGGAGCCGACGGAACTCGGTTCCGAACAGCACGAGCACCTGCGACGGAGTGTCGGTCGTGACCGTTGCCGTGCGCCGCCCGTCTCCGAGGAGCGCGAGCTCGCCGAAGAAGTCTCCCGGGCCAAGGGTCCGCACTTCGGTGCCGTCGACCGTGACGGTCGCGGCTCCGTCCCGCAGGATGAAGAACGAGTAGCCCGACGCCCCCTCGCCGGTGAGGTTTGCGCCCGCGCTCACCGACTCGAGCTCGAACCACGGCGCGATCGTGGCCCGCTCGTCCGGCTCGAGCGAGTCGAAGAGCGGGATCCCGGCGAGGTCTTCTGCGGCAGCGGCGGACATCGCGGCTGACCCTATCCGCCGCCGCGGGCCGGTTCCAGTCTCGTAACCGCATCGTCACCACCGGCCGCTGGTGCGATACTCGGAGGGTGGACGAGGACGATCTTCGCAAGCTGGAGGCGGCGGGCTCGGAGCTCTCTTTCGGCGCCGGCCAGATGCTGATCGAGCGCGGCAAGCCGGGTACGGGGCTCTACCTCGTACGCGAAGGGCGCATCGTGGTCGAGGCGCCCGAGGGCACGCGCGAGCTCGGTCCCGGGTCGGTGGTCGGCGAGCGGGCGCTTCTCTCCGAGGACGGGACGCGTACGGCCCGCGTTCGGGCGTTGACCTACGGGGTCGTCGTCGCCATCGACCGCGAGGAGGTCGACCGCCTGTGCGCCGAGGATCCCGGCTTCGCCGAACGCCTCGCTCGAGTGTCCTGACGTTCGAGTAGTCGGCCTCGAGAGCCCTTGCTCTCAGTCCTTGTACGGATCCTGGACGTCGCGGCCGGCCATGGCCACGCCGAGCGGGCGCAGCGTGTGCTTCACCTGGATCGTGTCGCCGTGTGCCGCGAGAACCTCGGGCAGGCGCTTGTACACCTCCGGCGCCTCGTCTGCACCTCCGCCCATGAGCACGATGCCCTGCTCCCGCAGGCGTGCCTGGACGGCCGGCCAGTCGACACGTCCGGGTGAGATCCGCTCCTCGATCCAGACCTTGCGCAGGCGGCCGGCGGGGTGCTCGGGGCAGGTCGAATCGCCGGTCTCGAAGACGCGGTCGCAGTCGCGCTGCGTGCAGGTCCAGCGCTTGCGGCGACGGACGCGGCCGGCCGCCTGCGTGCGGCTCATGACGCGACCTGCGCCGTGCACCGTCGAGTTGAGCGACTCGTCGGCGTCGATGCTTGCTACGCCCTCGAGAATCACCGAGTTGTCGCCCATGGAGCCGCCGACGAAGCCCTGCTGGCCGGGACGCGCAGGCGTGCAGCCCTTACGCACGACCCAGTAGCTGCGCCCGAAGTGCTCCTCCTGCCACGCGAAGTTGTGGTGGTTGTGCACCTCGTAACCAGCCTCGGCGCTGAGAATCTCGAGCACCTTGTCGACGACCACGTCGCGTCCGGCGTACGCGTACTCGCCCGCGAGCGACATCGCTGCGATGTAGGCATCCCCGAGCTCGCTGCCGACCTCGAACAGCACCGGCGGAGAATCCATCTCGCCCTCGTGTGCCTTCCCGCCGAACGGGAGACCCTGGGCGAGAGCCAGAAAGCCGGACGCGGTCTTGTGCCCGAAGCCGCGCGAGCCGAAGTGGACGCCGATCCAGACGCGGCCGTCCTCGTCCTCCATCAGGTTGACGTAGTGGTTGCCCGAGCCGACGGTCCCGAGCTGCTTCTCGGCCAGGGGCGCCAGGTCGCGCTGCGGCGTGAAGTCGGCCGCGCGGATCTTGTCCAGCACCGGGTGGTCGACCCGCTCGGTCGCGGGTACACCCATTCCGAACGAGATCCGGCGAGTGATCTCCCGCATTACCCCCTCGACACCACCCAGCGGGTCGAGGTCGGCGCGTGTCAACTCCGTCCGCACAGCCTTGTTGCCGCAGCCGATGTCGTAGCCGACGCCCGAAGGCGAGACGAATCCCTCGTAGGCGATGGCGCCGCCGATCGGCTGGCTGTAGCCCGGGTGATGGTCGGCGCAGAGCACGCCGAAGTCCGCGTCGCCCGCCGCCATACAGCGCTCGAGCTGCTCGAGGCTGCGCGCGTCGACGGTTCCGAAGGTCTTGATCGAGCTCATTGGCTCCTCCTCTTCGTCATTGTCCTCACTAGAGACACCGGGCGGACTCGAACCGCCGTGGCACGGGTTGCAGCCGTGCGCCTCGCCGCTCGGCCACGGTGTCATCAGGCCTCCGAGAGGAATCGAACCTCTGCGCGCGGGGTCGAAGCCCGCTGCTCTTTCCGCTGAGCTACGGAGGCAAGGGAGCCGGGCGTCGACGGCGACGCCCGGCAGTGCCCGGCTACTCGTGCGATGGGTCGAGCTCGCGCTCGCGCCGGTCGTACTCCTCGAACTCGCCCACGAGACCCTTGCGGAAGACCCGCAGGGCCGCGATGAGCGTGTCGACCTTGTGCAGCGAGTTCGCTCGCTGCGCCTCCGAGTCGATGTCGAACCAGAGTTCGATGCGATCGGAGCAGTCAGCCAGCTCGAGGATGATCCGCGGCTGGAAGTTGCGCGGGCACCGCGTGCACACCGGGTCGTCGCACTCGGCGAGGCCACGCTCGCTCGTGTCCTCCACGTACGCGAGGACGTAGGCGCCGCCGTGGAAGCCGGGCAGGTTCAGGAACACGCGCTCGTTCACGCGAGCGCGGTAGGGAATGCCCATATCCTGTTCCTTTCCAGTGATCATGTCGCCCGTCGTCGGGCGACAGGGACAAGAGACGTGGTTGATCACGGCGGTGCATCGATCCCGGCGCGAAGAACGCCGAGGCACGTCGCCGCGACGCGCTTCGCAGACATCGGAATCTCCTTTCGTCATTGGTGAAGTGCGGATGGAGGGATTCGAACCCCCACTGACCGGTTTCTGAGACCCGTGCCTCTGCCGGATTGGGCTACATCCGCATGAGAGCCGCAGGCTCGTGCTGCAGAGCGTGCGGCTCGTCCCTCAGGCCGCCGGACGGGGCCGGTGCCGAGGATCGCGCTGTTCCCGCTCGCGACGCAGCTGGCGCCGCGCCTCGAGCTGGATCACCTTGGCCGGGCGTTGTGCCTGAGGCCGCGGGACGGCGTAGTGATGCCGGTGCATCAGTTGCTCCTCTCTGGATTGGAAGGCGCCGCGCGGCGCCCTCCTCACGAGAGAGCGCCGCGGGCGAAGTCGGAGATGAGCTGCGGCGTCGCCGTGTCGAAGCCGACGACGTCGAGCATCTCCGGGTCTGCGGGATCGGCGATCGAGAAGCCGTTCGAGACCATGCCGACCACGACCAGGCCTGCCTCGATGCCCGAGGCGCGGCGGTAGTCGCGGAGCGCCTGGACCGGGTGGATGTCACCCGCCCAGGTCTCCGAGTCGGTGTAGATCACGAACGTGTCGATCTCCCGCTGCAGCGACTGCGCGTAGAGCATCGGCAGCGCACAGTCGGTGCCGCCGAACGGCAGGTCGGACACCGTTCGCACCGCGTCGTCCAGACGCTGACGCGGCGAGAGCGGCAGCGGCGTCAGGCCGTCGCCGTGGCCGAAGCGACCGCGGCCGGCCTTGCGGTAGCCACCTCGGCCGGCGTAGAAGCCGACCACCTCGACGTTCGGCTCCGTCGCCACCGTGACGAGCGCGAGCGTCGCCGACGCGTCGCGCGGCGACAGGCCCGGAACGCCGGCGACCTGGCCACCGGTCATCGAGCCCGAGACGTCGAGGGCCAGCAGCAGACGCTTGCCGACCGGCTCGACGTTGCCGAACGCCGTGTAGAACGCGGCGTCCAGAGCGTCGACGATCTGCCGCACCGGTACCCACGTGTTGCGACCGCGTACGCCGCGGCCCGACGCGTACGTGCGGAGAGCCGCCAGTACCGCGATCGGGTGCACACAGGCCCGACGGATCCGCTCGCCGTCGCCGAGCTGCTCGACCACGCGAACCGTGGCGTCTGAGCCCGGCGTCAGGACGCCGACACGGGTCATCGTCGCGAGGTTGCGAACGAGAGCCGTCATCGGCATGTCCTCGAGCAGCGCCTCCCAGACCTCGGGCGACGTCAGCTGCTCCGGGCGGACCGCCTCGCGCGGCAGGCGGTACTCGCGGACGAGCTCGGCCGCCTGCTTCGGCGACTCCGCGATCTGGACGCGGGCGAAGCCCTCGACCAGACGCGG
>Ga0207646_10002469_pt1 | contig 21841 bp, 18 predicted proteins | sample KBSK5502metaG_FD_184343 | JGI IMG/M metagenome (GOLD analysis project Ga0207646, IMG submission 184343) | Corn, switchgrass and miscanthus rhizosphere microbial communities from Kellogg Biological Station, Michigan, USA - KBS K5-50-2 metaG... | ecosystem: Host-associated > Plants > Roots >... | reverse complement strand
CCAGAGTCACGATGTAGCGAATTCGAGTTTCTTAGATGAGGTCTTGCCAGGAACTTAAATGGGAAATGGGCTACGCGAGAATATAGCAGAGGCATCTGTCATGAAAACACTCACTGATCGTCATCTGCTTAAGGGTTCGCCGGGTAGCCTCGGTGGCGAAGTAAAGGCCACATTCATAGTCAAGCTTGGGGGAGCCCTGATTTCTCACAAAGATGATTACTGCAAACCGAAGATCTCTATCATTCAGGAGTTCGGCCGCACTATTCGCTCACGGTGGCCTGAACTGCAGGGCCGGCTAATCTTGGTTTTGGGCGGGGGCTCTTACGGTAATGGCGTACCACACCGCTACAATCTGCGGAATTCGTCTCAAGACTGGAAACCCGTCGATCTTCCGATGATGACAATCAAGACATTTGAATTTATGTCGCTGGTAACGAGCATTTTCCGGCAGGAAGAAATCCCTTGCTACCCTTTTCAAACGTGCAGTTATCTTATGAGCCGGGATGGCAGGCCCAATGGATCTTTCATAGACCCGATCAAACATGCCCTCTCGATTGGCGTTCTTCCGATTCTGTCGGGGGATATGGTGTTTGACTCTAACCGGCAATTCGTAATCTTTTCCAGTGACGACATACCGGAAATATTCGTCGGCAGGATACCGCTCAGGCGGGTCGTCATGTTGACGAACGTCCCAGGCGTCATGAACTACTCATCGAGCCAGCATGCAGTGATCGCGCGTGTCACCAGAGACAATTACGCGTCGGTGATGGATCTTGCTGGTGCTTCCAACCAACAGGACATTTCCGGAGGAATGAAGAACAAGGTTAAAGCTTTGCTCCGCATCGCTGAGTTGGGGGTCGAAAGCGTGATCTGTGACGGGAGAAAACCATCAGCACTCATGCCCGCTTTATTCGAACCGTCACCTCCCGGCACCGTCATCGAGTCGCTAAATAGAGACCATAGATAGGAGAGACTCCGATATGCTCGTTGCCTTTGCTGGGTGCGATGGGGCCGGTAAGACCACTCAAGTGGAAAGGGTTCGGCAATGGCTTTTAGCAGACGGCTGGCAGGCGGAAATAATCGATCGGTGGGACATTCTCGATGTGGAGAAGTTTCCCGAGTGTCGTTTTATCCGCTCTTCCCGCACCGATTTACCCCTGTGTATTTCCGAGATGGAGGGTCTCAGCCGGGCTATGTTTCTCTTCTGGACCGTTAGCCTCCCTCTGCGCGAGATTGATTTGCAGGACCGCTCTCGTGTCTACCTGTTGGACGGCTATTGGATGAAGCACGCTGTAGCAGAAATTGAGTTCGGTTGCGACCCAGCGTGGATCGAAGCCACCGTCCGCTGCCTGCCCCCAGCTGAAGTTACGTTCTACCTTGATATCACGCCGGAGGAAGCGTTGCGCAGGAAGCCCGAGGTTACTCCTTACGAGTGCGCGCGGAATTCCGACATGAACCCGGACGACTTCATTAGACACCAAACAAAACTCCGCCGACGACTGTGGTGCTGGGCCATCGAACTCGGTTGGGACGTGGTCTCCTCGATGAACGAGCCGTCGCTAGTAACGGAACAAATTGGCTCAAGCCTGGTACCAAGGCTGCGCGCGAGCCAGGAACCGTCGATGGTTACCGAGATTAACCCCGATGGGCGCTGAACAAAGAGCTACGCAATCATGTCAGTTCGAGGTTTGATGCAGAGAAATGGCGCAGTGGTGGTAGGCGGCGCATACAACGCGATCAGTGCCAGTTTGGTCGAGAAAGCGGGCTTTGATGCTATATGGTTAAGCAGTTTCGGGGTTTCTATCGCTGAGCGGGCCTTGCCGGACGTGAACCTAATAACCTTAAGTGAAATGCTCCAGGTTGGAAGGAACATGGTGGCCAGCGTCGAGATACCAGTAATCGCCGACTGTGAGAACGGTTATGGCGATATTAACAATACTATGCACACCGTGCGCGAGTTCGAACGGGCCGGCATTTTAGCTGTTTGCATCGACGATAACCAATATCCAAAGCGGTGCAGTCTGTTCGATCACGCTGACCGACAACTCATTCCGCAGGCAGAGATGATTGCGAAGATTAAAGCCGCTAAGGATGTGCAACGATCAGCCGACTTCACGTTCATTGCCCGCACTGAAGCGCTCATTGCAGCCTGCGGTATCAGTGAGTGCATTGATCGTAGTAGCGCATACTTGGAAGCCGGAGCGGACCTGCTCGCCATTCATTCCAAGGCATGGCCTGATCTGCTCCAGGTTCTTGAGAGGTGGAAAGCGCCCGACTCCCTGGTGGTAATTCCTACGATGTTCCCTGAGATAGATTTGCTGGATCTGCGTAACGCAGGCTTTAAAGTGATTATCTACGCAAATCAAGCTATCCGCGCATCCCTGAAAGCGATGGACGAAGTCCTTTCTAAGCTTCGCAAAACAGGCCGCGCTGATGAGGTGGAGGCCGACATACTTCCACTTGCCAAGCTCCATGAATTAGTCAGGTTTCAAGACGTGAGGAGCAATGGCAGACATTAAGGGCTCATGGTAGAAGCAGTTCCGCACAACCATTTCGAGAAGCGTTCCGCTATTTCTCCCGGCTCCCCATCCGCCCGACCGCTAGGCGGGGCGAGGGCCACCTTGATGACTAAGACGGAGGATTGCTTGCCGGATGCCTCACGCACCTGAAAGAACTCTTCAATGTGTTGCATCTTGGTGGCAACATAAGTAGGGAAACCCGTCGCCTTACAAACGTCTTCAATATTGAATCCGTCGGGCTGACTTGGCTGACCTCCTGTTGATTCATAACATCGGTTGTCAAAGACAAAAAGAGATATGTTCCCCCGGCTATAACGACGCAACGTTACCAGCGCACCTAAGCCCATCAATAAAGAGCCGTCACCTTCAATTGCCAGGACGTGAACTGGCGGACGCGCCAAAGAGACCCCGAGCGCCAGCGGGATGACACTTCCCATCGAACCCATGCAGTAAAAGCAACGTTCGCGCAAATCGCCCGTAATAGCGAACAGATCGCGAGTAATGTATCCCAGAGGAGAGATGACACATGACTGTTCGTTGACCCTGCGAATTATTTGCTTAAGTGCTTCGATGCGCGTCAGCATAGAGATGTCGGTTCCTGTTAGAGGGAGCATTTAATCCAACGTTGTTGCTTGTTGACAAGCTGGGCAAATTCTTCTTTGCTGGAGGAGGCGTCCCATAATATCTCAGCACACTCAAGCGCATCTAAAACGAGATGAGTCTGCTCTGCGCTTACCCGCTGCACTATGTTCGGATCCTGCTTACCTCGGAAACAGACTAAGATGGGAAAATAGATCCCATAAGCGTCTGCTAAGGTGAAAGCGGCATTAAGCGTATTTCCTACCCCAGCCTGGGCCATCACGACGATTGGTTTTAAACCGCCCAAAGTTAATCCTGCGGCAATTGCTATTGCCTCTTCTTCACGCGTTGCATAAATGCAATCACCGTGAACCTCAAAATGCCGATAAAGAAGTTCCAGGCCAGAGGCAGGGACTACAATTAGATGCTTGATGCCACAAGCGTTTAGGGCGTCAACTAAACGCTGGACTTCTCCGCTGTTCATAGTCTTTAAGCTGCTCGAGATTTTGGTGGCGCGTCAATGAATTCTCGAAACCAGAGTTCGACGTTCATCAACATCCAGACCTTCTTTCCGTAAGAATCATAGGGCAGGTTCTGGGCGCTCGCTAATAGCTGAGCTAAAGCGGCCTGATCGAATATGCCTCGTTCCCGCGTCGTCTTATCAAGTAAGAGATCACGTGCCGAATCCATTAGGCCATTACGAAACCATCCGTCCAACGGCGTAGGAAACCCCAGTTTCTTACGGTGCGAAATACCGTTAGGCAGAAGCCCGCTGCCCAGCTTGCGCAGCAAGTATTTGTTTGTGTCAAGCCACTCCGACGAGCGTCCAGCAGTCTTGCTGACGGCGCGCAACTGCGCAAAGGGAGACTTCCATCGAAGCTTGTAGCGTAACGGCATGTTAATCACGAATTCAATCAGTTCATGATCAACGAAAGGCACCCGGCTTTCGACGCTAGCGGCCATGCTCATCGAATCAAGTCTATCCAGCAAACACCCGAGGTGGATTTTCTGGAAAACATGCAGGATGCGATCATAAGGATCAGCCTGATCCACACTCGCAAATATCCTTTCAAAGACAGCAATTGTTCTGGCGTCGTGAGCGATGGAACGTAATGCATCCTTGCTCATCAGAGTCCATTTCTCTTCGAACGGCAACCAGTTGTAAACACGAAAAAAGTGCTTCATCTGCGACTGGCAATCTAACCAACCGAGCGGTGTCCCCCTCAATGTCGGTAACGCTCCCAATTTTGTCGCGAGTGAATCACCGAAAATTGAGCGCGCAAATTTAATCTTCTTCCAGTCCATCGGCGAGCGCAAGACGCGTCCGTAGCCGCCAAAAAGCTCATCCGCGCCCTCCCCCGAAATCGCCACCTTTACAAATTTCTGGAGTTTGACGGAAAGGTGGTAAAGAGGGATTTCATGCGGTATGGAGAGCGGAGCATCTTTCTGCCGAATCAGTTTCAACCAATCGCGCTGATAGTCCTGCTTCTGGAATACGATGTGTAAGTGTCGTGTCTGCAAATGATCGGCAACTCGTCGGGCGTACTGCCCTTCGTCATAATTATCCTCCTCATACCCGATTGAGAACGTTTGCAATTGCTTTGTAGAATATTGGCTCATGATGGCAACGAGCAAACTCGAATCAAGTCCACCGCTAAGGTATGCACCGAGCGGAACGTCTGAGATCATGCACCGCCTGGTAGCCTGTCGCAGCAACGCCTCTACCTGCTCGATATATGTCGCCTCATCCAGAGACTCATCCGGGTGAGGGACGGGTAACTCCCAGTAGGCTTGATCAGTTATTTTCTGGCCCGAGATAATCATGAAATGCCCGGGTAGAACTTTGTGAACACCTTTGAAAAAGGAGAGGTCCCACACTGCTTGACGGAACGTGAGATAACTCGACACCGCATCGAGATCTGCTTCCGCGCGAAATGCCGGGTGTTGAAAGAAAGCCTTGACTTCAGATGCAAAGAGTATTTCATCACCGGTACGCGTCCAGTAAAGCGGTTTTATCCCGAGGCGATCACGCGCCAAAAAGAGTTCCTCGGAACGAGGATCCCAGATGGCGAAAGCAAACTGGCCGATGAAGCGGTTGACTGCCTGGGCGCCCCATTGAGCGTAGCTCTTGAGCACTACTTCAGTATCTGACTCGGTAATGAAGCGCTCACCAAACGCCTCAAGTTCTCGGCGAAGTTCGCGATAATTATAGACTTCCCCATTGAACACAAGACTGAGGCCGCTTGCAGTATCCACCATTGGCTGATGCCCGCCGAGCACGTCGATCACGCTTAGCCGGCGAAAACCAAGACCGACTCGCCCTTGCATGTGTAGACCACAGTCGTCCGGGCCGCGGTGCTTTAGCGAATCCCGCATTCGTATGACTAGCTGTGGGTCACAAATGCCAGCTCTTTCAAGATGCAACGAACCGACCAACCCGCACATATATCGGTCCTTTCCAAACGATCATAGGTAAAAACATCTTCCATGGTTAGCTGCGCACTCACAGGTAGAAAGTCTTCTCTTGAGCCGTGAGATAGTCTTCCATGGTATCTATTTCAAGCCACGGGCTTCCACTCAAGTCAATGCCATCGAGTCTGTTTCCTGCCGCAGCAAGAGACTGTAGCGCAGCAGTGTAGTAGGCATTAGTGCAGTCGCCCGCTGCGACCATTCTCCTTAACTCGCCAGCCAGTAGATTCGAGCCGTGCGCGGAAAACTTGGCGATGCCGATGAAGTTACCATCGCCGTCCGCAGGTGTGATGTGCTGCCCGATATCCGTTACTGCGCCACCAACGATGCGCACCCTCATCGTTCCTTCGAGACATCTGGAAGTGTCCACTAGTAAAGCAAAGTCACTGGAACTATTAGTACATTCTTGCAGACTTTGGCGAGATAGAAGCACGTCAGAGAACAGCAACAGGACATCGCCTGCAAGCAGATGCTGGCAATAGTTTAGGGTCCGCAGATTGTTCGTGGATGCGAAGTCCGGGTAATGCGCACAGCTAGCCCTTCCGGTCGCGTATGTCTGAACGTGCTCACCGGCAAACCCAGTCACTATCGTGACGTCAGTAATGCCGCAGGCGGCGAGCAGATCAAGCTGATACAGCAAGATCGGTTTGCCGCGCAATTCGAGTAGACATTTTGGCCGCCCTGATGTCAGGCCTGATAAACGAGAACCAAGGCCGGCGGCGAGGATTATCCCCTTCATGGCGTAGTCTCACGCGTGCGTGTGTTCAAGCTGATATACTTGGCGCTTAAGTAGACCAGTAAGCGGTACATTGTCTCAATTAAGAACAGGGCCAGAGTAATCTGTGCGCAATTCGGTCTGAAGGTCGAGTCTGAAAAGGGTAGCTCTCAACAAGCGGACTCAAAATCCAACACCTAACAAAAATGCCTGGGACTGCCAACAAAGATAGAATCTCGATCGATGTGGATCTTGCATCTGTCTGGAGCAAAGTAGTCAAATCAGGAAAAATCGCCAACGAATTCAATGCGCCTCATTCCGACCTCGATGGTCGCTGGAAGAGTGGGGATAGAATTCTGTTCGGGGTCACTCAGTCGGACCATGAATTCTGCTATTTCGCGAAGAATCTGAGCACGGATAAGTTTATCAATGCCAATGTCGAAGAGAAAGAAGTTATTGGAACAGAGTTCCGTTGTCAGTTCAACGGCTATCGAGCGCTAAGGCCGGGAGGTCAGGCTTTAACAATAGGGCGACAGGACGAAATCTCCCCCAATCCTATTGAATGCAGGTTCTACTGCCAAGACCCTACGAATACTCTAAGTCTCCTGCATCGCACTCCTTTGTCCCAGATCAGACTAGGGAATAATCTCTGGAATGCATACTACAACGCAGCGCCGCTGGAAATAGAGGGGCATTTCATATTGGTACCAGTGCAAGTGTCCGGTGCCCGTTTCACTCTTACCCACCATTTACAGACCCTCACCCGGGAATTTATTGAGGATATCTTTCTGCTACGCGACCGCAGCAAGAATTTCGTGCTCCTTTTTAATTCTCTCCATGCCGGAGCTTCCGTCAATCACATTCATGTCCACGCAGTTTATCGAAGGCAGCCATTGGCGGTTGAGAAAGAACTTACCAATGCCGGCGGCCCCTTCTATCTCCTCGACACATATCCCGCCGAGGTCCTCGTTTTTCAAGGCATCCAAGCAGTCGATCTTGTCTCAGAACATGTCATGAGATTTCAAGAAATCGGGATTCCGTTTAATCTCATTTGGGTTGGCGAGCGTGTGTTCCTGGTGCCGCGGAACATTGAGCATGAAGTCACTGAAGAGTTCCCCTTCGACACTCTCAGCGCTTTGGATATTTGCGGCAAGATAGTAACCACAGATAGGACGACGTATAACTCCGTAAGTAAAGAGCTCATTCACGCAGCATTGAGAAAGAGTTCAATACGAGTAAGTTCCTTTTGAATTGAACGAAATGAGATAAAATCAGCAGAGCAGTCTTCCAAAATCGCTTAGAGAATCAGAGGGTCAATGCTTGAACTTATGAGTTCGTGCGGCAATGCCTAAGCTAAAATGTATGAAGGTTTTTGGGGGAAGGGCTACACTAGTAACCCGACCACCTGACTATCGATGGCCCCTCAGATTGCCATCCTCAAACAGTTGGCTTCTTTTGTCGTCTCTGAATGGTTGTAGATGACGGAGAGTGCTGACTCGTTCGGGCTGGTATCCGCTCCGTCGCAAAGCGGTGGCACACAAAGAGAAAAAGGAGCATCAAGCTGGTTGCCCTAACCTGTTGATAATATTGAAAAAAGTGTGCCCGGCCCGACCCGAACCTCCGCGCTGATTAAGAGTGCGTCCACATATCTCTGCGGCAGGTTTATGACTACGATTTGTTGACACTTGTTAAGGTTGCAGCGGACAACGAGTCCCTACCCGTTGCTGAATGCCGTGTTGCTGAATGCCGTGTTGCTGAATGCCGTGTTGAATCGTTGACATTAGAATTGAGATAGGAATATCTTGCACCCAGTTTCTTTACCACCAGGGCTGAATTCTCCCGAGCCTGCTTCCCTGCACACTCGCTAAATCCAGCCTTGAAACAATGTTGCGCGCAGGTACTCTTGGCTCACAAGTCAGCCTCTAGCCCGCGAGGCGAATTTGGAAAACCAATGCGCTGACTGAGAATCAGAGCGCTGGTTTCGAGTCAATCCAGATAGAGGAGTTCGCCCGAACGTGGACTCTCTGATCTATAGCCAATCCGTCCCAACCCTGTCGAGTAGCGATCTGCGCCAGCAGAACAAGCTCGGCGAGTTCTCAAAGTTTGTTCAACGACGATGTGGAATGGACGCGTCTACGGGCCAACTTTCTCCGTTGAGCTACCGGTCTATGAAGTCTGTGGACAACCAACACGTCGCTCTAAATAGCCTAGTGTGTCTTCAACCTACGCACAGGAGGTGCTCCCGTGAAACTCCGCAATTGGATTCAGACAATAGTCATGGTAACCGTAGTGATGGTCGCGTGGCAGGTGACTGGTCAAAACACTAAGGGACCTATCATAAATGAGCACTTCCCGGTGAAACGATCTAATGAACTTTCTCCGCCAATAGTGTCACCTGTGGGTGAATGCGCCAGAGCGGTGCACGTATCCGGATTCATCGCACATGCGACCGTTAGGGTATTTGTAAACACGACAACGCAGGTGGGAATGGCCCAGCCCTATTTTGCGGAAGCGGACATTTCGTTGACCCAACCTCTTAATTTGGGCGATAGAGTTACTGCAACACAAGAGGTCCTGGGAATTCAGAGCGCTCAATCAGTTGATCCCGTCATCGTGGGACCTTATCCCGCAGCTTTGAATAGGCCCGTAGTAGAGCCGGATTTGTTTGCCTGCGGCCAAGTGGTTCCTGTTAATCAGCTCAATCCTGGAACTCATGTAAGCGTCTTTCGAAACGGTGGCAGCAATCCGATCGGTGAGGCGGAAGCAACGCAAGCGTTCGTGCCGGTGATCACGCAGAGCCTAAACCTCGGTGATCAGGTAACGGCTGTGCAAACCGCTTGCCCGGATATCCCCGCGAAAAGAATCGTCAGCCCTACCTCATTGGCGGTGCCGGTGCGGGCATCTCCGAATCCACCACCGCCTCCGAACGTCGAGCCTTACCCGATTGGAGCGGATACGGTCGTACTTAATGGACTCTTCGTAGGTGCGGATGTACGGGTGCTGAACAACGGGGCGCCGGCCGGAGGCGGTCTGGCAAACAGTTCACGGAACTCAGTTCCCTTACAGCCACCAGCTGTGTCTGGATCTAGTGTTTCCGCAACGCAGAAACTTTGTTCGATCAGTCCTCCATCAAGTTCCCAACCGCCGTCCTCTAATCTGAACGCACCCATAATTGTGCCGCCCGTTTGCGAAGGCACGCGCTATGTAACTGTGCGGGATACGTACCCTAATTCCATTGTCGTGCTATTCCGGAACGGCGTTATCTCTGGAATGGCCGGCGGTATTTTGGGCGATCTGAAGATGGCTTTGGGCGGCGGCATGACCTTCTCCCTGGGTGATGAAATTCGAGTAATACAGTACGTTGGCAACATTATCAGCCCTACCTCGAGTCCAGTGTTTGCCAACTGCTCTCCACAGAACGTGCTGACCCAACACAACGACAATCGACGCTCAGGCGCTAACCTGGCAGAAACGCTGTTGACGCCGGCAAACGTCAACCCGGCCAATTTCGGACGCCTGTATACCCGCAATGTTGATGGCGACACTGTCTCCCAACCACTTTACGTGCATGGAGTTCGCACGCGTGCCGTAGGTGTCAAGAATCTGTTTTTTGTGACTACCTCGAAGAATAATCTCTACGCGTTTGATGCTGACAATCTGGATCCGGATCCCACCCATGGCTTAGTCTGGCAAAGGAACCTCTGCGCTTCTCTGCCAACTGGTGTTTGCGGTGAAACATGGTCCCGCCTCGTGGGCATTACCAGCACACCCGTAATCGACCCCAATACGAATACGATGTATGTGGTAGCGCGCTGTTCAGATCCCGCCGGAGGCGCGAACGATGGAGCGATCTTCATTTATGCAATCAACATCGCCGATGGCACGGACCGCGTACCTCGGGTGCAAATTCTTGCCTCCGATCCCAGGAACCCTCACGTTAGATTCGATTTTCACTGCCAACGAAATCGGCCCGGTTTGCTGCTCTCGAAAGGAGTGGTTTATGCGGCTTTTGGGACCTTCAGTTGTGACGCCCCGTGTGCGAGCGCTCCTTACCACGGTTGGGTGGTCGGGTACCGCGCGTCTGATCTGAACCAAGCTGCGGTCTTCAATACCAGCCCGAACCAGGGAGAAGCGGGAATCTGGCAAACGGGGAACGGGTTAGCGGCCAATGAAGACGGCTCGATCTTCTTTCAAACCGGTAACGGACCCACTTCAGAGCCTTTGCAGGACAGTTTTGTAAAACTCAAGCCCACATCTTCGCCAGGGGGTCTGGCGCTGGCGGGGTCTTTCACACCTAACAATGCCGTCACTCTTTCCAATGGTGATACCGACCTCGGCTCTGGAGGCCCCATGCTTTTGCCAAATGGTCGTCTGATCGGCGGAGGGAAACAGGGCAGATACTACGTCATGAGCCAGGGAACCATGGCATTGACGCAGAATGCCGCGCTCGATGCATTTGGCTTCAACGGATTTCAGGCTTTCATTAACACCTATCATAACGACAATACAAAGCCAACCTGTCCGGCTGCCGGCGGCGCGGCGGGCTGTGATCCGATGGCTGCAGGCGGTACTTGCTTCATCGATCCGTCAAGTTATGGCAACGGCGAATTGTGTGGGCCAAACATCCACGGAGGGCCAATCTTCTGGCAAGCGAATCCCTCCTTCGGACTGGTCTACGAGATGCCCGAGAAAGATTTTCTGAAGGGCTTCAAGTATGATCTCGTCAGTAATCAAGTTAGCGCCACCGCCTTCCTTCAAGCGACTGGATCTCTAGCAAAACCACCAACAGACGGGATGCCCGGAGGGTTCAGCTCGGTTTCTGCCAACCTGATGAGAAACGGAATCGTCTGGACCTCCATGCCTTTCGGTGATGGTCAGTGGAATCCCGTCCCGGGCCGACTGGCCGCATTTGACGCGACGACTCTGCGCCAGCTTTGGAGCGATGATGATAACGTCCTTTTTGCTAAGTCGGTTCCTCCTACCATCGCCGATGGCAAGGTCTTTCGGGCAACGGCAGCGGATCAAGTGATTGTCTATGGACTAATCAGAGCGGGCGGCCCACGGCCTGGGCCCCCACCCGGTTTCTGCTACACCATTGACGAGAAGTATAGAAACTATGGGGGCCGCGCGGGTCTGCTCGGGTCTCCTATTGACCATGAGAAGCCGACAGATGATAAAGTTGGCGGCAAATATCAGGATTATCGCGGGTCAGCATTCGGAATGAGTCATACGATCGTCTCGCAGGCACAGCCTGACGATGCTCCCATGCCGACCTGTTCAGTGCCTGTGGGGAAGTCCGCGACGGTCATTTCCTCGATTTACTGGAGCCCGAAGACCTGTGCTCGCGTAGTGCAGGGCGAGATTCGCGAACTTTGGCTGCGGCTGGGTGGTGTACAAAGCAAGCTGGGTTACCCAATAGAAGATGAAACGCTGACTCCGGACCATCTCGGAAGATTAAGCGTGTTCCAGCACGGTGAGATTTGGTGGTACCCGAAGAAGGGCGCTTATGTCCGACAGCAAGAGCAACCGTACAGAAAGGGATCCAAACAACGTGTGTGATGCGCCAGAATCTATGATGGTTGAACCGTGATCTAATCAAAAGTAGAAACGAATTCCTAAACGGCCAAGTATCGGCGGACCGATCGTGACAACCGGAGTGCGGCCAATTTGATAGCGAACTCCAGTCAGATTTTGTGCGGCGGCAAATAGTTTCATGTGCCGAGACACGGCGCGCGATACCTCAGCATCCATCGTCAAGAATCTGGCCAGGGGCAAGGTGTTTTGATCGTCCTCAAACTGCTTTCCGACAAAACGTGCCTGCAAGCCCATAGTCCAATTGCGATTGAAATAGCCAAGCTGAAGGTTAACCTGGTGCTTCGTTATCTGGGGAACCCTTAAACCCTCCAAAGCGGTATTGACCGGAAAGCTTATGACGGTGCTGTCGGTCAAGAGATATTCACCTGAAATCCGCAACGCTCTGGTTAACTGCGCCGCAATGGAGATCTCCACTCCGCGGGCACGTATCCGTCCGAGATTCTCCCTTTGCCGGGTGATCAGGTTCGGCGTCGTCGTAAGAGTGACATTGGCGATCGGTTCGGCAATCTCGCTCCAAAAAACAACACCGCGGACAATCAATCGCTCTGACCAACTCTTAATACTTGCGCCTGCCTCGATTCCAGTGAGCCGCTCAGCCCGAAGAGTCGGGTTTGCATTAGTTGCGACATTGCCCACCCGGAAATTGCGATAAAGTTCATTGAGAGTTGGGGCGCGAAAGGCCCGATAGAAAGACGCTGTAAACGCGATCTGCTTGAAGGTGTGCAGGAGCGCTACGCGCGGGCTCAAAGCCGTTTCAGAGCGATCCGAGAATATGCTGGCATTTGACGCGCCGCCCGTGAGTGGGATTCGGCTTGAGAACCCCCTGCTGTTCAACCAACTGTCTACGCGTACCCCGAGACTCAGCGACCAGCTTCTCTTGAATTGAAAAGTATCTTGACCAAAGAAGCCGAACACCCGTTGTCGACCACCTGCGTCGACATTTGCGCTTGGCCGAGAAGAATTGAATGTTGTTTCAGCGCTGTGACCGCGCATATCTCGGCCTTCAATTCCTGCGATGATCGTTTGCCTGCCTGAAAACGTGCGCCGCCACTGTCCCACAAGTCCCAGCTGTTGCGATGGATTTCGCTGCCGGTTTGTCAGTAACTCTGAATTGCGATTGGCCGCGACGGAGGAAAAGTCCTGATTAAAGAGTTCGTCTGATCCATACATTCGCAACGAGAAATGATTCGAATTCGCGTTAGCCCAATCAATCCCCAGGTCGATTAAAGCTATGCGCGTATTATTCGTTTGCAGCTGAGTTCCGTTCAAACGGCTCTCTCCGAAAGAGCTCGCGCGCACAAAGAAACTACCTGTTTCACCCAGCTTTCTTGAGATTCTCAGGGCTCCGGAGATATCTCGCGTTCCCGCCACCGTGTCCACTGAGCCGCGCTGACCTATCGGTACCGGCACATAGCCGTCGGTGCGCAGTGCTTGTGCGGTAGCGGAGATCCCCCAACGGTGTCTGACAAAACCGGTGTCCAAGGAGCCTGCAGAAGTGTTTTCATTTCCGTAAGAACTCTCGACCGTTATGAACGACTTGAGCAAGGGCTTAGTTACTATATTCACGGCTCCGCCCAACGCTCCGCTTCCATATAAATCAGAAGCAGCGCCGCTAACAACCTCCACGCTCTCGATGCTCGATCTTGGCAGGCGATCCCAATACACCCATCCACCAAACGGAGTGTTAGTTGGAACGCCGTCGACAAGGACGATTGCACGACTTGCGCCACTTGCTCCGACTCCACGCAATGACACGCCCTGCGAAGTAGGGTTAGCAAACAAGCTTCCCGAACGCCGGAAGAGAGTGAAACCGGGAGCTTCGCGCAGAACATCGTCGAGCACCAAGCTTCCGGAGATTTCAAGCTGCTGCTTCGAAATTGAAAACTGACTGTTCGGCAGAGCGGAAATATGATCTGTTCCAACCGAAGCAACGATAATTCTTTCTACAATGGGCGCCGGTTGTAGATAAATTTGAAGCGGAGCGCTGAGCGCTTCGTCCTTAATCTCTATCTTGAGCGGCGCAAAACCAGGATAGCTCACCCGCAGGGTGCCCGGACCGTCTCGGGGAACACTAAACCTCCCGTTTTCGTCTGTGGCCGTCACGCGCGTTCCATTAACAGAGTGGAACTCGATGCTGACGTTGCTGACAGGGGCGCGGTCTGAATCGAACACCACTCCCTGCAGGTTAGATACTTGCTGGCCTTTGCCTACGCTGGCAAGGGCGAACGGCAGAAACCAGATTAGTAAACTGATTAAGAGTGGGAGTTTGGTTCTGTTAAGTTGGGCCGGTGCGATCTGCCTAACTTGCTTAGCTCGTGCTTTTGACATGGATCGTTGCCGCTGAGCGTCAAGCGATTCGTGAATCAGCAGGTCTTTCAGGAGATACCCGGCCTGGTAGAAAATTCCCGGCAATCGTTATTTCAAAACATGGTGCTCGAATACTACTTCTTAGCTGGAGCCCTGCCGGAATTAATAGCCAGGGTTTGAAGTACGACGGTGTCGTCACCGGTCTCAATGGACATTGTTGAGCCGGAAGGCACCGTGAAAAACTCATCGATCGCGTGCTTCTGGCGCTGACCGTCGATCACCGTGACCATATCCTCTCCGCTTCGCACTTGAACAATCAAGAATCCCTGCTGAGGAAATCGGTCGATCCGCTGCCGGTTCGGGATGGTCCAGTTGCGCAGGGTCATCTGAATCTCGGCTTGCCCGGCCGCCTGCAGGCGGGGATTTTTCAGGGAACTACGCCCTTCAAATCTTTCAATCGGCTCCAGGGGCATGGCTTCATCAAACTTCGAGTTATCAGTTTTGTTGCCGGGCTGCGTCGCGGTTGCGGTTGGTGATGGCGAAGGGCGTTGACCAGGAGAGACCAGCACCATAAGAGTCTCTGACAGCAAGAGGCCCACTGCCACTACAATGTAACGCTTCATGATTTTTCCCCCAATAAGTTCACGGCGAAAGCATGTACACGTTGTTTCCTTCGGTCGCGATGTAAACACGACCGTTGGCCAGAGCGGGTTCGTTGTAGACCATCCTGCCTGAAAGCGGGATGTCCTTCAGCACCGCCGGCTGTGGCACGAATTTATAACCGGAAGCTATGCAGTTAGCATTCGTAACATCGGGGTTGCTGCATCGAAATCCCGCGGCGGGAACGAGACTTGGATCTGCGATCACTACCAGGTGACCCAGGTCCGTGCCGACATAAACGATTCCGTTGGTGACCGTAGGGTGACCCAGATAATATCGCTGGAACGGGTTAGGAGGTGATGTGCCCGGTACATCGATCAGCCAGCGCAGTCGGTCTGCTTCAGCAGCACAGACATTAAAGGCATGCAATCTCCTGTACCCTCCAAGGACGCCGGACACTGTGAGATTCAGACCACCATTCATCGCAATGTAGACATCTCCCCAAGCAGCGCCGCCGCGCATATAACGAGTGTCACCATGGGTCGTTCCATCGCCCGGCGTAAACGGGATCGTCGCCGGAGGAAAAGTCCATCTTCGGGACGGCGGGCCGGGCACGGTTGGACCATCATCGAGGGCATGGGTCCAGCCATCTTTCATCGTGGAGATGACTACTTTGCCACAACTCGTCGACATTATGGTGGCCCCCGCCGACCAGTCAGGGTCACCATCGAGTATCCAGGGAACGGGCTGGAATTTCCAAATAATGGCTCCTGAGTTTTGATCCAACTTGATCATGCTGAGGCCGTTGTTGGGCGAAGGTTCAGTAGGACTGCCGGACTTCGTATTTCCGGTCGTCATGTAGACATTCTGACCCGCCCCAGACACTGGGCTCCAGACACCGCCGCCGCGTGTGGAATCACCACATGTGCCGGTGCTGCAGTAGCTGAACGCAGGATCAATTGCGCCGGTATCAAGACGCACCGCAACGACTCGTCCCTTTTGAATCGGGTTATCGCATTGATCGCCGATTCCAACATAGACATGATTGTTGAAAACCACCGGCGCAGAGTATCCAATGTTTTCGTGAAACTCAGTCTTGCTGCCCGAAGTTAGTCCGGTTAGTCTCGCGATCACGGGCGACTTCCAGATTTCCGCTCCCGTCTTGGCATTCAGCGCGAAGAGCCGGCCGTCCCCGAGATGCATGCCAATCGACTGATCGGGTGCCGCGAAAATCACCGCATCGGTGCCGTTGATGTCGGTTATGGCTGCACTCGAGGCAATTCCGTAGCTTGAGGGGTTGCACTGAAACTGGGTCACAAGAGCCGGTGAACCGGCCGACGGGTATTGCCACAGAAGTGCGCCGGTATCGCCATTCAGGGCATAGAAGAAGCCGTTCCCGTTACCAATGTAGACGATGTTATCGTTGACGACTGGCGACGCGCGGAACCCGGCATTACCGCCTGGCCCGGGCGCGGGCGCGGTCCAGGTCCAACGCACGGCGAGATTGGGGACCTTCGCGGGGTCAGACAGCGCCGTGCTCTTGGGCTGACTTGACGTGCGCATTGAGTCGTAGTGGAACGCGTGCCACTCTTGTTCTTTCCGGCAACCCGACAGACAGATAACACACATCAGAAAGATTACAATGCTCAGCGGCAGCGACTGAGAGAGGTCCTTATGTTTCATTGTTACCTCCGCATCGAACATGTGAGTTACGGAACTTTAACGACATAAGCTCTTAAGGCAATGGGCCCATCGGCTTTAGCTGCAATCTTGAGCGCCTCTCCTTCCGCAAGCGAAAATGTCGAGCCGGTGCCGAGGTCCTGTGACTTCTGCCCGATGGTCACCGTTCCACTTCCAGTCCGGACTTCGAAGACTCCCGCGCCCTGCACCGGCACCGACACAGCCTCCTTCCCGGGGGCGACCAGAATATCTAGTACGTCAACGTGATAAGGATCTTTTGTAGTCGGTTCAACGACGAAAACAGAGCGCGTCGACAGACCTGGCGAGACTTGGACGAAGGCCTTCTGAGGCTGGTAATCGGAGAGTTTGAGCTGTTCGGGAGGTGGCGGCGGTGGAAGGGGACCCGTCGCACTGCCTCTGGAACCGCACGCCATTTGAGACCCGGCGGCAGAAAAAGCGGCAAACAGCGTGAAGTACATAAACCTGCCCTTAACGATGTTCATAGGACAAATCCCCGCTTTCAATCAAAGTGTCGTTGCCTTAGATGGAAACTGTTCTTGGCCATGCGTGCTGTAGAAAGCATTTCGAATTCGGCGTCCTTCCCCGCGAAAATGCGATTTGGAATAGCGCTTTGCGAAGGCGAACAAAAAGAGTGCGCAAAGACTCAGGCTGGATTTTGGCGAGTGTGTACTGGAAAACAGGCTCGTGAAGATTCAGCCCTTTGAAAAAAATACCATCCGCACCATACTCGTAGCAGCCCGAAAAGTCAACAATTCTTGCCTGATGTTTCGGGCTTTAGCTAGAACAGCCGAGTACTTTGCTACGGGCTCGAAGCACACAATTGGGCCTTTCCAACTTAGTTCAGACTCGTGGCGAAGACGCTTACGAATCTCGCCTTGATTTCGCCCGCCATGTCTCCATTTGTTGATTGAGAATACCAGGGGCCGTCGAGGGTCGAGACATCTTGCTCGGCTCGTCCTCTGATCAAGTTCGCACCGAAGCCAATAACGAGTCGGGCAAGACGATCTGGAGCCCCGAGGCAAAGCATACCCGTGGAAGACAGATTGCCCACGCGGTACTCAGCAACGGTAGTCAACAAGCCGGCGCTCGCAGAATCACGTATGTTGGCCCCCAAAAAATATGAAGCTCCCGATGTGCCCAAGCCGTGGTTTTGCCATTACGCCTTGCGGTCTAGGTTTAGCGTTTGTGATCTTTCTTAATTCACCGATCTGACCAATCAACGATGGGGCTAGCGGGTCGCGCGCGTGCTTGGTTTCGCGCATCATCAGAGCCTGGTCTCTTTGATAGATAGAAGGCACAAGGATCTTCTCAAGACAAGATCCGCTGTCCGCAAGCGAAGGCATCATCTTATAGTTCACCCTAAGCGCAGAAAGAAGAAGGTACGTGCCAATCACTCGCAGGCTACTTCTCAGATTCATTCTGCACGTCGAGGACAATGAACAAGTAGCCAAGCTGGTCAACGACATGGCCGTTTCTGAGGAATGGCACGTGGAGGTTTGCGCCGATGGCTATGAAGCGCTCGATAAACTCACGGGCAATGATCACTAGAATCTGCTTCTGATTGATAACGATGTTCCCGGACTCAGTGGTTTGGAGCTGGTACAGCGCGCCCGCAAGATAAGGCACCGTTGGCGCACACCCATCGTCATGCTTTCAGGAAGTGATTGCGAGAAGGAAGCCTGGGGCTCTGGAGTAAATGATTTTTTGAGAAAGCCGGAGCAGATCAGCGACCTACCATCGACGATCAACCGACTGCTTGAAGTTGAACTCAAGAAAGGGTGAGGTTGCAATGACCCGTGACGAATACAAGAAACGCAACGATCGTGGGTGTCGTTGAGGGCCGGAGGTTGACATGAACTGTCGTTGCTTAATGTCTTGGAAGAGAAGAAAAAATAGAGTGCGACTTTCATGATCAAGTGGCGGCGGATTAAGCTACACGCAAACATTCAGCTACGACTCGCTTAACCGATTGCAGATGGCGCAAGAGAACTCAGGTACAAGTTGGTCTCAGACAAACGGCTACGACCAGTATGGAAATCGCTGGATCGATCTCGGTGGGGGCAGTCAGAGTCTTTACTTCAACACGAGCAACAATCGCATTACCAATTCCGGATATGCTTACGACAATTCCGGAAATTTACAGAACGACGGCTCCCATTCTTACACCTTTGACGGCGAAAGCCGAATCATCAAGGTTGATTCAACTACAGCCTATGTGTATGACGGTGAAGGCAAGCGTGTAAAGAAGCTCGTAGGGGAGAACACGCGATTTGTCTACGGTACCAGCGGTCAACTTGTCGCGGAGTTTGACGGTTCTAATGGCACTTTTAAGAAAGAATACGTTTACGGTGGGGGCATGCAGGCGACGATTGATGCGACCAATGGCACGCAATACACGACGACGGACACTCTGGGTTCGCCGCGAGTTGCCACGAACTCCTCCGCCGCTGTTGTCAGTCGTCATGATTACCTGCCCTTCGGTACGGAGTTATTCGCAGGTACTGGTGGACGGACTGCCGCGATGGGCTTTTCAGCAACCGATGGCAATCGGAAAAAGTTCACGGGCTACGAGAGAGATTCTGAAACTGGATTGGACTTCGCCCAGGGGCGATATTACAACCCAAGCGGTGGCCGCTTTACATCCCCTGACCCTTTGTTATCGAGCAGCCGTCCGTCTGATCCACAAAGTTGGAATAAGTATTCGTATGTTAGAAATAATCCGCTGAACAGAGTCGATCCTTCCGGTTTGTGGGATTGGGGACCTTCGCTTGGGGGCCCCGCTTCAGACGCAGAGCTTCGGAAGAACGCGTGCGCCAAAGCCGTATGCACCGAAGGCGAAAGGAAAGCCGGCAAGAGGTCGCAATCAGAAATCAACCAGATAATCGGACAACGCGAACAGTTTAGACAAGCTATCAGGTTCTTGCATGCCCTTCTCGATAGCTCTCTACTGACGCCGGCAGAGCAATCCCGTCTCCAAAGTATTTCCAAGGCCTACGGAACTGAGAACGACCATAATCTCGTCTTCGTCGAACCTGACAACGGAAGTGGTCAGGAAACTTCTTCACTTTCCGGCTTGAGTGTGGTCCTTGTGGACTTTACAAAGAAGGGCGCGCAGTTCAACCTTTCAGTAGTCCACGAAGGAGAACATGTGGCCGATTATTTCGACTACTTTTATCGAAACGGCGCGGATTTGACTCAGTATGAAATGGAAGTCCGAGGCTGGGAAGCCGAAGGAATTGCTGCAAAGGGGAAGGGCTATCCTCAATGGGAAACACAAGCTGGAACGCCGCAGGACCAACTGCTATGGAATAAGTCCTGGGCACCTGCTGACGTCGAGGCAGCGAGAAGCAGGGCCGCAACTACCGTCGTTTCAAAGAGGTATCCAGGTCTGGGACCGACGAGTCAAGGGCCAAGGTTCAGCAATCTACACCGACAAATTATCATACTCCGCTGACGGCTTTACGACTGGGCTGCTCGAGTTTTTCGACGCTTGGATTTTTGGGAGGTGACCATGTTCGACCGTTCGCTTTCAAACTACGTAATCCTGTTTCTGTTGATGGTTCTTCTAACCACTTCTTCGGTCGGGCAAACGAAGAAGACATTGTTCTTTCCAATATACGTAAGCGGAAAAGGCGGTTTCATTGATCAGACCGGACAAGTAGTAATCAAGCCACAGTTCGACGATGTTCGGGATTTTTCTGAGGGGCTGGCCGCTGTCAAGGTCGGGAACGATTGGGGTTACATCGACGAGGTGGGAACAGTCGTAATTCCGCCGCGCTTTGTTTACGCTGAGTCCTTCTCGGAAGGCTTGGCCTGCGTCCTAACAGGAGGATACGGGTTCATCAACAGGGAGGGTTCATTCGTGGTTCCCCCGCAGTTCGATCAGGGGTACAGCTTGTCCGAAGGCTTTGCGCGAGTTGGCATTGGAGGACGAGGAGAATCACCGTTCCCGGGACTTTTTCGAGAACCCCGACTGCCAGATAAATGGCTATACCTCGACCGTCAGGGTAAGACTGTCCTTCGTCCGGGTTTTGATTACGTGGATGACTTCCACGGAGGATTCGCTTTGGTTGCCAGGCGTGGTAAAGACCGTTTTCTCGTGAACTATATCGACAAGGAAGGCAAGCTAGTTTTTGTTGACTGGTTTGTTGCAGGCCACTGGTTTTCGGACGGGGTTGCCATTATTTCAAATGACCTAAACGGTCGGACTGGCGAGCTTTGGGGAAGACTGGGCTATGACAACTTCAGTGAGGATCCGCTTGATTTTTCCGGACGCAACAAACCAATTGACTTCCTCTTTATAGATGGTAGCGGCAACAAAGTTCCCGCCGGACGATTTGAGGATATCTCGGATTTTGCCGAAGGGCTGGCGGCGGTCCAAATTAACGGCAAGTGGGGTTATGTAAACAAGCAGGGACAAATTGCGATCGAGCCGAAGTTTGATATCGCAAAGGATTTTTCAGAAGGGCTGGCCGGTGTCACGGAGGGCGGCAGACTTTGCTACATCAATGCATCCGGGCATGTTGTGTTGAGCTTGGATTATGACAGAGGAGAGCCTTTCAAATACGGTCTGGCCAAGGTCTGGGAATCCGGCAAAACCGGTTATATAGATAAAGCAGGGCACCTGGTCTGGAAACCTAGCCGATGACATCCAGCAGGCTTCGGTTTTCGACCTATATCGCAAATGACAAAAAAAGGTATTGTCAGGTTAAGCGTGTAGCGTGTAATCAGACGATTCATGGGGCATACTTGACTGATGAGCAGCTCCGTCTCTCTCTATCATCGTCATCGCTTCCCCGCCGAGATCATCAGTCATTGTGTTTGGTTGTATTTTCGCTTCGCCCTGAGTTTCCGCGATGTCGAAGAAATGTTAGCGATGCGCGGCGTCGCACTCACTTACGAGACCGTCCGAGAATGGTGCCTTAAGTTTGGTCAGACTTACGCCAACGGCTTGCGACGCAGGTCTCCTCGCCCTGGCGATATGTGGCACCTTGATGAAATGTTTCTAAAGATCAACGGACGCGTCCATTACCTCTCGCGTCCATTACCTCTGGCGAGCAGTGGATCAGGATGGCGACGTATTGGATATTCTGATCCAGAGCCGGAGAGATAAGAAGGCAGCCAAGAAGTTTTTTCGTAAGCTATTGAAGGGGTTGCAGTATGTCCCGCGTCTGATCATCACAGACAAGCTGAAGAGCTACGGCGCGGCGGGATCTGAATCTCACTCCCACCAGCACGCACCAGGTCTCATCGCGCGATGTTCCTTTTTTCGGAGTAAGTTCGATCGTTAGCCCGCGACCGCCAAAGGTCGCAAATAGCACTTCCCGATCCGGGAAGGTCAAGAGCGGAAGCGTTG
>Ga0207646_10002468_pt1 | contig 21845 bp, 25 predicted proteins | sample KBSK5502metaG_FD_184343 | JGI IMG/M metagenome (GOLD analysis project Ga0207646, IMG submission 184343) | Corn, switchgrass and miscanthus rhizosphere microbial communities from Kellogg Biological Station, Michigan, USA - KBS K5-50-2 metaG... | ecosystem: Host-associated > Plants > Roots >... | reverse complement strand
ACAAGGAGGGTGGCTCCGGCGCCGTCGCGTTCCAGTACGTCTACGAGAAGACGGGTGACATGCACTACGTGATGATCACCCTCAACAGCTTCTTCACCACGATCATCACGCAGAAGCTGTCGTTCAAGGCGACCGACTTCACGCCCGTCGCCAATCTCGCCCTCGACCCCTTCTACCTCTGGGTGAACGACGACAGCCCGTTCAAGACAGCACAAGACTTCATAGCCGCGGCGAAGGAGAACTCGCTCACCGTCGCCGGGACCGGAGCAAAGCAGGAGGACGAGGCGCTCTTCCGGCGAATCGAAGACACCATGAAGACGAAGCCCTTCACGTACCTCAGCCAGACATCGGGTGCCACCGTCGCCGCCGCACTCGCAGGACATCAGGGGGGTGTCGTGGCAACCGTCAACAACCCAAGCGAGGGACTCGCCCTCTTCCAGGCCAATCCGAAGAAGCTTCGGCCGCTCTGCGCATTCACCCCGGCCAAACCGACCACCGCGATCTACTCGAGTCTCCCGACGTGTTCGTCACAGGGGATTCCGATCGACGACTACTTCATCATGCGCGCGATCATGGCGCCCCCGGGCCTTTCTCAGGGACAACAGCAGTTCTGGATCGACGTGTTCAAGAAGGTCTTCGACTCTGACGAGTGGAAGAAGTTCATGACCGACAACGCGCTCCAGCCCGACTTCAAGTCAGGGCTCGAATTCCGCCAGTTCATCCTGCAGTACCAGCAGCTCCATCAGGACATCGCGACGAAGTTCAAGTGGGTCTGATCACGGCTACGTGAGGCCGTACCAGGTAGCGACGGCGGCGGCGATCGTGTTGATCGCCGCCGTCGCCATGTTCGACTCGCGCGCCGCGTTCAGTCCATCCGCGGGGACGGCGCTGGGCGACGTCGGTTCTCGGTGGTACCCGTTCTGGGCCGCGACGATCATGGGGATCGCCGCGGCCATCGTGGGGTACCGCGCGCTCACGACGCTCCAACCGATCGAAGGCGCGTTCGAAGGAAGGCGCAGCGTGTTCGCCGTCCTGAAGATCGCGGTGCCGATGGTCGCGTACGCGGCCCTCATCGGCGGGATCGGGTTTCGGACGACCGACTTCACCTACCGGATCGTGCCTGCCTTCGGGTTCTACCTGGCGACCGCGCTCTACATGGGTCTGTTCGCGTGGTGGCTCGGCCGCTACAAGATCTGGTGGGTCGCCGCGATCGCGGTCGCGTTCCCGATCGTCATCTTCCTCGTGTTCGAGATCGGCTTCCGCGTGTCGCTGCCGAAGAGCTTCCTGTACACGTCGGGTCTTCTTCCTTTTTAGATGGAGGTATTCGGGCAGCTCGCCGGTGGCTTCGCGACGGCGCTCCAACCGATAAACGTCGCGATGCTCTTCGTCGCCGTCGTACTCGGTCTGGTCATCGGTGTCCTGCCGGGTCTCGGCGGGACGAGCGGGGTCGCGATCCTCCTGCCGATCACGGTCTTCATCGCGCACGGCTCGCTGCCGGGATCGGACGCGACCACCGCGATCATCTTCCTCGCGGGAATCTACTGGGGGGCTCTTTTCGGAGGTGTCATCACCTCGATCCTCTTCAACATCCCCGGCGAGCCGTGGGCAGTCGTGCTTCTCTTCGACGGTTTCCCCCTGGCCAAGCGCCTCGGCAAGCCGGGGCTCGCGCTCGCAAGCTCCTTCCTCTCGTCGTTCCTCGGCGCGCTCGTCTCGACGATCCTCTTCACGTTCTTCGCGCTCCCGATCGCGTTGAAAGCACTCGAGTTCGGACCCGCTGAACTCTTCGCCGTCTTCGTGCTGTCGTTCGCCACGCTCATCGGGCTCGGCGCCGAGGCGCCGATGAAGAGCCTTGCCATGCTCGCCCTCGGCCTCCTCCTCGCGGCGGTCGGCTTCGACACGATCACCGGTGAACAGCGGCTCAACTTCGGCCAGACCTCGCTTCTCTCGGGCATCAGCTTCGTGCCCGTGACCATCGGACTGTTCGGGATCGGTGAGATCCTCGCCTCCGCTGAGGAACAGGGCATCGGATTCGTCGAGAACATCTCCGCACGCCTCGGACTCCGAGACGTCTTCGAGGCGCTCCGCGAGCTCCGCAAGCGCCTCCGTCTGGTGCTCTCGAACGCGATCATCGGTTTCTTCTTCGGGGTGCTGCCCGGCCACGGCGCGACGGCCGCGTCGTTCCTCGGTTATGGCCTCGCGCGGCAATACTCGAAGAACAAGGAGAACTTCGGGAAGGGCGAGATCTCCGGGATCATGGGGCCGCAGGCCGCAGCCGACGCCGCTGGCGTCGCTTCGCTCGTGCCGATGATCACGCTCGGCATTCCGGGCTCGCCGACCTCGGCCGTGATCATGGCGGGCCTCTTCATCTGGGGCCTCCAGCCTGGCCCGGTGCTGTTCATCCAGCATCCCGACTTCGTCTGGGGCCTGATCGCGAGCATCTACCTCGGGCACCTACTCACCTTCATCCTGTGCCTGCTCGCCGTGCCGCTCCTCGCGATGATCATGCGGGTGCCATACGCGATCATCACGCCGTTCATCGTCGTCATCTCGATCATCGGCTCGTACTCGCTCAACAACAGCATGCTCGACGTGTTCATCACCGTGCTCTTCGGGATCATCGGCTACTGGCTGCGAAAGATGAAGTACCCGCTCGCGCCCCTCGTGGTCGCGCTCGTCCTCGGCGACTCGACGGAACGAGAGCTCCGCAAGGCCCTCATCGCGGGTCATGGCAGCCCGCTCTACTTCTTCAACAGCGGTCTTTCAACGGTCTTGATCCTGCTCGCGGTCGTACTCGTCGCCATCCCGCTCATCCGCACGATTCGCGCGCGCCGGCGCGGCGCAGCGCCGCCGGCGGTCGCCGCCCACCCCTAGAGTTCGGCGGCCATGAGCCTGATCGACCTCGCGCTGATCGTGGGCGCGTTCGTCCTGATCCTCGTCGGGGCCGAGGTCTTCACGAACGGCGTCGAGTGGCTCGGCCTCAAGCTGCGGATCAGCGAGGGCGCCACCGGCAGCATCCTCGCGGCGATCGGCACGGCGACGCCGGAGACTCTCATCCCGGTCGTCGCGATCCTGTTCACGAACACCACCGACTCGAACGAGATCGGCGTGGGCGCGATCCTCGGTGCACCGTTCATGCTCGGCACGCTGGTGCTGCTCCTCATCGGGGTCACGGCATTCCTGCTCCGACGAAAACGCAAGCGCGATACCCTGCACGTCGACGCTGCGCACGCGCTCCGCGACCTGTCCTTCTTCCTTGTCCTTTACTCCATCGCTCTCGTGCTGGCCCTCCTGCCGCCCGACTTCCACTTCCTCAAGGGGTACGTCGGCTGGATCTTCGTTCCCTCGTACTTCCTCTACCTGTTCCTCGTGCTGCGGTCGCCGCGACGGAGCGCGCAGGACATCGAGGAGGAGATGCAGGAACGGGAGGCGTTCGACCAGCTGACCTTCATGGCGCTCCTGCCGCGGATCGGGATCACGCCGCGGGATCCGACCCCACCGCTCTGGCTCGTGCTCACCCAGACGATCGTCGCGTTCGCCGCGATCTTGCTGGGGGCGCGCTTCTTTGCCGACTTCGTCGAGGATTTCTCACACGCGATGCACTTCGACACCCTCCTCGTAGCGCTCATCCTCGCGCCGCTCGCCACCGAGCTCCCGGAGGCGGCCAACTCGCTGATCTGGACCCGCGACAGCAAGGACGTGATCGCGCTTGGCAATGTGACCGGCGCGATGGTCTTTCAATCGACGTTCCCGGTCACGATCGGCGTGCTCTTGACGCCGTGGCAGCTCGGGCAGTTCGGGACGGTCGCGGCTGTTTTTGCCCTTCTCTCAGGCCTGCTGATCTATCTGCAGCTCCGCGTCCGCGCACGCGAGAACGCGCTGCCGTTGTCGTCGCTCATGCTCGGAGGAAGCCTCTACGTTGTGTTCATCGGCTACGTCCTGTGGAGCGTGCTCGCGTGACCTAGAATCCCGGCGTCGCGAATCGACGCGCGACGGATTGAGGGAGGTCGGACGAGGTAATGAAGCGTCTTCTCGCGCTCGGTCTCGCCTTTGGACTCGTGGTCGCCGGTTGTGGCGGCGGCGGGCTCCTGGGCGGCGGCAGCACTTTGAAGATCGGGATGGTCACGGACGTTGGCCAGCTCGAGGACAAGTCGTTCAACGAATTCACCTGGCTTGGCGTGCAGGACGGCGCTAAGGCCATTGGCGCCCCGACACCGAAGGTCATCGTGACCAAGCAGTCCGCCGACTACAAACAGAACATTCAGCAATTCGTCGACCAGAATTTCGACGTGATCGTCACGACTGGCTTCCTTATCGGTACCGAGACCACGAAGGCAGCGACCGCAAACCCAAAGATCCAGTTCTTCGGAATCGACCAGTTCGTGTGTGTCGCGAAGGACGCGACTGACAAGGATTGCAAGGGCAACCCGCCGAACTATCAGGGCCTTATCTTCGTCGAGGCGCAGGCCGGATATCTCGCAGGCATCGTCGCGGCGACGATCACAAAGAGCGGCAAGATCGGCGCTGTAGGCGGGCAGTCCGACGTCCCACCCGTTGTGAGCTATATCAAGGGCTACGAGAATGCCGCCAAGGCGACGAAGCCTGGGATCACCGTCTCCATTAATTACGTCGAGGACTTCAACGCCCCTGACAAGGGCGAGGCTTCGGCGAAGACGATGATCAGTCAGGGAGTAGACGTGATCTTCCAGGTCGCGGGTCTGACTGGCGCGGGCGCGCTCCGCGCGGCGTGCAACGCCAAGATCTACGGCATCGGGGTCGACGTCGACCAGTACCAGTCGCTTCCGGACGCCAAGGCCTGCATCGTGACGAGCGCCGAGAAGCATCTCCAAGTGGCGACGCGTGACGCGATCAAACGGTTCAAGGACAAGAGCTTCCAAGGCGGAAACTTCACAAGTGACGCGACGAATGACGGAATCGGGTACTCAGCGATCCGGAATCTCAACCCAGTTCCAGCCGGGCTCGAGGACAAGCTGAAGCAAGCGATCGCGGACATGAAGTCCGGAAAGCTGAAGCCAATACCGTAGGACGCGCGACGCTATGAAGCGAGATCGAGCGGGCCGGCGCAGGGGGCCCTGCCCCATCGGGGGCCACCCCCGGGGTCGGCCCGCTCCTCACCCGAGGAGCGCATGAGCGACCAACCACCGGTCCTCGAGATGCGCGGGATCACAAAGCGGTTTCCCGCGGGGACACTCGCGAACGATTCGATTGACCTCGACGTACGGAAGGGCGAGATCCACGCCCTGCTCGGCGAGAACGGCGCCGGGAAGTCCACCCTCATGAACATTCTCTACGGCCTCGTCACGCCGGACGCTGGCGAGATCCGGATGGACGGACAGCCGGTCACGATCCGCGACCCCGCCGACGCCATCGCGCGAGGGATCGGCATGGTGCACCAGCACTTCATGCTCATCCCCGTCCTTTCCGTCGCCGAGAATGCGGTGCTCGGTCAGGAGATCGTCCGCGCGAGGGAGATCCTCGACCTCGACGAAGCTTCGAGGCGGATCAAGCTCCTCGCGAAGAAGCTCGGCTTCGACATCGATCCATCCGCGCGGATCGACCAGTTGTCGGTCGGCCAGCAGCAGCGCGTCGAGATCCTGAAGGCCATCTACCGAAACGCGCTGATCCTCGTCCTGGACGAGCCGACAGCGGTACTCACGCCGCAGGAGACCCGTGAGATTTTCGAGGTACTCCGCCGGCTCCGCGCCGAGGGCGCGAGTGTCATCTTCATCAGCCACAAGCTCGACGAGGTCCTCGAGATCGCTGATCGGATCACCGTCATAAGGCGCGGAAAGGTCGTAGGCAGCCGCAAGCCCGCGGAGACGAATGAGAACGAGCTCGCGGAGCTCATGGTCGGCCGCGCGGTGAGCCTCCAGGTCGACCGTGGGCGCAGTCACCCGGGCGAAGTCGTCGTCGAGGTCGCGGGGCTGCGTGCGAAGAACGATCGCGGCCAGGAAGCACTGCACGGCGTCGACGTGGCGGTCCGCGCTGGCGAGATCCTGGGTATCGCGGGCGTCGCCGGCAACGGGCAGGACGAGCTCGTCGAATCACTCATCGGGCTGCGCAAGCTGGCCACAGGGACGATCCACCTGACAGGAAAGGACCTGTCTCGAGCGTCGGTCGACGAGCGCCGAGACCGCGGCATGTCATTCGTTCCTGCCGACCGCCATCGCTTCGGCTTGGTGCTGACCTACTCGGTCGCGGACAACCTCGCCCTCACGCGATATGCGGAACCACCATTCGCCGGCGGCCTAGCTGGGATCGTGCGCGGTTTCCGCAGCATCCTCGAGAACGCGGTGCGCCTGATGAGCGAATTCGATGTGCGCGCCCCCGGCCCGACCGCTCCCGTTGGCACGCTCTCCGGCGGGAACCAGCAGAAGGTCGTCGTCGCGCGTGAGTTCCGCCACGACCTGAAGCTGCTCGTGCTTGATCAGCCGACGCGCGGGCTCGACGTCGGGAGCATCGAGTTCATCCACAAGCAGGTCATCGCGCGCCGCGACGCGGGCGTTGCGGTCCTGCTCGTGTCGGCCGAGCTCGACGAGGTCCTCGACCTCTCCGACCGCGTTCTCGTGATGTTCCGCGGACGGGTCGTGGGGGAGTTCCCTGCGGCTGACGCGCAGCGCGACAAGATCGGGCTGCTGATGGCCACCGGCGGAGCCCGCCCGTGAGTTGGGCGCGTCGGACCTTCAGGCAGGCGTGGCGGGTCGCGTCGATCCCGCTTCTCGCGACCTTGCTGGCCTTCATCGTCGCCGCCGGGGTGGTCATCCTTTCCAGCGCGTTCACATCGACCGGCTTCGACCTGTTTCTTCCGCTCGCGGCTTACGCCAGCCTGCTCGTGGGTGCGTTCGGCAGCGGGAACGGGATGGTAAACACACTCGTCGCCGCCGCCCCCCTGGTCCTGGGCGGCCTCGCGGTCGGAATCGGCTTCAAGGCTGGCCTCTTCAATATCGGGGTACCTGGGCAATTTCTCGTCGGCGCGTTTGCCGCGGCGGTCGTCGGTTCGGCGCTGGCGAGCGCTCCGACCGTTATCGCGGCCCCGCTCGCGATGCTCGCCGGGGCGGCGGGCGGCGCCGCATTTGGCTTCATTCCCGGCTTCCTCAAAGCGCGGACCGGTGCGCACGAGGTCGTCACGACGATCATGCTGAACAACGCCGCGTTCTACCTGCTGGGTTGGGTCCTGACCGACTTCGCCCGCGCCCCGGGGTTTTCCTTCTCGAGGACCGGCGAGATCGGCAACAGCGCTCTCCCTGTCTTGGTGGGCCGCAATCTGCACATAGGAATCCCGCTCGCCTTCCTGACGGTCTTCGCGGTGCGCTGGCTCCTCGACCGCACCACGATCGGATTCGAAATCCGAACTGTCGGCCAGAATCCGAGCGCCGCGCGGTATGCGGGCATGCGCCCAGTCTTCGTCACGACACTGACGATGACTCTCTCGGGTCTCCTCGGCGGTCTCGCCGGCGCTGTCCAGACGCTCGGCGTGATCGGCTTCTACGCTGCCGGGGTCGCCGGGACGGTCGGGTTCGACTCGATCGCCGTTGCGTTGCTCGGCCGGTCTGACCCCATCGGCATCCTGTTCGCCGCGATTCTCTTCGGCGCGTTCCGCGCGGGCGCTCCGCTTATGCAGATCGAGACAAGCGTCCCGATCGAGGTGATCGACATCATCCAGGCGCTGGTCATCCTGTTCCTGGCAGCGGACCTCCTGGTGCGTCGTGTCTTCCGGATCCGCGCCGCGACACCCGTTATTCCCGACCTTGCCACGGTCACTCAAACGTGGGCGGGGGGCGGGTCGGCCGGAAGTACCGCGCCCTGATGGACGCAGTCGGCACGTTCCTGCGGCTGATCTGGGAGCTCGGCGTCTACCTCTTCGTCGTACTGCCGGACCTGCTGCCGATCATCCTCTATCTCGCGACGCCCCTTGCCCTCGGCGCCCTCTGCGGCGTGATCAACGAGCGTTCCGGGGTCGTGAACATCGGCATCGAGGGGATCATGCTGATGGCTGCGTTCTTCGGATACCTGACCGGATTCGCGCTACACGACAGCATCGGAAGCGGCCCCGCCCTCGGCCTCGGGATTATCGTCGCAGTGCTGGTTGGTGCGCTCCTCGGGCTGGTGCATGCCTGGCTCACGGTCTCGGTCCGAGCCGATCAGATCATCGCCGGAACGATGATGAACATCGCTGCGTTCGGTATCACGGGATACTTGAACCGACTGATCATCAGTCCCTCGGGTCGAGGGGGCGCGGGTGTGATCACGCCGTTCCACATCTCCGACTCGCTCGCCAACCTCCCGCTCGTCGGCCCGATCCTGGCCATGTTCTTGGACCAGGGTCCCATTGCGATGAGCGTGCTCGTTATCGTGATCGTCCTCCAGATCGCGCTTTTCCGGACGCGCTGGGGGTTGCGGACGCGGGCGGTCGGCGAGCACCCCAAGGCCGCCGACACCGTTGGCATCGACGTCTACCGGCAGCGCTATCTCAACGTAATTCTCGGATGCTGTTTCGCCGGCCTGGCCGGGGCGTTCCTCACTCTCGAGTCGACCGGCTCATTCCAGAACGGAATGACGAACGGCCGCGGTTTCATCGCGCTGGCGGCGATGATCTTCGGCCGGTGGACTCCGATCGGCGCGTTCGGAGGCGCTCTCCTTTTCGGGACGGCCACGGCCCTGGGCGTGGTCGTCAGCGTCCGCGTCCCGGAGGGTGACCTCGGTGGGATCATGCAATCGATTCCGAGCTACTGGTACGCGGCGCTCCCCTACCTCATGACGATCGTCATCTTGGCGGGCGTCGTGGGTCGGTCCACTCCGCCTGCCGCGGACGGTGTGCCGTATGTGAAAGAGGGCAAGGCCTAGCGCGCGGGCGCGAGATCCTCGACCTGGGCTTCCGCGACGACCTCGTACCGTTCGACGGCCGTGATCCTGGCGAGCGACGAGGCGCGCGAGCGGAGCTGCGCCGCGTCGTCCTCGCTCGCGTGAAGCGCGGCTTCGCTCTCGAACATCGTCACGCTGAGTCCGTTACCGGTCGCGCGATCGATGAGCCAGTACCCGGTCTTGAACCCCTGGAGCCTCTTCGCCGCCGGCGCGATGGTCTCGTTGACGAGCTTGATGGCGGCGTCCAGTTGTTCGGGCTCGCCCTCGAACCGCGTCACACGCGCGAACATCTCGATCCTCCCCAACTTCGTCTCGATCTGCGATGCCGCGGGCAAGCCTACGCCCGGCATGTACGCAGGCACGCTCAGAGGATGCCGAGCTCGTCGAGCGAACGGTGCAGATCCGCCGGATCGCGATAGACCCTGAACGCGCCGGCCGACGTGAGCTCGTCCCAGCCGTACCCACCCGAGAGCAGACCGACGCTGAGCATCCCCGCGCGGCGCGCGGCGAGGAGATCCCACACCGCGTCGCCGATGACGTAGCAATCGCGGATCTCGACGCCGAGCTCCTCCTGGCATCGGAGAAACAGATCGGGCTCGGGCTTCGCGCGCAGCACATCGCCGCGATCGACGACCACGGTCTCCTTTGGAACCCCCAGCGCCTCGAGCGAGCTATCGATCTCGGGGTGTCGCCCCGACGTCGCGATACCGTGCGGGACCTTTTGCTCGCGCAGCCACCGCAGAAGCTCGACCGCGCCGGGTAGGGGCCGGCGCTGCGGCAGGAGCTCACGGAAGAGCTCGCCGTGCCGCGTCTGGATCCGCCCGGCGTCGGCGTCGTTCAGCGGCCTGCCGATCTCGCGCGCGACGGCGCGGGTAAAAAGGCCCCCGCTCATCCCGATGCGCCGGTGGATCTTCCAGCCGTCGATCGCCAGGCCAGCCTCCGCCAGAGCGCGCTGCCACGCGAAGACGTGCGCGTAGACGGTGTCCACCAGTGTTCCGTCGAGATCGAAAATGAGTGCACGCATCTCCCGCTCCGGGCCGAGACTACGCTCGTGGACGGAGTTGACGGCCACGCCAGCCAGCCGTACGCTGCCGCCTTACATCTGGTCTGACCACCTGACCAGAGGCTTTTTTGGGGAGGTGAGCCCTGACCGTCATCGAGCCGATCCGTCGCAGCCGCCTCTATCAGGGCATCGTCGAGCAGATCGAGGGTCTCCTCGAGAAGGGCGATCTCCGCCCGGGTGACCAACTCCCTCCCGAACGACAGCTCGCCGAACAGTTCCAGGTCTCGCGCGCGTCGGTCCGCGAGGCGCTCCGCACGCTGGAGCTCCTCGGGATCGTCGAGACGCGAGCCGGCGGTGGCACCTTCGTTCGTCAGACCTCCCCGGACGATCTGGCGCGTCCGCTTACCGGCCTCATCTCCCGCGGCCACTCGCTCGCGGACGTCATCGAGTTCCGGGGTCTCATCGAGCCCGCGATCGCGGCCCTCGCGGCCGAGCGCGTCACGCAGGCGCAGCTCGCCGAGCTCGGAGAGATCTTCGCAGAACAGGAACGCAAGGTCGCCACGGGTGAGCCCTACGCCGAGGAAGACACGCGCTTCCACGAGCTCATCGGCGAGGCGTCGCGGAACGAGCTGCTGACGACGATGCTCGGCGTGGTCTGGGACGTCATGCGCGAATCGCGCGAGCAGTGGCTGCAGACCAACCAGCGCGCGCACTCGTCGCTCGACGCCCATCGCCGCATCCTCACCGCGCTCGGCGCGCACGATGGCGACGCCGCTCGCCGCGCCGCCGCGGATCACATCAAGTCGGTGGGCGAAGGCATCCTTCGCCTGATCGGAGGGACCAAGGCATGAGCGACGTCAAAGAAACCTCCATCACGGTCGAGGTCGTGTATCGCGGGATCTTCCAGAAGACGCTCGCGCAGCGGATCTGCCGCTCGATCGTGCTCGCGGCGCGCAAGCGTGGGCACACCGGCACCGCGTTCGCGCGCTACGGGGACTCGCCCGAGCGGAACGGCGTCCCCGCCAAGCAGTTCGCGGTGGTCGCGATCAACGACCTCGAGCTCGAAGCGTCGATGGCGAAGTACGAGCCCGCCGTGGTGGATGTGACGATCGCGGTCGACGACACGCTCGTGAAGGGCGTCGAATCGTGGGCGTGGTACGGACGCCAGCCCATCTGGAAGCCGATCCGAAAGGATGGCTTCCTCCTCGTCACGAGCACGAACACCGCGGACCAGGTGCTCGCCCAGACCGACACGGCGCTGCGGCCCTACACGCTCGTCATTGTCCCCGGCGGCGCGTCGTTCGCGGGTCTCTGGGTATTCAAAGACGACCACACCGACTACCGCTGCCTGGGCGCGCTCGCGAAGGTCCTGCCCGATTGGGTTCGCCTCGAAGATGTGAAGACGCTTATCAAAGACCAGACGAAGGACGAGTCCGCGATGCAGTCCGCGCAGTACGGGTTCGATGGCGCGCAGCTTCGGCCAGTCAAGGTGGGCGAGGGCACGAGTGGCCACGAGGTGCTCCAGTTCGAGAAGCCGGGCTGGACCACGATGCGCCCGGGCATCATCGTCAACGCGCGCAAGCCCGGGGAGAGAAACCCGCAGTACAAGAAGTACGGCGCGCGCACGCTGCGGCCGGTCGTGAACTTCGACACCTGTATCAAATGCACGATGTGCTGGCTCGACTGTCCGGACGAGTGCTTCGAGGTCACCCCCGAAGGGCACTACGAGGTCGTGTACCAAGCCTGCATCGGCTGCGGGATCTGTGCGCAGGTCTGCCCGGTGAAGGACTGCATCGTGATGGTCGACGAGCTCAAGTTCGAGGACAACGAGGACAAGTGGCAGTTCTGGAAGAAGGACCACGACGGATACAACAAGTGGTTCGAGGCGAAGAGCGGGGTCTCCGCTGACCCAAAGGTGCGGACTCCCGCCGCGCGGCAGGAAGGCTCGGGGAACGCGAATCCATCCGCGAACCCGACGTCGTCGACCGGAGGTGACGACTGATGGCTGTCCAGGTCAAAGAGCGTCAGCACCAGGACGTTGAGACCGAGCAGCTCATGAGCGGCTGCGAGGCGATCGCGGAGGCCATCCGCCTCGCCGATGTCGACGTCATGGCGGCCTATCCGATCCGCCCGTACGACGGCGTGATGCAGGCGGCGGCGAAGCTCATCGCGAACGGCAAGATGGACGTCGAGTACATCGTCGCCGACGGCGAGCACAGTCAATTCGAGATCGTGAAGCACGCATGCGCCGTCGGCTCGCGCGTCTTCGTCGGTAGCTCTGGCGTGGGCTGGTTCTACGCCTTCGAGGCGATCGCGGTGACGGCGGGGCTTCGCCTCCCGGTCGTCGCGATCTGCGGCAACCGCGCTCTCGACGACCCGGGCGCGTTCGGCACCGAGCACAACGACTCGCTCGCCGTGCGCGACCTCGGCTGGCTGCTGCCGTGGGCAGAGACCGCGCAGGAGGCGATGGACCTCGCGCTCATGGCCTGGCGCGTCGGTGAGGACAAGCGCGTGTCACTCCCTGTGGCGATCGGGCTGGACGGCGCGTTCCTCACCCACTCCCAGCAGATCGTGAGGCTCCCGACACAGGCGGCGGTCGACAAGTTCCTGCCCAAGTTCGATCTCGGGGACCGGCTGCTCCATCCGGACAACCCGATCACGATCGCGCCGCAGGTCGACCAGGACTGGCTCATGGAGATCCGCATGCAGAACGACCAGGCGATGCGGAAGGCGCACGACGTCATCACCGAAGCGCACGCCGACTTCAAGAATCTCTTCGGACGCGGCGGCGACAGCCCGTTCCTCGACGAGTACATGACCGACGACGCGGACTACGTCGTCTTCGGCCAGGGCACGCTCGCCCTGCCGATGAAGGTCGCGATCCGCCGGCTGCGTAAGGAGGGGCACAAGGTCGGTCTCGTCCGCCTCAAGTGGTTCCGGCCATTCCCGACGCAGGAGATCGTCAAGAGCCTGTCACGGTTCAAGGCGGTCGGCGTCATCGACCGGGATTACAGCTTCGGCTCTCCGTACTACGGCGGCGTGCTCTACAACGAGGTGCGCTCGGCGCTCTACTCGCAGGACAAGCGCCCGACGATCGTCGGCTTCATCGCCGGCCTCGGCGGCCGCGAGATCGAGCAGCCCATGGCGACCGACATCTTCGAGAAGACCAAGGCCGCCGCGGACGACATCACGTCCGGTGACACCTGTCACTGGATCGGCGTAAGGAGCTAGAGATGGCAGTGGAAACGCACGGCACCGGGACGCTTCCGCAGATCAAAGGCGTCAGGGACGTCCCGTACGAGGAGCTCTTCGTGTCCGGCCACCGCACCTGCCAGGGCTGCGAATCCGCGCTCGTCATGCGCCACATGGTGAAAGCAGCGGGTCCCCGCACGATCGTGCTCGGCTCGACGGGCTGCATGTACGTCGCGAACACGACCTACTACACGACACCGTGGGTCGTCCCGTGGATGCACACGCAGCTCGGCGCGTCGGGCTCCGCGGCGCTCGGCACCGCGGCCGGTCTCAAGGTCCTCATGCGGAAGGGCAAGATCAAGGACGAGAAGATCAACGTCATCGCGTTCTGCGGTGACGGCGGCGGCGCGGACATGGGCATTGGAGCCATCTCGGCGACGCTCACCCATAAGGACTACAACTGTCTCGTTCTCCTGTACGACAACGAGAGCTACGCGAACACCGACATCCAGCTCTCGAGCCAGACCCCGTACGGCGCGGTGACGACGTTCTCGCCGTCAGGCTCAAAGAAGCGCCTCATGCACACCCGTTGGAAGAAGAACGTGCCGGGCATGCTCGCGGCGGGTCACCCCGAGTCGCGCTACATCGCGGCGGGATGCGCTGCCTACGCCGTGGATCTCATGAACAAGATCCGCAAGGCGCTGGAGCTCGGTGGGCCGACATTCGTTCACACCCTCGACCCGTGCCCGAAGGGCTGGGACTACCACCCGCAGTACTCGCAGGAGCTCGGCCATCTCGCCGTCGAGTGCGGGATCTGGCCCCTCTACGAGGTCATCGACGGTGTCTGCAACCTCACCGGCCCCACGCGGCAGATCGCCGAGGGCCGCAAGAAGCGCAAGCCGGTCTTCGAGTACCTGAAGCGCCAGGGTCGCTTCGCGCATTTCGCTGACGAGGACGTCGAGCACTTCCAGCAAGAGGTCGACAAGATGTGGACGGACTGGCTCATCCCAGGCGTGATCCCGTTCACGATCGCGGCGAAGGACCAGACGATCCTGAGGATCGACAAGAAAGCGCTGCACGAGCAGAAGACCGCGTAACGCAATTTCGGGACACCCGGAGGCCCGGTCGTCGCGGACCGGGCCTCCGTTCGCGAGACCAGCGGATGCATCCGCGTAAGACGCGATACATCCGGACCGGATAAAAGACGACAACCGCTCCGTCAGATGGGCGGTCGTTTCTCATCCGCCCCGCCGATAGGCTGGCGTCGACGACCGAGGCCCTGCCTCGCGCGGCAGCAAGACTTACCACCTCAACCTCGTCAGAAGGCCGGTAACCGGTGGGTTCACCGGCCTTCCGCGTTTCCTTAGGATTCCGCGCATGGGCTTATTCGCCGGACTTATCTGGGGCCTTTTGATCGCCGCGGGCACGGTCGCGCTCGAGCACTACGGCCCATCCAGCGAGCCTTTGCACATCAGCCTCAGCGGGAACGGCGCGATCGCCGCCCCGGTCGTGCTCGTGCCGCTCGCGATCTTCTGGGGCTGGTCCTGGATCGCCAACGCATACGCGGGACGCAGCGTCGTACCGATCGCGGTGTATACGCTGGCGCTCCTAGTCGGTGTCAGCGCGATCGGACCGGCCGATGTGTATTTCTTCCCGCAGAGCGGGACCGCCGGGATCTCCGTGAACGACCTTCTCGGAGGCCTTTTTCAGGGCATCCTGTTCGTAGGCTTCGTGGCTGTCATCGCGGCCCCGATCTACTGGGTGCTGCGGTCGCGGATCGGACAGAGCCGGATCCTCATCTGGTTGCTCTATCTCGTGAGCCTCGCGATCGCCGCCTTCGTCTCGGGCTTCGGAACGATCGTGGCCGGCGGCGTCGTGGCAGGGGTGTCAAACGGGCACGCGTGGCAGCGCCAGGGCGGCCGCACCTTCATCGCGATCGTCGTGATCGTGATCATGGTGCTGGCCGTCTTCGCTATCCCGTACGTGCTCGCGAACGGCCTCTCGGCCCCGCGCTTCTAGCTGCTGGGCTCACTCGGCGCGGGCGTCGGAGTTGGTGCCGCTGGCGGCCCCGGAGGCGGAGCATCGCGTCGCGGGAACGGGGCGCCTGCCGGGCGGAACTCGCCGGACGGACGGTAGGGAGGACGGTCGGGCTTTGGCGGGGGCGGACCGCCTGCCATCGCACGCGCCTGCGGGGACATGAGTCCCCGGACATGGTCGGCGGTGTACGGCAGCATCGCCATGAGGCGAGCCCTCTTGAGCGCCGTGGTCAGCATGCGCTGGTGTTTCGCGCACGTGCCGCTCTTGCGGCGAGGGTCGATCTTGCCGCGGTCGCTGATGAAACGGCGAATGCGGCCGACATCTTTGTAGTCGATCTTCTGGACCTTATCGACACAGAATGTGCAGACCTTACGTCGCGGTCGGCGCAGGCCGGGAGGCCCGCCGTACCGGCCACCTGATCCGCCCGAACCGCCGGATGGCCCGTCGCGCCGCGGCCCACGCGGAGGACCGGAGCGCGGGCCGCTGTCAGAAATCTCTTGGCTCATCGTCCGCTCCTAGAAGGGAATCTCGTCGGGATCGAAGCTCTTCTCGCTGTCGGGTCCGCGCGGCGCCGCGGTGGCGGCGTCGCTGCCCATGCCGCCCTCACGGTCACGCCGGGCGTCCAGCATCTGGAAGTCGCTCGCGCTGATGTCCAGGCTGAGGCGCTCCTTGCCCTCCCGGTCGGTGTACGTGCGCGGCGTGAAGCGCCCCTCGATGTACACCAGGCGGCCTTTCTGGACCCATTGCTGCGCGCGCTCCGCGAGCGTCGACCAGCAGCTGACGCGATACCAGTCGGTCTGTTCCTGGCGATCTTCGGCTTTCCCGGTCACGCGGTTGACGGCGACGCTGAACTCGCAGACCGGCCGACCGTTCGGGGTCATCCGGAGCTCGGGATCCCGTCCGACGTTGCCGATGATGACGATCTTGCTTACTGAAGCCATGTCATTCGTCCCTTCTCACTACGAGGTGGCGGAGGATGTCTTCCGTGAGCCGTATGGTGCGCTCGAGCTCGCGCGTCTGAGTTGTCGGAAGAGAGAACTCGACGACGCCGTACTGGCCCTCGCGGTGGTGGGCGACCTCGTAGGCGAGCCGGCGCTTCTGGTTGGGTACGACCCTGTCGACCTTGCCGCCGAGGTTGGTGATGGTCTGCTGGATGCGCTCGCTCACCGCGCCAAGACGCTCTTCGTCGATGGTCGGGGGGCAGAGATACATGAGCTCGTACGGTCGCATTCGGTGACAATCCTTCCTTTCCACGGGATTGCCGCGGACCTTTGGCCCGGGGCGAAAAGGCGCCGCACCCGGGAGGCGCGGCGGTCCGCACAAGTGTATGGGACGGACCAGCAGAATGCATCGTTCTCAGGGAGATCGGCAGGGACTTGAGCGACCTTTTTCCCGACGGCACTCGCGAGTGCGAGCGCTGCGGACTCCCGATGATGCCGGTGGCTGAGAGTGCCGGCTTTGTCACGCTCGAGTGCGCCAACCGCCATCGTCACACGGTCCCATTACCCTCTGATCCGGAGGCGCGTGAGCGGGTCCGCACGTGGATCAGGCGCCGCGGAGCGCAACTGCACGTCCAGCACGAGCGCTGGGAGGCGGAGGAGGAAGAGCGGAGAGCGATGGAGAGAATGCAACCGAGACTGATCCGACCTTCCGATCGCCACCAGCAGACCGTACAGACCGCCGGGATGATCCGCGAGGAGGCAGTTCACACCCAGGGGTTGTGGGTCGGAGTCGTGCGGACCGAGGCCGGCCGTTCATCGAGCTGGCATCACCACGGCACCCGCGAATCGGTGATCTACGTCATCAGCGGTCAGGTGCATGTCGAATGCGGACCCGGCGGGACGACGAGGTTCCACGCACGGGTCGGGGACTGCATCTATCTGCCACCGGGTGAGATCCACCGCGAGGGAAATGACGGGCTCGAGGAGTCCGAGATCGTCGTGGTCCGTTCCGGCAGCGGCGAGCTCGTGGTGAACGTGGCCGGTCCTGGCGCGTAGCGGGACCTCCGATGCCGCCGCCACTAGGTGAAATCGCGGCGGTCGCACGACTCGATGACGAGGCGCTCGGCCACGATGCGCGGGGCTCGCGCCGCGACGTTCTCTATGGTCTGCTCCGACGCGAGCAAGCAATCGCGGCCTCTGGGGCGTCGCCTCGTTCCGAGGTCTCGCGAATCCTGGACTTCGCGCAGGCTGCCTATGGCGACGTGGTCGGGGTGCTCGTCGGACGGGACGACAAGCTGCTCGACATCGCTCGGGATGGCGAGTGGACCCTTCGGGACATGCTGCGGCACGCGATGGCGGTCGAGCTCAGATATGCGGCGCAGGTCGACTACTCGGCGACGCGCTCGGACGGCGACCCGGTCCAGATCCCGCCAGCACTTCTTCCTTGCGATCGCCTGTCACCACCTGAACCCGCGTTCGCCGCTTCGCGCACGGGCAAGGTGCTCGAGCTTCTTCAGCTCCTCGGCGAAGCTCGCGCCAGCAGCGACGCTCGTCTCGCGAAGGTGCCGGACTCGGCGCTCGCCCGCCCTTCGATGTGGGGAGCTCAACTTCTCGACGTCCGGATACGTCTGCACCAGGTCGCGGTACACCTTACCGAGACCGCGATTCAAATCGAGAAGATCGTCGGGAGCGGCGGCGAGCTGCGGGCGATCATTCGCCGCAGTTGCATCACGCGAGGGATGCACGAGCGGTGGAGTCCAGGGAAGGAACGCGCCGCTCTGGACGAGTCGTATCACGCTCTGAAGGTGTAATTGGGTCGGTGCCGGAGGAGGGACTCGAACCCTCATAGGGCTTGCGCCCAGGCTGATCTTAAGTCAGCTGCGTAAACCGATTTCGCCACTCCGGCGTCCCCCAAAGGATACGAAACGGTCAGCGATCGAGAAAGGCCGCGGCAACTTTCTTCGGTGCCACCGCGAGATACGCGTCGCGAATGACTCGTTCGACGTCGCCCCAGTCCGGCTCACGATCCAACCGCATGCCGATCCATCCGCGGAAGCCGACGTACGGCGGCACGAAGAACTGCTCGGGCTCCGCGTTCACGAGGCCGTCGCGCAACCCCGGCGGGCACGCGCACCAGAGCGCGAGGCGGCCGTCGTCGTGGTGGTTGTCCATGTAGTTCACGAAACAGACTTTGTCGCGAATGAAGAAGCTCGGCGCGCCGTGGCTCTCCCTCTCGGTCGTTTCGGGAAGCGATAAGCAGATCTTCCGTACGCGGGCGAGTGGCGTCGGCGCGGCGCGCGGCATTCGGCGAGACTAACTCGACCACCGACGAGGAGACCATCCTGACAGCTCATCCGACCCGCTTCGTGATCATCGGCAACGGCGCCGCGGGAACCTACGCGGCCGAACAGCTGCGGAAGCTCGATGTCGCGGCCGAGATCGTGATGATCGACGACGAGCCGTACACGCTCTACAACCGCGTCTCGCTGCCGCGGTACCTGCGCGGCGTGCTATTCGAGCAGCGCGTCTACGTGCGCGACATGGAGTGGCACACCAAGAATCGGATCGACCTGCGTCTCGAGACGAAGGTCGATCAGGTGAGCTTCGACGAGAAGACCGTACACACAGAGCCCGGTGGGGAGATTCCTTACGACCGGCTCCTGATCGCGACGGGCGGCCGTCCGAACCCGCTTCGCGCGCCGGGTGCGGACGGCGCGCCGTACCTCTTCAACTTCCAGTACTTCGACGACGCGAAGGGCATGGTGGCCCGGATCCCGGAATCGAAGATCGCGGTCGTGCTGGGCGGATCATTCATTGGGTACGAGCTGACCGAAGCGTTCGCTCATCGTGGTCTCGAGACCCATTGGTTGATGCGCGGTCCGTGGTTTCTTCGGCGCGCCCTCGATGAGGAAGGCGGCAAAGTCATCACCCTCCTCGCACAGGACGCCGGCGTGCACCTTCACTACGACGAGGCGATCGACAAGCTCGAGCGCTCGAACGGCCAGCTCAAGGTCACCGGCACGAAGGGCTTCGCCTCGACGGCCGACATGGTCGGCGTCGGCCTCGGCCTCACGATGAACATCGACATCTTCGAGGGCACCGGCCTCGAGACGAACGTCGGCGTGAAGACGAACGAGTTCCTCGAGACGAACATGCCCGACGCCTGGGCTGCGGGGGACGTCGCCGAGTTCTATGACGTCGTTTCGCAGCGCCATCACCGCATGGGCACGTGGGACAACTCTCTGAACCACGGTCGCCACGTCGCGAAGAACATGCTCGGCGCCAGGGAGCCGTACGTAGAGGTCCCCACCTACGCTTCCGGGATGTTCAACTCGAACATCTCGGTCATGGGCGTGACGACGGAGGAGGAGCCCGATGCCGAGGCCGTCGTCGAAGTCGAATACGAAGGCCGCAACTACAAGCGACTGTTCTTCCTCCAGGACAAGCTGGTGGGCGCGATCCTCGTCGGAAAGATGAAGGGTCGCAAAAAGGTGCTCGAGATCATCAGCTCGCGGACGCTGATCGAAGACCGGCGGAAAGTCTTCGAGCTCCTCGCGGTTCCGGAAGTTCCGACGAAGGCAGCCTCGGCACCCGAGGAGTGAGCGCCGACATCCGCGAGCTCACGCCGAAGCTGCTCGACGACTACCTCGCGTTCTTCGACAACGACGCATTCGGAGACTTCCCCTGGTGGTCGGCCTGCTACTGCCGGTTCTGGGACGACCCGAGCGACGTTGATGGCGACTCGAGCCCCGTTCATCGCGAGCGGTACCGCGCGCTCGTCACGGAGCTCGTTCGGAGCGGTCGGCAGCAGGGCCTTCTCGCGTACAGCGACGGCAAGGTGGTCGGCTGGTGCAACGCGAAGGCGCGCATCGGCTACGCGATGCCGCGCCGCATCGACAAGACGCCCGCCGACGACGCGGCGCGGGTCGGATCAGTTGTCTGCTTCATCGTCGCAAAGGAATTTCGAGGCAAAGGGCTCGCGAGCGCGATGCTCGGAGCGGCGTGCGAGAAATTCAGACGAGAAGGACTCGCGATCGCCGAGGCGTACCCGACCACAGCGGCGCCGTCAGGTCCGTATGCCGACCAGATCCCCTGGTCGGCCCACAACCACACCGGCCCAATCGAGATGTACCGCAAGGCCGGCTTCGTCGTGCATCAACAGCTCGAGCGGTTCGCGGTCGTGCGCAAGGCGCTCTAGTGGCGGCGCAGCGCGTCGGCATTCGCGTCGAGGACATCGAGCTCGACGGAATCCTGCACCTGCCGGATACGAGCGCCGTCGGCGGCGCGGCGGTGCTGCACGGCTTCGGCGGCGACCCTGACCAGCCGCACATTGTCGTGACCTGCGAAGCGCTCGCGGCCGCGGGAGTCGCGGCGCTCCGTTTCGCATATCGCGATCATCGGCCGCCGCGAATGACCCTCGCGAGCGGTCTGGCGGACGCAGCCGGTGCGATCCGCGTGCTCAAGGCCCACCCGGACGTTCCTGAGCGGCTCGGGGTAGTCGGCTTTTCGTTCGGTGGCACCATCGCCGCTCTCGTCGCGGGACGCGACTCGCGGATCCGCGCCGCGGTGCTGGCGGCAGCCCCGGCGCAATTCGGCGACGACGCGAAGTGGAAGCCCGTGGCCGAGCTGTCACGCACGCGGGCTCGCGTGCTGCTGGTCTGGGGATCTCGCGACAGTCAGGTGGCGTTCGAGAACGCGGAGCGTTACGCCGCGGTCCTCTCGCAAGCGCGCGTGCCGAACAGCATCGTCACGATCGAAGGCGGGGATCACGATTTCGCGCCGGCCGGCCCGCGCGCGAAGATGGCCGAGACCGTCGCCGACTGGTTGCGCGAGACGCTGCCCTAAATCGTGATGTTCGAGCGCCTCGCGGATCAGGACTTCGCGTACCTGACGACTATTGGCCGCCGCACGGGCAAAGCGCACACCATCGAGGTCTGGTTTGGCCTGCGCGACGGCCGCGTGTACGTCCTCTCCGGAGGGGGTGACCGCGCCGACTGGGTGCAGAACCTCAAGAAGACATCGCACGTCCGGGTTCGGATCGGAACGCAGACAGCGAGCGCGACCGCGCGGGTGGTTCGGGCAGGCACGAAAGAGGACGAGCTTGCCCGCCAGCTCCTCGACGGGAAGTACCAAGGTTGGCGCGAAGGAAAACGCCTCTCGAGCTGGGCGAGGACAGCACTCCCAGTCGCGATCGAGCTTCCTTAGGTCAGCGCACGAGCGGCCAGTACACCTCGGTGCGGAGATGCTTCTCCGGCGTCTTCGTTTCGTCGTCGAGGTACGACTCCCACGGGCCCTCGCCTGCCCGCAGGCCCTCTTCCGCGAGCCACTTCTCGAGACGGCGGTACTCCTGCGAGAGGGTGTCGTACGGGCCGATGTGCAGGGTCTTCGCCGCGCGACCCGCCGGCAGCTTCGTGACGCGAATCTCGTCGCCGGTCAGCGTGAACGAGCCCGTGAACGGGATGCCCGCTTCGGTGTCGAACGCCGTCGGGTCGCCGTTGTAATAGCGGGCGAACGGCGGACCGGCTGGCGTCGCGCCCTGCGCGCGGATCGCCCCGCGAAGCCTGGGGAAGATCTCCATGAAGAACGCGCCGAGACCCGTCTGCGGGACCGTCCGCCTGACCACGACGGCACGCAGCGGGGCGAGCTCGACGATCTCGATGGGCTGAAGGCTCATGTAACCGGGGGAAAGTCTCCATGCTCGCGCAAGTAGGCGACAACTCCTCCAGCGGCGAGGATCTCCTGCGCGAACGGGGCGAGCGGGCGGATTCGCGCGTCCCCGGCCGGTGCGCGCA
>Ga0207646_10002466_pt1 | contig 21846 bp, 20 predicted proteins | sample KBSK5502metaG_FD_184343 | JGI IMG/M metagenome (GOLD analysis project Ga0207646, IMG submission 184343) | Corn, switchgrass and miscanthus rhizosphere microbial communities from Kellogg Biological Station, Michigan, USA - KBS K5-50-2 metaG... | ecosystem: Host-associated > Plants > Roots >... | reverse complement strand
AACTGTCGAAATTCAGATAGGCCATCACCACACCGGCGACCAGGCAGGCAAAGCCAATAATGCCTGCAATCATTCCCGGCAGCACGGTCTCCAGCAACAGCAAAGCGGCTCCGACGAGGTCAGGCCCCTCCCCCTCGGGGGAGGTCCCGCCCGCAGGGCGGGGGTAGGGGGTCGCCCTCCACAGCACGAGCCCGATGACAAGAACCAGCGGCAAATTGAGCCAGAACGCCGCCCTCCACCCCCCCAGCACCGCCACCGCCGTCCCCCAAACCGGCCCCACCACGCTGCCCGCCTCCTGCACCCCGGAGACCAGCCCCAGCGCGACCCCCCGCCCCCCGGCCGGGTACAGGTCGGCCGCCAGCGCCAGGGTCAGGGGCACCAGGGCGCCTCCACCCAGCCCCTGCAGCACGCGCCCCGCCACCAGCCATCCCAGCGCGCCCGCCAGCGCGGTCACCAGAGACCCCAGCCCGAACACCGCCAGCGCGCCCAGCAGCACGGGCAGCCGGCCCCGCAGGTCCGAGGCCGCCCCCAGCAGCGGCATCGCGACGACGTAGCCGGCCAGGAAGCCGGTGATGATCGGGCTGGCGGCCTCCAGCCGGTCGACCGGCAGGTCGATGTCGGAAAGCATCCGGGGCAGCAGCGTCACCACCACGTAGGCGTCGAGCGCGGCCAGGAAGAGCCCGGCCGCCGCCACCCACAGGGCCGCTCTAGCCGAGAGCAGGCGCGGTGATGTTGAGCGGCGCGTTGAAGTCGTGCAGGGTGACGTCGGCGCTGGAGGTCTGACCGGCCGCAACCAGCTCACCGGACAGCTTGACCCGGCGCAGCAGGTGGTCCGACTGCGCCACCCAGAGGGTGGCTGCGATGTCGCCGGCCGGCTTGAGGCCGCCGCCCAGCACCTGGGCGACCTGGTCTGCGCTGTAGGAGGTCGAGATGCGGTCGCAGTCGACGCCGCCGACCTTGTCCGGGCCGTCCAGGTGGGGCGAGCGGCCGGCCGCCATCACGGCCGGCAACCCCTTCTGGGCGTCCAGCAGCGCGCTCAGGTCGGGCAGCGCCGCGGCCTCCTGGGGCGAGATCTCCACGAACCTGGAGAAGGGCGCCTTGAAGTAGACGTGGCCGTCGACCGAGATCACCTCCAGGTCGACCAGGAAGTCCTGCTGCTTGATCTTGATCAGGGTGTCCGAAGCCGAGGGCAGCTTGATCTTCGAGGATGCCGAGTCGAGGGTGAAGCCCTGGAAGGTCACCCCGGCGCCGAATTTCACGTCGGCGGTCACCGACTGCACCTTGCCCAGCGCGGCGGCCGCCTGGCGCAGCTCGACCGCGGGGTCGGCCGGGGTGGAGCCGGCGGAGCACGCCGCCAGCAGGAGCGTGATCAGGACCAGGACGTGCTTCATGGTTCCGGGGTGGCCCCCGAAGCAGTCAGCACCGGCGCGCCCGCCGGATGTGACGCCGGCCGCAGCAGCCACAGCGAGAGCGCCGCGGCAGCCACCGAGGCCAGGCCGGCGAAGCCCAGGGCCGCCGTGACCGAGCGCGCGGCCAGCTGGCCGCCGAGGCCGCCGCCGATGGGGAAGCCGAGGCTGTTGAGCATCATCGAGATGGAGATCGCGCGCCCGAACCAGGCCCGCTCGATCGAGCGTACGCGCAGGCCGAACATGGCGACGTCGACCGGGCCGGCCGCGATCCCGGCCACCACCATCCCCAGCAGCGCCAGCGGTGGGGCCGGCGCCAGGGCCACCAGTCCCACGCTCAATCCGACCCCGGCGAAGCCGCCGGCCATGATCCGCGCTTCGCGCCCCTCGGTGCGGATGCCCCCCGCCGCCAGGTTCGAAGCCAGCGCGCCCACCCCGAAGGCCGACCACAGCAGACCGACGAGGGCCGGACTGCCGTGAAAGCGCCCCAGCACCAGGACCGGAAGCGCGATGCTCATGACGCCCGGGGTCAGGGTGTTGATCGGAAACACGATCGCCAGGTTCCTAAGCACCCGGTTGCGGAACAGGTAGCCCAGCCCCGCCAACGCGTCGTGGAGGACGCTGCGCGCGCGGTCGCCCGCCACCCGCGGCTCCTTCAGGCCCAGCAGCAGGACGCCGGCCACCAGCCAGGTGGCGCTCACCGCGACCATCGTCTTCGAGCTGCCCACGGCGGCCACCAGGGAACCCGCCAGGACCGGCGCCGTGATCGAGGCCGCGCGGAAGGTCGCGCTGTCCAGCGCGTTGCTGCGGTCCCACAGCTCGCGCGGCAGCAGCATGGGCAGCAGTGAGCGGGCGCCGCTGGCCGAGAGCGGGAGGCTCAACCCCGACAGGAACACCAGCACGGGCAGCAGCCAGGCCGGCAGCAGCCCGAGTGCCCACAGTGCCGGGACCAGCACGGTGGTCACCACCGCGACGCCGTAGTCGAGGACGATCAGGCGGACCCGCCCGTAGCGGTCGAGCAGCGCCCCGGCCACCGGCGCGGCGATGATCCCCGAGAGCCCGGCGCTGAGCAGCACCAGTCCGGCCAGCGCGGGCGACCGGAAGTGCTCGAGCACGAAGAGCACAACCGTCAGCCCGATCATGGTGCCGCCGAAGCGCGCGAGCACCATCGCGCCCACCAGCCGCGCGACGCCGGCGTGGGCGAAGAGCTCCCGGTAGCCGGTCACGGGTCGATCAGGACGCCGGGGTTCATGATCCCGCCCGGGTCGAGCGACTTCTTGGCCGCGCGCAGCGCCTCGGCGAAGAGGTCGGGCCGCTCGCGGTCGTACCAGGGCCGGTGGTAGCGGCCGACCGCGTGGTGGTGGGTGATGGTCCCGCCCAGCTTGATCAGCTCCGACGAGGCCGCCTCCTTGACCGCCGCCCACTGCTCGACCAGCTGCCCGGGCTTCCCCGGCGCGACCACCGTGTAGTAGGGCGCCGGCCCGTCGGGGTAGCAGAAGGCGAAGCGGCAGGACACCGTGCCCGCGCCGCAAACCTCGCGCACGGTGCGCTGGGTCACCTCCATGACGCGGGCGTGGAACTCGGGAAAGCGGTCCCACGTGATCGCCGTCTCGAAAGTCTCGTTGACGACCCCCAGCCGGGCCATGGCGTCGTGCGTGTGGCCGCCGCGCACGAAGGCGTCGCGCCAGGCGCCGGCGGCGCCCGCCCGCGCCGTGGCCGCCACCTCCGGCACCTCGCCGTCGAAGGCGCGGCAGATCTCGGCGGCGCGCGCCATCCAGGCCTCCACCGGGTGGTCGGCCGACTCGAAGGTCACGATCAGCACCGCGCTGGAGCCGTCGCCGCTGCCCGAGAGCAGCGCCTCGGTGGCGTCCAGGAGCCGGCAGTTGGCCGGCCACAGCCCCGACTGCACGACACCCCGCGCCGCCCGCCAGGCATTCTCGAAGGAGCTGAAGGCGACCGCGGCCGAGGCGCGGTGCACGGGCCGGTCCTGGAGGCGCATCCAGGCCTCGGTGATCACGCCCAGGATGCCTTCCGATCCGATCAGCAGCCGCGCCGGGTCCGGCCCGGCGCCGGAGCCGGGGAGCCGCCGGGTCTCGTACGCGCCGCGCGGCGTCAGCGCCCGCACGCCCTGCACGAACTCGTCGATGTGGGTGAACAGCGTCGCGTAGTGGCCGCCCGAGCGGGTGGCGATCCAGCCGCCCAGCGAAGAGAACTCGAACGACTGCGGGAAGTGGCGCAGCGTCAGGCCCAGCGGCCGCAGTTGCTCCTCCAGCTGCGGGCCCAGCACGCCGCCCTGGATGCGGGCGCTGCGCGAGTCGCGGTCGACCTCCAGCACCCGGTCCAGGCGGCGCAGGTCGAGGCTGACCGCCCCCGCGTACCCGTCGCCGACGTCGGGCTCGATGCCGCGGGCCACGCTGGAGCCGCCGCCGTAGGGCACCGCCGCCGCGTGCGCCGAGTCGCACCAATCCAGCACCGCCCCCACCTCGGCCTCCGTGCGCGGGAAGGCGACCACGTCCGGCGGGTGCTCCCAGCGCCCGGCCAGCCCGCGGGCCAGGTCGTCGAACGACTTGCCCAGGGTGTGCTCGGCCCGGTCCCAGGTCTCCCGGCTGCAGATCTCCCCCAGTGCGTCGGGCGGCCGCAGCCGGGGCTCGCGCAGCCGGACGTCCTCGATCCGCGGCGCGGGCCGCAGGGCAGGTGGTTCGACGCCCAGCTGCGCGGCCATCAGGCCACCCAGCGTCAGAGCCTGGTCGTCGTCGAGCCCCTGTCTCTCGAGGCCCCAGCCCCAGAACTTGCGCCGCACCCCGCGAAGCCTAGGGAATGCTCAGCCGACCGAACCCGATACTCTTCTGTACGTGGGGGTCGACGCTTCCCGCTCGCGCACACTGCAGGCCGGGTCGACGTTCCTGGTCGCGGTCGCGGCCGCCATGTGGGCGACAGACGCCTACTTCCGCCCCGGGCTGACCAAGCAGCTCAGCTCGACCCAGATCGTCCTCGTCGAGTCGCTGCTGATCGGGATCTGCTTGCTCCCGGTCCTCTTCGTCAACGCCGCCTCCATCCGCCGCCTCAGCGGCCGCCGCTGGCTGGCCCTGGCCGCGATCGCGATCGGGCCCCAAGCGCTGGCCACGGTCCTCTTCACCAAGGCCATCGGCTACTCCTTCAGCGGAGGCTTCAACCCCGACGTCCTGCACGAGGTCTACCTGCTCTACCTGCTGCAGCCGGTGTTCGGCCTCACTTTCGCCCGCGTCTTCCTGGGTGAGCGCCGCCGGCGCAGCTTCTGGCCGCTGGCCGCGACCGCCCTGGTCGGGGTCTACCTGATCGTCTTCAACGACAACCCCGCCGCGCCCTGGCAGATCAAGCACCCCGAGCTCACCGCCGGCCTCCTGGTGCTGGGCGCGGTGATCATGTGGGCGGCGGGCACGGTCCTCGGCCGCTACGCGCTGGAGGACGTGAGCTTCCCGGTCACCACCAGCATGCGCTTCATCCTGGCCCTGCCCGTGCTGCTGCTGCTGGTCCTGCTGGACAAGGGCGGCAGCGCCTTCAGCGGCTACGCCCTCGGCCAGCTGCCCGCCTTTTTGGGCATCGTCCTGGTGCCCGGGCTGCTGGCCATGCTCCTCTACTACCTGGCGCTCTCCAACACTCCGGCCTCGCTGGCCACGGTGGCGGAGCTGGGCTATCCGCTGGCGCTCTTCCTGACCTTCTCGCTGCCCAAGCCGGTCGGCCTGGGCACGCCGCTGCAGCCGATCGAGGTCGTGGGCGCGGTGATCCTGGTGCTGAGCGTGCTCGGCCTCAACGTCTTGAAGACCCGCCACGTCGTCGAGGTGCCGCGCGAGCGGCAGGCGGGTCCGCGGCCGGCTCCCGAGCCCGCACGATAAGCCGGATCGGCCGGTCGAAGAAGAGGTAGTCCCAGGCCCAGTCGATCAGCACCAGCAGCTTGGAGCGCAGGCTGACCACGTTGTACAGGTGCACGGCCAGCCAGAACAGCCAGCCCGGGAAGCCCGAGAGCCGGATCGAGCCCCGCTGCGCGACCGCGGCGTTGCGCCCGATGGTGGCCATGATCCCGGGGTCCGAGTAGCGGAAGTCGCGCGGGATGGCGCCCTCGACCAGCGCCCGGATCACCGAGGCCGCGTGCCTGGCCTCTTGCATGGCGACCGGGATCAGCATGGGTAGGGGCTGCCCGTCCTGCAGGTAGCCGGCCAGGTCGCCGACCACGAACACGTCGGGGTGGCCGGCGGGGTTAAGCAGGCCGTCGACCGCCACCCGGCCGCCGCGGTCCACCGGCAGGCCCAGCAGGCCGCCGATCGGCGAGGCCTTGACGCCCGCCGTCCAGACCACGGTCTTGGCCTCCAGGCTGCGCCCGTCCTTGAGCTCGACGCCGCCGGCGTCGGCCGTCTCCACCAGGGCGTCGAACCAGATCTCGACGTCCTTGCGCTCGAGCGACCGCGCCGCCGCCTCGCGCAGCCGGGGGTCGAAGGCGCCCAGCAGCGAGCCGGTGCCCTCGATGAGGACGATCCGGGCCTGGCTGAGGTCCAGCCGCGGGTAGTCCTTGCGCAGGACCAGGTGGGTCAGCTCCTGTAAGGCGCCCGCGTACTCGACCCCGGTGGGCCCGCCACCCACCACGGCGAACGTGAGCAGCCGCTTGCGCTCGGCGTCGCTGGTAGCGCGCCCCGCGGCCTCGAAGCAGGAGAGCACCCAGTTGCGCAGGAGAAGGCCGTCCGGCAGCTGCTTGAGGCCGATCGAGTGGGCCTCGACCTCCTGGTTGCCGAAGTAGTTGCTGGTGCTGCCGGCGGCGAGGACCAGGTAGTCGTAGGGAAGGTCGCCCGCGTCGGTGCGCAGGACCTTCCTGTCGAGGTCCGCGCCCTCTACGCGCGCGAGCAGGAAATCGCAGTTCTTGAGCGGCCGGATCAGCGAGCGCACAGCCTGCGCGATCTGCGAGGGGTCGAGGAGCGACGAGGCGACCTGGTACAGAAGCGGCGTGAAGAGGTGGTAGTTGTTGGCGTCCACCAGCAGGACGTCGACCGCCGCGCGCTTGAGGGCGCGGGCGCATGTCAGCCCGCCGAAGCCGGCGCCTACGATCACGACGCGCGGCCGCACTGAGAAAGGCTACGCCTGGTTCTGAACCTGGTTCTGAATCTGGAACCCGGCCTTCCGCATCTGGTCCTGGTAGGCGGCCTTGTAGGGGTCGAGCGTCTTGTGCTCGAAGGCGTTGAAGGCCGCCACGTCGAAGCTCCCGACCGCCTTGCTGTCCGCCTCGAGGGACGAAATCATCGCGCCGGCGGTGGCGTAGTCCTTGTTCTGGATGGCGACCAACGCCTTGTCGAGGTCGTCGACCGACTCGCTGAGAGAGTCGATGAGCGGCATCAGCTGGGGTGGCATGCCAGGGTTCTTGGCCAGCGTCGCGGCGTCCTGGAGCTGCTGCTCGAGCTGCGGGACCTGGGCGTGCGCGCCCGACAGGTCGTTGTTGTTGGCGTAGGCGACAACGACGTCGAGCTCGACCAGGCCGGCCAGGATGGTGTTGATCGCGCGCGTCTGGCTGTCGACGGTGGTCAGGAATTTGGCGGCGCTGGCGAAGGCGCGCGCCGCCGCGTCCACCCGCGCCCGGTCCCGGGTCAGCTGCGCCCGCCCCATGACGGCGAGCGGACCCTGCTGCGCCGAGCTGAGCTGAGCCTGTTCGTCCTGCAAGCCGACCAGGTCGCTCTCGACCTTGCGGATGGAGCCGCCGAGCACGGCCCGGTAGTCGTCCATCGCGGACTTGGCCTGGCGCACGTCGGCGGCGTTGTCGAGCCGGGCGTTAAGGGTGGGATCGGCCAGGGCGTCGTAGATCGCGTTGTTGTGCTGGCGGATGGTCTCCAGTTCCGCGACCGCAGACCGGTGCGCACTGTCCGCGCGGGCGGCGGAGGCGTAGACCACCCCCACTCCTCCCAGCAGCAGCAGCTCCGCAGTCACCGCTGTGGCCACGACCACCGCCGCAAGGCGCCTGCTCACCCTCTCAACGTACGACGCCGCGCCTCCCGAGCCTGCCCCTATTCGGCCGCCGCCTCGCGCGCCCGGGCCGGCCGCCGCGACGCCTGCGCCTGCCGGCCACCACCCACCCTCGGCGCCCGCTTCTTGGTCTCGGTCGTGGGCAGCTTCTCGGAGAGCTTCTGCTTGAGCTTGAGGACGGGCTCGAAGAGGTCGCCCATCTCGGAAGCCCGCTCCAGCACCGCGTCCGCGGTGAAGCGGAGGTGCATCGGGTCACGCTTCGCCAGGCACTCCTCGACCTCGTCCCAGGTCACGGGCGTCGACACGGTGGGATGCTCGCGTGCGCGCAGCGAGTACACGTTGACGGTCGTCTTGTACTGGTCGTTCTGCGACCAGTCGATCAGCACCTTGCCCTCGCGCAGCGTCTTCAGCTGCTGCGACACCACGTAGTCACGCTTCTCGCGCTCGAAGAGCTGGGCCACACCCTTCGACACGCCTTTCGTGCGCGCGTAATCCACCGGCGTGTTGATCGGGATGTACAGCTGCAGGCCCTTGGAGCCTGACGTCTTCGCGAACGATTTGAGACCGAACTCGGCGAAGTAATCGCGCAGCCAGATGCCCACCTGGCAGCAGTCCACGATGTTCGCGGGGGGGCCCGGGTCGAGGTCGTAGACCATCATCCGCGGCTGCTCGATCTTCTGGCCCAGCGACAGCGAGGTGTGCAGCTCCAGCGAGGCCAGGTTGGCGGTCCAGACCAGCGAGGGCAGGTCGTCAACCACGCAGTAGTGCATCCAGCGGTCGTTGCCGAAGCTCCACACCTTGGCGGTGGACAGCCAGTCGGGCCGGTGCTTGGGGCAGTTCTTCTCGTAGAAGTACTCCTCGTCGACGCCGTTCGGATATCGCTTCAGCGTCAGGGGCCGGTCCTTCAAATGAGGCAGCAGGACCGGCGCGATACGCGTGTAGTAGTCGATCACCTGCGCCTTCGTGAAACCCGGCGCCGGATACAGAACTTTGTCGAGGTTGGTGAGCTTGAGCTTGCGCCCTTCGACCTCGACTTCGACGTCGCCTTTGGCCACTAAGCGTCAACCTCCCTCTCGCGCCCGACCGCGCGCGCGTCCTTGTCCGTGCGCAGTCCCTTGAAGGCGGGGGCGCGCATCTGTCCCGCCTTCGTCCACTCCGAAAACTCGAACTCGGCGACCAATCGCGGCTCGACGAAATGCGCCTTCGGGGGCGGCTTCTCACCGGCCTCGAACGGCGAGTCCGGCCGCGCCAGCGGCTCCAGCTTCCGGCTCAGGTCCTCGAGCTGCTTCTCGGTGAAACCCGTCCCCACCTTGCCCGCGTACACGAACTTCCCGTCGTCGTAGTACCCGGTGAGCAGCGCACCCGGCAGCCCCGCGCGCTTGCCCTGGCCCTCCAGCCAGCCCGCGAGCACGAGCTCCTGGCGGCGGTGGTTCTTGACCTTCAGCCAGGCCGGCGAGCGCCGCCCCAGCTCGTACACGCTGTCCAGGCGCTTGGCCATCACGCCCTCCAGCCCGCCGCGCGCGCTCGCCTCCAGCATGGCGGCCCCGTTGCCCCGCTCGTAGGCCGGCGTCTGCCAGCTGTTGCCGGCCAGCTGGAGCGCGTCCAGGCGGCGCCGGCGCTCGCTGTAGGTCTCCTTCACGAGCATGCGGCCGTCCAGGTAGATCAGGTCGAAAATCATGTAGAAGACCGGGACCTCGCGCATCTTGCGGCGAATCTCGCTGTCCGAGTTGAGGCCCATGCGCTGCTGCATCTGCTCGAAGCTCGGACGGCCCTTGTCGTCGAGCGCCACCAGCTCGCCGTCCAGGACCACCTCGTGCGACCCCAGCACGTCGGACAGGGGCCGCAGCTCCGGGTAGCGGCGGGTCACGTCCTCCTGGTTGCGGGACTGGATCTTCAGCGTCCCGCCCTGGCTGAACACGACGGCGCGGATGCCGTCCCACTTGAACTCGAACCCATAGTTCGGCTGGTCCCGGGGCAGGCCCTTGGCGAGCTGGGCGGACATGGGCACCACGTGGTCGGGCATCGGCTCCCGCTCCGGGTCCTGGGGCGGGTCCATGCGGTGGATCATCCAGTTCTGGCCGTCGGTCTGGAAGAGCACGTAGCGACCCTGCAGGCGGTTGCCGTGGAGGACCACCTGGACCTCCTGCTTGCCCCGGGCGCGCGGGCCCAGGTTCCACTTGACCTCGTCGTAGGTGCCGTTGTCCCAGATGTGCACCTGGCCCCCGCCGTACTCGCCCTTGGGGATCTCCCCGGCGAAGTCGATGTAATCGAGAGGGTGGTCCTCCACGTGCACGGCCAGGTTGTTGCGCCGGGGGTCGGGCGGGATGCCCTTGGGTACCGCCCAGGAGACCAGCACGCCGTCCCGCTCCAGCCGAAAGTCCCAATGCAGTCGGGTGGCGTGGTGCTCCTGGACCACGAACCGCCGCCCCTCCGCCTCCCGCACCGCGCCCTTCGGTTCGCGGGTGCGGCTGAAATCCCGCTTACGGGCGTACTCCCGCAGCTTCCCCACGACTACGAGAGTACTGGCTACCTCCATTGGAATCCTCCGGAACGTCGCCAGAACGTCGCAGGCGAGGACTTCAATGCCACCCGCGAACGATGGACTCGAAGTTCTCTCCCGGCGACCTGGTGACCGTGGGCTCCGCCCTGGTGCCGGCCGTCGTCATCTCCCCCGACGTCCGCTGGATGCTGGTCCGCGGCCCCCGCCACCCGGTGGTCGGCGTGGCCGTCAGGCAGAGCGGCGGCTGGTGGGAGCCCGCCTACTTCCTGCCCGAGGACGTGCGCCCCTCGGAGTTCCTGGCGGAGGCGGTCTAAGAGAGGGGGAGGCACTCCCGGAGGGGGAGGGCTGGGGCGGGGGCCGGGTGATTCTCGGCCCCCGGCCGTTATGACCACTGATGAACCGTCATCTCCTCTTCAGCCTGATAGTGGCCGGCGCCCTCTTCGTCGGCCTGGTGGCCGGGGCCGGCGTGTCCCATTACAGCCTGGCGCTCTCGCCGGTCGCGGGCGTAACCCACAGCCCCAAGCCTGCTGAGAGCCCCGAGCCCGCCGAGAGTCCCGAACCGGCCGAGAGCCCCGAGCCGGGCGCCGCCGGCGGCTCAGGCAACACCGGCACCCACCCCTGCAACCACGGCTTCTACGTGTCCCAGGCCGCGCACGCCCACAAGGGCGGGGCCTTCGTCAGCTCGGTGGCCCACTCCGACCTGGGCAAGAACGGGAACTGTTCGGCGCCGCTCCCGAAACCCTAGAGAAATCCCCTCCCACTGAGATGCGAGGCCGGCTGGCTCAGATCACCGCCGTATAGGCCCGGCCTGGATTCGTGGACCAATCCGGCCCCTCGCGGCGTCCGGCCGCCTGGAAGGTCCACCAATCGGCCGGCTGACCTGCCCGCTGCCCGAGCCGCGCCTTAACAACCGACGTTCCCCCCGGCCCGACCGGCCACGCAGAGTCGGTGGCACCAAACCTCGGAGGTGCCACCGATGCTCCATTTCCTGGCCGCTCAGTCCGGCGACCTCGACGCCATCAAACCGGTCGTCGACCTGATCAGCACCTGGACCTCGATCGGCCAGGCCCTGGTCGGCTCCATCGGCGCGCTGGCCTTCGTAATGGCCTTCCTCTGGAAGATGACCTCGGTCGACTCCCGCTCCATCACCCAGGCCAAGCAGTGGATCCAGCGCATCGTGATCGGGACGATCGGCGTCGAGATGGCCGGATCCCTGGTCAAGATCCTGGCGGGCTCCATCCACAGCGGTGGATAGCTTCCTGGCCGAGCTGGAGCGCCTGGCCCAAACCCTGTCCGCGCTCCAGAAGTCGCTCGACATCAGCCACGCCATCGACATGGTGCGGTCGGAGGCCGGCTCGCTCCTGCGCGACGCGATCCCCTCCTTGATCATCACCACGGTCGACGTCCACGGCTCGGGCGGCCCCTTCACGGGCGACCCCACGATCCGCCTGTTCCAGCCCAAGATCCAGGCCCTGGCCGACGCGGCCCTGGTCCTGGTCGCGATGTGGGCCTTCTACCGGATCATGTGGGGGCACGGCGTCTTCAGCCAGTACACCGTGCGCATCATGCTGCCGCGCCTGGGCGCGGCCGCCGCGCTCATCAACTTCTCCCCACAGGTCTTCCAGGCCGCGGTCGATATGAACAACGTGCTCGCCGCGTCGGTGGTCGACATCTTCGGCCGCCTCTCCTTCACCGACGAGATCCTGCACACCCTCAACGAAAACCTCCCGTTCCCCTTCGTCTCGCCGCTGATCAGCGTCATCATCGCCGCGGGCTACCTCGTCCTGGGCCTGGCCTACGTCGTGCGCTACGCGCTGCTGGTCCTGCTCGCGATCCTGGCCCCCGGCGCCGCCCTGCTGATGGTGCTGCCCGACACCCACCACTACGCCCGGGAGTGGGCCAGCCTCTTCGTCACCACGCTGCTGATGCAGCCGCTCCAGCTGCTGATCCTGGCCATCGGGCTGGAGCTGGAGTTCACCGGCACCAACCCGTGGAGCCACGGCTTCGCGCTGGCGACGCTCTGGCTCTGCTTCAAGGTCCCGGGCGCCCTGCACTCGGTCTCCTCGATCGGCACCCACGCGGAGGGCATGGCCCGCAGGCACCTCAAGAAGGCCGTCGCGGTCCTGCTCAAGTAGCCGATGCGAACAAGCGCGCTCGCCCTCGCCCTCGCCGTCGTGCTGCTGGCCGCCTGCGACAGCACCACGCCCAGCTTCCCGCTGCCGGTCTCGGCCGGCGACGTCGCCTTCGTGACGCCGGTGCCCGGCGCGATCCGCACCCAGGGCTTCGGCTGCACGTCCTTCGAGCGGGAACCCGTCCAGCCCGAATGCCCCGGCGGCCACTTCCACGCCGGCGTCGACCTGGGCGCGCCGCAGGCCACGCCGGTGCTGGCGGCCGCCGGCGGCCTGGTCACCGCGGTGCGCTGGGACCCCTATGGCTACGGCAACTACCTGGTCCTCGACCTGGGCCACGGCTTCACCACGCTGTACGCCCACCTCCTGGAAACCGACGTCCAGGTCGGAGAACCGGTGTTCCGCGCCCACCAGGTCGGGCTGCTCGGCTCGTCCGGCAACTCCACGGGCGCCCATCTCCACTTCGAGGTCCGGTCCGGCGGCCGCCCGGTCGACCCCGAGCTCTTCCTACCGGCGGCCAGCACGCGAGGAGGTTCACCTTGATCAACAAGGCCATCGTCATCGGACGCCTGACCCACGACCCCGACCTGCGCACCACCCAGCAGGGCACCAAGGTCGCCAACCTGCGCCTGGCCACCAACGAGTTCGTGGGCAAGGACGACGAGGGCAAGCGCAAGGAGCACACCGAGTACCACCGCCTGGTGCTGTTCGGGAAGCTGGCCGAGATCGCCGGCGAGTACCTGAAGAAGGGCCGCCTCATCTACGCCGAGGGCCGCCTCCAGACCCGCAGCTGGGACGACGCGGCCGGGGCCAAGCACCAGTCGACCGAGATCGTGGTCGAGACCATGCAGATGCTGGGCGGCAAGGAGGCCGCCGGCTCGGCTGCCGCGTAAACCCCCCTCCCCCCAGGGGAGGGGTAGGGGTGGGGTGCCTGAGAATGCGCGGCGTGCGCACAGCCCGCCGCGCCCTGCTCTGGCTGCTGGTGGCCCTGGCCCTGGCGGCGGGCTACCCCGGCGCCGGGCTGGCCTCCCTCGACGCCCTGTCTCAGTCCACCCCGGCGCAGAGCGGCCCCCCCGGCGCCCTGCCCTGGCTCCACGTCGAGCATCCCGGCCTGGGCTTGCTGCCCTACATCGCCGACTCACAGGGCCGGCGCGTGATCCTGCGCGGCGCGGTCGCGGCCGGCCTGGTGGACTACTGGAGCGGCACCGACGTCCAGGCCGACCTCGCGCCCGCGCCCCACTTCCCCATCGACCCGGCCGCCTACGAGGGCGGCCGCTGTCCGGCCAACTCCGCCGAGATCTGGGTCCCGCCGCTCTGCCGTAACGACCTGATCGAGATGCGCCGGCTGGGCTTCAACGTGGTCCGGCTGGCGCTCAGCTGGAGCCTTCTGGAGCCGCAGCGAGGCCGCCTCAGCACGCAGTACCTGGACCGGATCGCGCAGGTCGTGGGCTGGTCGCGACAGGACGGCTTGTACGTGCTGCTCGACATGCACTCCAACGCCTACTCGCGCTACATCGGCAGTGCGGCTCCCGGCCGGCTGCCCCTGCCCGGCGGCCAGTCGCCCGGGCTCGACAACTACGACGGCGCGCCCGCCTGGGCGACCTTTCCCGACTTCCTGCCCTCAGAGAAATTCGGGAACCAGCGTGAGCTCAACCCGGCCTTCTGGGAGGCACAGACCTCCTTCTGGCTCGATCGGGGTGGCATCCAGGACGAGTACATCAGCGCGGTCGCCGCCCTGGCCCGTCGCTTCAAGGCCGACAGCACGGTGGCCGGCTACAGCTTCTACAACGAGCCCTGGCCGGGCTGGTCACTGCCGCCCCTCTTCGACGACCTCTGGCTCTACCCCTTCTACCGGCGCCTGCTCGACGCCATCACGGGCGCGCCCGACAGCGTGCCCTGCCCAGCGCTGGCACTCTGCGGCCATCAAGACCTGGGCGTGCACGACCGCGCCCACCTGTTCTTCGTCGAACCGGGCCTGGTGCGCGAGATCACCGACTTTCCCACCCACCTGCCGGTGCCGCTCAGCTCCTACCCGAACCTGGTCCTGTCGATGCACGCCTACACGCACATCTACACGTTCGACGCGCTGACCGGCCACCGCTCCAAGACCAGCCCGCCTTACGACCAGAGCTACTCCTGGGCCGAGGTCGAGGCCCGGGCCCTGCGCGCCGCCCTCTTCGTCTCCGAATTCGGCAACGACCCCGGCGACGACCAGGAGCTGCTGGTGAATCAGCTGGCCGAGCAGGAGCGGCACCAGGTTGGCTCCACCTTCTGGGTGTGGAAGCAGAACTGCGGCTACGGCCGTCCGTGGGGCATCTACGAAGGGGTGTACGGAAGCGCCCAAGACCAGCGCTGCGCCTACCAGCGCTCCACGCCCGACACCTCGGCTCAGCCGCAGGCCGGGTGCCTGCTGGCCGACCGCGAGCGTCTGTTGGCCCGGATCTGGCCCTCGGCGCTGCCCGCGGGTCCGGCGAGCTATCACTACGACGTGCAGACCGGCGCCTTCACCATCTCGGGCTCGACCCCCGCCCGCGCCGAGCTGGTGATCGAGCTGGCGGGCGCCGGCCGGCTGAAGCGCCCGGTCGGCCCGGGCGGCTACCAGCTGATGGTGGCCGGAGGCCCCCGTGAGCTGGCCGGTTGTCCTCATGTTTGACATCCGGCGCAAGTGTGTAATCATGTAATTCATGCAAAACGAAAAGGAGATCCAGGCCTGGTTCACCGGCCGGCTGCCCGACGGCTGGTTCACCGGTCCGCCTGAGGTCTCGACCGACAACGAGGAGATCCTGATCAAGGGCGAGCTCGCCGACGTCGAGCTGGCCGCGGGCACGGCGGAGGAGGGCAAGGCAGCGGCTCGGCAGGCGCGCATCGACCGCTTTCGCGAGGAGTCGCGCGAGGCGCGTATGAAAATCGCCGATGAGGCCCAGCGCCAGTTCGGGCGCAAGGTGGCCTGGGCGGCGAGCTCCGGCGGCGAGGAGAAGACCTTCACCACCCTCAGCATCCCGGTCATGACGCGCCTGCGCATGCCCGAGCGCCGCGTCCTCGACACCCTGGTCGAGGGCGGCGTGGCCCGCAGCCGCAGCGAGGCGCTGGCCTGGTGCGTGCGGCTGGTGGGCAAGCACCAGGGCGACTGGATCGGCCAGCTGCGCGAGGCGCTGGTCAAGGTGGGCGAGGTCAGGGGTCAGGGGCCGGCATAAGAAGATGGCCGTCGAAGTCCTCCCCGACCCCCAAGAACAGGAGGCGCTGGACGCCTACTCCAACCTGGTGGTGACGGTGGCCGAGCGCACCCTGCCCTCGGTCGCCAGCGTCCAGGTCCGCCGCGGTGGCAGCGAGCGCGGCGGCGGCAGCGGGTCCGCCGTGGCGATCACCCCGGACGGCTTCCTGGTCACCTCCGCCCACGTGGTGGCGGGCGCCGCCCAGGGCAAGGCCGCCTTCATCGACGGGCGCGAGCTGCCCATCGACGTGGTGGGCGCCGACCAGCTTTCCGACCTGGCCATCATCCGGGCCCGCGCCGGCGGCCTGCAGCCGCTGGAGCTGGGCGACGCCGAGAGGCTGCGCATCGGGCAGCTGGTGGTCGCGGTCGGCAACCCCATGGGACTGGCGGGCTCGGTCACCGCGGGCGTGGTCAGCGGCCTGGGCCGCAGCCTGCCCGCGCGTCAAGGCCAGGTCTCGCGCGTCATTGACAGCGTCATCCAGACCGATGCCGCGCTCAACCCGGGCAACTCCGGGGGAGCGCTGGTCGACGGGCGGGCGCGCCTGGTCGGCGTCAACACCGCGGTCGCCGGCGTGGGCCTCGGCCTGGCCGTGCCCGTCAACCCGGTCACCCAGCAGATCCTCTCCGCGCTCATGCGCAGCGGTCGCGTCCGCCGCGCCTACCTGGGCATCGCCGGCGGCAAGCGGCCTCTGGCTCCCGAGCACGCCTCGCACTTCGGAAGGAGGGCGGCCATCCAGGTCGCCGAGGTGGTGGCGGGAAGCCCGGCGGCGCGGGCTGGGCTGCGCACGGGTGACCTGATCCTGGACATCGACGGCGGCTCGGTGGCCGAGGCGGGCGACCTCCAGCGCCTGATGCTGGGCGACGTCATCGGCCGCAGCCTGACGGTGCGCATCCTGCGCGGCGACCGCGTCGAGGAGCTGAAAGCGACCCCGATCGAGCTGCCTACGGCGTCGTAAGCGCCAGCTTGAGGTCGCTGATGTCGCGGTAATGGTTGGCGGCCACGTCCTGGAAGACCAGCGTCATCGTGGTCCCCGCGGGCACTCGGTTGGGGGACACACCGAGCCGGATCCACCCCCAGTAGTCGCTGCGCCCAGGCAGCGTCTCGGGGAAAGGCGCCGATGACGCGTAGTCGGCGTACCCGTGGACCCCGTTTGAGAGCTTGACCTGCGGGTTGGCCGACCATTCGGCCGCCAGCAGCGAGTCGTTGCGCACGTGGATGTGCACCCAGATGCTGCCCACCCGGCGATCGGTAACGATCCGGTCGACGGTCACCGTCACGCCGCGGTAGGTGTCCTCGGCGTCCGCGTCCCGCACCACGGCGTAGGTGGGCGGCCCGTTGCGCGCCGCGTGCCCGATGGCCGTGGCTCCGAAGGCGTAGGCGACCAGGTTGCTCCCGGACAGGCCGATGAAGAGCACGGCCATGCCCAGCATCAGGCCGGGCGCGCGGACCCGCGACCTGAAGCCGGCGGCGAAGAGCACCATGGCCGCCGAGATCGCCGGGTAGAGGTAGCGGCCGGGCGTCATGCCGCCGAGGCCCGAGGTCAGCGGCACCGCCAGCGCCCAGGCGGTCTGGCCCGCCAGCGCGGCGAAGAGGACCACCAGCGCCCCCCGATCCACGCGCAGCCAGGCGGTGCCGCGCAGGAGCCGGGAAAGGCCGATCGCGGCCACCAGCCCGACCCCCAGCATCACCACCACCATCACCCCGGTGTAGGGCAGGGTGTCCTTGTGCTCGCCGGTCCAGAAAGTCTGGAAGGCGTAGTTCATGCTCTGTGCGAACGTGTAGAAGCGACCGCTGGTGCCGGCGCCGATCAGGCGCGCCGCCTCCGGCGAAGGCACGGGGTGGCCGTAGGTGAGCAGGTTGAGCACCAGCCAGGGCAGCAGGACCAGGAAGCTCACGGCCGCCGCCGCGGCCCCCACCCGCAGCTGATGGCGCCAGGGGGCATGCAGCTTGAGCGCCGGCCAGGCCCAGGCCGCGGCCAGGCCGATGGCCAGGCCGGCGTCGGTCAGCTTGGCCAGCAGCGTGAGCCCGAAGAGCGTGCCCAGGAGCAGCGCGCCCCGCCAGGACCAGGCGCCTCTGGCCATGCGCGCCGCCAGCAGCACGCAGGCCGAGCCCAGCACGGCGCCCAGGGTGTCGTTGGTGACCTGGGAACCGTTCAGGAGCAGCCCGGGCAGGAACGCCGTGAGCGCGACCGCGGCCACGGCCAGCAGGCGCCGTCCGGGCGCCAGCACCCAGGCGGTGGCCAGCGTGAGCGGCCCCAGCACGGCCAGCAGGAGAGCGTTGAAAACGCGCACCGCGTAGACCGCGGCGAAGGGTCCGCCCGCGCCGTAGGCCGCGGCCCAGACCGGGGTTGCCAGCGCATAGAAGAGCGGCGGCTGCATGGCCTCGTAGGAGAACCACCAGATGTGCCGGCGGACCCACACCCTGTACTGGTCGCCGCTGAGATACGGCGGCGGGGGACTGAACTTTTCGGGGTCGACGACCGCGGGCCGCGGGACCGTCTCGGGCGGGCTCCAGCGGTAGTTGCCGGTGGTGATCATGATCGCCACCGTCTCCGGCCGCAGCGTGGTCACGCCTTCGACCGGGTAGACGCCGTGCGCGTACTGGGCCAGCACGTCGGTGTGCTGGGCCTCGTCGGTGAGCTGCCAGACCGGCTGCACGAAGGCCATCGCCACCGCGGGCACCGCCACGGCCAGGTAGGCGAGCGCCAGCTGCAGCGATCGGCCGACCCGCACCCGGCTCCAGTCGGGCGCCAGCAGGCGCGGCCGGGTGGGGGCGAGGACGGCGGCCCGGATCTCGGGGATCACGGCGTCAACCGCCCCGTCGCGGTGAGCACGGTGCAGGCCAGTGTGGTCGGGGCTACCGCCAATACCAGCAGCCGTGTTGGCACGCGTTGGAGCGCCCAGTAGACGGGGAAGGCGGCCATCGAGTAGCGGCCGAACGAGGCCAGGCTGCCGCTGGCGAGCGAGGGCAGCAGCAGCGCGCCGATGGTGACCGGCGCCGCCACCCGCCAGGCCCCGAGCTCGGGCCGGGTGGCCAGCCAGACGGCGGCCGCCACGGCGAGCAGCAGGAAGCCGAAGCCGAGAACCTCCACGGGGTCCAGGGTCAGCAGCCGCCCGAAGGGGTGGCCTACCGCCAGCGGGTGGTGGCCGGCCTGGCTGGCCAGGAAGGCGAGCGGGCGCCCGGTGTGCGCCCACAGGTAGGTGGCGAAGAGGGCCGGTCCCGGCAGCGGGCCCAGCGCCGCCAGCCGCGCCCAGCCGGCGGGCAGCAGGACCAGCAGCGGCAGGGCGAGCATCAGGCCGTTGGGCCGGAGCAGTCCGGCCGCCAGGCCGAGCGCCGCGGCCGGCAGCGCCCCGCCGGCCCACGCCGACCACAGCGCCCCCGCGGCCAGCGCCAGGAACAGCCCCTCCGTGTAGACCGCCGACCAGAAGATCGCCAGTGGCCAGAACGCAGCCAGCCAGCACACGCGGACGGCCGCCTGGCGGTCCCACACCCGCGCCGTGAGCGCCGCCAGCACCGCGAACCCGGCCAGCCCCAGCACGAAGCCCAGCGCCACCGCGGCCCACTCCGAGGCGCCGGCCGCCCCCAGCAGAAGAGGCAGCAGCGGGAAGAAGCCGAGGTCGGACGAGGTGGGGTCGGGCGGGTAGCCGGCGCGCGCGATGCGGAGGTAGTGGACCGCGTCCCAGGACAGCCAGGGCGCCAGCGGCCACGGGTGCTGGGGGTCGCCGGGCCGCGCGAAGCCGATACTCACGTAGGCCAGGCCGGCCGCCAGGCCGAGCAGCAGGCGCGAGACGAGGAAGGGCAGGATCGCGATCTTCAGAGCGTCAGGCAGATCGAAATGGAGGGCGCTTGAAGACGCGGAGACACGCAGAGCTGAGGAGGATTTCATCCAGTCGACCAAGCCTAAAGCTACAGCACCGCTATCATGAACGGGTGAGCCTGCCCCCCAGCCCGACGTCGAAGCACGTCATCGTTATCGGGGCCGGCCCGGCTGGCTTGACGGCGGCCTATGAGCTGCTCAAGCACCACGTCCCCAGCACCGTCGTGGAGGCCGACCCGCACTACGTGGGCGGCATCGCGCGCACGGTCGAGCACCACGGATACCGGTTCGACATCGGCGGCCACCGCTTCTTCAGCAAGAACCAGGAGGTCGAGGACCTCTGGACCGAGGTCCTGGGCGACGAGATGCTCACCCGCGGCCGGCTCTCCCGCATCTACTACCGGGGCAAGTACTTCGACTACCCGCTGAAGGCCGTCAACGCGCTGCGCAACCTGGGGCTGCGGGAGACCGTGCGCTGCCTCGCCAGCTACGGCTGGGCGCGGCTGCGCCCGGTGCGCAACCCGCGCACTCTGGACGACTGGGTCTCCAACCAGTTCGGCCGCCGCCTCTTCAACATCTTCTTCAAGACCTACACCGAGAAGGTGTGGGGAATCCCCACCACCGAGCTCTCGGCCGACTGGGCCGCCCAGCGCATCAAAGGCCTGAACATGGTGGAGGCGATCAAGGGCGCGCTGCTGCCCAGGCGGTCGAGCGGGCGGGGGGAGGTGATCAAGACCCTGATCGACCGCTTCCGGTACCCGCGGCTGGGGCCGGGCCAGATGTGGGAGACCGTGGCCGGGGTGCTGGCGCGGGAGGGGCGCCCGGTGAAGATGGGCTGGACGGTGACCGGCATCCGCCACCAGGGACCGGCCGTGACCTCGGTCACGGCCGTCGACCCGGGGGGCGAGGTCCACGAACTGACCGGCCAGGAGTTCGTGTCCTCGCTGCCCGTGCGCACCCTGGTGGACCTGATGGACCCGCCGGCCCCCGACCACGTGCGGGCGGCCGCCGGCAGCCTCGGCTACCGCGACTTCGTGACGGTGGCCCTGATGATCGACCGCGCCGACCTCTTCCCCGACAACTGGATCTACATCCACGAGCCCGGGGTCCGGGTGGGCCGGCTCCAGAACTTCAAGAACTGGTCGCCGTCCATGGTGCCCGACCAGTCCAAGACCTGCCTGGGCCTGGAGTACTTCTGCTTCGAGGGTGACGGCCTCTGGACCATGTCCGACGCCGAGCTCATCGAGCTCGGCAAGCGGGAGCTGGCGCAGCTCGGGATGTGCCGGCCGGAGGAGGTCCTCGACGGCCGCGTCGTACGCATGCCCAAGGCCTACCCGGTCTACGACGACGACTACCAGGACCACCTGCGCGTGGTGCGGGACTGGCTGAAGACGCTCCCCAACCTGCACCCGTGCGGCCGCAACGGCATGCACAAGTACAACAACCAGGACCACTCGATGATGACCGCGCTGCTGGTCGCCCGCCGCATCGCCGGGGTGTCTGAGCTCGACCCCTGGAACGTCAACGCCGACGCCGAGTATCACGAGGAAGTCCGCGAGCGCGACGACAAGACCGGCCGCCGGGTGCCGTCCAGGGTCGCCTCTTAACAATCTTTATCCCTCCCGGCGAGGCCAGGCAGTAGCCGCCCGCCAGTCTCGCTGGTGGTTCTTTTTTCATGGGTTGGGGTCCATTCCGCCGCGTCGGCAACCGTCACGCAGCTCAGGTCGCGCTCGTGGTGATGACAACCTTCGCCCTCTTGGCCGGGCACGCCCTCACGCCCCGTCACGCGCATGCCCGGGAGGGCGCCGCGCCGGTCCAGGTCGGCACCAGCTTCAGCGCCCACCGCGCGCTGCGCCTGGGCCTCGACTGGAAGGAGACCTACGACCAGGTCCTCGACATGCACTTCAAGGTCGTCCGCCTGGGCGTGGACTGGCAGCAGGTCGACGCCGAGGGCTACGACCAGCTGGACTGGCTGATGAACGAGTCGGCCAACGCCGGCCAGCCGGTCGTGCTGACGGTGGGCATGAAGTCGCTGGGCTGGCCCGAGTTCTTCATCCCCGAGCAGTACCTGCCGCAGACGCCCAACGGCGGTGACGTGGCCCGCGACCCGGTGGTCGGGGACGCCGTGCTGCCCTTCATCCAGGAGACGGTCCAGCGCTACGCCGGCTATGCCGACCTCGTCGCCTGGCAGGTCGAGAACGAGCCCTTCAACCCCTCGGGTCCCAACCGCTGGTGGATCGGCAGGGACCTGCTCCTGCGCGAGATGGCGGTGGTCCGCGCCACCGATCCGCAGCACCGGCCGCAGATCGTCAACGTCTTCGGCCACTTCAACATGCAGCTGGACGCGGCGTCCAGCCGCAGCGGCGCCACCCTGGCCAACCTGCTCGGCTTCGACTCCGACTCCGCCGAGAAGGACGCGCTCTCGGTGCTCCGCGGCGGTGACCTGCTGGGCAGCGACGTGTACACCCGGATCGGCTACAACTTCCTGGGCCACACCGGCGTGGCCGAGGCCGACTCCAACTGGGACGACCGGGTGGCCGAGTGGCAGAAGAGCGCGCTCGCGCAGCAGAAGCGGGCGTGGGTGACGGAGGCGCAGGCCGAGCCCTGGGAGGTGGACGCCAGCACGTGGGCCGACCCCAAGAGCTTCAGCCCGCCCGACCTGGAGCGCACCTTCCACGACCTCAAGCTGTCGGGCCAGACCACGGTCCTGCTCTGGGGCGCGGAGTACTGGTTCTGGCGTCTCCAGAACGGCGACCCGACCTGGCTGGAAGCCGCCCGCAGCATCCTGCGCAGCGAGGCCAAG